>ERZ1370068.4325-contig-3402_pt1 | contig 168146 bp, 200 predicted proteins | sample MGYA00561227_ERZ1370068 | MGnify/ENA primary metagenome ERZ1370068 (study PRJEB38410, sample SAMEA6850437) | metagenome | study: Metagenomic assessment of the ecological functions of the soil: analysis of the soil microbiota associated with the... | reverse complement strand
AAGTTACGCTTGCTCGGGCGGCGCTCGAGAGCTGGGGTTCCCTCTGAAAGTGGTAAAGGTAACGTCGCTGCGCGCCATCACGAGATCGCCTTTGCTCGAGGGGTTGGGAAGGAGTTATCCCCGAGATGCTCATCGTTTGAGCGTGAGGGGCGCCGCCTGGGATTGCTCGGTGACGAGGATCCGCGACGTCGCGTTGCGCCCAAGGCCTCGTGTAGGAAGCGCCAGCGGCTCCTGAGATCGCGGTGCTGGATCTTATGGCACAGCTCGACGATCAGTGCGCTCAGGCAGGTAAGCCGAAGCCGGCTTCTGCGCCAGCTTTTGGCGCCGCGGCGTTCCGCTGAGTCACCGCCGAGGCCACCGTTTTTTCCTGCGATCGCGAGCGCAGCGGCGACACGCCGCCATTCATCGGACGCGGCATCAGCGTTCTGGTTGGCAGCTGGTTGCGCCCAGAGCGCCATGGGGTCTGCTCGCGGCCGGAGCCGCAGTGGTGCGAAAAAGGTGATCGGCAGCGGTTTGCGGCTCGCAGCAGCAAAACGGTGTCCTTGCCGCCCGGTCAGACGAGCAGCGTTCTGGCCAGCCTGACCGCAGGAAGAACTTTCTCGCCAGCCCACGCGAGGCGCGCGTTTGACGGCAGCGTCGACCTCCGACTGGTCGAGGCGCCCGCCGTCCGACTTCGCGACCTTTCACGCCCCGGTAGTTAAGGCGCGCAGATGGGGTCAGTGCAGCCAGGACGCCATGACCAGCGACGCGGCGTGGCGGTCGGCATCTCGGGGCCGGCGCCCGTAAAGAGGGAAGCCGCTGGGAGCTCTGTGGGGCAGATCCCCGCGCGGCAGGAACGCCCGAGTCTGCGGGTATGTGGTTTCAGGTCGCGCCGCACGGCGCGGCGCCGTAGTGTCCCGACCGTCCCTGGTCTGAGCGAGGTCACGCGTTCGCCGTCTGATCGAGTCGGCAAACGATCATCGATCACCCGGCCTGATCGTCCTCGTCGGTGCGCCTTCGCCGGGTAAGCCCGTGGAACCCGCCGCGCCGCCCAGAGATAACCATGGTTTCGATTCGGGCTGCCCAAAGGTCGGCGTCCCGGAACGACGCTCGGCTAAGTCGTGCGGGCGATAATCGGTGTGGACGCAATGCTTCGCGGCCCCGTCCCGAGTGTCGTGATTAGCAGAAAGCGTGTGAATTAAATTGCTCTGGAAAGTTTTAAGATCTCAGCCCCGATCGAGTGGAATGCTCAGAGGCGCGCTTCAGCGCTTGCGATCTGCATGCCGCTTCGAGGGTATTCAGTTTCAAGGCGTTTGTTGGAAAGTCGGCATGGCGTGACATGTCTTCTCGCCTGTGTGTGTCGGGGCAAGCGCCGCAGCGGGATGCTCGCCATGCCAGGCGGGGCCTGGAACGCCAGCAGCTTCCACGGTGAGCCAGCCGTCTCTGCCCTGATTCTGACGAGTCGCCACGGATGTTTCGTCCTCTTTCTGGCACCTGGACGCCATGAGTCGCCGCAGTAGCGGAAGCCCGCTGCCGACGCCTGGGGCTACCCCGGCAGATCTTCTGGCGGCAGATCGGCCTCGCGATGGCCGCCGCCTTCAGGTAAACCCGCTGGCGCCTGCGCTGCCGTTTCCGCGACGCGACGAACGATCTCAAAGCGCTGCGCGTCCCTCAGCCTTCAGCAGCTTCGCGCAACAGGCGTGGTCGCCGAGCCCGCCCAACGCTAAGATCGGCGCGGCGGTCCGCCAGCCTCGGCGACAGAGCGCGGCGTTTCGGCCTTCGCCCGGCCAGCGCCCGGCGCTCCGCATCGCGACGCTCGTCTCGGCGCGCGCCGCCGGGCTCGTCTCGAGCTTCTTCTGGCGATCGCCGTCGCGAGCTCGCGCGCCGAGTCGTCCTGACGCAGCTCCTGCGGCGTCGAGGATCTGGCGGCAGCTGCAGGCGTCGCGCCATGGCGAGCCCGAGGCTCTTCGTACCGACCGACCCGTGATTTGAGCCGATAAGCGCGCGTCATAGTCGAGATCGACCGCCACGAGCTCGACGCGGCTCGCCCAGCGCGTAGAGCTGACCGGAGCGCGGTGCAGGCCGCGACCAGCACCCCGCGCCACTGATGGTCGATCAACGCCACGGCGAGCGGCACCTTCTCCGATCGCGCCCCTGCGCTCATTTCAGGTCGAGCAGTGGACCAGCGCGGGCGGCGAGTCTGCAAAGATGTCGACCAAATCACGACGTGGATTTAGAAGGTCGTTATTTGCGCTCGATGTTTATCACGGCGCTTAGGTCGGCGTAGTGAACACGCCGCCGACCCAGGAACGACGCGCCCTGTCGGCGGGCACGAGGACGCCGGCCTGCGCCATCGCAGGGAGTGACTTGAGCGTGACCTGTTTTGGGCCGCCCAAATCAACCGCTCACGACGAGGGCGCTTTGGCGCCGGTTCCGGAGCCGGATGTCGATCGGCACCACGGTCTGCCCGCCGAGCACCAGTTCAGTGGATGGCGGTAGCGCGCCTGAGATCGACGGCCGCGTCGCCGAAGGTCGGAGGCCGTGGCTGAGACTGGCCGAGGAGCGCTCCCGCGCGGAGCGCATCGACCCCGGCGAGCGCACCGCGGCGCGTCCGAGCCGTCACGCGGACAGCCCACCTGCGCGGCCAACAGCAAGCGGAGGCGCGATACGGCGTTCCTTCCTCTTCTTCCCTCCTCTTGTGGATCAGTGAGGAGCCGGTTGTTCAGTCGATCGCGAAATTATCGCCTGATGAAGAGCGTTCCTCGAGATCGAACGGTCCCGTGCACCACGCCCGCAGCCGTCGCTGTCGAGGCCTTCACCGCACCACGGTGCTGGTGTTGTTGTGGATGGTCAGCTACCGGTCGGCGATCCCGGGCGCCTGCCTCCGGTCGTGACCAGACGGGTCAGGCGTTCCTCGAGATCCTGGCGGAGATCGCGCAGCGCCGCCCGCAGCTCAACGCGGAGGCGCGTGGGGCTTCTTCGGCGCCGCCGCAGTAGACCGGCGTCGTCGAGCATGCGCGCGAGTGCCATAAAGCCAGAGTTCCGGGCATGGTGGCAGCGCGTTCCGGTGATCGACCAGGGCGGGGAAGGTCGCGCGATCCCGCGCGGCAGGAAAGCTGCACAGAGTCACTCGTCGCGCACGGGCCCGGATCTCGACCGACGATAGATCCCCTGGCAGCATCGCCCTTCTGTGGCTCAGTGGCGCCAGCGATTCTACGGGACGTCCTAAAGTTCGCGATGGTGCTTATCCGCCGGACCTCAGGAGGCAGCGAAGCCCTGACACAAAGCGACGATAAAGGGCGCGCTCCGCCGCGGCGCGCGTGAAGCGAGCTGGTACGCGTCCGAAGGTGAGCTCGGCACCCGACGCGACACGGCGAGCGCGCCAGCGCATCGATAACACCTCTGGGAACCTGCTGTCGTCGAGGTCACGCGCGCAATGCCTGTCAGGTAATGGAGCCCTACGCGGTGCAACAAACTATGCTGCCAGCCAGCAATCGCGCCGGATGGAGTTTTTTCGGCTGGCGCGATCGCGCCTTAGTCACCGGCCTCAGTGTACCGTGGCGGCGAGCACGTCGCGCGCTCGCTGCCGCCGGTGCCCGTGGTTGCCTTCTGGTCGCCCCGCCGGCGCGCGACCGCCTGGACGCATTGGGCGACGGGAGCTACCCCGCCGGCACGGTGGTCCCATTCGTGTGTGACGCGTCCGCGAATCGCGGCAGATCGCCGCGACCGGTCGTGGCGGTTCCAGGGGGACCGCTTCGGCGGCGCCGGACGCTGGGGTCAAATAACGCCGGAATGACGCTATCTCGCCTTCCTCGCAGTGCCCCGAGGACGCGCCGCGATCTTTCGAGACCAATCTGCAATGCGTCCCTGCACTCTCTCACGCGCGAAGTCCTGCGCCGCAGGTATGCCTGCGCGCTTGACGCGGCCATCTGGTGAACGTCGCCGCCTCGATCGCGCCCGCATCGGTTCGCGCAAACCAGTTACAGCATCACCAGCCCCGAAGTTCGCGCTCGCGGGCTTGCGAGCCCGGCCGAGCTCGAAGCGGAGTGTCGGGGTCACGCCAGAATCCGATCATCGTCGCCATTGTCATGCCTTCGACGACGCCCGCCTTTGCGGTTTCGGCCGGCGCCGTGCCTGGGCTGATCTCGCCCAGGAACGCGTCGCGCAAGGCGGCGGTCGTTCTGAGCGATCCGTCGGGACGCTCGCGTCGGCGCAGCCCGCGGGAAGCAGTGCTGGGATAAGGGGCCGCTGCTCCGCCCTTTCGTCGCCTGATGCCGTTTGCGATCCGACCGTCGCTTGGTCACCCTTTCGGGTCGTTGGTACTTGAGACCCCTGCCGCGCCGCCCGTGCCGAACGGAGCGGGCCCATGACGACGAGGCGTCGCCCGTGGGGGTGACGCCGAGGGGAGGAGACTGAAGGGTGGTGACGGCAAGCGCAAGCTCGCGGTCGTGGAACCGCGGCCCTCGGCGGTGGTCGTGCGCCGAACCACTCCGCCGAAGATCGCCCCGGCGGCCGCAGGGCCGCCGACGAGTTCGGACTCGATCCCGAGTTCCCGGCCTGGGCCCCTGCCCTTCTTCCGGCTGCTCTACGAGAAGTACTGGCGCGTCGAGGCCCGGGCGCTCTGGACTGTCCCGAAGAGCGGTCCGGTGATCCTGGTCTGAACCACCTCCGAGCCCTGCCGTTCGACGCCACCAGCGATCGCTTGCGCGTCGAGGAGGCGCGGCTACCCGCGCCTGACCCGTTTTCTCGACGATCGCTTCGTCGAGAACCCTGCCGGATCCCGAGCTTCTACCGGAAGGCCGGTGGGGTGGTCGCGAGCCGCGAGAACGCCGCCCGTCTGCTCAGAGAAGGGCGAGATCATCGGTCTCTTTCCGGAAGGCGTCTCGGCCTCTCCAAGCTCTACTCCGAGCGCTACGTCCTCCAACCGCTCAGCGGCGGCTTCGTCCGCTTGGCGCTTGCTTTCTGGGGCCCTGATCGTCCTGGTCGCGGTGGTCGGCGCCGAGGAGATCTACCCGCCTCGTCGGGCGCCTGAAGAGGATCGACAGATCGTCGGCGCGCCGTACTTGCCGGTGACGCTGTTCTTTCTCCGGGGCCGCTCGGCCTCATCCCACCGCCGGCGAGCAAGTGGCAAATCCGGTTCGGGAAGCCGATCGTCTCGGCACGGCGGCGCACGAGCGGCCTCGACGGGACGGCGGTGCGCGCCCAGGCCGAGCGGGTACGGCGCCGCGTCGCAGGCCATGGTCCGGGGACTTTAAAGAGCTGACTCGGTCTTCTGAGCGTGCCAGTCCGGCAGAGCGCCTCTGGCACAAAGCGGTGTGCGTCCTGATCGCCCCTCGCCGTCGCGGGCGAGTCGCTTTGCCGCTCCTGCAGCCAGGCAACTCGGCCATTTCTCTCTCTCACCGTCATACGTACGCCGGCTGCGGCCTGACACACCTACCACGCTTTCGTCAGGTCGACTCCCAACTTCACCATCGTAACCCTGCATCCACCCGGCGACGCCGTCGAAGCCGAGGTCGGCACGTGGGTTGCACACGTAGTCAACGGGTCTGTGAACGATTGGTACGCTCCCGCAGCGGCGCGCGGAAGGAGGTCGTCGATGCGTCGTGGCCCATCTCGTCAATAGCGGCTGCGTTCGTCTCACGGGCAACTTCCGCGGCCAGCCTGTTCTGATAAATTTCGAGTTCAGTATGATTTCGGCCCCGTGCGCGGTGCTTGCCCGCGAGCATTCTCCGATGGCCCTCGGCGCCCGGAGTGGATCGGGCGCCTCGCTTCGCCTCGTCTTCAGAAGCCACATCCGGGCATCTCCCCGCGCTCCCTCGTTGCGTTCGATGATGCTAGTAGGGCGCCATGGGCGCGCCTGTTCGATCGTCGCGTAGCTACGTTTCGCCGTACGTGGCGGAAAGTCCTGGTCGTCCTCGACCTGAAGGGCATTGCGTGCATGAGATCGATCCCATCATCCCCTTCATGGGGAACGACGAGTCTCGAAGCTCAGCCCGATCCGCCGTATCCCCTCGTCTTCACCGACGACCGCGTCACGCTCACCGATTCCACGGTCATCTGCGAGTACCTGACGACCGTCACCCGAGTCCGGCGGTGCGTCCGACGGACCCGGTCGAGCGCGCCTCGCGCCCGCTGGCTCGATGGAGTTCGCCGACACGCGGCATGGGCGAGGTCTTCATTTGGCGACTCTTCAACCAGGTGATGATCAACCTGTTCGTGGGGCGTGCCGACGGATCGAGAGATCCCTCGACCGCACCCCTGCAGGAGGACATCCCGCACGTCCTGGACTATCTGGAGGCCGAGGTTCCGAAGGACGCGTTTCTCTTGGCGCGCCCTCGACGGCCGACGTGTCGATCGCGACGGTTCTTCCTGAGACGCCGCGTACGCACGCGCCATCGCATCGACGCCGCGCGCTGGTCGCGCACGGCCGCGTTCGTCGGCTCGCGTCCTCGCGACGGAGAGCTTCCAGAAGCTCGTGTCCTTCGAAGACACCGAATGATGCGGGCCGCTTGCCGGCGTAGCAGCGCGAGGCGCTCGGCCGCGATCGGTGCAACCGCTCACCGCAGTCACTGTTCGGCACCACGATCCGCGCCGCGGCTTGATGAAGATCTGAAATGCCGATCGCCGGACGGGCCGCCGCTCACCGTCATCATTCCGGCCGCCCATCCGTGGCCTGCGGTCGCGCGCGCCTCGACTCGTCGTGCCGCAGATCGCAATGCGGTCGGTGGCGAGAGTGATCGGTCGTCCCGGGGCTGGCGGACAATCGCTCGGCGCGGCTCGGCTCGTGGTCGTCCATTTCGCGAGCGGACGCGCCTATGGTGCCGGCCGACGGACGCGGCGATCGAGGTCGATTAGCGATCTGAGGCGTTTCGAGCTCCCGGCGTCATTCTCGAATCAGACCTCGCGCCGCCTCCGGCGTGGGGCCCGGTCGTGCCGTGAGGATGCCGTTGCGTGTGTCAGATGCTGGTCACGGAGCTCGGAAATCACCAACGGCCTCGGCCAGATCACCGGGATTCTCTTTCGGCCCGGGTCGCTCGGGCTCGCGGATCGTTTGAGCTCGCGCCGGCGAGGCGGCGACGCGGCCGGTGAGGGTGCAATAGCCGAAGCGATCCATCACCGCGAGATCGCCGGTACGGAGCCAACCGTTCCTCCCGAGCTTGGCAGCGGTCGCGTCCGGCGACTCGTAGTAGCCGCGCATGACGGGATAGCCGCGGCAGCAGAGCTCGCCCTCGCGTGCCGGTGGCGACCTCGATCCGCGCTCGTCGGATCGACGATCTTCACCTCGATGTCCGGAAGGCGCGCGTCCGACGGTCGTCGCGCGGAGGTCGATCGCGTCCTCGGTACGCGTCTGCGTGACGACCGCGGTGGCCTCGGTCTGGCCGTACGCGACGGTCAGCTCCGGGAGATGGAGGCGGGCGACGATCTCGGGCACGAGACCGACCGGCACGGCGGCGCCGGTCACGATCCCGGTCCGAAGCGACGACACGTCGGTGCGGAGCACCGCTGGATGACGCAGCATCGAGCCGAACATGCGCGGCTCGCCGTGGAGCGCGGTACACCGCTCGGCGGCGATCGCGGCCAGCGTCTTCTCGGCGTCGAAGTGCTCGGCGGGCACGACCACGGTGGCGCCGCGTCCGAGTGACGCGACCGACGCCGATCACGCTGCCGAACGGTCGCGCGAACGATACCGGCAGACACACGCGGTCGCCGCGGACGAGGCGCGCGCAATCGCCGGCCGCGGTCGCGTTCGTCACGATGCTCTCGTGCGTGAGCTCGACGCCTTCGGCGGACCGGTCGTGCCGGCCGGTGTAGTGGATGCACGCCAGGTCTCCGGGCTCGACGTCGTCTTGTCGTCGACGGAGCAGGTGATCGGTGATGCCGGCACCGGCGCTCAACAGGTCGGACCACGCGAGCATCGCACCGTGGGCGTCGCCGGCGCCGAGCAATGCGACACGTTTCAAGAGCGGGAAGCGACGGCTTGCGAGGTGGCCCGGCCGGCCGCGCGCGCTTCCGGACAGCACTCGAGGAAGACGTCGCGGAGGCTCACGTCGCCGACACGGTCGACGAAGACGAGCGTCGAGACGTCGGCGTCGGTGAGCGACGTGCGCGAGATCCGCGGCACCGGCGGCCGGGTCGATCGGGACCAGGACGGCGCCGATCTTGGCGACGGCGAGCTGCAGCACCACCCACTCGACACGGTTGGTGGCGAAGACGGCCACGTGGTCCCCGGTGTCGACGCCGATCCCCATCAGGCCTTTGGCGACGTGGCTCACGCGGGCGTGCGTGTCGCGATACCGCCAGCGGACGGCTTGGTCAGGAAGACCAGTGCCTCGCGCTCGCCCATCCCGAGCGCGATGCGGTCGAAGCACTCCCCGATTGCGAGCCGTTCCATGTCGCGGCTTCTACCATCCATGCTAGGAAACGCACGTCATGGCGGATGCGCTGTACTTCGCGGTTGAAGCGCGTCCTGACCCCGCTCGCCGACGTGCTACTTCTCGCTGCGGGCCACCGGATACGAGACGCTGCCTGCCGGGGCCGTTCATCGTCGCCGGCAATCACTCGTCGCTGCTCGACTGGGTGTTCGTCGCACGTTTCGTGGAGCGCCCGATCCGTTTCGTGCTGACGCGCGAGTTCTACGATCAAGCCGGGCTCACGGCGCTCTATCGGCGGCTCGGCGTGATTCCCATTCGCGACGGGGCGATCGAGCTCTCGGCCGTACGCCAGCTGCTCGCGACCTCGGCCGTGGCGAAATCGTCGGCGTCTTTCCCGAGGGGCGGATCACCCTTGACGGCGCGCTGCTGCCGGCGCAACCAGGCGTGATCGCGATCGCCGCGCGCGCGCGCGTTCCGATCGTGCCGGTCGGCGTCCGTGGCGCGTTCGAGGCGTTCCCGCGCGCGAGCGCGCGCCTCCCGCCCGCACGCGGTGCGCGTGGCGTACGGGACCCCGCTCGAGATCCCGGAGGACGTGATGCGCTCACGTGACGGGCAGGGCCGCTATGCGGCCGAGCTCATGCGGCGGATCGGCGCGCTCTGCGCCGCGGCCGGGTGACGAGACGGGCTCAGCGCACGAACGGTGTCGCGGCGTGGAGGAGCGCGTCCTCGATGCGGAGCCGGTGGATGGGCATCAGGTCGGGCGGCCAGGTCGGCGGCGCAAACCACGCGAGCCCGCACGTCTCGTCGCCGAGCGTGAGCGTGCCGCCGGTCGGCCGGCATGCGAAACAGGTGCTCACGAAATGAAAGACGTTGCCGTCGGGGTAGGTGACGATCTGGTGGTGGTCGGGATGCGAGTAGACGCCGACGACGCGATCGACCTCGACCGTCAGGCCGGTTTCTTCCATGACCTCGCGGTGCAGCGCCGCGAGGACGGACTCACCGAACTCGACCGCGCCGCCCGGCAGACCCCAGTGGCCGTTGTCGGTGCGCTGTTGCAGTAGGACGCGGCCTTCGTCGTCGAAGATCACGGCGGAGACGCCGGGGCGAATTTGACGGGTCGTCGTCACGCGCACGCGTACCGTCAGTGTGAAACGACGCCGGCAGCGCGCTCACGGACTTGCGCGTCGACGGCACCGGCGACCTCGAAGAACGCTCGACTCTGCGGGTGCTCGGGATCGGCGACCACGATCGGTTTGCCGGCGTCGCCGGCGGCGCGGATCGCGCGTACGAGCGGGATCTCGCCGAGGAACGGCACGCCGAACTGGCGCGCCATACGCTCGCCGCCGCCGTGGCCGAAGAGCTCGGCCCGAGCGCCGCAGCCGTTGCAGAGGTGGTAGCTCATGTTCTCGACGATGCCGAGCACGGGTGCTTGCACCTGCTCGAACATCGTGATGCCGCGTCGCACGTCGAGGAGCGCCACGTCCTGCGGCGTGGTCACGATCACGCCGCCCGCGAGCGGCACCTGCTGCGCCACCGTGAGCTGGGCGTCGCCGGTGCCCGGCGGGAGGTCGAGAACGAGGTAGTCGAGCTCACCCCAGACCACGTTCCGGAAGAACTCGGTGATGAGCTTGGTCACCATCGGACCACGCCAGATGACCGGGGTGCGCTCGCCGACGAACATGCCCATCGAGATCGCACGGACGCCGAAGCGTTCGGCAGGGACGATGCGACGGTCCTCGCGAACCGGCGGGGCGCCTTCGATTCCGAGCATCATGGAGACGCTCGGCCCGTAGACGTCGGCGTCGAGGAGGCCGGTCCGGAGGCCCTTGGCGGCGAGCGCGCAGGCGAGGTTGGCGGCGACCGTCGACTTCCGACCCCGCCCTTCCCCGACGCCACGGCGACGATCGCCCCGACACCGGGAATCGACGGTTTCGGCCGCGCCGGAAGCGGCGGCGCCGAGCCTCGGGCCGGGTGGTCTCGACGACGATCTCGACCGGCAGCCCGGTCGCGGCGCCGATGAGGTCCGCGATCTCGCGCCGGATGGCGTCCATCGCCTCCTCGTTGCCGGAGCTCGTGCTGAGCTCGACGGTCACCCGCGGGAGCCGATCCGGATGTCCCGCACCATGCCGAACGAGACGATGTCGCGATTGAAGCCCGGATACTTCACCTGGCGCAGCGACTCGAGCAGCTCCTGCGGCGTCGGCATCCGCGAACGCATAGCACGCGAGCGGCGGACGGGAATTTTGGGAGCGCGCGAGCGCCGCTGGCACTCGCCACTGTGTCAGCATCGCACTGGCACACGGCACACGCGATGAAAAACGCGCGATCTCAGGCGCTTAGCCGGGCGGACACGATGGTCCGGCCCTTGCTTAACTCGCCTATAGCTGCGGCCGTTACGCGCCACTATACGAGCGAACTGAAGGAGACCACCCAATGACCGAAGAAAACGTGCACCGGAGCATCCGAGAGCTGAGAATTCGACTGGGCATGACCCAGGAAGAGTTCGCCCACGCGGTCGCCGTGACCTTCTCGACCGTGAACCGCTGGGAGAACGGCCACGCCAAGCCGAGCAAGCTCGCGCGGCGTGCCATCGAGGCCCTCGCCCGTCGCGGAACCCGCGTCGTGACGCCGATGCACCCCTGAACGGCGATCGCCTGGCACCCGAGGCGATGGTCGCAGCAGAGCCGCACCAGTAACCTACCCCCTCGCTGGACGCTCCCGAGGGCGACCTCCCCCGCCCTCGGGGGCGCGGCTCTGCATCGCACCTGGCTCGCCGTTGCCGGGGCGACCACCGACCCGTCGAAACAACCCCCGTAGACCCCGCCACACCTTCGGCGCCATCCAGGCGACCGCCAGCACGAAGACTCCGACGAAGCCGAGCATCACCAGTGGGTGATTGAAGATCATCCAGATGCCGACGAGCGCGGTCACGTCCTCGGCGATGCTGGCGATCCAATTGGTGAATGGCTCCGGGCTCGCGTTGATCGCGAGCCGGGTGCTCGCCTTGGTCGCGTGCGCCGCGAGCGCCGACGCTGCCGCCCGCGAGCACGGCCGCGAATTCGAGCGGTGGACTCACCGGTCCGAAGCGCGCGCGGCGAGGATCGCTCCCGCCGGCACCCGGATGAAGGTGTGCACCGCGTCCCAGGCGCTGTCGACGTAGGGCGTCTTGTCGGCGAAGAACTCGACGACGTAGAGGACGAGCGCGATCGCGATCACCGCCGGATGCGCCAGTACCTGGAGGTCGGGCGGCAGCTGAATCGCGCCGGCTTGCGCGGCGAGCCCGAGGGCGGCGATCGTCGCGTAGAGGTTGATGCCCGCCGTGAAGGCGGAGCCGAGTGCCAGGCCGAGGGCCCCGATCGTGTCGTTCATGGGCGCGCTCCCAACAGCGGATGCGGTGCCGGGACGCGGCATCCGTTCGAGACCAGGTCTGGCGAATCCCGTTGCGGGTCGCCCGCCGACCCCTATCCTCCGCTCCGGCACTGGTACCATGTCGCGACGTCGCCGGCACCCACCGCCACCGGCTCCCGCCAAGAGGCAAACGACCCCGTTTCACGCACCATTCGAGGGCCTCGCCAAGGTGCGTGCCGGCGCGCGCGCGCCCGCAGTGCCTGCCGCGTCCGGCGCGCGCGCCTGCGCAAAAGCCGAGCCCGCCGCCGGCCGCTCCGACCGTCGATCGACGACGAGGCGGACTCGTTCGCGGCCGCGATGGCCGACGTCCAGCGCCTCGGCGCCGACTCCGAGTGGACGCGCCCGCGCCGGCGGCGCTCGCGAGTCGCACCTCGATCGACGAGGATACCGAGGCCCTCGCGATCCTCTCGACCTCGTCGCCGGCAACGGGGACTTCGACATCAGCGATTCGACGGAGTACGTCGAGGGCGCGGTCGTCGGGCTCGATCCCGCGGATTCTCAAGCGTCTGCGACGGGGTGAGTTCGCCTACCAGGCGATGATCGACCTGCACGGCATGTCGGCGGCGACGGCGCGAGTCGAGGTGGAACGGTTCATCATGGACGCGCTCGCCGCCGGGCACCGCGAGGTGTTGATCGTGCACGGCCGTGGTCGAAACTCGAAGGACAACGTGCCGATCCTGAAGGAGCGCTTGAAGAGCTGGCTCGCACGCGGCCGGATCGGTCGCGGCATCCTCGCGTTCACCTCGGCCGCGTCCCGCCGACGGCGGGACGCGGCGCGCTCTACGTGCTGTTGCGGCGCCGGCGCGGGCCGAAGGAGCGCATCACGGTCCTCGAGGGGCGAAGCGGGAATGAAGCACGCCGCCGACGTCTGCACGGCTCTGCGCGTGCTGCTCGCGCCCGTGCTGGCGTGGCAGCTCGCGCTTCCACGCGGGCGCGCGGGATGGCTGCCGCTCGTGGTCTATCTGCTCGCGGCGGCGACCGACTACGTCGACGGCGTCGTCGCGCGCGCCACCGGATCGGCGTCGCGCCAGGGCCGGGTCTTCGATCACGGTGCCGACGCGCTGCTGCTGTTCCCTGCGTTCGTCGTGCTCGCGATGCAGCAGCGACTGCCGTTCGTGCTGCCGCTCGCCGCCGTGACCGCCTTCACGCTCTACGTCGTCGACGGCTGGCGCCGCGGCGGGTCGCTCGGCACGATCGAGCTGACCGGGAGTCGTTCGGGCGCGGTCGGCGGAGTGCTCAATTACGGCATCGCTGGAGCGGCGGCGGCGGCGGTCGCGCTCGACTCTTCCGCGCTCGATCGCGTCGTCTACGCCGCCGCGTTCGCGATCGCCGCGGTGAACGCGATGGCCGCGCTCGAGCGTCTGGTACAGCTCTCACGTCAGCTCGCGGGTCGCTCGTGGCAGAAAGGAAGCCCCAGCATCGCGTTCATCACCATGAAGGTGACGTGCGCGGTCAGGCTGAACGCGAGCAGATTCGCTTCCGGCGCTTGATCGCCGAAAAAGTGCAGCCAGAAATATTGCGGCGCCCCGAGGTGGGCGACGCCGATCGGCAACGCGGCCGACAGGAAGATGACGGGCAGGAACACGAGGAGCTGCAGGTAGGGCAGGTGCAGGTCGAAGCACTGCAGCGCGAAGTAGTAGACCACCGTCGCCATCAGGAAGTTCGGGCTCTTGAAGAGGATCAGCAACAGGTAGTGACGGATGCCGGCCATGCGGAAGCTCCGCAGCGCACCGGCGATCTTGGGCTTGGTGATCCACGGCGTACCCCGGCGAAACAGCATCAGGTGCACGACGAAGTACGCGTAGAGCACGACGTAGACCGCCACGAGCGGCCGCTCGATGCGTGACGGGGCAAGCAACGCTCCGAGGCTCGAGAAGAACACGAGCTGATAGAGCTCGACGAACATCATGAAGAGCATCGAGCTCACGACCTCGAGGAACGGAATGCCTTCGCGTCGCTTCAGGTAGAGCGCGACGCTCCCTGGCCGAGCGGCGAGTTGACGAGCGTCAGGAGGTACGTCGTCGCTCGAATGGGGAGCACGTCGCCGTACGCGATCGGCGGTGTTGAACCAATTGAGCACACGGGTCAGGCAAAACGGTGTCGATCAGGAGATACGCGACCGAGTACGGCAGCATGATCGCGAGGTACGGGAGGAGGTGGACGTTCTCGAGCGCCTCGACGACCTTCGCGACCGGGACACGCCGGAAGATCAGCGCGAAGATCGCGATCGTCACGACCCATGGGATGACGCGTTTCGCCCCGTGCAGGTGACGATGGTGGAGCCTGCGGTGGCCGTTGGGCTCGCGTCCACGGGCGCGGACCATAACGGTCGCACCTAGGCCAAACAACCGCGCCGGCGCCGGTTGACTTGCATGGAACCCGGCTCATAGATGCCGTCATGCGCGCTGCGGTGCTCGTCGTCGTCTCGTCCGTGTTGGCGCTTCGGCTGCACCTCGATGCAGTCGCAGTACGAGGTGCGGCGGAACAACCTCTCTCGTGCGAGCAGGCCAACCGCTTCGCGTTCCAGAGCATGAAGAGCCTCGGCTACGAGGTCACGAGCTTCGAGCCGGCGGCGATCGGGCGGGCCGGCGTGCTGCGCGGCGGCAAGACCGATCCCGACTCCGGGCGCTCGACGGGTCACGACGGCGTCGTACACATCACGTGCGACTCGTCCGAGGTCCGACTCGCGGCGGCGCAAAGAGCAGCTGCTGAGTCAGGATCTCACGTTCACCCGCGGATTCTATCTCGCGTTCACCGGAATCGCCGACCATGCGACCACCAACGCCGCCTACGCCGACGAGCAGTCGGGTGGGACGGCCGAGGGCGGCGTGAAGTTCAAGATCCAGCCTCAGCTCGCGCTCGAGACCAAGCTCGACTTCGGCGAGGACCTCGCCGCGGGCGGCGTGCTCGCGGTGAAGGTCACGGTGCAGAACGGCAGCCAGGTGACCTACACGCTCGATCCGGCGGCGATCGAGCTCCGGCCCCACGGCGGCAGCGGCAAGGTGCTGCAGCTCGACCTCGGGCAGGCGTCACAGGCGGTCGCGAAGGCGGCTGCCGCCGGCCTCGATCCGGGCATTCCGGGTCCGACCCCGGCGAGCATCGAGGCGACGCTCCGCAGCGCGCGCTCGCCGCGGGTACGCTCAAGCCCGGCGCCCACGCGGAGGGGTTCGTGTACTTTCCAACCGGAAGCTACGCCCGTGCGCGGGCGACGCTCGTCGACGTCGAGAGCGGCGAGAGCGAAGGCTTCCTGGTCGAGTTCTGACGATGGCCAGCGGAGACACCATGACGGGACGCGACGCGCTCTTGCGGGCCTTCGACCGGCTCTTCGACAAGGCGGCGAAGAAGCTCTCGGTCGAGTGCAGCGACGCCGAGAAGGCGGAGGCCAAGCAGCGCTTCGAGGGCGCTTCGCGATGTTGCTCGAGGCCCTCAAGTCGCTCGAGCTCCCCGACCTTCCCGACGAGGCCGTCGCCGGCATGGAGGAGGCGATCGAGAAGCTCTCGCCCGCCGACGTCGTCGGGTTGCTCGCGACGGTGCCTCTCGTGCCGCAAGCGCAGGAGATGATGCGCATGCTCGCCTATCGCGACAGCCGAACAGCGCATTCTCGAGCACTACGTCAGCACCGCCAGCGACAAGTACGGCGGCAACTAGACTAGGGTTGACCCAAGACTCCGGAGCTCGGCGTGCGGAGTCCGCGACACCGTAGCGCCGCCTTCTGCGACGGCGACTCTGGAAATGCGGACGGTGGCGGGGTCGTCGGCGGGTCCTACTGGAGCCGGAGCGCGCGTACCGCGCATCGGCGGGCGAACGGCGGCTCATGTTGCGATCGGCGCGTCGAAGCACGACTTTCGGGGTTGCGCTCCTGACCGAGAACGGACCCGCCGACGACCTGCCACCGTCCGCCTCCGGCGACGGCGATCGGAAGACGCAGCGACGTGGTACGACGCCAGAGCAGCACGTCTTCCGAATTGCGGCGGTGCGGGCGCGCGCCGCGCGCATTTCCCGATGAGCAGCCCTGGCAGGCGACTCGTCCAGCAATCTGACCCAAGGCGTGACCTCCGCGCGCGAGGGAGAGATCACTCGTATGAACTACACCGGCTCGGCGGCGCGGCGGAACTTGGGGAGTGTGATCTCGGCCGACGCGGGCTCGAACACGACCTCGACCGGCATGCCGATCGCGATCTGGTCGAGCGGGCAATCGACGAGGTTCGAGATCATCTTCGGACCCTCGGCGAGCTTCACCACGACCACGGCATACGGTGCCTCGGTCGCGAAGGCGGGATGATAGATCTGGTGCATCACGTTGTAGCTGAAGATCTCGCCGCGCCCCGAGACCTCGACCCACGAGGCCTCGGTCGAGAGGCAGCCGCTGCAGAGCTCACGCGGCGGGAAGCGGAGCGCGCCGCACCCGCCACAGCGTTGCACGACGAGGCGATGCTCGCGCGCGGCGGCGAAGAACGGCGCGAGCGTCCCGTCGCTCTCCGGAAGCGGCCGCGGGATCGTCGGCTCGCCGCTCATGAGGGAAGGGGACTCAGCACGAGCGTCGTATGGGTCGAGAGCAGGCCGCCGTTGCCGCTCACGAGCACGACGTCGCGGCGCGGGACCTGGCGCTCGCCGGCTTCGCCACGGGCCTGGATGATGCCCTCGGCGATCGGCGTCATGCCCCACATGTACGACGACGAGAGCTGACCGCCGCCGGTGTTGACCGGCAACGTACCGCCGGGCGCGGTGTGGCCGGCGGCGACGAAGGGCCCGCTCTCGCCCTTGCCGCAGAAGCCGTAGTCCTCGAGCGTCACCAGCACGGTGAAGGTGTAGCAGTCGTAGAGCTCGACAGAGCTGCACGTCGCGCGAGCGTGATCCCCGCCATCGCGAAGGCGGTCGTGCTCGCGAGCGGGCGCCCGGACGTCAGCGTCTCGGCCGGCTCGCCGCCGGGATGCCCCTGCCCCATGCCCCAGAGGTACACCGGCGGCTTCCGAAGCGTGCGCGCGCGCTCGGCGGAGGTCACGATCACGGCGACGCCGCCGTTCGAGACGAGGCAGCAATCGAGCATGTGAAACGGCTCAACGACCCAGCGCGACGCGTGATAGTCGGCGAGCGTCAGCGGAACGTCACGCAGCTGCGCGGCCGGGTTCATGTTGGCCCAACGGCGCTGCGTGACCGCGACCGCGCCGAGGTGATCCTGCGTCGTGCCGTACGTGTGCATGTGGCGACGGGCCACGAGCGCATACATCGCGTTCACGCCGAATTGTCCGTACGCCGCGTCGAGCCCACGGGCGAATGCATACGAGGCCGCCGAGCCTTCCTTCTTGCCGGTGCGGTTCTCGCTGCTCCTCGGGCGACTTCAACGGCCGATCGGAAAAGACGCAGGCGACGGTCGTGCACATGCCGGCCGCGATGGCGAGCGCGGCATGCTGAATCATGGCGCCCGCGGTTGCGCCACCGAGGTTCATGGTGGCCTGCAGCTTCAGGTCGCGGAGCCCGAGGGCCTGCTGCAGCATGAAAGGAGCCCATGGCGGCAGTGCCCCACGCGAGCCCCGGGTTCAGCAGCAGCCCATCGAGGTCGCGACGCGTGAGGCCGGCGTCGGCGAGCGCGAGCTCCACGGCCTCGACGGCGAAGCCGACGAAGCTCCGGTCGTAGACCTTGCCCTGCTTGGTCTGCCCGAGCCCCGCAATCGCGGTCCGACCCTTCAAAGACACCGCGTAGTGCTAAGCGAGGCGGCTATCTGGGTCAACTCGCACCGCGCGATTGCCATGTTTTTCGTTGACTGAACCAGGGTCCCGCGTGATAGCTTCCTCGGCGCTAGCCCTGCACGTGCCGTCACTCGCGAGCGCCCGTCTTCAGTCCATTCCCCTAAGACTGGTGCATCGCGCAGTAGGAGGTGTTCCATGTCGATGCACAAGCTCTGGAGTTTCGTCGTCGCGGCGTCGCTTCGCGGCGTCCTCGATCCTCTTCGGGACGCCGCTCGCGTCGGCGACGAGTCGTCGGTGGCGGCGGGAGTAGCCGCGTCGATTGTCTCACGACGTTCGACGCGGCGGTGAATACGCCCGCGACCAAGCCGCGCAGCATCCGCTGCGCCGACGGCGCCGCCTGCGACCTCGACGGCATCGTCAACGGCGAGTGTCACTTCCAGGTGTCGGTGTGCGCCAACAGCAGCTTCAACCCGTCGGCGTGCAACCTGAACGGCGTCCGCTTCATCACGGTCGAGCACGCGGTCGACAACGGCGATCCCAAGTTCGACCCCGAGTTCCAGGCGCTGCAAACCCGCATCGAACAGCGACATCGGGCCCCTCCCCAACAGCAGCAGCGACGCTCTGCACGACGGCGGCGACGAACTTCTTCGTCGCCATCAAGGGTCCGCTCAAGAACGACAAGTGCAAGAAGGGCAAGAAGCAGGTGCGGCTCGTGAGCGAGTCGACGGTCGCCGCCGGTATGGGCACCATCCTGGTCGACAAGGACAAGATCGACCTCGTCTGCGATCCGCCCCTCTGCCTACCGCCAGACTGCGTGCCGCCCATGAATCCTTGCGATCCGGGAGTCGTCTTCGACAGCACCTACGACCGCGTCCAGCGCCAGATCTTCAACCAGAGCTGCGCCGTGAGCGGCTGCCACGATTCGAACTCGTATCTCGACGTCCGGGAACCTGCTGCTCGAGGCGAGCGCGTTCCCCGGAAACCTCATCAACCGTACGCCCACCAACGCCGATGCGATCGCGGCCGGCTGGAAGCGCATCCTGCGGATCGATCTGATGTACGGGCGACACGGCGAACAGCTACATCCTGCACAAGGTGAACGGCGATTTTCCGGGTCCCGGCTTCGGCGATCGCATGCCGAAGGATCGCGCGAAGCTCGACGCGACCCTGATCAACGTTCTCACGCTCTGGATCGAAGCGGGGGCTCCGCAGACCGGCTGGGTGCCTGGGACGGATTGAGCGGAAGGAAGAGGAGGTCTCAGATGGCGGACGGCGATTCGTTGACGTTGGAGGAAGCGCGCCACCTCCTGCGGCGTACGGGCTTCGGCGCGTCGCAGGCGACGGCCGCGAGCTTCCTCGCGGACAACCCGACGCGCGGCGAGGCGGCGAACACGCTGCTCGACTTCAAGCCCGCGGGGTTCAAGCCCGGCGGTCGTGAATTCGAGGACATCCACGACAAGTGGGTCGAAGTACATGCTGAAGGTGAAGAGCCCGCTGCAGGAGAAGCTGGTGCTCTTCTGGCACGATCACTTCGCGACCGGGTTCTCGAAGGTTCTGGATGCCAAACGGATGTCGGTGCAGAACCGGCTCTTCCGCCTGAACTGCAAGGGCAATTTCAAGACGCTCGTGAAGGCGGTGAACCTCGATCCGGCGATGATGGAGTTCCTCGATACCGTCCGGAACCACGAAGAGATCCCCAACGAGAACTATGCGCGCGAGCTCCAGGAGCTCTTCACGCTCGGCGTGAAGGATTCGGCCGGGATCGACAACTACGTGCAGGCCGACGTGGCGCAGATCGCGCGCGCCTTCACCGGCTGGGACTACGACAAGGTCGCCTTCTTCAGGGACTACGACCACGACGGCGATGGTTCCGGAATGGTCTCCCATCCCGAGCGTGGGCCGAAGGTGATCTACAAGACGACTGGCGGCTTCGGCCCGGGCGGCATGAGCTTCGGTGACGACGAGGGGCCGGCCGAGATCGACGCCGTCGTCGACATCATCTTCCTGCACGAGGACAGCGCCGGGAAGAACACGGTTGCCCGGCGGATGGCCCGGCGGCTCATCGAGTACTTCGCGCACCCCAACCCGAGCCTCGCGCTACATCGACGCCGTCGTCGCCGCTTCGGGCTTCGCCGTCGACTTCGACGTCGCCGCGTTGCTGCACCAGATCTTCGTGCACGACGACTTCTATCTGAGCGCGGTTCCTCCAGTCGGCGCCGGGACGCCGAAGTCGGTGCGGTGGCCGATCGACTACGTCGTGACGTCGCTCCGCCTCCTCAAGATGAAGCTCAAGGGCAAGGACCTCTACCCGGACGGCGGGAGCTACAATCGGATCCTCGAACCAGCTCACCAACATGGGCCAGACCATCTTCGATCCGCCGAGCGTGTTCGGCTGGGATTGGGAAACGGCCTGGGTCAGCAGCTCGACGATGCTCGCGCGCTACGGCTTCGCACGCGATCTCATGTCGGCGCGCGGCGGCGGCGGGTCGAGCTTCCGGCCCGACAAGCTGATGGATCTCGACCTCAGCGATCCGAGCGACATCCTCGCGGCGGCGACCGACGTCCTCGGTATCACCGGCGATCTCACGGCGGGTGAGCAGTCGACGCTGGTCACCTACCTGACGGACAGCGGATGGCACCCGACGCTCGACCTGAACGACTACGACGTCCGGAACGAGAAGCTGCACGGGCTCTTCGCGCTGCTCATGCAGACCCCGGCGTTCCAGCTGCAATAGGGGCGGAGGAGACGACGATGGCGATCACACGACGACAATTCTTGAAGCACGGCGGTCTCGTCACCGCCGGCACGCTTCTCGGGCCCCAGCTCTTCGCGAATCCCCTCATGCGCCAGGCCTACGCGGCGCTCGAAGACAACAGCCGCTACTTCGTCATCCTCTTCCTCGACGGCGGCAACGACGGCCTCAACACGGTCATCCCGTACGACAACGTCGGATCGAACCTCCGGACCGCGTACAACGACGCGCGGAAGCCGAACACCAACATCACGCAGGGACAGCTGACCGCGATGGTCAACGGCACCACCAGCCTGATCGGCACCTGCCCGGGTACGGGAACGCAGCTCGGGCTCCATCCAGGGTTCAACGTGCCTCCGGATCTTTTCGACAACGGTGCCGGCGCCGGAGGTCTGAGAGCGCTCTACGGCCAGAACAAGGTCGCGGTCATTCAGGGTTGCGGCTATCCCGAGTACAGCCTCTCGCACGAGGAGTCGCGGGTGATCTGGCAGACCGGCGTGCCGCTCGGAACTCCGGCGGGCACGGGCTGGGTCGGCCGACACCTCGCAGCCCAGTACGGCGGCAGTCAGATTCCGGCGGTCAACATCGACGACTCGATCGTCGGTGAGTTCCGCCAGACCGGCACGAGCGTCCTCGCGGTGCGGGATCTCGACAACTACGAGTTCCCCTTCGATGGCGACTATCCAGGCGACGTCGCGGCCAAGACCACTGCGTTCGGCGCCCTCAACCAATCGGCGATCACCGGCGGCCAGCCGGCGGCCGTGGTACATCGGCAACACCGGGAAGGCGACCATCGACAGCGCCGCCGACTACCAAGAGGTGAGCGGCCTCTACAGGACCGATCGCCCGATCTTCAACGCGATGTACGCCGGACATCGGCCGGAGCTTGTCCAACGACCTCCGCGAGGTCGCCCGCGTCATCTACGGCGGTCGAGGAGGGCAGCCTTGCGAACGTGAAGGCACGCTTCTTCCAGGTGAGCAACGGCGGCTACGACACGCACTCCGATCAAGGCGGCGCCGAGACCAACGGACAACACTACAGTCTGCACGCCGAGGTCGGAGCATCGCTCAAGGTCTTCATGGACGATCTCGCCGACATGGGTGTCGCGAACCGCGTCTGCGTGCTCGTCTGGAGCGAGTTCAGCCGGCGCATTCCGCAGAACGACAACGGCACGGACCACGGATCGCAGGGTCCGATGTTCGTGATCGGTGGCGGCGTCACGGGCGGCGTGTTCGGCAATCACCCGAACATCAACGATGGCGCGCTCGATGACGAGGGCAACACCGAATACACCCAGAGCGCGGGAAGCCATCGCTCGACGGATTTCCGCGACGTCTACGGCACGATCCTCAAGCACTGGGTCGAACCTGCCGCAGGGGACGGTGCAGGCGCTCCTGCCGCTCGACGCCACCCCCGCCGCGATCTCCGATCCCGCGCACTACTGGCGGACGGCCAACTTCGACATGGGCTTCCTGCCCTAGTGTCGGGTCGGCGCGGCGTCGGCGCGTGACGCTGGTCGACTATTACTTCGGCGACTCGCGGCTCTTCCTGATCCCGATCGAGCACCTCGCTCCATCGGGGATGAGCCGCGAGCACGCCGCCGTGCTGCGTGAGCGCGGCCTCTGGTCGGCGGCGCAGATCGAGCTCTTCGATCGCGCGTTCGCCCTCTACTGGTCGCGCAGCCTGGAGCTCGCCAAGCGGACCCGCACCTGGATGCCGCCGCGCATCCGCCACGTCGCCGTCGTCACCAACGCGCAGGGTGTACGGCCGTACGCGCAGCTCCTCAACACCAGCGCCTGGACCGTCTACAGCGGCGATTTCGATCCGCGGAGCTCGCACCCGGAGTTCGGCGCGTACGTCCTCGCGCACGGCGACCGCATGGCGCTCTCCGGTGAAGTGACCCTCTCGGCCCTCCACAACGCCGCCTGGTGGCTCGAGCGCGACGACGCGGAGTGCGCCGCATTCGCGGCGGCGGCGGGACGCTCCACCCGGCCGGACGCGAGCGGCTTTCGCGCCGTCGCGAACGCCCTTCCCTGGCTCCGGCGCCTGCGTCACGAGACGCTCGCGCCACCGCTCGCGACGAGCCCGCATCGCGCCATTCCGGGACCGGTCTGCTCGTGCCGCAGGCGCTCGAGGGCGAGCCGCGCCGCCTCGTCGATGCGTGGACCGCGGCCGCGAAGAAGGCGATCGACGTCTACCGGGCGTCGTGGCAAGCCGCTCCGGACCGCGCGCTCGGCGATCTCGCGGAATGGCTCGCTCGCGACGTTCCGCCGCTCCTCGTGACCGAGCGCGGCCGCGTCGTCTGGGACCCGGAGCATCCCGAGCGCGTGGGCGCGCTCCGCACTGCGCTCAAGCGCGGCGACGCGGCGGCCGTTGTCGCGATCGGTGACGACGTCCGCGCGATCGCTCGTCACACGCGGGCCTTCCTCGCCTCGCTCGTCGCGCCCGACGCCTTGCCGATGCCGGCCGCCGAAACGGAGCAGAGCGGCTACGCCTGGATGCATCGCGAGCGCCGGCTGATCGCCTACGATCTCGACGAGCCCGGGATGGAGCGCCTGGCGGGACCGGCACTGCCCTACGCCCGCGCGATGCTCGGGGCGCGGACGATCCATGAATGGGCGCATCTCGCCGTCGACGCCGGCTGGGTACCGTGCGTCGTCGGCGCGTCGGAGCTCGCCGTACGCCGTACGCGGCTCGCCGACGGACTCGCGGACGTCGATCGCGTCGTTGCCGCCGCCGCTCCGCGCGCTCACGGCGCCGGACCTCGCCGAGCTCGGCGCCGGACGCGCAGCGGCGGAGGCGTTGTCCGCAGGCGTTCCTCGCGCGCATCTCCGACTACCAGGCCAACCTGCTCGCGCAGCGCTACCTCGATCGCGACGAGATCGAGACCTACATCCGTCACAACGTCCGGACGCTGCGATTCACGTACGCGCCGCCGCAGCTCTTCCGCATGCTGATCCGCTATCTCTTCGAGCTGCAGTACCTCGGGTTCAGCGGCGTCGCCGATGCGAAGACCTTCCTCGTGCGCAGCACCTGGTTCGACGCCGACTTCTTCGCGACCGGCATGCTCGATCCGAAGCGCTTCGTCGAGCTCGCCGAAGCGCGGCCGCGATGCTGTGCGGGTGCTGGGCGGTCGACGAGTCGCGCTTCAGCGCGAAGCAACAAGACGTGTCGGGCTCAGCGCGAGGCAATGAGGCGTCGTCGCCCTAGCGCGACACGATGAGGAAACGCTTGCGGAGCGCGCTCAGCTGATCCTGCACCGAGGGCAGCGCGGCGCGACTCCATGAGCGCCTGGAAGATCTCGCCTTCGGGCGCTTCGCGGTGCACGTCCGTGAGCTCGTGGACGGCGTCGAGGATCTCGTGGATCACGCGCGGGATCTCGCGCTGCGGGATCACGAGATCGCCGCGGCCGAGCGTGCCGCTCCAATTGGACGCGTAGGGACGGAGGACGTGGAGGATCTTCTCCGTCACGCTCTTCTCGGCGCTCATCGCGTGCCGAAGCTACCACAGAGCGACGTACCGACGTGAACGGGCGTTGCGCCGCTCCCGACCGCCGCCGGTGCACACCCGCCAGGGAGCGCGACGCGCTCCGCCATGGCGTCCGCGCGGTCGTGATTCGGCTTTGCAGCCTCCGGGGGCTGTGTCAGAAGAAACGGCTCGGAGGACCCCCACGCGGCCTCGCGGCCTCTCGCGGCCTTGCTGTTGCTCTCGCCGGTTTCGCCCCCGGTTGCTTCGTGGTCTGGGAGGACACGCGCAACGGCAACTCCGACGTGTCGTCGCGAGTCGGATCGTGCCGTGAGCCGTGTCAGGCGGTGGATGGGCTCGGGCGGAGACGCGTCAACAGCCCGAGACCGAGCAGGTTGAAGCCGATCTCGCGGACGCGCTTCAAGAGCATCATGGCGAGCCCGAGCTCGGGTGGAAGCCCGAGCAAGCTGAAGATCACCATCCCGCCCGCCTCCTGAACGCCGAGCGTCCCCGGGATCAGGACGCCGGCGAGACGCGTCGGCTGCGCGAGCGCCTCGATGATGACGGCGTCGCCGACGCTCACGGGATGGCCGATGAGAACATGATGGCGTAGACCTCGGCGGCTCCCGTGACCCAGCCGGCGAAATGGAAGGCGACCGAGGCGGCTGCCGCGCGCGGCCGAGCTCCGTAGAAGGATCGGAGCCGCGCATCGATCTCGGGGCGCGTGCTTCGAGCCGCGCCGCCAGGCTCGCACGCGGGAAAAGGCGCTGCGCCATGCGCGCGACGAACGCCACGAGCCCGCGGCGCTGCAGGACGACCAGCACGCTCGTCACGCCGACGCCGGCGAGCGCGAGCGCCACGACGATCGGAATCGGTGCGAGGCCGACGTCGCGCCGAGATCGAGGAACAATGCGACGCCGACGACGACGAAGGCGATCTGCGCGATCGTGAGCGCCGTCTTGGCGAGGATCACCGAGGTCGCACCTTCCGTGAGCGGAACGCCGAAGCGCTGCAGCACGAGGCGCTTGACCGGTTCGCCGCCGAGATACGCGGTCGGCGTGATGCTGTTCATCGCCTCGCCGATCAGGCGCGCGAGGTAGAGGAGCCAGAGCTTGGGGCGGAAGTGCACGAACGTCACGCGCCAGCCTGCGGCGTCGAGCACCGAGGACATTGCGTAGGGAAGGAAGATCAGCGGCGTCGACCATCCGAGGACGCGGAGATGCTCCGCCAGCTCGTCGCGGTCCCGTTTGGTAGATGAGCGCAGCGAGCAGCACGAATCCGACGCCCGCGAGCGCGAATTGCGCCGACTGTTCCCCGACGACGCCGTGGGCGCCACGCACCGCGTGCCGGCTCTTCCAGCACGCGATCGTCGGAGTCGTCAGGGGCTGGAACTGAGAGCGACATGCGCGACGGCATCGAAAGCCCGCGGAGCGTAACAGCGGAGATCGACGTCAGCAAGGAACGACCGACGTACTTTGTTGCAAAACGACGCTGATTGCAGGCAATCGAATCGCAGTGTCGTTGCGCGCGCTCGCGGTGAGCATGATGCTCGCGTTGCTCGTCTCGGGAGTGGTCATGGCGATGCCCGCGCATGCACTGGAGCGGAGCTACATCCCGCTCCCCGAGATCCTCACCGACCCAAACGAGGGCAATACCTACGGTGCTTTGGCCGTCGTGCTCTTTCTCGACGAGCAGAAGGTCATCAAGTACATCCTCGCGCCCGACGTCCGGTACAACAAGATCACCGGCGTGTTCCCCGCGTTTCGGCTCTTGGGCTTCCCGACCCTCGACAAAAGTGGAGCATCGTGGTCCGGAAGTCGCAGCATATCGACGAGGACTACGAGATCGTCTACCAGGACAACGCGTTCTGGCAGGATCGCCTCCGGCTCTCCGCCGATCTCGAGTACGAGCGCGATTCGACCGAGCGATTCTTCGGCTTCGGCAACGGCTCGTCGGAGAAGGACGAGTCGAACTACACGGCGCAGGAAGGCGTCGGCGCTCGTGCGCCTCAACTACCGGCTGCAGCCGACCCTCGAGCTCACCTACCAATCGCGGGTGCGCGTCTTCCGCGTGAAGCAGGGCGGCGTCGACGACTTCCCGTTCATCGGCGACGAGCATCCGGGACGCCGGGGCTCGGCGGCGCGACGATCGTCGGTCAGGAGATCGGCCTCATCTACGACAGCCGGGACGACACCAACATCCCGCGCGCAGGGTGGCTTCGGGCTCTTCAGCGCCGAGTTCATCCCGCGCCTCCTCGGCAGCTCGTTCACGGCGATCAAGTACGCCGCCGAGGTGCGAAAGTTCATCCCTTCGCACGAGCGCTTCGTGCTCGCGATGCGCAGCCGCATCAACTACCTCCAGAGCAACGACGACGTGCCGTTCTTCGAGCAGAACGACAGTCGGCGGACGGCGGAGCTTGCGCGGTTTCGGCAGCGGCCGCTTCGTCGACAAGAACAGCTTCTTCGCGTCGGCGGAGTTCCGCACCCGCGTGTACGACCGGCAGATCTTCGGCGTAAACGCCGAGCTCGAGCTCGCGCCGTTCATCGACTTCGGCCAGGTGTTCGAGTCCTCGCGCCGCTCGCCGTTCAACGATCTGCACCCCGTCGGCGGTCTCGGCTTCCGTGGCGTGGTGCGACCGCAGGTCGTCGGGTTCGTCGACGTCGGTCTCGGCGAGCAAGGCGTCGCCGCGTTCACGGGCCTCGAGTACCCGTTCTGAAGCGGCAGCCGGTAGCGCGGCAGCGCTACGAGTCGCGGCGCGCGAGCACGAGATGCTGGCGCCCGCGCGGGTCCGTGCCCTCGCTGGTCTCGAGGAGCGTGAGCTTCCGGCGCTCGAACGCGGGGAGGTCCGCGAGCGCGGTGTCCCAGATCAGCAGGTAGTGGGGTCCTGCTCCGGCACGACGTCCGATTTCCAGTGCCGCGTCCCCGCCGGGGCGTAGAACATCGCGCCGAAGTCGAAGCTCCCAGGATAGAACGCCATCGGCCGGCCGTCGGCGACCACGGCGGCTTTCCGCATGAACGGCGCGAGCGTCCGGAGACGAGCGAGCTCCGGCTGGAAGACACGTGAAGATCGAGGGTCCAGAGCGCGGCCGCGAAAGACGGTCTGCGCGATCAGCAGGTCGAAGGGCGCGTGCCGTGCGCATCGCCCGCCACGCTGACCGCGAGGGCGCCGACCATGGCCGTCGGTCCTGACGAGCACGAGCCAGCAGGTGCGTATCGATGATGCCGCGCACGAGGGGCAGGTTGGCGCGATCCTTGGGAGCGAGCAGGGGGCGAGGAGTGCCAGGGGCGAAAGCCGGAGTCCTTCGGCGACGGTCGAGACGAGCGGGATGAACGCGACGGCAGCAGAGCACGCCGACGACGATGCGCGCCCATGCGCTCCCGGAGCCAGCGTGCCGGCTCGGTGCCGCGCACGACCTCGCTCCACCACCAACCCGCGATCAGTGCGGCTGCGGGATACAGCGCGAGGAGGTAGACGCTCCGCTTCGCGTCGGCGAGCGAGTAGAAGACGAACACGACCGCGAACCACACGAGCGGGAACGGCGACGCGCACGTCGCGTCGCGCCGTCGGGCTGCCGCACGCGCCGCGACGAGGGCGGCCAGGACGAAGGGCGTCCAGGGCACGAGGCCCGCGAGCAGGGTCGGGAAGTAGTAGTAGAACGGGTGCGAGTGCCCGCTCCTCATCTTCGTGACGCCGACGAATCGGAAGACGTTCTCCTTGAGGATCTGTTTCCGCACGAACGAGTCGCCGCCGAGGCCGGCGGCGAGCGCGTACCATCCTCCGACGATCGCGACGATCACGACCGCCCCGAGGATCGGACGGAAGCGCGGCACGAGGCGGAGCTCGCGCCGAATCACGAGCGCCACCGCGAGCACGCAGACCCGGCAGGACGAAGCCGACGGGTCCCTTCGTGAGCGCGGCGCACGCGAGCGCCCCGTAGGCCGCGAGCGCCTGCCTCGCGTGAGGCCGCCCGCCATCAGACCGCGATAGAAGATGCAGGGTTCCGATGGTCATGAGCGCAGTGAGCGTCCCGTCGACGCGGGCGGTGGACGCGGCGCGTACCCATTCGAAGGACGATGCCAGGATCGAGCATGGCCGCGAGCGCGGCCACGGTCCCGAACGTGCGCGCGGCGACGACGCCGAGGAACAGCTACCGACGCCGTGGCGAGCACGAGCCGACGGGCAGACGCACGGTCCATTCGGTCGGCGCTGCCGCCGATCGCTCGAGGCGACCGCGCCGAGCCAGTGAAAGAACGGCGGCTTCGACGCGATCGTCCATCCGTTGGCCGATGCCCGTTTCGGGAGGAGCCAGTCACCGTCCTCGACCATGTTGCGGACGACCAGGCCTCGCGCGGCTCGCCCTTGGTGAAGAACGGCGTCAGCGCCGCCGGCGGCACGTACAGCAAGAGACACAGCAATCCCAGCAGACGATCATGCTTGCGCGCGGGGACGACGGTCGGAGGTCACCGCTAGCTCTTTGCCCTGCATCGAGAGGTGCGGTCCATCCGGGCCCAGGAAAGGCGCCAGAACGCGATATTTCCGCGCGATCACGGACACGGCGCAATCTCTTGGGGTGCTGCTACGGTGCGAGACACAACAATTTGTGTAGGTCGAATAATCGCGCTCGTCGTATAGATTTCGGCGGTGATTCGACGGTTGCTATTTCTTGCAGGGTTTCCTAACATTTGCCGCGCTGTGGTGGACATGAGGTGGTGGGGCGGACGATATGTGCGACGCGCTGACATGCGCGCGATCGCACCCAACACGCAGACGACGTGATCGTCTGTGCGTCGCGCCTCTCACGAGCGCACGCGCTGTCAGTGCGTGCCCACAGCCGGACGGCAGGAGTGAATCTGCTGACTGGCACGGACGAGAGGTCTGCATCAGAGACGTCTATGCGGTGTGGAAGGTGACGTGGCGGAAGTGACACAGCGTTGGCGAAGCGGATCGAGCAGTGGTGGGCACGTACACGCAACGATCTCGAAGAAGCGAACAACCCGGAGGAGGTAAGGAGATGAGGAAGCGAACAGTCGGAAGTTGGGTGGCGGCGGCGGCGGTCGTGGTGGGGAGCTTGGCTTTCAGTGTTCCCGCTGGGCGCCGAGGGCGGCCTCACGTTGGAAGAGCGGGTCGAGCGGCTTGAGCGGAAGGGCGAGCTCCCAGCTCAGCAGGGGTGCTGCGACACCTCCGGAGCTGCAGCGGCGGCTCGATCAGATCGAGGCGCACATCAAGAACCTGCCGTTCGGGATCAAGCTCGGCGGCGGTATCGCGACCTCGTACCATGTACGACTTCAACGATCCCGACTCGGGCATCGCGTCGCTCCGGGCCTTCGATCGTGATCAGCAACAGCTTCGTCCTCGACCTCTTCCAGCTCCAGGTCTCGCGCGCCCCGGGCGAGGACGGCGTCGGCTTCGTGACCAAGGTCAACTTCGGCAAGCTCGCCGAGCGTATGGCGGCCGACTGGGACGGTGACGGCACCATCGGCAACGTCGCCGAGGAGCAGAACTCGGTGGAGCTGCAGGATGCCTTCATCACCTACAACTTCCCGGGCTTCCCGATCTGCAGGTCAAGGCCGGTAAGTTCGTGACCCCGCTCGGGGCCGAGGTGATCGAGCCGTGGGCCAACCCGAACATCAGCCGTTCGTTGGCGTTCACCTTCGCGATTCCCTTGACGCACACGGGCGCGACCGCGAGCTACGCCTTCGGCCCGGAGGTGAGCCTCATGATGGGGATCGTCAACGGCTGGGACAACGTCGTCGACTCGAACGACGGCAAGACGTTCCTCGGCAGCCTCGCGATCACGCCGGTCGAGCAGTTCGCGCTCGTGATGAACGGCATCTACGGCGCCGAGCAGCCGGATCGCGGCGACTCGAAGCGCGGCGTGTTCGATGCCGTGGCCACCGTCAAGCCGATCGACAACTTCGCGATCATCTTGAACTACGACTACGGCAACGAGAGCGACCTCCACGTCGGCGACGGCCACGCCGAGTGGAACGCCTTCTCGGGCATCCTCTCGTACGATCTCGTCGACGTCGCTCCCGGTCCCGATCGGCTTCGCGCTCCGCGGCGAATACTTCGACGACTCGGACGGCGTGCGGCTCCCGACCCCGGGTGGGTCGGGTTTCGGCAACGACCAGACCGCCATGGAAGTCACCGGCACCTTCGAAGGTCGTGCTCGCCGAAGGCCTGATGTTCCGCACCGAGTACCGCTACGACAAGGCGCACAACTCGCTCTACGAAGAAGCCCGTCGGCGGCGACGATACTCGCGACGATCAGCAACACGATCGCTGCCGAGCTTTCATACGTGTTCTAGTCGGCTCACCGGACCGACCAGTACGAAGGGCCCGCCGAGCAATCGGCAGGCCCTTCGTTTTTGGGGCGCGCTCTACTCGGCCCAGCGAATCTGCCGGTAGTCGAAGCGCATGTTCCTCGAGGATGTTGAACTTGACGATCTCGAAGTACGGCGAGATGTCGAAATCCCGCGGCGTCGTGAGGGTGATCGGCGCGGTCCGGAAGAGTCCGGCCACCGGCAGCGCCTTGCGGCGAAACCACGCGCAGTCTTCCCGGCGGCACGACCGGCGTCTCGCCGGGGTGACTTCGGGGAGGATCGGGATAGCGCACCTTGTCGAAGGCATGCGCGATCAGGCTCGAGCAGATCACCTGCGTCGGGACGCCGCTTCCGAAGCTCAGCGCACGCTGGCGAAAGCGGCGCGGCACGAGGCTCACCGGCAGGAAGTACCGCGCGAGGTCGATCAGGTTCTTGACGTCGTAGCGGTAGCCGATCTGGACGATGACGTCGTCGAGGATCGTCCGCAGGTCGTCGCGGTGCAGGTTGTAGGGCCGACAGACGCGGATGTTGCAGTCGAGATACTTCGAGAGCGGCGAGGCGACGACGCCCTCCTCACCAACGCCTCGACGATCAAGATGCTGCGCGTCGTCCCCGAACTCGGTCTGGCAGCACGTGACGGAGCGCCGGGTTGCGCCGCCAGAGCTCGTCGCCGACGTAGATCGCGGCGTGCGACCACGAGCTCTGCGTCAGGTACTTGATGACCTCGCTCACCCGCTGATCGCCCTCGACCAGCACGACGTCGCCCTTCTTGATATGACGCCGCAGATTGTCGCCGTCGTTGAGCGCGCTCGGCGTTGGTAGCGGCCGAGCGGTTTGGTCAGGAGACTGCGTGGCGAAGCGAATGGGGCGGTGGCGGAGGGCGAGCGGCATGGGGTGGCTCCTGGTGTGCGATCGATTGTAACCGGCGACGTCTCGAGATGAGAAGCGAAAAACGCCCGCGTCGCTCTGATGCTCCGCGTCGTCGATCGCGCGTCCTGCGGCTCGACGACGCGCAGCTGGCAGCGTTCCGCCGTGGCTCCTCGCGCTGGTACGCGCGGTACGGTCGCGACCTTCCGTGGCGAAGGACCCGCGATCCCTACGAGATCCTGGTCTCCGAGGTCATGCTGCAGCAGACGCAGGTGAAAGCGCGTGCTCGAGTTCTATCCGCGATTCCTCGCGCGCTATCCGACCGCCGAAGAGCTTGCCGCGGCGTCCGGGAGCGCCGTCCGCGAGGCCGTGGGACGGGCTCGGCTACTATCGGCGCGCGAGCAATCTGCAGCGCGCGGCGCGCGAGGTTGCGGAGCGCCATGGCGGGCGCTTTCCGGCGACGCCCGAGGAGCTGGTCCGACTTCCCGGGATCGGACGCTATACGGCCGGCGCCGTCGCGTCGTTCGCGTTCGGCGTCGACGCCGCGATCCTCGACACCAACGCCGCGCGCGTGCTGAGCCGCGTCTTCGGGCCCGGACGACGTCGCAAGGGCGCGAGGCGCGGCTCTGGGCGCTCGCAGCGGCGGCGATCCCGCCCGGCCGCGGCTACCCGTTCAACCAGGGCATCATGGACCTCGGCGCCATGATCTGCACGGCGCCGCGCCGCAATGTCCGGGCTGTCCGGTCCGTCGGGCCTGCCGCACCGGCCGACGCATGGCGAGCGCCGCTGCCGTCATCCGGCGGCGCGCGTCGGCTCAGAGATAGCCGTCGCGGCTGGAGCGCTTCGGCGAGCAGCACGGCGCCCTTGGCGGCGCCGAACTTGGTGTTGTGCGACACCAGCACGAAGCGGAGACCGTGCGTCCAGAGCGCGTCCGGGCGCAGGCGCCGACGGAGGTCGTCATGCCGCCGTCGGCGTCGCGATCGAGACGCGGCTGCGGTCGGAACGGATCGTCGTGGACGGTCAGCATGTGGCGCGGTGCCGACGGGAGGTCTTCGATGCCGCCCCGATACTCGCGCATCGCCGCGGCGGCGTCCGCGGGCGAGCACGCGCGCGCGAGCGATACCGAGACGGCTTCGGTGTGACCTTCGAGGACGGCGGCGCGGGTGCAGGTCGCCGACACGACGATCGGCGCCGGGCTCGATCGCGTCGCGGCCGAGCGCGCCGAGGATCTTGGCGGTCTCCTTGGCGACCTTCTCTTCCTCGCCCGGGATGTAGGGGACGACGTTGTCGAGGATGTCGAGTGCGACCACGCCGGGCGAGCGCCCGGCGCCCGAGATGCCCTGCATCGAGGTCATCGCGACGCGTTCGACGCCGAACCCGGCGGTGCAGCGGCGCGAGCGCGATCGCGAGGCCGGTCGTCGTGCAGTTCGGAATCGGCGCGACGAAGCCCTTCCAGCCGCGGCGTTGCTGCTGCGTGCGCAGGAGCGGCGCATGCTCGAGGCTGACGCCGGGATCAGCAGCGGCACGTCCTCCTCGTAGCGGTAGGCCGACGCGGTGCTGAAGACCGGGCGCGAGCTTCGCCCAACGCGGCTCGAGCTCGCGCGCCGGCTCGCTCTCGATCGCCGAGAAGACGACGTCGACGGACGCGGCGTCGAAGTCCGACGCCCGCCACGACCGGGAGAGCGCGTCACCGCGGGCGGTGGCGCGTCCGCGCACCACCAGCGGACGGCGCCGCTCTTGGCGTCGCGCGAGCGCGTCGCCGTACGACTTCCGGCCGAGCGTTCGGACGCCGCCAGCGCGGTGATCTCGAACCACGGATGATCACGGAGAGCATCGATGAACTGCTGACCGGCGATGCCGGTCGCGCCGACGATCGCGACGCGCAACTTGGTGGTGGACGACACGAAAGCCTCCTGGGTCGGGCTGCTCTATCATGCGGCTCGGAGGCTGTCACAGCCGGCGGGCGTTTCCCGCGGCCGAGGGCGTGTGCTGTAATCCCTCGCGCCGCTCGACCGCGGCGCGGAGGTGCGGATGCGACATCGAAGGCGTCGCGTGCGGGGTGTTTCTTCCCGCAGGCCGGGTTGGATTTCGCTGCGCTCGCCGAGCGCGCGGTCGCCTGCGAGGAGGCGGGCCTCCATTCGCTCTGGCTCGCGGATCACCTGTGGGCGCGCGGCATGCCCGACCTCGACTACCTCGAGATCTGGACCGCGCTCACGCGCCCTCGCCATGCGGACGACGCGCCTCCGCCTCGGCCCGCTCGTGCTCTGCAACTCGTATCGCAACCCGGCGCTGGTGGCGAAGATGGCCGCGACGCTCGACCGCATCTCCGGCGGCCGTCTCGAGCTCGGGATCGGGGCCGGATGGATGGACGAGGAGTATCGCGGCTACGGCTACCATTTCCCGAGCGCGCGCGTGCGCATCGAGCAGCTCGAGGAGGGTCTCGAGGTGATGCGGCGACTATTCGTCGAGCCGCGCTCGACGTTCCAGGGCAAGTACTACGCGCTCGACGACGCTCCCAACAATCCGCAGCCCGCTGCAGAGCCCCGTCCGCCATCACGATCGGCGGCGCGCGGCGAGCAGCTGCTGCTCAAGGTCGTCGCGAAGTACGCCGACCGCTGGAACTGCCCGATGAACGCCGCGCACGAGCTGCCGCACAAGCTCGAGGTGTTGCGATCGCATTGCGCGGAGGTCGGGCGCGATCCCGGCGGCGATCACGGTCTCGGAGCAGGTGCTCGTCGTGCTGGGCGCCGACGACGCGGACTTCGCGCAGCGCTGGGCGACGGCCAAACAGCTGCTCGGAGGGTTCGCCGATCTCGATGCGGTGGCCGTACGCGGCACCCCGGACGCGGTCGCGGACGGTCTCCGCGCCAAGGCCGCCAAGGGCGTGCGGCTCTTCACGATCATGTTCGGCGACTTCGCACCGCCGGAAACGATCCGTCTCTTCGGCGAGCGTGTCGTGCCGGCGCTCGCGACCTGACGCGACGAGCGCGGCTACTTCAGCTCGGCGATGAAGCGCTCGATCGCCGGGGTGAAGTGCCGTCCCTGCCGGTGCAGGATGCCGAGCGGGACGGTAGAGCGACTCGTCGCTCAGCTGGAGGGCGGCGAGCGTCCGATTCTTGACCTCCTGCTTGATCGCCGGCTCCGGGAACGAGCGCCACGCCGGCGCCGATCTCGACGACGCGCTTGATCGGTCTCGATGTTGTCGAGCTCCATCACGTAGCGGACGGTCACGCCCTTGCGGCTCAACAGCCGGTCGGTGGCGCGGCGGGTCGGGATGTCGCGCTCGTAGCCGACGAACGTCTGACCCTCGAGGTCCTTGATCGCGATCGTGCGGCGGCGTGCGAACGGATGGTGGGCCGCGCACACGAGCACCAGACGGTCCTCGCGGAAGGGGATGACGGCGATCTGCGGCCGGCGTCCCGGGTAGGCCACGATGCCGAGGTCGATGCGGCCCGACAACACGTCCTCGATGATCTTCGGAGGCGCGGCTGTACTCGATGTGGACGTTGACCTGCGGATACGCCTTCAAGAATTTCTTCAGCGGCTCCGGAAAGCTCGTACAGTCCGACGCTGTGCACGGTCGCCAAGCGGACGCTGCCGCTCACGACGCTCCCGAAGCTCTGCATCTGCTCGCGCAGGTCGCGGTAGCGCTGCGTGATGTCCTTGCTCGCTTGGTAGAGGAGCTGGCCCGCCGGCGTCGGTTGCACGTTGCCCTTGGTGCGTTCGATCAGCGGGCGGTCGAAGCGGGCCTCGAGGCTCCGCACCTGCTGGCTCACGGCCGACTGCGTGATGAAGTTCTGCGCCGCGGCCGCTGAGAAGCTGCCGGTCTCGACGAGATCACAGAATACCTGCAGAGTCTCGAGGTGCATCGATCGCGTAGTGATCGCCGCACAAGATTAGCGCGGCTGATCGCCGTCCTCCTTCGAGCTAGAACATCTTATACGCGACGGTCGCCGCGACTCCAACCGGTGCGCCTGCTCGCTTGAGCCGGCTCCCTACCCGGCAGTAGCATCCCCGCCCATGCCCGCACCCGACTACTACGATCTCGACGCGCTGCTCACCGACGAGGAGCGCATCACCCGCGACACCGTCCGCGCCTTCGTCGAGCACGAATGCCTGCCGCTCCTCGAAGGCTGCTTCAGCCGGGAGGAGTTCCCGCGTCAGCTGATTCCGCGCCTCGGGCGAGCTCGGCGTCTTCGGCGCCAATCTCCATGGTTACGGGTGCGCCGGCATGAACAACGTCGCGTACGGTCTCGTCATGCAGGAGCTCGAGCGCGGCGACAGCGGCCTCCGGTCGATGGCCTCGGTGCAGGGTGGGCTCGTGATGTACGGGATCTACGCCTACGGCTCCGAGGAGCAGAAGCAGCGCTGGCTTCCCGCGATGGCGCGCGGCGAGGCGATCGGCTGCTTCGGTCTCACCGAGCCCGATCACGGCTCCGACCCGGGCGGCATGGAGACCCGCGCACGGCAGGTCGGGAGCGACTGGGTGCTCTCGGGCGTGAAGCGCTGGATCACCAACGGCAGCATCGCCGACGTCGCGATCGTCTGGGCGAAGACGACGCCGGACGACGAGATCCGCGGCTTTCTCGTCGAGCGCGGCACGCCGGGATACAGCGCGCACGACCTCAAGGGAAAGTTCTCGCTCCGCGCCTCGATCACCTCGAGCTCGTGCTCGAGGACGTGCGGCTGCCGGCGTCGGCGCTCTTGCCCGGCGTCAGCGGGCTCAAGGGCCCGTTCGGGTGTCTCAACCAGGCGCGCTACGGCATCGTCTGGGGCGCGATCGGTGCCGCGATGGCGTGCTACGAGACCGCGCTCGACTACGCGCTCCATCGCGTGCAGTTCGATCGACCGATCGCCGGCTTCCAGCTCGTGCAGCAGAAGCTCGTCGACATGATCACCGAGATCACGAAGGCGCAGCTGCTCGCGCACCGCCTCGGACGGTTGAAGGACGACGGCCGCGTCCGCGCCCAACAAGTCTCGCTCGCCAAGCGCAACAACGTCGGCCAAGCGCTCCACATCGCGCGGCTCGCGCGCGACATCCTCGGCGCCAACGGCATCGTCAACGAGTATCCGGTGATCCGACACATGCTGAACCTCGAGACCGTGAACACGTACGAGGGAACGTACGACATGCACACGCTGATCGTCGGCCGCGACCTGACGGGACTCGACGCCGTCCGCTGACGACTGCGGCACGGACCGTTGCCATCCGCGCCAGGCGTTCGGCATGCGACCTGCCATGGCGACCTCGGGTTGCGCTGGTTTCGCTTGCTCGAACGGATTCGCTTGTGGCTTGATCCACCAGCCTCACGCCTCACGGTTCCGCCATGGGCACCTCCTGCCGCAGCACGCCTCTTCATCCACCTCGTCGTGATCGTCGCTGTGCGTCTCGTGCAGCCGCCGCGAGCGCCGCGCGTGAGCTCCCGCTCGAGTTCAGCGCCCAATTCCCGGTCTCGCCCGCGATGGCGGACCGGGTGCGCTTCTGGGTCGACGTCTTCACGAAGCTCTCGAACACCGAGGCCGTCCTGCACGATCGCGACGACCCGACCCTCGTCTACGACGTGGTTGCCTACGGCCCGAACGGAGACACGCACGCTCGATCGACGCCACCCAGGCGAGCTACGAGCGCGTGCTCTGCGAAGCTCGCCACCGAAAGTCTCTTCGTCACCGTCGGGTCGGGCTCGCCGAACGCCTCCGGGTGAAGGCGATGTTCGGCGTGCGCGCGGGGCCGACCGCGTACGTGCGGGCGCTCGGCAACATCCGCGCGCAGCGCGGCATGAAAGAGGCCTTCGTCGACGGCCTCGTGCGCGCGGAGCTCTATCTCCCGGCATCCGCCGCATCTTCCGCGAGGCCAAGCTGCCGGACGAGCTCGTCTACCTCCCGCACGTCGAGTCCGTCGTTCAATCCGCAAGCGGTCTCGCGTGCCGGTGCGGCGGGCTTGTGGCAGTTCACGCGCGAGACGTTCGGCCACTACGACAAGACGGGCGGCGGCGCCGACGCTCGCTTCGACCCGGTGCGCTCGACCGAAGTGGCGGCGCTCCACCTGGCGCGGGCCCGGAGCGTGCTCGGCAGCTGGCCGCTCGCGGTCGCCTCGTACAACTACGGCGTCGCCGGGATGGCGCGCGCACGCGCCGCCGTCGGCGTCGACGCGCTCGACGACATCGTGCGCGGCTACGACAGTGCGCTCCTTCGGGTTCGCCTCGCAGAATTTCTACGCCGAGGTGTTGGCGGCCGCGCACGTCGCGAGCAACGCGCGTCACTACTTTCCCGACATGCGGCAGCCTCCGATCATGCAGTACGTCGTTCGGCCCGGCGACTCCTCTGGACGATCGCGCGGCGCCATCGGGTGTCGGTGCGGGACATCAGCGCCGCCAACAACCTCGACGGCTCGCGGCTCCGTACCGGTCAGCTGCTCGTCATCACCTCAGGCTAATCGTCGCGTCGAGGTAGCGACGGAGGACCTGCAGGCCGTCGGGACAGCAGCGCTCGTCGCGGGCGATGCGTTCGGCCTCGGCGAGCGTCACGAACGCACCCCAGGCGATCTCTTCCGCTTGCAGCGTCACCGGCCCGTCGTGGCGGGCGAGATACGCGCGCCCGATCAGCTTGCGTCGACGCGTCCTCGTAGCGGACCGCGAACAGCGGCGTGAGGTCGCGTCGACGATGCCGACCTCCTCGGCGAGCTCACGGCGGGCCGCCGCCGTCGTAGTCCTCACCGGCGCCGACGACGCCGCCGACGGTCGACGTCGCAGTACCCCGGGTAGACGTCCTTCGTCGGCGTCCGGCGATGGACGAAGAGCTCGCCGCGGCCATTCCGCACGAGGAGGTAGACGGCGCGATGCAGCAGGTTCTCGCGGCGCATCTCGGCGCGTGAGACTCGGCGCACGACCCGATCGTCGGCGTCGACGACGTCGACCAGCTCGTCGGACGCCGTCACGCGCGTTGTCCGTCGGCCGAGCGTCGTGCTGGCGCGGTGCGGATGGCGGCGCACGTCACCTTGTACGTCAAGGGCGATTGTCCGCATTGCGACCGCCAGCGCGACGCGCTGGTCGCCCGCGGAGTCGCGTTCAGCGAGATCGACGTCGTCGCGCGACCGGAGGTCGTCCCGGAGCTGCTGAAGCTCACGAAGGGCGGCGCATCGTGCCGGTCGTGGTCGAGGGAGCGCGGATCGCCGTCGCGCCCGACGGCGGCTCGGAGATCTGAGCGCCGACGCGCGAGCGATCGCGTCACGCTCATCAGGGTTGCCGGCGCGTCCGGCGATCGAGCTCGTAGGCGCTCCGCAATCCCTCGACCAGTTGCCGGGCTTCGCTGCGAGCTGCGCTTGAGCTCGTCGATGTCGCCGCGATTCGCTTGCACCAGCAGCGTGCGGGCTTCGCCCAAGCGCTCGTCGATGGCGAGCGCACGCTTCCGAAGGGTCTTCGAGCTCGTCGAGATCGGCTTTGTGCTGGGCGAGGAAGTCGCGGTAGAGCGCGTCGAGCTTCGCGAGCGTGCGCTCGCGGAGCTCGAGCTGCTGGTCGAGCTGGATGGCTTTCTGCTTCGATGTCGGCCGACGCCCGGGGATCGCGCTGGATGCGTTTGGTCACCGAGCGGCCGGCGCGGATCTGCTGCTCGATCTGCTGCAGCTCCTTCCCGTGCCCGATGCGCTCGCGGCGCGCGCGCTGTTCGGCGGCGACGTGCTCCGACCGCGACCATTCCAACGAGCGCACACGCGACCGTCATTCTGCGACCGAGGTCTTCATCGATTCGCTCCTCGCGAGCCGCCCAGGGCGGGTTCCCAGAAATCCGGGGCGCGGCGATAGGGACGCGACGCCCGGCACGTCCAAGACGTCGTTGACCCGGGGCATGACGCCGATCCTCGATGCGTTGGTCTTTCCCCAGGGCTTGCGCCAGCACGCCGAGATCGCGCTCGATGTAGCGCGACGTCGCCGTCGGCCGTCGCCGGCAGCTCGGCGGCGGGCGCGTTCGCCGTCCGCGCGGGGACGGCCGGTGCGGCGACCTCCTCCTCGGGCTCGGCGGGTGCCGCCGCTCGGTGGGTCGCGCGGCGACTGCGGCCGCGGCAATCGGCTCGGCGACGCCCGTCCCGAGATCCGCGCTCAGCTGGCGGACCGCCAACCATCCGACGATCGCCGCGCCGATCACGACGAGACTCAGTGTCTTCCACTCTTGACCCATGACGCGAGCGCATCGGAGTGTGAGAGGGGACGTCCGAGGAGTCAAGGGAGGACGCGGGAACGCGCGATCTCAGTGGCGTTATCGGCAGTGATCGGGTACTTTGAAGTTGGAAGGACGCGACGTGCTCGACGGTGAGAAGCGACTCTTCTGCGGCTTGGTGACCGCGTGCAGCACGCGGCGTACGAGGAGTGGGGCATCGGTGCGGTCGTCGAGGTCATGACGTCGATCGTCCCGGGCGGCACCTGCATCGTGCGAATCCTCTTCGAGGACGGAAAGCAGCGCACCTTCATCAACGACATGGACAGCGAGCTCTGCTGTTGTTACCGGGGCGTGCGCAAGGAATGGCGCCTCGACTTCGGTGACTTCCAGCGCGCTTCCCGGAGCGGAGCGCCGCGGCGACGGCTCGGCGGCTCGCATTGATGGCGGGGAGCCGATGAGCAAGAGGCGGGGGCCCGGACTTCAAGGCGCACCCTCAACCTCCCGACGACGGCGTTTCCGATGCGCGCCAATCTGCCCGCGCGCGAGCCGGAGATCCTGGCGCAATGGGAGCGCCTCGACGTGTACGCTGCCGGCCTCGCCGCGCGTGCCGGTCGGCCGCGCTACCTGCTGCACGACGGTCCGCCCTACGCCAACGGCAACATCCACCTCGGTCACGCCCTCAACAAGATCATCAAAGACGTGATCGTGAAGTACAAGAGCATGGCGGGCTTCCAGGCGCCCTACGTTCCGGGCTGGGATTGCCACGGCCTGCCGATCGAGCACGAGGTCGAGAAGAAGCTCGGCGCGGCGAAGAAGGCCGAGCTCGGCAAGGTCGAGATCCGCCGGCTCTGTCGCGACTACGCCGCCAAGTTCGTCGACGTGCAGCGCGAGGATTTCAAGCGGCTCGGCGATCATCGGCGACTGGTCGAACCCCTACCTCACCACCGAGTACGGCTACGAGGCGACCGAGGTGCGCGAGCTCGCGAAGTTCGTGACGAGCGGCGAGCTCTATCGCGGCAAGAAGCCCGTCCACTGGTGCGCGTCGTGTCAGACGGCGCTCGCCGAAGCCGAGGTCGAGTATCGCGACGTGACGACGCGCTCGATCTACGTCGCGTTTCCGCTCGTCGACGCCCTACCCGCCGGCGTTCGCCGGCGTTCGCCGGGCACCATCGCGGCGCGCCATCTGGACGACGACGCCGTGGACGCTGCCGGCCAACATGGCGATCGCCGTCCATCCCGAGATCGAGTACGCGGCGGTCGCGGCGCCGTCGGGCGGCGCGCTGGTGGTCGCGCGCGCGCTGCTTGCCGAAGCTCGCCGCGCATCGTCGGCGACGAGCCGCGCGATGCTCGCGACCATCTCGGGCGCGACGCTCGAAGGCGTGCGCACGCGCCATCCGTGGCTCGACCGCGACGTCGCCGATCGTGCTCGGCGAGCACGTGACGCTCGAGGCCGGGACCGGGCTCGTGCACACCGCGCCCGGGCACGGCCAGGAGGACTACGAGGTCGGCCTGCGCTACGGGCTCGACGTCTACGCGCCGGTCGACGGCCGCGGCCGCTTCGTCCCGGCCGTCGAGCACTTCGGCGGCATGAAGGTCTTCGAGGCCGACGCGAAGATCATCGAGCACCTCGAGTCCGAGGGCCGCTTGCTGCACGCCGCGCCGCTCACGCACGCGTATCCGCACTGCTGGCGCTGCCACAAGCCGATCATCTTCCGCGCCACCGAGCAGTGGTTCATCTCGATGGAGACGAAGCGATCTCCGTGGTCGGGCGCTCGCCGCGATCGATCGGCGTGCAGTGGATCCCGGCGTGGGGGCGCGATCGCATCGCCGGCATGGTGAGCTCCGCGCCCGACTGGTGCATCTCGCGTCAGCGCGCCTGGGGCGTGCCGATCGTCGCGCTCCACTGCGAGCAGTGCGGTACCACCAGCACCAACGAAACGCTCCTCGACGCACGTCGCCGAGATCTTCGCGCGCGAGAGCTCGGACGCGTGGTTCGTGCGGCCGGTCGACGACTTCGTGCCACCCGGCTTCGCGTGCTCGGAGTGCGGCGGAACGACACTTCACGAAGGAAGAGGACATTCTCGACGTCTGGTTCGACTCGGGCGTGAGCTTCGCGGCGGTCGTCGAGCGGCGTGCCGAGCTCGGCGGCATCGCCGACCTCTACCTCGAGGGCAGCGATCAGCATCGCGGCTGGTTCCAGAGCTCGCTCCTCACCTCGGTCGGGACGCGCGGGCGCGCGCCGTATCAGGCGGTGCTCACGCACGGCTTCATCCTCGACGAGGATGCCCGCAAGATGTCGAAGTCGGTCGGCAACACGATCGCGCCGCAGCAGATCGTCGCGAGCCACGGCGCCGACATCCTCCGGCTATGGGTCGCCGCCGAGGACTATCGCGACGACGTGCGCATCTCGAAGGAGATCCTCGACCGCGCGAGCGAGGCGTATCGTCGCATCCGCAACACCGCGCGCTTCCTGCTCGGCAACCTCGCCGGCTTCGATCCGGCCCGCGACCGGGTGGCGCCGGCGCAGCTGCTCGAGCTCGATCGCTTCATCCTCGACCGCTTGCAGGGGCTGATCGAGCGCTGCCGACGCGCGTACGACGCCTTCGAGTTCCACGCCGTCTACCACGCGCTCAACAACTTCTGCAGCGTCGATCTCTCGGCGCTCTACCTCGACATCGTGAAGGATCGCCTCTACTGCGAGGGCGCCGACTCGCGCGAGCGGCGCTCCGGACAAACCGCGCTCTACCATCTCCTCGAAGGCCTGGTACGCATCATGGCGCCGATCCTGTCGTTCACCGCCGAGGAGATCTGGGGCTACATGCCCGCCGACCCGGCGCGGCCGGCGAGCGTGCTGCTGGCCGACTTCCCGCGGTCGATCCGGCGCTCCGCGCCCCGGAGCTCGCGGCCGAATGGGACACGCTGCTCGCCGTCCGCTCGGCCGTGACCAAGACCCTCGAGGGCTTGCGGAGCGCGGGCACGATCGGGCACTCGCTCGAGGCCGACGTGCGGATCGCGGCCGGCGGGCCGGTCGCGGCCGTGCTGGCGTCGCATCGCGACCTCCTCGCCGAGATCTTCATCGTGTCGCGGGTGACGCTCGTCCCGGAGTGGCGCGCTCGCGGGTCCGACGCTGCCGCCCGGCGTCGCCGTCGCGGCCGAGCGGGTGACCATCGGCGAGAAATGTCCACGCTGCTGGAACTACCGCGACGACGCGGGCCAGGACGCGCAAGTGCCGAGCCTCTGCGGGCGCTGCGTCGGCGTGCTGAGGGCGTCATGACCGGCAAGTGGGGCTTCGTGGTCGTGCCCGCGGTCCTCGTCATCGTGCTCGATCAGCTCACCAAGGCGATGGTGCTCGCCCACATGCAGCTGCACCAATCGATCTCGGTCGTGGACGGATTCTTCGCCCTCACCTACGTGCGCAACACGGGGGCCGCGTTCGGCATCCTCGCCGGCCGGCTCGCCGACTTCCGGGTGCCGTTTCTGCTCTTCGTGGCGGTGCTCGCGCTCCTCGTCCTCGTGTGGTTCATCCGCACCGTGCCGGCCGAGCGGCGCGCGGTCATCGCCGCCTGCGGCGGCGTGCTCGGCGGCGCGATCGGCAACATGATCGACCGCGCGGCCTACGGCGAGGTCATCGACTTCCTCGACGTCTACGTCGGCGCGTATCACTGGCCCGCGTTCAACGTCGCCGACGCGGCGATCTCGGTCGGCGTCGTCGTGCTCTGTCTCGACGCGCTCCGCAGCGGCGCGCCGGCACCGGGAGCATTCCGCGACCGAAAGCACGAAGGGGCGGGCTCGTGGTGAGCCCGCCCCTTCGTCACTGGGTCGAGATCGGCGCCGACTTATACGTCGTAGTAGAGCGCGAACTCGTACGGATGCGGCCGCAGGCGGATCGCGTCGATCTCCTTGGTCCGTCTTGAACTCGACCCACGTCTCGATGACGTCCTCGGTGAAGACGTCGCCCTTGAGCAGGAACTCGTGGTCGTCCTTCGAGGTTCTTCGAGGCCTGATCGAGCGAGCCCGGCATCGAGGGCACGTCCTTCAGCTCCTCGGGCGTGAGCGCGTAGATGTCCTTGTCGAGCGGATCGCCCGGGTTGAGGCGCCGTTCGATGCCGTCGAGACCGGCCATCAGCATGGCGGCGAACGCCATGTAGCCGTTGCAGGCGGGATCGGGGAAGCGGACCTCGATGCGCTTCGCCTTCGGAGAGGGCGAGTACATCGGGATGCGGACCGCCGCGGAGCGGTTGCGGCGACGAGTACGCCAGGTTGACCGGCGCTTCGAAGCCCGGGACCAGGCGGTGGTACGAGTTGACGGTCGGGTTGGTGAACGCGGCGATCGCCTGCGCGTGCTTCAGGATGCCGCCGATGTAGTGCATGGCGAGCTCGCTCATGCCGCCGTAGCTCGTCGCCCGCGAAGAGCGGCTTCTCGCCCTTCCAGATCGACTGGTGGCAGTGCATGCCCGAGCCGTTGTCGCCGAAGACCGGCTTCGGCATGAAGGTCGCCGTCTTGCCGTGCCTGTAGGCGACGTTCTTGACGCATGTGCTTGTACCACATGAGGGCGTCGCCCATCTTGACGAGCGACAGGAAGCGCATGTCGATCTCGGCCTGACCGGCGGTTGCGACCTCGTGGTGCTGGCGTTCTCGACGCGGATGCCGACCTTCTCCATCATCAGCACCATCTCGGCGCGGATGATCCTGCTGCGAGTCGGTCGGCGAGACCGGGAAGTAGCCTTCCTTGTGGCGGGGCTTGTAGCCGAGGTTCGGCCCTTCCTCCTTGCCGGAGTTCCAGGTCCCTCGACGGAGTCGATGTGGTAGTAGCCGCTGTGCTGCGTTCTGGTCGTAGCGCACGTCGTCGAACACGAAGAACTCGGGCTCCGGTCCGAAGTACGCCGTGTCGCCGATGCCCGTCGACTTGCAGGTACGCCTCGGCCTTGCGGGCGATGTTACGCGGGTCGCGCGAGTACTCTTCCTTGGTGATCGGGTCGACGATGTTGCAGATCAGCGACAGCGTCGGGTGGGCCATGAACGGGTCCATCACCGCCGTCGACGGCGTCCGGCATGACGAGCATGTCGGACGCGTTGATCGGCTGCCAACCGCGGATCGACGAGCCGTCGAAACCGAGTCCACCTTCGAACACCTCGTCCTCGAGCTCGCTCATCGGGGTCGAAAAGTGCTGCCAGATGCCCAGGAAATCGAGGAACTTGAAGTCGACCGCTACCGCTTTGTTGTCTTTCGCCAGCTTGATGGCGTCCTTCGCCGTGCTCATTCGCTGTCTCCCTCCTGTGGTGTGAGTCGTGGGGCCGACCTTGCGGGCCGGTCTCGCGGTGGTTTCGTCAGATGGCCTGCTCGCCGCGCTCGCCGGTCCGGATGCGAACGACCTCGTCGATGGGCATGACGAAGATCTTGCCGTCGCCGATACGTCCCGTCTTTGCCGACTTCTCGATCGCGGCGACGACGGTCGCGACCTGGTCGTCCCGCACGATGATCTCGAGCTTCACCTTCGGCAGGAAGTCGACCACGTACTCGGCGCCCCGGTAGAGCTCCGTGTGGCCCTTCTGCCGCCCGAAGCCTTTGACCTCCGTGACGGTGATGCCTTGGATGCCGATCGCCGAGAGGCTTTCCTTCACCTCGTCGAGCTTGAACGGCTTGATGATCGCGTCGACTTTTTCATGAGATCCTCCGCTGTGGTGATCTTGCTGGTCTTGGGCTCGTCGATACCGGCGCGTTCGTCGTCACGATCCGCAGGACTGCTCGGCCGCCTCATTCGACTCCCGTATGGTGATCATTCGAATCGACAATGAACCCGAGTTGAAGATCGAGGATGCCATGCAAGTCAAGGGCCGGAGGGCCATGCGGATTAGCGCGGCGAGGCTCCGGAACGATCACGAAATTCGATCGCGAACTGCTGCCCAAACTATGGGCAACGCCGAATCTTTGAGCTACGCGAAGCCGGAGTCCGAGAAAGGCCGACGACTCGCCCGCCAACCCGCGCCTCGGTCCCGAAGCGCATCCGGCGGATGTTGTCGCGGTGCCGAAAGGCGATGGCGATCCCCATCACGCAGGCGACGAGCGTCGTCGCGGTGGGATACGAGAGCGCGGCCAACGACGACGGCGTCGCTGCCGCGGCGAGGATGGAGCCGAGCGAAACGTAGCGGGTCAGGGCGACGGTCAGGAGGAAGATCGGCACGACGATCGCCATTCCGAGCGGTGCGAGACCGAGCAGGACCCCGAGCGACACCGCAACCCCTTGCCGCCCTGAAAGCCGAGAAAGCAGGGGTATAGGTGCCCCGTGAAGGCCGAGAGCGCCACCAGCGCCTGGCCCGTAGTCGCCGACGCCGAGCTCGGCCGCGACGAGGACGGGAAGGAGTCCCTTCAGGGCGTCGCCCGGTCAACGTGAGGAATCCCGCCGTCTTGCCGGCGGCGCGGGCGACGTTGGTCGCCCCGATGTTCCCGCTTCCGATGTCGCGAGGATCGACGCCGCGCCGGCGCGCGAGCCACACCCCGGTCGGAATCGATCCGGAGACGTAGGCGACGACGATGAGGATGAGCAGCGTCATTGGTCAGACCGAGCGAGCGGTCGCGACGGGCCGTCACGTGCTCGGCACGCGCTCGGCGAGGCGCCGCCGCCGACCGTGGCAGCGACCACCCCACCCACGAGCGCGAGCCGGATCCTCCGAGACGGGAGGAAGAGTCGGGGTGACTGGATTTGAACCAGCGACTTCTGCGTCCCGAACGCAGCGCTCTGCCAGTCTGAGCTACACCCCGTCAAAGGAAACCGGAGCGTGCGTAACATACGGGAACAAGAATGCAAAGCCGACTCCGGCGGGCCGCTTGCGGCGCGTTTTCGTGCTACGAGCCGATCTCCAGCCTGCGCGATGTTGCGGCGCATCGCGGTGATGGCGGCGGCGTAGTCGGGGCTCCGAAGATCGCCGTTCCCGCCACGATGACGTCGGCACCGGCCGCGGCCGCGGCGCTCGCGTTCTCGACCGTGATGCCGCCGTCGATCTCGATCAGGAAGCGGGCGCCGAGGTCGGCGCGGAGGCGGCGCGCCTCGCTGAGCTTGGCGAGGCTCTCGGGAATGAAGCGCTGACCGCCGAAGCCCGGGTGGACGCTCATGACCAGCAGCATGTCGAGCTCGGCCGCCGTCGCCGCGAGCACGGCGACCGGCGTCTCCGGGTTGATCGCGACCGACGGCCGCGTCCCGCGCGTCCGGAGGTCGGCGATCAGAGCGTGAGGCTCGGGACAGGCCTCGTAGTGGATCGACATCCAATCGGCGCCGGCGTCGATGAAACGCGGAGCGTAGCGCCCGGGGTCGCTCACCATCATGTGGACGTCGAGCGGGAGCGACGTGGCACGCCGGATCGCGGCCACGACGTCGGGTCCCATCGAGAGGTTCGGGACGAAGTGGCCGTCCATCACGTCGAGGTGAAACCAATCGGCGCCGGCAGCCTCGGCGGCCTGCACGTCGTCGCCGAGCTTGCCGAAGTCTGCCGAGAGCACGGAAGGAGCGATCAGGTGGGCGCGGCACACGGCGCCCCGGGTATACGACCGGCCTCGACCCCCGCAAGGAGCGGAGACGCGTCAGCGCCGCCGCACGCGCACGGCGTAGAAGCCGTCGAGGCCATCGCGATGCGGCAGCGTGCAGAGCGCGCCGCCGTCGTCGACGAGTGCGCGCGCCGTCTCCGGAGAGAACGTCCTCCGCGCGCTCACGCTGGAGCTCGGGATGGGCCGACGAGCCATGGTTGCACGACGCCTTCGTTCTCCTCTTCGGTCAGCGTGCAGGTCGCGTAGACCAAGAGCCCGTCCGGTTTCACGAGCGGCGTCGCCGCTTCGAGGATGCGCCGTTGGCGGGCCGCGAGGCGACGTGAGATCGTCCGGAGTGCGCCGCCAGCGAATCTCGGATGCGCCCGCAGCGTCCCGAGCCCGCTGCACGGAGCGTCGACCAGGACGCGGTCGAAGCTGGGCGGCGGGGAAGACCGCGCGCTGCGCCGCGGGCGTCGAGCGCGAGTGGCGTGATCGCGCGCGATCCCGAGCCGGGTCGCGTTGTGTGCGATCGTCCGCGCGCCGCGGAGGCGCTGGTCGACGGCGACCACGAGGCCGCGATCGCCCATGAGCTCGGCGGCGTACGCGGCCTTCCTCCCGGCGCGGCGCAGGCGTCGAGGACGCGCATGCCCGGACGCGGATCGAGGAGCCGAACGACGAGCTGGGACGCCTCCTCTGGACGCTGAACCCGCCCTCGTCCCATCCCGGGAGCGCGTGCGGATCGCTGCCGTGCACGCGGACCGCGTCCGGCGCGAAACGCCCCGGCTCGCAGGCGACGCCTGGCGGCCGTCAGACGGGCGATCAGCGCCGCGCGCTCCCCGGACGTGCCCGCAGCACGGTCGGCGCCGCTTCGTTGTCGGCGGCCAAGAGCGCGCCGACCGCCGCCGTTCCGAAGCGCGCCTGCCAGCGCTCGACCAGCCAGCGCGGGTGCGAGAGCGCGATCGCGAGGTGCGCCGTCGGGTCGAGCGCGGGGTCAGGCAGCGGCAACGCCGCTCGCTCGCGTACCGCGCGGCGCAGGACGGCGTTCACCAAGCCGCTCGCTGCGCGCACGTGGCGCTTCACGAGATCCACGCTGGTCGCGACGGCGGCGTGCGGCGGGACGCGGTCGAGGAGCGCGATCTGGTGCAGGCCGAGCCGCAGCACCGTCCGGACGTGCGGATGGAACGTCGCGGGATCGCGATCGAGAGATGCGCGAGCTGCCAGTCGAGGCGGCCTTGCCAGGCGAGCGTGCCGTAGACGAGCCGGCTCGTGAGCGCACGGTCGCGGAGCGAGAGGCTCGAAGCGGCGAGCGCCTGCGGCGAGCGCGACGTCGGCGTGTGCCGCCGTCTCCTCGACCAGCATGAGGACGTCGAGGGCGAGCGCACGGGCGGCGAGCGCGTCGGCCGGACCCGCGGGCGTTCTGGCGTCCATCGGACGCCTAGGCGAAGCGCGCCGCCGCGCCGAGCCGGGCTCCGGCGGCGAACGACGCCGCCGCCATGGCCTTCTTGCCCTCGGCCTGAGGCGCGTCACGGCGAGCACGCCGCGTCCGGTTCCGACGTGCAGCTCGTCGCCGCGGAGCCGGATCGTCCCCGGCGCCGCATCGGTCCGTCGCGGGTCCGCGATCCGGGCGGCGAGGATCTTCACGGTCCGTCCGTCGAGCGTCGTGAACGCCGAAGGCCACGGCGTGAAGGCGCGCACCATGCGCTCGATGCTCGCGGCGTCGCCGGTCCAATCGATGCGACCGTCGTCCTTGGCGAGGCGAGGCGCATAGGTCACGCAGCGTCGGGTCCTGCGGCTCGGCGTTGAGCCCGGTCGTGCGGAGCGCCGCGAGCGCGTCCAGCAGCGCCGCGGCGCCGAGATCGGCGAGCGCGGTGGTCAGGCTCGCGGTCGTGTCGCCGGCGCCGATCGCGAGCGGCCGCTGCAGCAGCATGTCGCCCGCGTCCATCGCCTCGCTCATCAGCATGATCGTGACCCCGGTGCGGTCGTCGCCAGCGCGGATCGCGGCCGCGATCGGGGCGGCGCCGCGATGGCGCGGCAAGAGCGACGCGTGCACGTTCACCGGCGCGAGCGTCGGCAGCGCGAGCAGGGCGGGCGGCAGGATCTTGCCGTACGCGGCGACGACCACGAGGTCCGGACGCCAGGCGGCGAGCGCGGCGAGCGTCTGCGGCGCGTCCGGACGCTCGCCGGGCGCAGCAGCGGCACGCCGAGCTCGCCCGCCGCGAGCGACACCGGCGACGCCTCGGAGGCGAGCCCGCGGCCGCGCGGCCGATCGGGCTGCGAGACGACCCCGACGAGCGTCGTCGCGCGCGCCAGCGCTCGCAGGCTCGGCACCGCGAACGCGGGCGTCCCCATGAACACGGACCGCAACGGCCGATCGGCCGGCCACGCGAGGACGCGCCCCGGCGGCGAGCCCTAGATCATCACCCGGCGTGGCGCCGGCTCCCGGCCTTCGCGATCGAGCTTCTTCAGGCGGCGCTTGTAGAGGTCGCGCTTCAAGCGGCTCAGGTGATCGAGGAAGAGCGTGCCGTTCAGGTGATCGATCTCGTGCTGCAGCGCCACGGCGAGGAGCCCGGTGCCCTCGATCTCGATCTCCTTCTGATCGGTCGTCCACGCCTTCACGAGCACGCGCTCCGCGCGCAGCACCTCGGCCTGGTAGTCGCGGACGGAGAGGCAGCCCTCTTCCCAGAGGATCTCGCCCTCGGACTCGACGATCACCGGGTTCACCGAGCTTCAGGAGCTGCTTGCCCTTGTTCTCGTGGTCGACGTCGAGGACGATCACGCGCTCCGAGACGCCGATCTGGGGGCCGCGAGCCCGACGCCGGGTGCCGCGTACATGGTCTCGACCATGTCGTCGATGGTCTTGGCGACCGCGCCGTCGATGTCCGTGACGTCGTGCGCGACCTCTTTCAGCGCCGGCTCGGGATACGTGTAAATCCGCCGAATCACGGGGTTTTCATAACATGCTGACCGGATCGACATCAACGACGAGGCGGATCGTGCGCGCCGCGCTCGAGGCGCGCCACGCGGTCTGGAGCGCGCGCACGACCTCGTGGAGCGCGCGCGTGCTCGTCGAGCTCAGCACGAGCTGCCAGCGATAGCGCCCGCGCAGACGCTCGAGCGGGCGCCGGGGCCGGACCGCGCAGCACGACGCCGGCGGATGCGCTCGCTCTGCCGGACGCCGGTCGGCGAGCGATTCCGCGAGCGCGCCCGTGCGATCGAAGTCGGGACCCTCGAAGCGGAGCGCCGCGAGGCGGACGAACGGCGGGTAGCTCGTCTCACGACGATGCTCGAGCTCGTGCGGCGCGAAGCTCGCGTAGTCGTGCGCCGCCGCGGCGACCAGGCTGTGATGGCTCGACGATACGTCTGGACGATCACGCGTCCTGGCAGGCTCGCCGCGTCCGGCGCGTCCGGCGACTTGCGGTCAAGCAGCTGAAAGGCGCGCTCGCCGGCGCGAAAGTCGGGCATGCCGAGCGCGACGTCGGCGAGCAGCACGCCGACGAGCGTGACCCCGGGACGTCGTGCCCCTTGGCGACCATCTGCGTGCCGATCAGTACGTCGAGCGAGGCCGTTGCTCCACGCCTCGAGGATGCGGCGGTGGGCTCCCGTGGCGCGTCGTGGTGTCGCGATCGAGGCGCCCGACGCGCGCCGCCGGAAAGAGACGCGCCGATCTCGGCCTCGACGCGTTCGGTCCCGAGCCCGAGCGCGACGAGCACGCCGCGTCCGCAGGCGCCGCACGTCGCGTCGCGCGCCGCGCGCGCATAGCCGCAATGATGACAGAGCAGCGCGGCGCGCCGCCGGTGCAGGGTCAGGCTCACGCTGCACGACGGGCAACCCGCCGGCTCGCCGCAGACGAGGCAGTGCATGGCGCTCGCGAACCCGCGGCGGTTCAGGAAGAGCAGCGTCTGCTCGCCGCGCTCGAGCGTCTCCTCATGGCGGCGAGGAGCGCCGGCGAGAAGAGCGGGGCGGTCCGGCTCGGTCGGCGTCCTGCGGCGCTCGCGGCAGTCCGACTGGAGACGTCGACCGGAGGGACACCGGCCGCCCCTCCGGACTCCGCAGGTCCACGATCGTCACCTCGGGAAGCGGCCGCCCGTGGACGCGCTCGGGCAACGTGAGACGGCGGTACTTCCCGTCGAGCGCTTGCTGATGGCTTTCGATCGACGGGGTCGCGGAGCCGAGCACGACCGGGATCTCGCGAGCTGGCCGCGCACGATCGCGAGATCGCGGCCGTGATAGCGCAGGCCCTCGTCCTGCTTGTACGCGGCGTCGTGCTCCTCGTCGACGATGACGAGGCCGAGGTCGACGAGCGGCGCGAAGACCGCCGAGCGCGTGCCGACGACGACGCGCGCCTCGCCGCGCGCGATCCGCCGCCATTCGTCCCAGCGCTGGCCGGGCCGCGAGCCCGCTGTGCACGACGGCGACGGCGTCGCCGAAGCGTTGCTGCGCGCGCGTCACGCAGCTGCGGCGTGAGGGCGATCTCCGGCACGAGCATCAGCACCGACGCTGCCGGCGGCGCGCGTGCGCCGCGAGCTGCAGGTAGACCTCGGTCTTGCCGCTGCCCGTCACGCCGTGCAGCAGGAACACCTGGAAGGCGTCCATCGCGACGGCGTCGACGGCGACCCGCTGCGCGGCCGTGAGCTCGGGCTCCGCTGTCGCCGCCGCTGTTTCGCCCGTCTCGCGGTAGCGTTCCTCACGGAGACGCGTCACGCAGCCCGCGCTTCACCAACGCCGCCGCCGCGGCACGCCCAGCGACGTCGAGCTCGCTCGCATCGAGGCGGGCGCGGCGGCGCCGCACGGATCCGCTCGTAGCAGGCGAGCTGGCGCGCGCGCGCGGCGCTCGAGCGGCGCGCGCTCCGCCGCGTCGAGGTCGCGCGCGGGCGCGAACACCGTCGCATAGCGGGTCGAGACGGCCGGCCCCTGATGCCGCTCTTCGGCGGCGAGCACGCCGCGGACGACGAGACGCTGCAGCACCGCGCGGAACGTCGGGTCGGGCGAGCGCGACGGGCGAGCTGCTGCACGCCGATCGTCCCCGCCGCCCGCACGTGCTCGACGATCGCCGCTTCGAGCGTGCCGCCGCGGCGGCGCGCCACGCTCGGGGACATGCACGACGCGAACGGAGCGCGCTCGTAGACCCCCGGGAGCGCCACGGCCAGCACGTCGGCGAGGCCGGCGAGGTAGTAGCGCGCGCTCCAGACGACAGAGCTCCAGCACCTCGTCGCTCACGATCGCCTCCGCGTCGAGGACGGCCTCGAGCGCGCGGATGTTGTCGACGCCGGCCGGGGCGACGTCGTGGAGACCGAGCACGATGCCGGTCTCGCGGCGCCGACCGAGCGGTGCCACCACGCGCATGCCGCGCCGCAATCCGTGCCGGAGGTCGGTCGGGACCGCGTAGGTCAGGCCGTCACGACCGGGCAAGGCACGCAACAACGCGACCTCGGCGAAAGCTGCCTCGGAGGTGACACGCCACGGCTTATCCTGTCCGTCGACGCACCTGTCAAAGCAACTGGCGGCATTGGGATGACAGCGTCAGTCTTGCCACGCCCAGGTGCGCAGATTTCGTCGCCCGCGCGATGCCAACTGCGCAACCGGCCACACCGTCAAAGTTTCGTCACGTCGGCACCGGAACGTACAGGGATGTGTCCGCCCCGCCCGCGATCCGAGCGGCGGATCACGGTGTGTATGGGATTTGGCGGGGTGCGCGGACGGCACCCACTTGCTTCATACGGGCTCAGCTCCTCCTTTCCGCGCGGGAAAGGCCCGGTTCGCATGGTGCGGGTCGGGCCTTCTCCCGAGTCACTGGAGGGAGCTACGACAGGGGGACGTCACGATGACGTGTCAGGTGAGCGGGCGGACGACTGCGCGGGAAACCGCGCGCGAGGCGGCGAATGCGTAGCGGGATCGGCGGCAAGCTCTCCGGCCTCTTCCGGCGCTCGCTCGGTGATCTCCTGCCCCGCAGTCGTGGGGGCGCGTATCTCGCGATCGACATCGGCTCGAGCTGCGTGAAGCTCGTCGAGACCGACGGCAGCCCGGGCAGCATCCGGATCACGGCGGCCGGCATCGCGCCGCTGCCGCCGACGGCCGTCCAGAACAACCTCATTCAGGATCCGAGCGCCGTCGCGTCCACCATTCGCGACCTGGTGCGCCAGACCGGCGCCCGCTCGACGGACGTGATCACCGCCGTCCCCGGCCCCGCGGTCATGATCAAGAAGCTGCATCTCCGCGCCGAGGACGAGGCCAATCTCGAGAACCACGTCATGCTCGAGGCCGGGAACGCCATCCCCGAGAGCCTCGACAACGTCACGATCGACTACCAGATCGCCAACTATACGGAGACCGGCGAGATCGAGGTCGCTGCTCGTCGCGGTCAAGAAGGACATCCTCAACAGCTACACCGCCGTGATCCGCGACGCGGGCCTCAATCCCGCAGATCGTCGACGTCGACTACTTCGCGCTCGAGAACATGTTCGAGCTCAACTACTCGATCGACGAGGGGCAGGTGGTCGGTCTCGTCAACATCGGCGCGCGCTACTGCTCGATCAACATCTTGCGCGGCGGCCGCTCGTCGTTCACCGGCGACATCCCGGTCGGCGGCGCCGAGTTCACCGACGTCCTGATGCGCAACCTCGGCGTCTCGGCGCCGGAGGCCGAGCTCCTGAAGGCGGGCGGCACCGTTCGCGAGTTCCAGTGCGGGCAGGTCGAGGCGGCACTCGCCCCGGCGTGCAGTTCCTGGTCGAGGAGATCCACCGCGCGCTCAGCTTCTACTGGCGCTCGGATGCGGAAGACCCGCTCGCCGTGGTCTATCTCTCCGGGGGACCGCGCGTACCGAAGGCCTCACCCGCGTGCTCGGCGACCGGCTCGAGACGCCGGTCGAGGCTCGCCAAGCCGCTCGAGCGTGTGACCCTCGGCGGCGGCGTCGACGTCAACTTCATCCGCGACAACGCCTCGTCGCTGGCTGTCACCGTCGGCCTCGCGTCCCGGCGTCCGGGAGACGAGTCGTGATTCGCGTCAACCTGCTACCCGTCCGCGAGGTCGAACGAGAGGCGGGTCGCCGCCAGGAGACGCGTCTGGTCTACCTGAGCGCGGCCCTGGTCCGCGGTGATCCTGGCCGGCATCGAGGTCGGGAGCCGCATGCGGCTTAGCGCCCCTCAAGAAGGAGTACGCGAAGCTGCAGACGGACATCCAGGCGCTCGACAAGAAATCGGTCGAGCTCACCAAGCTCGAGACCGAAGCGCAAGGATCTCGAGGAGAAGCTCAAGACCATCGCGACGCTCGAGGCCAAGAAGGTCGGCCCGGTCAACGTCCTCTCCGGAGTTGAGCGACGCGGCGCCGGAGCAGGTCTGGCTCCTGGAGTTCAAGGAGTACAGGCGGCGCTCGCGACCATGCGTGGCCTCGGCATGGACGACCAGACCATCGCCAACTTCATGCGCAAGCTCGGCACCTCGCCCTATTTCGACGGCGTCGACCTCGTCGAGACCCACGCAGTTCGAGCAGGACGGGGTGCAGCTGAAGCGCTTCGTGGTGAACGCACGCTTGTCCTACTCCGGGAAGGCGCTCGGCGCGGCCCCGCGTAATCTCAAGTTCCCCGAACCCCTCGAAGGGCGGCGGCAAGGGCAAGCGGCCCGCGGCGCGTAAGGGCAACCGCGCGTAGGCGCGCGTTTCGGCAGGAGAAGCCATGAACGACCTTCTCGAACGTTTCTTCGAGCTCGAGAGCCGCCAGCGGACGATCGCGGCCGGGGCGGCGCTGGTGCTCGTCTTCGGCGCCTACTGGTACTTCGTGCTACTCCGGCCGTCGCGCCGAGACGCTGTCGGTGACGGCGAAGATCGCCGACCTCCGGGAGCAGCGCGACTCGAAGCAGAAGCTCGTCGCCAACATCGCCCAGCTCCAGGAGACCGTGCGTGAGCTCGGCGCCGAGCTGAAGGAAGCCGAAGCCCAACTTCCCGATTCGAAGGGAGATCCCCGATCTCTTGAGCAGCATCTCGTCGGCGGGGCGCGACGCGGGGCTCGAGGTGATCTTCGTTCCGCCAGCGCCAGGAGCAGCTCAAGGACTTCTACGCCGAGGTGCCGGTCGACGTGACGGTACGCGGCAACTACCACGAGGTCGCGAGCTTCTTCGATCGGGTCGGCAAGCTCGACCGCATCGTCAACGTCGGCGACATCGTCATGCAGACCCCGAAGCGAGAGGGCGACGAGATGATCGTCGACACCCTCTGCTCGGCCACCACCTTCCGCTTCCTCGATGAGAAGGAGCGTGAGGAGATCGCCAAGGGAAAAGCGGCTGAGGCCAAGGAAAACAAGAAGAAAAAAATGTCATGACGGGGGCACGGAGAACTACCGTCGCGGCGCTCGTCGGATTCGGAGCCGTTTTCGCCGTTCGCCCTCTTCCCGCGCTCTGCGGAGAACGGTGACGGGGCACTCCGCGGTCCGGTCGTGGCGATCGAGAAGGCACGAGCGGCGGCAGCCAAGGCCGAGCAGCGCACGCTCCGCGCACGATGCGCAGGCGGCGACGACCTTCGCCGACGACGCGCCGCGCGCAGACCACAAACCGAAGACGTCGGACACTGCCGAGAGCGGCGGGGAGACCGACGCGACCCAAGATCAGGCGCACGCCGAAGGGGACGACGCCGCGGCGCGCCGCCTCCGACGTACGATATGACCGCTCATCGCGATCCGTTTCGGCCTCCGCGGCTCAACGGGATCGTGGATGCTCGCACGCCGCTGCAGACCTACCAACTCGGTCAGCTCAAGTTGGTCGGCGTCATCACGGAACCTTCACAAGGGTATCGCGCAATGGTGGAAGATTCTGCGGGACTAGGCTACATCGTCACCGCCGGAACGCCCATCGGGTCGAGCGGCGGGGTAGTGCGGAGCATCGAACCTAGACGCGTAGTCATCGAGGAAAGCACCCGCGACTTCTACGGCGACATGAAGCCGAAGGAGGTCGTGATGGAGCTTCCTCAGGAGTCGATCGCCATGAGGATGCAGGAGCAGGGTTTGGGAGCGGCGGTGGAGAAGGTGGTTGGTGTCCTGCTCCTCGGCTTCTTGGGATGCACGCGGACGCTGGAACGACCGGCGTCGCCTACGCAGAAGGCGGAAGCGGCGCCCGTCGCGCAAGTAGCGACGACCGCGCCACCGACCCAGCTGTCCGCCGAGCCCGACGCTCGCCGCCGACCCTGCCCTGGCAGAGCCCACCGAGGCCATCGGTGAGGACGAATCCGCCGTCATGGCGGCGCACAGCTCCAAACGCAGCTCACGCGGCAGCAAGAACAAGCTCGGCTCCGGCGTTGGTTCCGGCGTCGCCTCCATCCCGGGCGGCACCCTCGAAGCGATCCCGCCCTCCGGACCCCGCGAGTACATCGGGCAACGCATCTCGCTCGATTTCAAGGACGCCGACATCCAGAACGTGCTCCGCATCCTCGCCGACGTGAGCGGTCTCAACGTCATCACGACCGACGACGTGCAGGGAAGATCACCATGCGCCTCGTCGAGGTGCCATGGGATCAGGCCCTCGACTCGATCCTCCGGAGCCCGCGGCCTCGACATGGTCCGCGACGGCAACATCATCCGGGTCTCGACCGTCGAGAAGCTGAAGGACGAGCGCGAGGCGCTCCGCGCCGCCAACGAGGCCCAGGCCCAGGCCGAGCCCCTCCGGGTCCGCTACATCAAGGTCAACTACGCGCAAGGCCGACGAGAAATTCGTCAAGAAGATCCAGGAGATCCTGACCGATCGCGGCAGCGCCACGTGGGACGAGCGAACCAACACCATCGTCGTGCGCGACATCGACAGGGGCATCGCCGACGCCGAGGAGCTGATCTCCCACTTCGACACCCAGACCCCGCAGATCCTGATCGAAGCGAGCATCGTGGAGGCCACCGAGAACTTCGCCCGCGATCTCGGCGTGCAGTGGGGCTACACCTACAAGGCGAGCCCCGAGACCGGGAACGCCCCCGGCGTGAACTTCCCGGTCGCATCAACACCGGCGGGAGCGGGCTCGGGACCGGCGTCGGCTCGGTTGCACCCGGCCAGCTGCCGGTTGCACGGGTCCCCTTCATCGCTGACTTCCCGCGACCAGCGTCGCACCCGGCCTCGGCTCGGCGTTCGACGTGGTCCTCGGATCGCTCGACGGCTCGAAGTCGCTGGCGGCGCGTCTCACGGCGCTCGAGCGCGAGGGCAAGGGCAAGATCATCTCGCGACCGCGCGTCGTGACCCTCAACAACCAACCCGCGAAGATCGAGAGCCTCGAGATCCTGCGCGTCAAGCTGCCGAGCACGGGCACCGTCATCAGCACCGGAGCCGGTGGCGTCGCCGGCTCCTCGCAGGCCGCGACCGAGCAGATCAAGACCGGCATCACGCTCACCGTGACGCCGCAGCTCTCCTCCGACGGCTTCGTCTTCCTCGACGTGTTCGCCAAGTCGAGCACGCTCCAACCGCCGGCGCAGTCGCAGGCGCCCTCGCCGGACGGCATCCCGAACGAGATCAGCCGCGAAGCGGAGTCGCACGTCCTCATCCAGGACGGCGAGACCTTCGTGCTCGGCGGCGTCTTCCGCAACACGCTGAACGACAACGAAAACGGCATTCCGTATCTGCGGGCGATTCCGGTGCTCGGGTGGGCGTTCAAGAACACCGTCAAGAACGACAACCGCCAGGAGCTCCTGGTCTTCATCACCCCGCGGTCGGTCCGCGTACGTGGCTCGGAAGATCTCGCGAGCCTCCCGTCCGCCGAGGATCTGTGGCAGAATCGCAACGAACCCTAAGCCGTGCGGCGGCATGACCGTTCCCGCCGTGCGTCGCGCCCCACCTTGCGTCTTGGCGCTGCTGCCGGAGTGACATCGAGTGCTACGCTTTCTCACCGCCGGTGAATCACATGGTCCGTGCCTCACAGCCATTCTCGAAGGTTGTCCGGCGGGGTTCGCGATCGACATCGACGCGGTGAACGTCGACATGCGGCGCCGCATGATGGGCTACGGGCGCGGCGGCCGCATGAAAATCGAGCAGGACACGGCGGAGCTGCGGTCCGGTGTGCGCTTCGGAGAGACGCTGGGCTCGCCGATCACGCTCGTCGTCGAGAACCGCGACTGGAAGAACTGGACCAAGAAGATGTCGTCGCGTCCCGAGGATCGCGACGCGCAGATCGCCGTCACCCGGCCGCGTCCGGGCCATGCCGACCTCGCCGGCGTCCTCAAGTACGACCACGACGACGTCCGGAACATCCTCGAGCGCGCGAGCGCGCGCGAGACCGCCGCGCGGGTCGCCGTCGGCGGCATCGCCAAGTGCCTGCTTCGTCCCTTCGGGATCGCGGTACGCGGGTGGGTCGCCGAGATCGGCGACGTCGTCGCCGGACCACGCCGGCCTCGACCCCGAGGCGATCTTCACGGCGGCCGAGGCGTCCGAGGTCCGGGTCGCCGACAGGCAAGCCGAGCAGAAGATCATCGCGTCGATCGACGAGTGCAAGAAGCGCGGCGACACCCTCGGTGGCATCGTCGAGGTCGTGACGACCGGCCTGCCTCCGGGTCTCGGGAGTCACGTGCACTGGGACCGGAAGCTCGACGGCCGGCTCGCGCACGCGCTCATGAGCATCCAAGCCGTCAAAGGCGTCGAAATCGGGCTCGGCTTCGCGACCGCGCGCCGGCCGGGCTCGGCCGTCCACGACGAGATCTACTTCGACGAGGGCAAGCGCGAGTTCGTCCGCCGCACCAACATGGCGGGGGGACCGAAGGCGGCATGACGTCGGGTGCGCCCCTCGTCGTGCGGGTCGCGTTCAAGCCGCTCGCCACGTTGATGAAGCCGCTGCACTCGGTCGACATCGAGACCAAGGCCGAGGCCAAAGGGGCGATCGAGCGCTCCGACGTCTGCGCGATCCCGGCCGCGGCCGTGATCGCCGAGGCGGTCGTCGCGTTCGTCGTCGCCGACGTCTTCCTCGAGAAGTTCGGGGGCGACTCGCTGAAGGAGATCCGGCGCAACTACGACGGCTATCTGCAGCAGATTTCGCAGTTCTGATGGGGGCGCGGGCGATCGTGTTGATGGGCTTCATGGGGACGGGGAAGAGCGAGGTGGGTCGGCGGCTGGCGCACCGGCTCGGGCGCGCGTTCGTCGACACCGACCAGCTGGTCGAAGAGCGCGCCGGCAAGCGCGTCGCGGCGATCTTCGCCGACGACGGCGAGGCCGCGTTCCGAAGCCTCGAGCGGACCGCGGTCGCCGTGGCCGTCGCGCGCGGCGGGGCCGTGATCGCGGTCGGCGGCGGCGCGGTGCTCGACGCGGAGAACGTTCGCCGTCTGCGTGAAGCCGGGGTGCTCGTCACATCTGACCGCTCGCCCCGAGGCCATTCTACGACGCATCGGCAACGTCTCCTCGCGGCCCTTGCTCGCGGAACGATCCACGGGCCACGGTGGCTCGGTTGCTGGCCGAACGTGGACCGATCTACGCGGCGGCCGCCGACGTGACGGTCGATACGTCGGAACGGACGGCAGTCGAGGTCGTACAAGAGATTCAACAGGCGCTCGGGCGCTCGGAGCGATGGAAGTCGTCAACGTAGAGCTTGGGGAACGCGCGTATCCGATTTACGTCGGTGCCGGATGCCTCGCGGATTTGGGAAAGCGGCTTGCTGAGACGGCGGTGTGGAAAGCGGGTAGCGGTGGTGACGAACTCGACGATCGCGAACATTTACTTGGGCGCCGTGGTCACGGCGCTCTCCGCCTCCCATTTCGAGCCGGCGGTGATCCAGATCCCGGACGGCGAGGAGCACAAGAACCTCGCGTGGCTGGCGTTCGTCTACGACCGTCTGATCGACGCGGGGATCGACCGCGGCGGCGCCGTCGTGGCGCTCAGGGGCGGCGTCGTCGGCGATCTCACCGGGTTTGCGGCCGCCACGTATCTCCGCGGCGTCGCCTGCGTGCAGGTGCCGACCACGCTGCTCGCGCAGATCGACGCCTCGATCGGCGGCAAGACCGGTATCAACCACGCCGCCGGGAAGAATCTCCTCGGCGCCTTCAAGCAACCGCGTTTCGTCCTCGCCGACGTCGAGTGCCTCTCGACGCTGCCGCGGCGCGAGTACGTCGCCGGCCTCGCCGAGGTCATCAAGACCGGCGCGATCCTCGACGCCGAGCTCTTTCAGCTGCTCGAGGCCGAGCTGCCGGCGCTCCTGCGGCAGGAGCGTGATCTCCTGGTCCGCGTCGTCCGGCGTTGCTGTCAGCTGAAGGCGCTGGTCGTCGCCGAGGACGAGACCGAGGGCGGCTATCGCGCCATTCTCAACTTCGGCCACACCCTCGGGCACGCGATCGAGAGCCTCACCGATTACACGACCTATCTGCACGGCGAAGCGGTCGCGATCGGCATGGTGGCGGCGGCGCGCGTCTCGCACCGCCTCGGGCGCTGCGACGAGACGACCGTACGGCGGCTCACGCAACTGATCGAGCGCTGCGGTCTCCCGGTGGACATTCCGTCCGATCTCGGTCGCGACGCCCTCGCGCTCGCGATGCGGACCGACAAGAAGGCGCTCGGCGGTACGATCAAGTTCGTCTGTCTCGAAGGCATAGGCGCGACCCGATTCGAACGCCTCACCTGCGAGGAGATCGTTCGCCACATCTGAGGGATTCCACCCTGCGAAGGGGAGGATGAGGGTATGAGACGATCACGGGTGGTGATCATGGCGGCGTGCTTCGCGTTCGCTTCGTGCGGCGGGGGCGGCGGCGGGTCGAACGACAACGGCGTTGCGCTGCGTTTCTCCGGGGTGTTCCAAGAGACCCAGGAACAGGTGGCGCCTGCGGCCGATCGTTTTCCTGACGAAGAGACGGCGGTCGGGGACACCGGGACCTTCGTCGTGCTCGGCGAGGACACGACGGTGCCGCGCGACAACAACGGCGACGGCGATCTCGATGGCGGCTTCCTCGGCGTCGCGAACAACCTCGATCAGAGCGTGAACGTCCAAAACGTCACGGTCGAGATCTTCATCGCGGGCGCGCGGCTGAACCCGGTGGTCACCGACCTGGTGCCGCTGGCGTTCTCGCTGCCACCGGCCACCGTCGACGAGCAGGGCGTCCGGATACCGTCCGAGACGTTCGCGCAGACCGTGTTCGTGCGGCAGGACGTGATGGCGTCCCTGCGCCGCGAAACAGAATCTGCTGCCGTCGTTGCCCCTCGACATGACCGTCGTGATGACGATCACCGCGATCAGCGACAGCGGCGACACCTTCGAAACGAACGAGATCAGTTACGCGGTGGCCGTCCAGGCGCCGGCGCTGTGATGGGACAGGGGCGGACGACGATGCGCGGACGGAAATGGATGACGGGAGGCGTCGCGGCGCTCGCGCTCGCGGCCGTGGTGGTGAGCTGCGGCAGCACGGGCGGCGGCGGAGGAAGCAAGGGCAACACCGATGAACAGTTCATCCTGAACAGCAACAACTCGGGACGGCTCGTGCTGAACGTGAGCCCCAACTCGGTCGACGCCAACAAGTCGGATCGTATCGGGATGGTGGCGACTCTGAGCGATAGCCAGGGCCACGGCATCTCGGGGTGCTCGTCACCTTCTCGTCGGACATCGAAGACATCACCTTTCTGCCCGCGGACGGCCAGGCGATCACCGATGCAACCGGACGCGCCGACGTCATCGCGATCGCGGGGACGACTCCGACCGGGACGGGCGCGATCGTCGGGACGGGCGCGATCTTCGCGCAGACGCCTTCGGGCTTCGGCCTCCAGGCGCAGGTGCCGATCACGCTGCTCGACGTCGGGTTCATCGATGCCGACGTGCTCGGCGTGATTCCGACCTCGCTCGACCTGGTCGAGCCTGCGCCCGGGCAAGTGCTCTTCTTCAACATCGTCGGCGGCACTCCGCCCTATCGCCTCGAGAACGAGGTGAGCGGGATCGGCGCCGCGGTCATCGCCGAGCATTGTCTCGCGGGCTGCACGGAGAACGGCGACTGCAACGACGGCTCGCCGACGCCGGCAAACGTCTGCAAGGACTCCGGTCAGTCGATCGTCTACATCATCGCCGCCGATCCGCCGACCGGCACGCACACCTTCGGCGTGGACGACTCGGCGGGAGGGTCGGTCGACGTCAGCGTGACCGTGAGCTTCGTCTGCGGCAACGGCGTCGCGCGCGGCAGCGAGCAATGCGACCTCGGCGATCTCCACGACGCCACCTGCGAGGATCTCGGTCTCCCGGCCGGCACGCTCTCATGCAACGACGATTGTACGTTCAACACCGAGTTCTGCAGCTGCGGCAACGGTACGAAGGACGGCCCAGAGCAGTGTGACTTCACCGACTTCGGCGATGCTACGTGTCAGACTTTCGGATTCTCGTCCGGCACGTTGCTGTGCGGCGCCGACTGTACGATCGACACCTCCGGGTGCGCCGGCGGCGGTCCGACGCCGACCGCCCGGGTTATGCTTAACTGCATGCCGCAGCACATCGAACCGATCGGTCACGTTGCCCGGGATCTGAAAACGGCCGATGCCTGGGACAAGGAGCAGACCCAGCTAGCTGACCCTCGGCGAACGGCTGTGGATCGCCGAGATGCTCCGGATTCGAGCGTATGGGGCCGCGTCAGGCCGTCAGCAAGCGCGGCAGGTGCTCGACACAGAGCCGCACGAGCGCCTTCAGCGCCGCGGGCTGGGCGCCGTTGTCGAGGGCCGCGAGACACCAGGCCCGCGGGAGACCCTGCGTGCCGAGACTGACCGCGCGTAGCACACCGGCCTCGACCTCGGGGCGGACGGCCCAGGCCGGCAAGACCGCGACGCCGAGCCCGAGTCGGACGAGCTCCTTCACGACCGCGATCTGGTCGACCTCGACCGCCACGCGTGGGAAGACGCCCTCCTCGAGCAGGAAGTGCAAGACCGTTTCGGTCATGCGGCTCTCGCGATCGTCAGAGGATGAGCGGCTCGTCGGCGAAGTCCGCGGCCGGTATGCGCCGCCGCTCCGCCCAGGCGTGCTCGCGGTTGGACGACCGCCACGAGCTCGTCGCGTCCGATCTCGGTCACGCGGATGCGGTCGGTTTCGACCGGGAGGGTGACGAGGGCGAGGTCGAGTCTCGCCCGCGAGCACGCGGCCGAGGGTCGTCGCGGTGTGACCGCCGGTGAGCTGCAAGTGCACGCGCGGAAACTGTCCCAGGAACTCCTTCAGCACCGGCGGCAGCAGATGCTGGCAGGCTGGCATCGGCACCGCCGACCCGCAGCACCCGCCGCCGCCGACGCCCTGCTCGGCGAGCAGACGCTCGGCGTCCTCGATCTTGTCGAGGACCTGCTCGGCGCAGTGCAGCAGCACCTCGCCGGCCGGGGTCGGGCGCGCCCGCTTCCCGACCCGCAGCAGCACCGGCACACCGAGGTGCTCCTCGAGCGCTCGAATGTGCTGGCTGATCGCCGGCTGGCTCAGGTTCAGCCGCGCCCCGGCCCGCGTGAAGCTCCCGACTTCGACGATCGTCTTGAAGATCTTGAGTTGCTTCGTTTCGAGCATGGCGGCAGTTGCCATCAGGTCTCTCTATCGGTTCGATGCACGTGGCCGATGCGACGCCCCGGCCGCCCATTGCCTGAAAGATTGGGCAGCATGCTGGCGAGTCATTAGGCCCCGTGCAGCAGTGGTCAGGTGTGCGGCTCACGTTTCTCGGTCATGCGCCAGGCATCAGCGATGCCTCGCCATGATGAGAAGCAAGAGTAATTCCAGCCTTTCGGCGTGGGCTGCCGGGACCTCCACCATGCGAGGCTCGCATGGCGACCGGGTGTCAGCTGCGCGCGAGACGACGACGGAAGAGCGCCAAGCCGAGGAGCAAGTAGGCGAGACCGTACGCCAGCAACACCGCGGTCGGTTGTAACGCCGCCGTAACCGACTGGCGGCGGATCATCAGGTCGTTGTAGGCCGCCATCGCCCACGTGGTCGGGAACGCCAGCGCCACCCGCTGCATCCAGCGCGGCTCGAGGTCGATCGGCCACCAGCAGCCGCCGACCGCCGCCATGGTGACGATCACGATCGAGCCGAGCGGCAAGACCGCCTCGCGCGCAGTGGCGAGGGCGGCGACCACGAGACCGAACGCGGTGCCGGCGAAGACGATGCCCGCCGTCGGCAGGAGCGAGCGCCAGGGCTCGGGGCCGAGCGAGATCCCGAACACGCAGCCAGCCGACGAGCAACAGCAGCACCATCTGCACGCACGCCGACGGTGAAGCGCGCGAGCAGCTTCGCGCCCAGCACGGTCGTCGACGGAGACCGGCATCGCACGCAGCCGGTCGAGCGTGCCCCAGTCGCGCTCGTCGAGGAGACCGAGCGAGACGCCGAGCAGCATGCCGAGCAGGAGAAACGTGACGCTGAAGCCCGGGACGTTCTGGTCGAAGGTGTTGAGGCGGGTCGGGGCGCCGGTCACGCTCGTCTCCGTCACCTCGAGGGTTCCGGGCAGCCGCACGGCCGGGGTCTTCGGCAGAGCAGGGAGGTCGAAGGTCAGGAGCGCCGGGACCGGCGGCGCGGCGATGCGGGGAAGCGTGATCTCGGGCGGCGGCACCCGTCCGGCCAGGCGCTCGACCAGCGTGTCGGGGTCGAGACGCACGAGCTCGCTCACGGCCATCGGGATCACCGGCAATGGAGGCGGGGCGGAATGCGGTCGGCATAGCGACCGGCCTGGCGGCGGACCGAGAGGAGCCAGTGGGTGAAAGCGGCTTCGGTCGCCTCGAGGTCCTGAACGAAGCGCCGGAGCGGTGCCAGCTCCGCCGCGAGGCGACGCGCTCACGACGGCACGTTGGAGATCGCCCGCTTCGGCGACGGCCGCGCGCACCTTGCGGGCGGCCCCGGCTCGGCGGCGCGCGCCCGCGAGGACACCTCGGCCTGGGCTGCGGCGAGCCGTGCCGGCAGGGCCTCGAGCTCGTGGGTCAGCGAGGCGGCGGCGCGCGCTCGAAGTCGGCGCGCGTCGACGCCATCTTCGCCTGGAGGTGCGCGAGGCGACGCCCGGCACGCTCGCGCGCCCGGCGCTCGACGCCGTGCCGTAGCTCCCTGGACGAGCGCGCGGACGTTGGCGACCTCGAGGTATTTGACGGGATCGGTCAGGGCTCGAGGTCGGTCGGACGCCCTGCGCGCGAGCGCGCGCGACGCCCCGCTCGGGATCACCAGTGCGACCCCGCCTCCTTCCGTTGCACGAGCGCCGCGGCCTCGGCGCGGCTCCCGACGACCCGGAGCTGCACCATCTCCTCCTGGCCGAGCCGCTCGCGGAGCGCGCGCCCGACCTGGCCGCCGTCCTCGTCGGCGATCGGCAGCACGTAGGCGGTCTCGCCGCGCGGGTCGGCGCCGTAGAGGCTCGCGAGAGAGAAGCCGGCGACGGTGATCACGACGATCGGCGCGACCGTCAGGAAGACGAGCCCGATGCGGTCGCGGGCGAGCAGCCGGAAGTCCTTGCCGATGGCCGCGGTGAGGGCGCGGAGCATGGGTTGGACCTATCTCGCCGTGCCGCGTGGGCGCCGCGCGCCCCGGTCGGGGTCGTTCAAGGCCCGCGTGGGAGGCCCGCCGTCACCTTCGGTCGGATGGTCGCCGTCGCGGAGCGCGTGCCCCGTCAGCTCGAAGAACGCGTCGGCGAGCGTCGGACGATCGAAGCGCACCTCGACGACGTCGCCGCCCGCGCGCGCGCGCGCGCGTCAGGAGCACCGGCAACGCGGCGGGTCGTCGACGGCGAGCGTCGCGCCGCGTTCCGTTCGCTGACAGCACGCGCACGCTCCCGAGCCCGTCCAACCAATCGGCGGGCGGTGGGCGGGCGTACGCAACGACAAGCTCGCGGCGAGCCCGCTCGTGTCGACGAGCTCGGTCGTCGTGCCGGCGGCGACGACGCGGCCGTCGTCGAGCAGGACGGTGCGGTCGCAGAGACGCTCGGCCTCCTCCATGTCGTGCGTGCTCGTGAGCACCGCCGCCCCATTCTCGGCGAGCCGTCGGATGGCGACGTGGATGCGCTCGCGCGACTGCGGGTCGACGCCGGCGGTCGGCTCGTCGAGCAGCAAGACGCGCGGCGTGTGCAGCATCCCGGCGGCGAGGTTCAGCCGCCGGCGCATGCCGCCGGAATACTCCGCGACCGGATCGTCGCGCGCGCCCGGCGAGCCCGACGGTCGAGCCCGTGCGCCGCTGCGTCGCCGGCAGCGCGGCGATCGAGGCCGAGCATGCGAGCGAAGAAGCAGAGGTTCTCGCGCCCGGAGAGCGTCGGGTAGAGCGCCACGTGTTGCGGCACGAAGCCGAGCGCGCGCGCGTGCCGCTTGGGTCTCGCGCGGCAGCTCGTGACCGGCGATCGTGATGCGGCCCTCGTCGGGCGCGAGCAGCGTCGCGAGGATCGAGAGCGCGGTCGACTTGCCGGCGCCGTTCGGTCCGAGCAGTCCGACGATCTCACCGCTCGCGACGCGGAGGTCGACGTCCGCGAGCGCCGTGCGTGTACCGAAGCGCTTGCGGAGACCTGCGACGTCGATCGCCGACTCCATGCGACCATCTTGGCATATCCGAATGCTATACGCGCGGCATAACTTGACCCGCTCAGGTCTATAGACTTAAACTTGCGCCCGCGTGAGGACGCGAGAGTGAGCGCGAGATCGATGGAGGATGGGCGCGCCCGCGGCAAGACCGTGCTCGTGCTGCACGGCCCGAACCTGAATCTCCTCGGTCGCCGCGAGCCCGACGTCTACGGGGCGCTCACGCTCGAGCAGATCGACGACCGCTTGCGCGCGCTCGCGGCCGAGCTCGGCGTCGAGATCGAGACCGTTCAGTCCAACGTCGAGGGCGAGCTCGTCGATCGCATCCAAGACGCCGCCGGCAGCGCGACGCCATCGTCATCAACCCCGCCGCCTACACCCACACCAGCATCGCGATCCGCGACGCCATCCTCGCCGTCGGCCTGCCGGTGGTGGAGGTGCATCTCTCCAACATCCACGCCCGGGAGGAATTCCGGCATCGCTCGCTCATCAGCGACGTCGCCGTCGGACAGATCTCGGGCTTCGGGGTCGACAGCTATCTCCTCGGGCTCCGCGCCGCGGTGCGGGTCATCGCCGACGCGCGCCGGCGCTCCCTGAAGACGCGTCGCCCCCAGAAGGCGCGCCGCGCCGGCGTAGCGCGCGGCGCCGCGCTCCGCTCCGCCCGGCGGCCAAGCGCACGCGCGCGGCGAGTGCGGGCTCGAGCGCTCGGAGATGTCTCTGCGCGCCCTCTCCGACCGCGCGAGCTGAAGAAGCTCACCGTGCTGATGGAGGAGAGCGGGCTCGTCGAGCTCGAGATCGAGGGCGGCGGCGAACGCGTGCGTCTCGTGCGCGGCCGGATCGGAGAGGAGGCCGGTACGGCGGCGAGCGTCGTCGCCGATGCGCGCGACTCGTCGCGAGGCCGAGACGGAGGGCGGCGCGCGCGCCATCACGTCGCCCATGGTCGGCACCTTTCATCGCGCCGCGGCGCCCGAGGCGCCCGCGTTCGTCGAGGTCGGCGACGTCGTCGAGCGCGGTCAGGTGCTCTGCCTGATCGAGGCCATGAAAATGATGAACGAGATCGAGGCCGAGTTTCGCGGACGCGTCGTCAAGATCGTGGTCGAGAACGGCCGTCCCATCGAATACGGCGAGCCGCTCTTCCTGATCGAACCGGTGTAGCGCGCCCGTGTTCAAGAAGATCCTGATCGCCAATCGCGGCGAGGCGGCGCTCCGGGTGATGCGTGCCTGCCGCGAGCTCGGCGTCGCTACGGTCGCCGTCTGCTCGACCGCGGACCGGGAAGCGCTGCATGCGAGGCTCGCCGACCAGCGCGTGTGCGTCGGGCCGGAGCGCGCGGAGGACAGCTACCTCAACATCCCCGCCATGCTCTCCGCCGCGCTCTCCCGCGGCGCCGACGCCGATCCATCCCGGCTACGGCCTCCTCGCCGAGAACGGCGACTTCGCCGAGGCCTGCACGCGCTCCGGCCTGGCGTTCATCGGTCCGCGCGTCCGCCATCTCCGCCTCATGGGCGACAAACGCGCGCGCGGCGCATCGTCGAGAAGGCGGGCGTGCCGGTGCTGCCGGGAAGTCCCGAGCCGCTCGCCGACGTCACCGACGCGCGCGCCGTCGCCGACGCGCTCGGCTACCCGATCCTCGTGAAGGCGGCCGCCGGGGGCGGCGGCCGCGGCCTCGGCGTCGCCCGCGATCCCGACGGTCTCGCCGCCGCGTTCGCCGTCGCGCGTACGGAGGGCGAACGGGTCTACGGCAACAACCTCGTCTACGTCGAGCGCTACCTCGAGCAGGCGCGCCACGTCGAGGTGCAGCTCGTCGGCGATCGCGATCGCCACGTCGTCCTCCTCGGCGAGCGTGACTGCTCGGTGCAGCGCGACCGCCAGAAGCTCGTCGCCGAGGGTCCGGCGGAAGGACTGCCGCGCGGCGTGCGCGCGAAGCTCGCGGAGGCGGCGACCCGCGCGGCCACTGCGGTCGGCTACACCAACGTCGGCAGCGTCGAGTTCCTGGTCGAGGCCGACGGCACGTTCCACTTCATCGAGATGAACACCCGCGTCCAGGTCGAGCACGCGGTGCCGGAGGCGCTGACCGGCGTCGACCTCGTGCAGGCGGGCATCCGCGTCGCGGCCGGCGAGCCGTTGGCGCTTCGCGCCGAGGACGTCGTGGTGCGCGGCCATGCGATCGAATGTCGCGTCCATGCCGAGTGGGCGCGGGCGCGCCGGCGGCACGCCGCACGGTCAGGGCATTTCACGCCCCGGCGGGCTCGGCATCCGCGTCGAGTCGGCGCTCGAGGCCGGGGACGTGGTCGCGATCGAGGACGCGCCGCTCCTCGCCAAGGTGCTCGCGCACGGCGCCACCCGCGTTCAGGCTCGCGCGCCTCGCAGGCCGCGCTCGCCGAGCTCGTGATCGACGGCGTGCCGACCGGCGTGGCACTTCCTCGCGCGCATCCTCGGACGCCGCCGAGTTCGCGCGCGGGGCCGTGCGCACCAACTGGCTCGAGGACTGCATGATGTGCCCGCTCGTGCGCCGAGCGTCGCACGCTGCGCGTCGCCGGCAGCGTCGTCGGCATGGCCATGCTGCTCGCCCTCGGCTGCGGGCGGAGCGACCCGCCGCGTCTCAAGGTGACCGAGCTCCCGGTGAGCCCAGCGGGACCACGACCGGCGCCGCGGCGGCACGATCGACGCGCGTTTCCAGCTTCGGAACGTCGGCGGCCGGCCGCTTCGCGCTCGACGAGGTCGTGCCCGCCTGCGGCTGTGCGGTGACCTCACGTCTGCCGGCGACCCTCGCCCCGGGCGCATCCACCACGCTCGCCGCGACGCCTGCCGCGTGCCGGCCGCGACCGGGCGCGTGGTGCCGCGAGCTTCGCTGGCTACGCACGAGCGACCCCGGGATCCCGAGACGCCGCTTCGTGTGACGGTCGCCGGACGCAGCGCGGGCGCCCGAGCCGAGCGGCGCTCTATTTCGGCTACGTCGCGGTCGGCGAGTCGGCCGTCCGCGACGTCGTGCTGCCCGCCGCCGTCGGCGTTCTCGCCCGCACCGGCCGGACCTCACGCTGGAGCCGCTCCCCGCCCGCGCCGCCGACGGCGCCCTCGGCGTCCGCGTCACGTTCGCCCGAGCGCCGGGGATCGCGCGGGCGACCACTACGACCTCGGCGCGTGCGGCCGGCGCCTTCGCCGGTCATCGCGATCGGCTACGAGCGTACCTCATGGCATTCCCTCCGAGATTCGCGTGCCCCGGCCGACTGGCGCCGCCGAGCCTCGCGGATGCGCTCACGCTCGTGGCGCTCGGCGACGCCGCTGTGGCGATGACGACGATCGACTATCCTCCTGGCGTGAGCGGCGAGCTCACGGACGATCGTGCCGGGAAGGCAGTTTCCGTCTCGCGCTGCGCGCACGCCGAGCGACTGCGGGCGAGATCCGCGTGCAACGGCGGGCGGCCCACGATCTCCTCGCCGATCCCGGTCGTCGACGCGGCGGGCGGCGACCTCGCGCGCGCGCGCCGGCGTGACCGCGCTCGGCATCACCGCGCCGCCGTCCGCCCGCGTCGACGTCGTCGGCGTCGGCGTCAACGCCGTCGACCATCTCTGCGTACCGTCGACAGGCTCCCGGCCGTTCGAACACCAAGGAGATGCTCGCCGCGTGCGGCTGCCAGCCCGGGCTGGCCAGGTCGCGACGGCCCTCGTCGCGCTGCAGCGCTGGGGGCACCGCACCGTGTACGTCGGGACGCTTCGGCGACGGGCCGCTCGGCGACTTCTCGCGCCGCTCCCTCGCCGACGAGGGCATCGACGTGGCGTGCGCGCCGACCCGACCCGGCGTCGCCAATCAGTGCGGCCGTGATCCCGGTCGATCGCGACTCCGGCGAGCGCACCATCCTCATGCACCGCCCGCCGGCGCTCACGCTCGCCGTCGAGCGCGAGCTCGACCGCGCAGCTCGTCACCTCCGGGCGCGCGTCCTGCACGTCGACGGGTACGACGCCGACGCCGCGTTCACCGCGGCGACCTGGGCGCGCGCCGCCGGGGTTCCGGTCGTGGTCGACGTGGATTCGGGCGTCGCGCAGGTCGACCGCCTGCTCTCGCGATCACCGATGCCGTCGTTCTCTCCCGGGAGTTCGCCTACCTGCTCACCGGCGCTGCCTCGCCCGAAGACGCGCTCGCCGCGCTCGCCGCCCGGACGAACGCGCCGCTCGTCGCCGTCACCTCCGGCGCCGACGGCGTCTCCGGCAACGAACGCCGCCCGCACGCTCCACGTCGCCGGCTTCACGGTCCGTGTGGTCGACACGACCGGCGCCGGGGACGTCTTCCGTGCCGGCTTCATCCATGGGTCTCTTGCGCGACTGGTCGCTCGGGCGCACGCTCGCGTTCGCCAACGCCGCCGCGCGCTCAAGTGCACGCGCCTCGGCGGCCGGCCGGGCATTTCCGACCGTGGCGGCGGCGGAAGGCGTTGCTCGCGGAGCGAGGGAGGGATCACATGGCGGAGGTTCACCGACCAGGTCGCGATCGTCACGGGCGGTGCGTCCGGGATCGGCCGCTCGATCGCGACCGCGCTCGTGCATGCCGGCGCGCGGGTCGTGGTCGCCGACACCAACGCGACGCTCGCCGGGACGTCGCGAGCGGAGCTCGGTGAGCGGGCGCGGGCCGAGTACGTCGACGTCGTCGACTCGGTCGCGGTGCAGCGCCTGGTCGACAGGACCGTCGCCCGCGAGGGTCGGCTCGACCTGATCTTCAACAACGCCGGGATCGCGGTCTTTGCCGACGCGCGGACACGACGCTCGCGGACTGGAACCGCCAGATCGACGTCAACCTGCGCGCGGGTCGTCCACGGCGTCGTCGCCGCCTATCCCATCATGGTGCGCCAGGGACACGGCCACATCGTCAACACCGCGTCGGCGGCCGGGCTCATTCCGTCGCCGGCGACGATCGCGTACGCCGCGACCAAGCACGCCGTCGTCGGCCTTTCGCTCACGCTCCGCGCCGAGGCGCGACCCGCACGGGGTCCGGGTGAGCGTCGTCTGCCCTGGGCTCATCCAGACGCCGATCGTGCAGGCCGCGCGAAGATCGTCGGGCCGACGCGCGAGACCGTGCTCGCCGACTCGCGGCTCCGGCTCTACTCGTCCGATCGCCTCGCCGCCGCCGTGCTGCGCGGCGGTCGTCCGCAATCGCGCCGTGATCCCGTTCACGCCAGGTGCGTCTGATGTGGGCGCTCCACCGCATCAGCCCACGGATCACGCTCGCGATCATGGGACGCATCTACAAGACGAGCCCCTTCTGCCGCTACGCGCGAGGCGTAGCAGGTTAGTTGCTGAAAAAGGGCCATCGCAAAGCCGTTGCTCCCTCTCTCACTTGTGCGGCGTAGCTCCGCTACGCCTCCGCGTTCGTTCGGTCGCGCCTAGCAGCTGACCCTTTTTGAGCAACCTGCCGGCCGCTGCCTCGTGCGCGTGGTGAGGCGTCGCTTCGCTCCGCCCTTCGAATTTAGAAACTGATACGCAGATCGAGGAATGAAATTGGTGGGGCGGGAGCGAAGCGCCACCCTGCTACGGCTCAGACGAAGGCGGGGAGGACGCGCTCGGCGAAGAGGCGGGCAGGTCGCGGACGTCGCGGCCGAAGAACTCCATCACGAACATCGTGCAGCCGAGCGCGCGATGGGCTTCGATCTTGGCGATGCACTGCTCGGCGGTGCCGGCGATCGAGCAGCGCCGCCGGCACGCCCATGTGACCGCCGTAGATCGCCGCGGCCTTGTCGGTCTTGGCGCGCGCGTCCGCTTCGGTCTCACCGATCACGACCAGACACTGCTGCGAGACGCGGATCTCGGCGGGATCGCGCCCGACGGCTGCGCAATGCGCGCGCAGCTTCTCGATCTTGGAGCCCAAGTCGTTCTGGTGGACGGCGAGGTTGTTCCAGATGTCGGCGTGGCGGGCGGCGATCCGCAGCAGCACCTTCTCCCCGCCGCCGCCGATCAGGAGCGGCGGACGCCGCACCGGCTTCGGCTCGCAGTAGGTCGCGTCAGGCTGGAAGTGCTTGCCGGTGAAGCTCGGCTGCGCCTCGGTCCAGAGGAGCTTCAGGATCGTCGCCGTTTCGTCGAGCTGCTCGAGGCGCTCTTTGAGCGCCGGGAACGGCATGCCGTAGCCCGTGAACTCGGATTGGAACCAGCCGGAGCCGAGGCCGACGATCACCCGTCCGTTCGTGATCACGTCGAGGGTCGCCGCCATCTTCGCGAGGAGCGCCGGGTTCCGAAAGCCGACCGGGGTCACGAGCGTGCCGAGTTCGACGTTGCTCGTGAGCGCGCCGACCGCGGTCAGCGCGGTCCACGCCTCGAGGATCGGCAGCTGCGGCATCGGGACGCCGTAGAGGTGGTCGTTGAACCAGACCGAGTGGAACCCGAGCCCGTCGAGCTCGCGCGCGACCGCTTGGGTGTCGGCCCAGGGGCGTTTGATCTGCGGCAGCGTGACTCCGAAGTGCACGTTCGGCATGGGTCGGTCTCCTCGTTGGCGCCGGGGTTAGCACGACGTCGGCGGCGCGCAAACCACCGGGTGCGAATGCCGTAAAATCTAACTCTCGTAAGACGCATGCGGAGCGAGTTCCCGCGGAGCGACCGACACGGCATCCAAGCGCGTCAGGCTCTGACACCAGCAAACCGGCCGAGGCGCATGACTTCCTGCTGAAACGCCAGAGGAAGGGCCGCTTCTGAGCGGCGGTCGCCGGGCGGGGGTGGGGTCGGTTTGAGCGAGTAGCGCCGCGCGTGTGCGCAGGCCAGATACGACGTGACGGGCTTCAAGCGCTGGGGAAAGCACCGACTCGCGAGCGGAGAACTGACCCACCCCCGCCCGCCGGCAATCGGATGCATCTAGGATTCGGCCGACGACCATTGACTAGATTTCCGACTGCACGTTAGAAAACATCCCGTGCTTCCGACCCCGCCGGCATTCAACCTCGACGCGCTGGATCCGTCCCGACCGCGTCCACGGCTCGCTCTACACCGACCCGGCGATCTTCGCCGCCGAGCTCGAGCGCATCTGGTACCGGACCTGGGTCTACGTCGGGCACGTGAGCGAGATCCCGGCGCCCGGCGACTTCGTCCAGAAGTCGATCGGCCGAGACGGTCATCCTCATGACGCGCGACCGCGACGGGCAGGTTCATCTGCTACTGAACCGCTGCGCCCATCGCGCGAACCTCGTGTGCGCGCTCCCGCGCGGCAACGCCACGACCTTTCGTTGTCCGTACCACGGCTGGACGTTCGACACTGCGGGCGCGCTCGTCGGCGTGCCGTTCGCGGGCGGCTACGGCGACCTGGAACCGAAGAAGAATCTCGGCGCTCGGCCGCGTCCCGCGCGTCGACAGCATCCACGGCTTCGTCTTCGGGAGCTTCGCCCTCGAAGGGCCGACCCTCGCCGAGCACCTGGGCGCCGCCGCGGAGGCCTTCGAGCGTCTCGCGCGCCTCTCGCCGGAAGGCGAGGTCGAGATCACGGCCGGCTGGCTGCAGCATCAAGGTCAAGGCGAACTGGAAGATGCTGCTCGAGAACGAGACCGACGGCTACCATCCCCAGTTCGTGCACGCGTCGATCTTCGGCGTCGCCGAGAGCGGGATCGGCGGCCTCTACGGCGAGAAGTCGACGGCGGTCGCGCGCGACCTCGGCGGCGGACACACCGAGAACGACCTCCGGCCGGAGTTCCGCCGGCTCGGCCAGCCGATGGGATGGTTCGGGACGAGCGCCGAGCGCGTGCCGGACTACGTCGCGAAGATGCGCGCGCGCCATGGTGCTGCCGCGGAGGCGATCCTGATCGACGGCTCGCCGCACGTCATGATCTTCCCGAACCTCTTCATCGCCGAGATCCAGCTCTTCGTGCTCCAGCCGCTCGCGGTCGACGAGACCGTGCAGCACGTGACCGCCCTCCAGCTGAAAGGCGCGCCGGACATGAACGAGCGGATGCTGCGGCAGACGGTCGGCTCGGTCGGCCCCGCCGGGTTCCTGCTCGCCGACGACTCCGAGATGTACGAGCGCAACCAGGTCGGCGTGACGGCGCGCCTGCCCGAGTGGCTGGTGCTGCAACGCGGGCTCCACCGCGAGCGGCGCGACGCCGACGGCCACCTGATCGGCGACGCGACCGACGAGGTGCCCCAGCGCGCGATCTGGCGACACTACCGCGCGTTGATGGAGACGGCGCCCGTGACGTCGCTCGAGGAGATCCGGCAGTTCCTGTATCGCGAGGCGCGCCTCGCGGACGAGGGCGACTACGCCGGGTGGGAGGCGCTCTGGACCGACGATGCGGTCTACTGGGTGCCGGCCGGCGACGACGATCCGGATCGTCGGATGGCGATCGTGTACGACAACCGCTCGCGCATCGCACTCCGCGTCCGGCAGTTGCAGTCCGGCAAGCGCCACGCCCAGACGCCGCCCTCGAGCGTGCGACGGTTGATCGCGAACGTGGAGCTCTTGGCGGAGGAGGGCGACGAGCTGCTCGTCGGCGCGAACTTCCTCGCGGTCGAGTCGCGTCCGCGTGACGTCGTCACGTGGGCGGGGCGGAGCGAGTACCGTCTCCGCCGTGACGCCGGCGCGCTGCGCCTGGTCCGGAAGACCGTCACGCTCGTGAACCGGGATCGACCGCTCCCGACGTTGGCCTTCCTGATCTGACATGGACGCGCCGACCCACATGACGCCCGAACCGCGCGTCGAGCATGCCGTCAGCGGCGGCGTCGCCCGCATCCGGCTCGTCCGCGCCGCGGCGCGGAACGCCATCGACCCCGCGATGGTCGCGGCCCTCGGCGCGGCGGCGGAGGCCTGTGCCGCGGAAGCTCGTGCCGATGATCCGACCGATACGTGCCGTGCTGATCTCGGCCGCGGGTCCGGCGTTCACCGTCGGCGGCGACCTCGAGCACTTCGGCCGCCGGATCGCCGACCTCGACGTCGCGCTCGCGGAGGTGATTCCCGACTACCACCGGACGCTCGCGCGGCTCGCGGCGCTCGAGGTGCCGGTCGTCGCGGCGGTGCAGGGGGCGATCGCGGGCGGTGGGCTCGGGCTCGCGTGGATCGCCGACCTGGTGCTCGCGGCCGACGACAGCGTGTTCGCGACCGGGTTCGCGCGCCTCGGCCTCAGCGGCGACGGCGGGTGCACGTGGTTCCTGCCGCGGCTCGTCGGTCTCCGCCGGGCGCAGGAGATGGAGATCGGCGGGCGCGTGCTGACGGCCGCCGGAAGCGCTCGACTGGGGCCTCGTCACCCGGGTGGTCCCGGCGGTCCGATCTCGCGTCCGAGGCCGAGGCGCTCGTCACGCGGCTCGCGGCCGGACCGACGGTCGCGCTCGGCCGCGATGCGACGCTTGCTGCGGGAGTCGTGGGGCGCCACCCTCGAGCAGCAGCTCGACGCCGAGAGCGCCGCCATCACGCGCTCCGCTCGCAGCGCCGACGCGCGCGAGGGCATCACGGCGTTCGCCGCGCGCCGTCCGCCGCGCTTCACGGGCCGGAAGGAGCCGCGAATGATCGCGCGCACCGACGTCCTCGTGATCGGCGCCGGAGTCGGCGGTCTCTGCGCGGCCGCGCGCCTCGCGCATCACGGCCGGAAGGTGGTCGTGGTCGAGTCGCGCGACCGGGTCGGCGGGCGCGCGTCGACGGTCGACGTCGACGGCTTCAAGGTGAACACCGGCGCCATCGCGATCGAGTACGGCGGCGTCATGGAGGAGACGTTCCGGCTGGTCGGGGCGCCGTGGGACCTGCGCGTCCCGTCGCCGGCGACGCTCTTCCGCATCAAGGGCCGGGACGTCGACCTCTCGAAGGGTGGGTGGGGACTGCTCGTGAACGGCGTGACCAAGCACGGGGCGCGTCTCCTCGACTCGCTCGGGAGCGCCCGGCGGGGCGAGCTTCCCGACGAGCAGCTCTCGACCAAAGCCTGGCTCGCGAAGGTCACGTCCAACGAGACGCTGCACGCCGTCTTCCGGAACCTCTGCGCGGCGATCTTCGCGGTCAACAGCGACGAGCTCCCGCCAAGGCCTTCCTCACGTACTTCATGCGGAAGGGGCGTTCCGCAATTTCGGCTTCTGTCCGGGCGGGACGCTCGGGCTCATGCAGGGGCTCGCCGACGTGGTCACCGCGCGCGGCGGCGAGGTCTGGCTCGAGAGCGAGGTGGAGACGCTGCGGGTCGAGGATGGCGCGTGCGCGGGGCGGTCGTACGTCGTGGCGGATCCACGATCGAATGCCGCGACGCGGTCGTCGAGATCGCGGCCGACACGGTCATCAGCAACGCCGGTCCCGCCCGTACCGTCGCCCTCGCGGGGCGCGAGCATTTCGCCGCGTCCTACCTCGCCCGCATGGACCGCGACCTGGCGGCGACCGCCAACATCGTCGTCAACGTCGCGAGCCGCGCGCCGCTCCTCGCAGCGCCGGGCATCGTGACGTTCGGGATCACGCGCCGGCTCTGCAACATGGCGAACCTGACGGCGACCTGCCCGGAGCTCGCACCGCCCGGGGTGGCACCTCTCCGTCGCCTACGGCGTCCCGATCCCGGCGGTCGGCGACTTCGACGAGCAGGCCGAGATCGACGCGACGCTGCAGGATCTCCGCGACGAGCTCCGGGGTTCGCCGACGCCCGCATCCTCTCGATCGCGGTCATGCGCGGCGAATGGCCAGCGCAGCGCAGCATCGCGGGCCTCGATCTTCCGCAGGAGACGAGCCTCGCGAACCTCTGGAACGTCGGCGACGGAGTGCGCGAGTATGCGAGCGGCGGGACGCAGGCCTGCGCGGAGACGGCGGCAGCTCGTCGCCGAGCGGGTGCTTGGCGCGGAACGGAACGGAGGTGACGAGCGTGAGCGATCTGACGAGTCCCGTGCTCCTCGACGTCGAGCATGGCGTGGCACGCCTGCGGCTGAACCGTCCGCAGCCTCTCGAACGCCCTCGATCTGCCGCTCTTGAAGGCGCTGCACGAGGCGATCATGCGCTGCCACGGCGACCCGCACGTGCGCGCGCTCCTGCTGACGGGTGAGGGCGCGAACTTCTGCGGCGGCGGCGACGTCCGCGACTTCGCCGCCAAGGGCGAGCAGCTGCCCGACTATCTCCGCGAAGCGACCGCGTATCTGCAGGCGGCGGCGTCCGGCGCTCATCCATCTCACGGTGCCGGTCGTGACGGTGGTGCAGGGCTGGGCGACCGGCGGCGGCGGCTTCGGCCTGGTGTGCGCGTCCGACCTCGTGCTCGCCGGCGCGTCGGCGCGCTTCATGCTCGGCGCGACGCGCGTCGGCATGGCGCCCGACGCCGGCCTCTCGGTCACGTTGCCGCGGCTCGTCGGCCATCGCCGCGCGCTCGAGATCGCGCTCACCAATCCGGTGATCGACGCGCCGCGGGCGCTCGAGCTCGGGATCGTGACCCGGGTCGTCCCCGATGCGACGCTCTTCCACGACGGCCACGCGCTCGCGCGCGAGCTCGCGACCGGACCGACCCGCGCGCTCGGGGCGACGAAGCGGCTCCTCTGGACGGGGCTCGGCGCCTCGGTCGAGGCGTGCTTTCCCGACGAGGCCCGCACCGTCTCCGAGCTCTCGGGAACGGCGGACGCCCGCGAAGGCTTGGCCGCGGTCATCGAGCGCCGCGCGCCGCGGTTCACGGGCCGATGAGGTTCAGCGGACGGCAGGGCCTTCGTGACCGGCGGGGCGCGCGGCATCGGCGCCGCGATCGCGACGCGGCTCGCCGCCGAGGGCGCCGAGGTGGTGATCGCCGATCTCGACGCAGCACGGCGGCCGGCGGCGCGTTGCGGCTGCCGGCATCGGCGCGCCCGTGCCGTCGCGCTCGACGTCGCCGACGCGGCGGCCGTCGCGCGCGTGGTCGCGGACGCCGGCACGCTCGACGTGCTGGTCAACAACGCCGGCGTCGACGACCTCGCGTTCTTCACGGATCTGACGACCGAGCGCGCTGGCGCCGGCTCCTCGCGATCAACCTCGAAGGCGTCTTCGCGTGCACCCACGCCGCGCTGCCGGCGATGCAGCGCGGCGAGATACGGCCGCATCGTCAACGTCGCGTCCGAGGCCGGTCGGCTCGGGGCGAAGGCCAACGCCGTCTACGCGGCCGCGAAGGGCGGGGTGATCGCCTTCACGCGCTCGATCGCGCGCGAGAGCGCGCGCTACGGCATCACCGTGAACGCCGTCGCCCCGGGACCGATCGAGACGCCGCTCCTGGACGCGATTCGCCACCGCGAGCGCGGCGACCAGCATCGTCGCGCGCGATGATCGCCGCGACCGAGATCGAAGCGCCTCGGCACACCCGAGGAGGTCGCCGCCGCGGTCGCGTTCCTCGCGTCGGAAGAGGCCTCGTACGTCACCGGCGAGACGCTCGGCGTCTCCGGCGGGATGGGGATCGGCGCCGCATGAGCGTCCGGAAGCCGGATCACGCCGCGGCCCGCCGCGGCTTCATCTTCACCGACGTCCACGAGGCGCTGCGGGCGCTCGATCCGCGCCTTCGTCGACCGCGAGGTCGCGCCGCACGTCGCCGCGTGGGAGGAGACCACCTTTCCCGACGCCATCGTCCGCCGCATGGGCGAGCTCGGGTTCCTCGGCCTCTCCGTCCCGGAGGAATACGGCGGCGGCGGGGCGGCGACTACTTCTGCAACCTCGTGCTCGCCGAGGAGCTCGCGCGCGCCGGGAGCGGCGGCCTCCTGATGGGACTCTCCGTCCACACCGACATGGTGATCCCGCCGATCCTCGAGTTCGGGACCGAGGCGCAGAAGCGGCGCTACGTCACCGCGGGCGTCGCCGGCGACCACATCTTCTGCCTCGGCATCACCGAGCCCGACGCCGGCTCCGACGTCGCGGGCATCCGCACCCGCGCCGTCCGCGACGGCGACGACTGGGTCATCAACGGCGCCAAGACCTACATCACGAACGGGCACCGGGCGAAGACGATCCTGCTCGTCACCAAGACCGACCCCGACGCGGGCTACGAGGGCTTCACGCTCTTCCTCGTGCCGATGGACACGCCCGGGGTGATCCGCGAGCGCCGCCTCGAGAAGATGGGGATGCACGCGTCGGATACGGCGCTGCTCGCGTTCGAGGACGTCCGGGTCGGACCCGACGCGGTCCTCGGCGAGATCGGCAAGGGCTTCTTCCACATCATGTGGGAGCTCCAGGCCGAGCGCTTGATCGGCGCGGCCGGCTGCCTCGCGTACGCGCAGTACGCGTTCGACGCGACGCTCCGCTACGCGACCGAGCGCCGCGCCTTCGGCCAGCCGATCGGCACCTTCCAGGCGATCCGCCACAAGTTCGCCCAGATGGCGACCGACCTGGAGGCGGCGCGCCAGCTCGTCTACACGACCGCGTACGCCTACGCGCGCGGCGAGTATCCCGTCCGCGAGATCTCGATGGCGAAGCTCTGCGCGACCAGGACGGCTTGGGAGGTTGCCGACACCTGCGTGCAGATCCACGGCGGCGCCGGCTACATGAAGGAGTTCCCGGTCGAGCGCGTGCTGCGCGACATCCGGCTCTACCGGATCGGCGCGGGCACCGACGAGATCCTGCTCGACGTGATCGGAAAATCCTATGGCCTCTGAACCGCGCCGGCTTCCCGAGCTCGGGTTCTACACGCTCGCGGGGGCGCCCGAGTCGCCGCGTGAGCTGATCCACGAGGTCCGCCGCGGCGAGGAGCTCGGACTCGGGTCGGTCTTCATCTCGGAGCGCTGGAACATCAAGGAGGCGGTGACGCTCTCGGGCGCCGTCGGCGCGGTCTCCGAAGCGGCTCCAGATCGTCACCGCCGCGACCAACCACAACACGCGCCACCCGCTCGTGACGGCGTCGTTCGCGACCACCATGCACCGGCTCACCGGCGGACGCTTCACCCTCGGCATCGGACGCGGCATCAAGCCGATGTTCCAGGTGTTCGGCATCCCGGCGATCACGACCGCGCAGATGGAGGACTTCGCCGGGCTCATGCGGCGGCTCTGGCACGGCGAGACGATCTTCGGCCACGACGGTCCCGCCGGGAAGTATCCCGTGCTGCAGCTCGACTCGCGCTTCGACGAGGACATCCCGCTCGGCACTCGTCGCGTTCGCGCCGAACACGCTCGCCGCTCGGCGGCCGCGCGTTCGACCAGGTCATCCTGCACACGTTCTTCACCGACGAGACGCTGCAGCGCTGCGTGCGGACCGTGAAGCGGCGGCGGAGGAAGCGGGTCGCGACCCGTCGACCGTCGCGGTGTGGTCGTGCTTCGCGACCGTCGGCGATCACATCCCCGAGCCGCTGCGTCTCAAGAAGACCGTCGGCCGGCTCGCGACGTACTTGCAGGTCTACGGCGACCTCATGGTGAAGACGAACCGCTGGGACCCGGCCGTGCTCGAGCGCTTCCGGGCCGACCCGATGGTGCAGGGTTTCGGACGCGGGCCGATCGACGGGACGGCCACCACGAGCGAGCTCGAGCATCTCGCCGAGCTCCTGCCCGCCGAGTGGCTGGCGCCGGCGGCGCGGCACGCCCGCCGCAGTGCGCCGCCGCGGTCCGCCGCCAGCTCGAGCTCGGCGCCGACGGCGTCATCATGCACGGCGCCACGCCCGACGAGCTGGCGCCGATCGTCGCCGCGTACCGCGGATCGTGAGCGAGGGACCCCGGTGCGCGCGATTCCGACGACGGACGACATCTCGGCCGCGTGGCTCACGGAACGGCTCCGCGCCGGCGGTCACCCGCGCGCCGAGGTGCGCGGCTTCTCGGCGACGCGCATCGGCACCGGCCAGATCGGCAAGTGCATCCGCTTCGCGCTCGACGTCGTCGATCCCGACGGCACGGCGCCGGAGAGCGTGATCGGCAAGTTTCCTCGGACGATCCACTCAGCCGGGCGACCGGGGTGGCGCTCGGAATTTCTTGAAGGAGGTGACGTTCTATCGCGAGCTCCAGCCGCGGCCTCGATCCGGACGCCGCGCTGCTGCTTCGCCGCGATCGATGGCGAGGGGCCGGACTTCGCGCTTCTTCTCGAGGACATGCGGCCGCGCGCAGCAGGGGACCAATTGGCCGGTTGCTCGGTCGACGTCGCGCGCGCGCGGCGGTGCGCGAGCTGGTCGGCTTGCACGCGCCGAGCTGGTGCGACGCCACGCTTCGCGGCATCGACTGGCTCGGCGAGGCCGACGCCGCCTGGACCGATCCAGATGCGGAGCTCTACCGCGCCCAGCTGCCCGGGTTCCTCGACCGCTTCGGGGCCCGCCTCGACGCCGAGTCGCGCCGCATCATCGCGCGCGTCGGCGCGGCCACGAGCGGGCCGCCGTTCCTGCCGCTCGCGACGCCCTTCGCGCTCGTCCACGTCGACTATCGCCTCGACAATCTCCTGATCGACGACCGCGTCGACCCGCCGCGGGTGACCGCCGTCGACTGGCAGACCGTTGGGCTCGGCAGCCCGCTCGCCGACGTCGCGTATTTCCTCGGCGCCGGGCTCGAGCCCGAGGTCCGCCGTGGCGCCGAAGAGTCGATCGTCCGCGACTACCACCGTGGGCTCACGACCGCGGGCGTCGGCGACTACGCCTGGCCGGCGTGCTGGACCGACTACCGGCGCGGCGCGTTCGCGGGTTTCCGGATCACCGTCGTCGCCTCGATGATCGTGCAGCAGACCGAGCGCGGCGACGAGATGTTCACCGTCATGGCGCGCCGCCACAGCCGGCACGCGCTCGATCTCGGCGCTGAGGAGTTCCTCGGATGAGCCGCGCCTTCAAACGAGGGGCCATCCGCGCGCAGATGCCGCGCACCATTTGGGCGAGCGGTTGCTCGAGCTGGTACATCGACGAGCGCGGGCGGGTGGCGTCGTGGCCGTGGACCTTCGATCGGTTCGTCGAGGATCTGCGCGCGCCGCGCTGGGACGGACTCTCGAGCTGCAAAGTGTGGATGAGACGCTTCGCGCCATGAGCAAGGTACGGCCGGCGCGCTCGCCAAGACGGACTCGAAATCGGATCGGACGCGCCAGCGCATCCTCGATGCGGCCGCGGCCTGCTTCCACCAGCACGGCTTCGCGTCGGTGACCCTGAAGGACATCGCGGGACGCGCCGGCCTCCAAGCGGGAAGCCTCTACTACCACTTCGACTCGAAGGAGGAGATCGTCGAGGCGGTGCTGACGGCCGGCGTCGAGCGCGCGTTCGGCGGGACGCGCGAGGCCGTCGCCGCCCTCGGCGTCGGCGCCGACCCGCTCGCCCGCCTCCGCACCGCCATCGCCACGCACCTCCGCGTCGTGCTGACGGACAGCGCGTACGCGTCGGCGAACCTCCGCATCTTCGGCCAGATCCCGGAGGCGATCCGGGCGCGCCACTTGAAGCTCCATCGTGCCTACGGGGCGTACTGGCGCGGGCTCTTCCAGGACGCGGCGGACGCCGGCCTCGATCCGCGCCGATTGCGACCTCTCCGTGATCCGCATGCTGACGCTCGGCGCGCTCAACTGGTCGGTCGAATGGTATCGCGACGGGCGCCGGTCGCCCGGCGAGATCGCCGCCGAGGCGTCCACGATGATCCTCGACGGCATCGCGCTCCCGCGCCCGCGCGGCGCCGCAGCCCGCGCCGTCAGAACCAGCTGCGCGGCAGCGGCAGGGTTTCGCGGCGACGCACGTAGAGACGGCCGTAGCGTTTGCGCGCATCCGCCTCCGGGCCGCCTCGTCCACCTGCGACGAGGCGGCCCTTCTGCCTTTCGACCGGTGGCGACGGAATTTTCGCGGACCGCGGTCTAACGAGTATCGGACGTAAGCGATGGGCACGGTGCCCGCGTCCGAGAAGGAGGAGAACGATGAGGAAACACAGTGTGATGCGTAGTCTTCCGTCGCCGTGCTGGCGGCGGTGTGTGCCGGCGGGATCCTCGCGGCGCGGGTCGGGGCGGAGTCCGACGGTCATGCCGACTTCAAGGCCGCGGCGGCGGCCGCGTTCGCGCAAGCGGATGCGGACGGCTCGGGTGAGCTCTCCGCCGCCGAGTTCGCGAGCTTCCACGAGATCCTCCCGCAGCAAGATCGAGGCGCTGCGGTTTGCGAAGCAACTCGATACCGACGGCGATGGCGGTCTCAGCCAAGCCGAGCTCGCGGCCGGGCATCACGACCGCGGGTCGCACGGCGGCCGTGAACCGCACGGCCCGGGATGCTCGTAGGGGATGATCCGAGCGCACGTCCGCGTGCTACGTGAATCGTGTGGCCGATGAGTCCACCCGTCCGTGACCCCGTCCGACGAAGACCTGATGGCGCTCGCCGGACGGGGGACCGGGCGGCGTGCTCCAGGTTGGTCGAGCGTCATCTCGGACGTGTCGTGACGTTCGCCCACCGCATGCTCGGCAATCGCAGCGACGCCGAGGATGCGGCGCAGGAGGTGTTTTTGCGGGTATGGGCCGCCGCGGCGGGTTGGCGCGGCGGCTCCCGCTTCACGACCTGGCTCCATCGCGTGGCCGCGAACGTGTGTCTCGATCGTCTGTCGAAAGTGCAAAAGATGCGTGACATGTCGACCGCCGGACCAGGGCAGCTCGCCGAGATCGCCGAGCTCGTCGACCCGGGGCCCGATCCCAGCATCGCGGCGCACGCTGCCGACGTCGCGCGTCACGTGCAGGATGCGCTCGCCGCGTTGCCGCCCACGCAGCGGCTCGCGGTCACGCTCTGCCATTGCGAAGGTCTCAGAAACATCGAAGCCGCGGCGATCATGGAGATCAGCGTCGAGGCGCTCGAGTCTCTGCTAGCGCGCGGCCGGCGCGCGATGCGCGCGCGCTTGCAGCCGATGGCGCCGGCCCTGATCGGGAAGGGACGATGAGCCCCCGCGCGCTCACGCTGGTCGAGCTGCAACGGTTGCTCGACGCGCACGGCACCGATGCGCGCGATTGGCCCGCGGCACGTGGGAGGCGGCGTCGGCGCTGGTCGCCCGATCGGCGGAGGCGCGCGCAGCGTGGGACGAGGCGGCGGCGCTCGAGCGCATGCTCGTCGCGTTGCCGCCGACGGAGCCGTCCAGCGATCTGGTCGAGCGGGTGCTCGCCAGCGGGCCGTCTCCTCGCGTGCCGGCACGCTGGCGGACGACTGCGGCTGCCGCGCCTCGGTGCCGCTCGCCGCGGCGGCCGCGCTCGCGCTTTCTGGCTCGTGAGCGCCCCGAGCGCGCCGGTGCTCGTGCCGCGGGCGGTCGACCTCACCTCGGTCGGTCTCGGCGAGTACGCGAGCCCAACCGATTATCTCTTGGATCCCTACGGCGTCGACGTGTCGGAGAGCCTGCCGTCGCTCGGTTGCGACGACTCGACCTCGGCTGCCCCAGTCTCGACGACGAACCGGATACGGAAGCGAGGTCCACGGTATGAGAACACGCATGATCGCTCTGATGCTCATGGTGCTGGCCGCTGCGGCCTCCGCCGCGCACGCGCAAGGTGGGTCGCCCGGGGGCATGGCGGGCCCCGGACGTCGTGGGCGCCGGTCCGCACTTCGGTCCCCCGGCGTTCTTGAAGCAGGTCTTCTCGCCGAAGCTCGTGATGGAGCATCAGGCCGAGCTCGGCCTCCGACCGGAGCAGATCGACGCCATCAAGAAGGCGATGCTCGAGGCACAGCAGAAGCTCCTCGAGCTGCAATGGAAGCTCGACGCCGGGTCCGAAGCGCTCGGCAAGCTCTTGAGCGAGGACCGCGTCGACGAGGCAATCGTGCTCGCCAAGCTCGACGAGGTGACCGCGATCGAGCGCGACGTGAAACGCGTCAACTTCACCATGCTGGTGCGCGTGAAGAACCAGCTCGATCCCGAGCAGCAGGTGAAGCGTGCGGACGTATCGCCCCGCGGGCATGATGCGCGGCGGCGGCCGGCGCTCTGGACCGCCACCGCGTGAATAGTGAACGGTTGCCGGGTCAGCCGCAGCTCGTCGTTCAAGCGGGCGGAGCGTTCCTCCGGAAAGAAGATGTCTTGGGAGTCGTGTGCGTCTCCTTCCTCGTGTGGCGCCTCGGCGCCGCAATGCAACGGCCGATGTGCGGGCGCAGGCATCTGCCGGACGGGCGGTTCCGTGAACGAGATCGAAGTCGTACCGCGCGACTGACGATACGGATGGTTCCGGACGACGGCTCGCCCGTCGCGATTGAAGAGGGCGGCTGCGGGTAGTGAAGACGGGGCCGATCCAGCCGAGGCGCCTTCGTCGCCGTGTCATTTCGGCGCCACCTGCCAGAACGACCCGTGTCTCGGCCTTCGGGAAGACACGCAGGATCACGAAATGACGGGGCGTGTCCGCCCGCGGCTGGACGCGTCACAGGGTACGGCGATTGCAGCAGCGGAAGACATGATCACGCGTGGATGGCAGCGGTCGGTCCGACGAGAAGGTGGATAGGCATCCCTACCGGCCTTTTCGCGTGGTCTGGTCGACATGACCACCGATCTCGGACGGTCCCCCTGCTGAACTGCCGTTCGGCACAGCTCTGGGGGTCCCTCAACCAACTTTCCAACGAGGACCCATCATGACCCCCATCCCCGCTCTTCCCGTCATCGCCCTTCATCGCTCGTGAACGGCATCGTCGCTCGCTTGCGCGCAAACGGCCGAGTCAGGCAACTCGCATGCGCATTGCTGCTCACGGCGTTTGCCGCGGCTGGCGTGCCTCACCGACGCTCGCCCGGCCGCGGCCGAAGCTGCATGCGTCTTCGACACCGGAGCGGCGGACGACATCAACTCGACGCAGAAGGACCTGAACGAGCTCTGCCTGAGCGTGGGCAACGATGGCGGCTTCCCCGGCTGCTCGTCGTCCGACGCGAACCTCATGTGGACGTGGGACGACACCGGCATGACCGGCTCGAACCTCGGCCGACGCGTGCGCGTTGTACGACACCGATGGCGACGGCAACGCGAACTTCGCGCTCTGCACGAGCATCCAGAGCAATCCTGCGGTCCAGACTGCCGGGAGCCCGCGCTTCTACGCGCATGCGACAACAGTAAGGCGCTGAACTGCGGTGGCGCCCGGCGGTGGCCACGGCAGCGTCCGCGTGTGCCGTGAGCAACGTCGCCGACGTGTTCTCCGCCACGCACCAGAATGGCAATCCCTGTACCGGCGGCAACTGCACCACGCGTGACACCCAGGCGCAGTGCTGCGTGAAGCACGCCGACCTCCCGAACGGCAGCACTCCCCAGCCTCGATGTGTGTTCGTATCCCCGGCGTCGCCGAGCTCGTCGCCAACGGATTGCATCAAGACCGTGCTCTGCACCGCCGACACCGACTGCAGCAAGCTCACTGACCATGCAACGTCGGCACGTGCTCGTCGGATCGGCGTCACCTCGGACTGCGTGGCGACCCCGACGACGGACAGCGCGCTCCTGCGACGACGGCAACGCCTGCAACATCTGGTGACACGTGCGCCAACGGTGTCGCGGCGGGACGAAGGCTCAGCTGCGACGACGGCAACGCCTGTACCGACGACACCTGCAACGGCGCGGGTGGGTAAACCATACCGACCACGTCGGCGCGTGGTGACGACGGCAACGCTTGCACCACCGGCGACACGTGTTCCAACGGTGTCTGCGGACGGGTCGACCTTCAGCTGCGACGACGAAAATCCCCGACCGACGACAGCTGTGACGCCACGCTCGGCTGCGTCCACGCCGCCGCCAGCGCCTCCTGCGACGATGGCAGCGCCTGCACCTCCGGTGACACCCTGCTCGAACGGCGTCTGCGTGCGGCACGACGATCAGCTGCGACGACGGCAACCCCTGCACCGACGACACGTGCAACGCCGCGGGCGGCTGTGGCCACACCGACCACGTCGGCGCCTGTAACGACGGCAACGCCTGCACCACCGGCGACACCTGCGACAGCGGCATCCTGCGCAGCCGGCACGACCGGTCGAGCTGCGACGACAGCAACCCCTGCACCGACGACAGCTGCGACGCGACGCATCGGCTGCGTCTTCACGCCGCCAACAGCGCCTCCTGCGACGACGGCAACGCCTGCACCACTGGCGACGTTCTGCAACGCCGGCAACCGCGCCGGCACCTCGAGGTGGTGTGTGGCGCGCTCGACGGCTGCCACGACGCGGGGACCTGCGACCTGGCGACCGGACAGTGCTCCAACCTCGGTCAAGGCCGACGGGGCCACGTGCGACGACGGCAATGGCTGCACGGCGACCGATCGCTGCGAGGCCGGCAGCTGCGTCGGCGCGGATTCGGTGGTCTGCGCGCCGACGGATCTCTGTCACGGCGACCGGCACCTGCGATCCCGCGACCGGCCAGTAGCAGCGCCGGTGAAGGCCGACGGCACCCACTGCAACGACGTCAACGAATGCACCGCCAACGACGTCTGCACCGCCGGCACCTGCGGCGGCAGCGCGGTCGTGGACGGCACCCAGTGCGACGACGACAACAGCTGTACCTCTTCCGATAGCTGCCAGGCCGGCACCTGCGTCGGCGGCTCCGTCGCCGACGACGGCACGCCCCTGCGACGACGCGGATACGCTGTACCCAAACCGATACCTGTCAGGACGGCGCCTGCGCAGGCAGCGATCCGCTCGCCGACGGCGGCGCCGTGCGACGACGGCAGACTGCACCGGGCGACATCCGTCAGGCCGGCGCCTGTACCGGCACCGCGGCGCCGAACGGCACATGCGCGCACTGGCGCCAACAGCTGCACCGGCACCGACGCGTGTTACGCCGGCGTCTGCCTCGGCCTCGCCGAGGAGGACGGCACCGTCTGCGACGACAGCAATGGTTGCACCCAGGACGACACGTGCGGCAACGGGCACGCCGCGCAGCGGCGCCGACCCGGTGGTGTGCGAGGCCCTGACGGCTGCCGCAGGCGGGCGTCTGCTGATCCGACGAGCGGCACCTGTTCCAATCCCGGTGAAGCCGAGCGGTGCGACGTGCTCCGACGGGCGACGCCTGCACCAGTGGCGCCGGAAGCGACGGCGGCGATCAGTTGCGACGGCAGCAGGCCAGTGCATCCCCGGCACGCCCGTCGTCTGTGCGGCCGCCGCCGACGCGTGTCACGAGGCCGGCACCTGCGACCCGGCGACCGGCCAGTGCTCCTTCGCCGCCAGAGCCGAGCGGCACGCCCTGCTCCGACGGCAATGCCTGCACCGGCGCTGCGGACTGGTGGCGCCGGCGGATCGTCGCGACGGCAGCGGCCAGTGTGTCCGCCGGCGCCGCCGTCGAATGCCCGCCGATGCCGTGCCATGAGGCCGGCACCTGCGATCCGGCGACCGGCCAGTGCGTCCGCCGCCGCCAAAGCCGAGCGGCACGCACCGTGCTCCGACGGCAATGCCTGCACCGGCGCCGGCAGTGAGTGTAGTAGCGGATCAGTGCGACGGCAGCGGCCAGCGCGTTTCCGGCGCCGCCGGTCGAGTGCCCGCGGCCGACGCGTGTCACGAAGCCGGCGTCTGCGGATCCCGCGACCGGTGAGTGCTCCGTTGCTGCCGCCAAGCCGAACGGCACGCCGTGCTCTCGACGGCAACGCCTTGCACCGGTGGTGCGGGCGACGGATGGCGACCGCTGTGACGCCGACGGCCAGTGCGTTGCCAGGCACGCCGGTCGTGTGCACGGCGTCCGACGACTGTCACGAGGCCGGCACCTGCGATCCTGCGACCGGCACCTGCTCGGCGCCCGTGAAGGCACGGGGAAGCAGCCTGCTCCGACGGCAACCCGTGCACCCTCGGCGACGCGTGTAACGGCAACGGCACCTGCAGCGCCGGCGCGCCACGCGACTGCTCGACCGGACGACCCGTGTCACGAGTCCGGTATCTGCGACGCCGCACGACCGGCAGCTGCGTCGTGACCCCGAAAGCCGTCGACTGCGGCGATGCGGTCTGCAGTGAAGATCCTGCCTCGCGTCGAGATCTGCGACAACTCGCGTCGACGACGACGGCGATGGTCAGATCGACCGCGACGACCCCAAATGCATGCCGTACGCCGACGGTCTCGGCGTCGGCACCGGCGACCCGGAAGAAGCGTGGTGCCGGCGTGGCGAAGTGCCAGTCGGTCGATCCAGAAGCTGCGGGCGTCCGCCTCGCCACCGTCACCCGCGTCCGTCTCCAGCAGTGCGCCGACGCGCGTGTTCCGTTGCGTCCAGCAGAAGGCGGACGATCCGACGTGTCTCACGCAAGGCGCGCGCCCGCTGCGATCAAACAGGCCACGGCGCTCGCCGACGGTCCGGGCAGCTTGAGCGGCACGGCTCCGGCATCAAGATCGCGAAGAGCTGTGGCCCGAAGAAGGCCGGCCTGCCGCCGCGGGTGTCCCGCGACGACCTCTGCAGCTGCAACAGGTCTCGGGTTCCTCGGCGAGCTCACGGCCTGTGACGACCCGAATACGCCCGCGGCCGGGGTGCTCGACAGAGATCACCGATCATCTCGTGCACGAGGAGCGCTGCCGCATTGCGGAGCTCTTCACGGCGAGCACGCCACGCGGCGTCGAGCTGCTCGTCGCTCGGCGACCTCCACATGACCGACGACGAATGTCTCGATGGCGCGCGCGACGGCGGGCGCTCGGGCTCGGGAGCCCGGCCGGCAAAGCCGCAACCAAGTGCCAGAAGACGATCGGCGCGAGCTCGACGCAGTTCTTCAACAAGGTGACCGGCTCCTACCGACGGTGTGCGGCCGCGGTCTTCAAATGCGTGCAACAGAGTCGAGCGACCCGCGCTGTCGCGCGAAGGCGGAGCGACGCTGTCAGAAGCTCACCGCGAACCTCTTCGAGGGTCCGCGCAGCGTCGAGACCCGCATGCGGACGAGCATCGCCAGGGCGTGCGGCCCACGCAAGGGCAAAGCCCGTCCTGCTTGGACTCGCGCAGCTGAGCGACGGCGCGGGCCTCGGCTACAAGCGCGCCTCGAGGGGCGCTGCAATGCCCTCGGGGTGTCGACCCTGTACAATCACTGGACGACGTCGGCGAGTGCATCGTGCGCCAGTACGTGTGGTCGTGCCGAGCAAGTGCTGACCGGCGAAATGCCGCGCACGCACGAGTTGCTCGACCTCGGCAAAGCGCACCGTCGCTAACCGAGTCGGAGGCCGCCTGCGTCGAGTGACGCAGGCGGCCATCCTCCAAAAGGGATCAGAGCCGAACGAACGCGTGACGCGCGCGCGTATGCGCGCGGGACGAGGCCGATCCCGGCCGCGTCGCCGATCGAGCTCGATCGCGAAATAGGTGCCGTCGAACGGCGAGGACGCGCCGGAACACGGGGCGCGGTCCCGCCTTCGCAACGCGTTTGCGGAGCGATCGGCTGCCAACCTTCGAACACCGCTTCCGCGATCGCAGCGCTCGCGAGCCTGAACGCTTCGCCACGGGAATGGGCGTCGATCGTCCGCACGTTCCAGCCGCAACGCGTCGCACTCCACAATGTGCGTCCACTTCCCGGCTCGATCAGCGCGACTGCGATGTCGACCGTTACGGCCGCGTAGTCGGCGGTGTATGGATCCCACCGGCGGATTTCGGTGCGCAAGACGGGGACGTCGTCCTCCTTGCCCTTACCGAGCCGGAAGCCCTGGTACTGGAGTCGCGCGCGCGCAGGTCCTCGGCGAGGACGTCGGGGACGGACGAGGGATTCTCGCCGATCAGGCGCTCGAACAGGCCGGGACCCTCGACGACGAGATCGCCGCCCGTTCGGTTGACGGGCTCCTCGACCACGATGCGCTGCAACCCAGACGGCCCGGGTGGCAACGGAGGCGGCGGGTGGATGCAGCCGACGAGAACCGCAACGGCGAGTGAGGAGCGCGCGACGCATGGCCATGACTCGTATTGATGGACGGTGACGATTTCAGCAAGAGGGCGGGTGCTCGCGGGGCTTCATCGTCGCCGGGGAGGAGCAAGGCGTCCCGCGTGCCCAGCTCACCCGACATCCTCAACATTCAATTCAAGTCGCCGCACATTCTCGGAAGGATGACGCCGCGTCAGCGTCGCGCCGCGTCGAAAACGCTCGCCGCGCTGCCGCCGAAGTTCGTCGGCGCGGGTTCGCCCTTGCCTGCCGCTTTCTTCCAGCGCCGCCGCGTGGTTCATGTCGGCCGGGATGAAAGCGCACCTGTTTCCCGAGACGTTTCGCGTACGAGAGCTCGTCGCGGACGACGTCGCCACCGCCGATGGCGATCAGGATGTCGCTGTTCTCCACCATTGCTTTGGACGTGGGCGACGGCTCGTCTGCCGCCGGTGAATCCGCCCCAAGTCTCGTCCTCCACGAAGAACGTCACGTCGACGTGTGGAGACAACGGCACCTTCAAGTCGCGCGCCTGAGTCGACACGATACCTGTCGTGACGAGAAGCCTTTCTGCTCGGCGATCTCATAGACCTCGCCGATGCCTTCCGCTGGTAGCGCTGATGTTGACGAGCGTCGTCTTCGGATCGACCTCGCCCAGAATGCGGCTCGCCGCGGCACGCATGGCGACTGGATCCTCGTACCCTGCGTCCGAGTATCCGAAAAACGTGAGGACCTTCATCTTCTTGCTCGAGAAAAGAGGCCCGCATCGTCGGCGTTGATAGCCATCACTACCTGGCCTTTTCGCACGGGCGGGTCCGACTTTGGGAAATATTTCACCCCGCCAGCGCCCGGGTGCACTACGAACAAGCGATCGAGGTCGGAGATCTGCGAGCGCGATGTGCATGCCCGCTGCACATATTCGACCATCCGCACCCGTTCGGATCGTTCGCACCACGTCCTCGAATATGCGTTGATAGCAGAAGGATTTTCAAGGACGCGGCGGGAAGCCTCAAGCGCGAGGCGCCGCGGTTGCGCCGAGTCGGGGCGCCACCGATGATCGCGCCATGGCCTTGCCCTTCACCCAACCGCTCGAGCCGCATGCTCGCCAAGCTCGCGACCGAGCTCCCGGCCGGCGCCGGCTGGCTCTACGAGCCCAAGTGGGACGGCTTTCGTGCCGCTCGTCTTCCGCGACGGCGACGAGCTCTTCATCCAGAGCCGCGATCTGAAGCCGCTGAACCGCTATTTCCCCGAGCTCGAAGCGCCGCTGCGGCCGCGCTTCCGAACGCTGCCGTCGCTCGACGGCGAGATCGTGATCGCGGGGCCGACGGGCTCGACTTCGAGGCGCTGCTGCTGCGCATTCATCCGGCCGCGTCGCGGGTCGCGCGGCTCGCGAGCGAGATCGCCGGCGGCGTACGTCGCCTGGGACCTCCTCGCCGAGCGTACCGAGGATCTCCGCGCGACGCCGCTCGCGCGAGCGGCGAGCGCGGCTCGAGCGCGCCGTTCGTGTCGCGTCGGCGCCGATCCACCTCACGCCGGCCACCCGACCGAGCGCGCGCTCGCGCGCGACTGGTTCGACCGCTTCGAGGGCGCCGGGCTCGACGGCGTGGTCGCGAAGCGTCTCGACGACGCCTACCATCCCGGCAAGCGCGCGATGGTGAAGGTGAAGCACCAGCGCACCGCCGATTGCGTGGTCGCGCGGCTTTCGCTGGCACAAGGACGGCCCGGGACGCTGCGTCGGCTCGCTTGCTGCTCGGGCTCTACGACGCGGACGGCGTGCTCCATCACGTCGGCATCGCGGCGAGCTTCACCAGGCGCGCCGCGCCGAGCTCGCGCGCGAGCTCGAGGCCGCTCCGCGAGGACGCGCTCGCCGGACATCCATGGCGAGGCGTGGCGCATGGGCGAGTCCGGCGAGCAGCGGATGCCGGGCGCCACGAGCCGCTGGAATCGCGGCAAGGATCTCTCCTGGGAGCCGCTCCGACCCGAGCGCGTCTGCGAGGTGGCCTTCGATCACCTGCAGGGCACGCGCTTCCGCCACGCGCACGCACTTCCTGCGCTGGCGACCCGACAAGCCGCCGAGCGAATGCCGGTACGATCAGCTCGAGGAGCGCGCGCCCGTACGAGCTCGCTAAGATCTTCGCCACTCCGAGCGCGGGTCGTAGTCGGGGTCAGGCGGCTCCGCGGGCGGGCGCTCCGCGACGGGGGACGGCGCGGAGGTTGATCCGCACGCGCGTCCACGTGCTCGAGCGGCCGCGCATGGTGTCGACGAGCAAGTCCGACGGACCCAAGCGCGTCGGCGACCGCAGGGTGGCGCGTCCTTCCAGCGCTCGAGGCCGGCGAGCGCGCGTCCTCGCGGCGCTTGGCGCAGGCGATCGTGACGAGCGCGGCCTTCGCCGCTGCGCGCGTGGGCTTCGCCCGCGGCGCGGTCTTTTCGGCGCTCGTTGCCGGACGCGTCGCGGCGGCGCCGCTCGTCGTGGACTTCGCCGCTGCGCTCGTTTGCGCCGTCGTGCCGTGCGCCCGCCCGCCGGCTCGGCGCGACCCGCCGCGGCTCGTCCTCGCCCTTCGCGTAGTGCGGCGGCCACGGCGCGGTCGCCGAGCCCGTCCTCGGCCTGACGGCGCCGCGAGTGCGAGCAGCGAGTCGAGCGTACCCGGCGGCGTCGTCGATGCCGGCGCTGCGGGTCGCCGATCGCCGCGAAGCGCGCCGGCACCGTCGCGAGCGTGAACGCCGCCGGGTCGCAGTCGGGCACCTCGTCCCAGCGGAGCGGCGTCGAGACGCGCGCGTCGGGCGTCGGGCGCACCGAGTAGGCCGAAGCACGTCGTGCGGTCCTTGGCGTTCTGGTTGTAGTCGATGAAGACGCCGTGGCGCTCCTCCTTCCACCACGCGCTGGTCGCGAGGCCGGGGCGCGGCGCTCGACCTCGCGCGCGAGCGCCAGCGCGGCGCGCCGGACGTCGTCGAAGCCCCAGCGCGGCGCGATGCGGACGCTGAGGTGCATGCCGCGCGAGCCCGACGTCTTCGGCCAGCCGCGACGAGGCCGTGCTCGCCGAGCACGTCTGCGACACGAGAGCGCCGACCGCCGCACGTCGTCCCAGGCGACGCCCGGGTACGGGTCGAGGTCGACGCGCAGCTCGTCGGGATGCTCGAGGTCGTCGACGCGCACCGGATGCGGGTGCAGGTCGATGCAGCCGAGGTTCACGATCCAGAGCGAGCTGCCGCGAGTCGTCGGACGACGACCTCCTCGGCCGTGCGGCCGGACGGAAAGCGCAGCGTCGTCGTCTCGATCCACGGCGGGCGGCTCGTCGGCGCGCGCTTCTGGTAGAACGCCGGCTCGATCGGCGCCGTCGACGTAGCGCTTGAGGACGATCGGGCGGGCGCGGATGCCGCGGAGCGCGCCCGTCGCCGACCGCGACGTAGTAGCGGACGAGGATCGAGCTTCGGTGTAGCCGGCCGACGGAAAGTAGACCTTGGTCGGATTCGAGACCGTGACCTCGCGGCCGGCGACCTCCACGACCTCGGATCGCGTCGCGCTCGCCATCGCCGCTGTCGGTCAGATCACGCCACGCCGTGCTTCGCGAACCACTCGAGCAGCCGCTTCCAGCCGTCCTGCGCGTCGTGCTCGCGATAGCTCGGGCGATAGTCGGCGTGGAAGCCGTGCGGCGCGTCCGGATAGACGACGATCTCCGACTTACGACGCGGCGGCGGCGAGCGCCTTCCGCATGCGCTCGACGGTGGTCCGGCGGGATGCCGTCGTCGGCGCCGCCGTAGAGGCCGAGGCACGGGCGCTTTTCAGCTCGGCGGCGACGTCGAGCGGATTACTTCGGTTGCAATGGGTTCCGTTCGCCGTCAGACGGCCACGTACCAGGGCGACGCCGGCTTTCAGCTGCGACGAGTGCGCGGCGTAGAGCCAGACGATGCGCCCGCCCCAGCAGAAGCGGTGATGCAGAGCGCGGCGACGTTGCCGTCGTTCTTGCCGGCCCACGCGACGGTCGCGTCGAGGTCGGCCATCACCTCGCGATCAGGGTCTTTGGCGACGATGTCCGTGATGATCTTCCGCGCGTCCTCGATCTTGGTCGGATCGCCCTGGCGCGCGAAGAGCTCCGGGGGCGACCGCGAGGTAGCCGCGCTTCGCGAAGCGCCAGAAGCGGACCGCTCCTTGATGTGCTCGTGGACCCCGGGGATCTCCTCGACGACGAGCACGAGCGGAAGCAGGGCCGCCTTTGTCTGGGCTGGCCCTGTACGCGGGCATCTCGCCGCCCGCCGCCGGGACCTTCCACCTCGCCCGCCGTGAGGCCCGCGGTGTCGGTCGTGATCACCGCTTCGGCCGCGGTCGGACGGACGGCCGCCAGCGAAACCGACTGGCGAGCGCCGTCACGAGGAACTCACGGCGGCTGACCGTCCCCGCCGGCTCGCGATCGTCAGTCGTCGCAGAGGGTCGTCTAGCGCCGGGACCAGTGCTGGGCAACGCGGACACGAAGCCCGCCGACTTGTACCGGGCCCCGACAGCACGGTGTGCTACGTGTCCCCTGCCGACGATCGCCGAGACGTTCAACCTCCACGACAGGTGGATCCGCGAGCGAAGAGAATTGCTCGCACCCCTAAGGAAGAAGCGCGCCCGCGGCGCCATCGATCACAGGACGGTCGACTAGGCTTGTCGGCGATCGTCGGACCGAAGATCGGGTCGATGCAGCTGCCCTGAAACATCGCCGCCGACGCGGCGCGGCGATCCCAGGTTTTCGCGCCCCGGATCGTTCGGACGCGAGCCTTTCGACATCGACGAGATCCTGGGGACGCCCGCTTGCGCTTGTTGGTGAGGAAATCGTCACGCCCGATCACCGCCACCCCGACGCCCTCGAAGTCGGCCTCCGAGCGTCGCGGCCAGGCCTGCGAGAACTCCACGCCACTGATCTGCGTGAGGATGTCGATGCGGAGACGGAGGAAGTCCGATTTGGAACACGACGCCGGGCCTGGCGAGGTCGTCGCGGGGTCAGGTCGTGCAGAGGCGCGCCAAACTCACGCAGGGCCGCGGAGCACGCGATCGGCGTTCGTCGCGCTGCGGCTCGATCCACACGTCGAGATCACCCGTGGCCCGTGGCCTCCGTGAACGGCTAACGCGTAAGCTCCGACCACGAGGAAGCCGCACCTCATGGTCGACGAACGCACGTAACAGATCGCGGAAGTCCTTCGCCAGATCGATGCTCATTCCACCCACTCAGCTTCCATTGCGTGATGCTCAGCTCGAAAGCGAAGGTCAATCGCTCGGCGACCGGGATGTGCTCCCAATATGCGTCGTCATCCGGCGTCGCAGCGTCTCGGCTTCGCGAGTACCAGGACGCACCACCCTGCTGATCCGTCGTGCGGAGTCGACGATCGCGATCAGCTGCAGCATTCATGACAGGTACCCTAGCATCGGAGTCGGGGCCATTTGAAGCGAGAACATCGTCGCACGAATATTGCCCGGTCCTGGCCAGCGTGTGGGACGGTAGAATCCGCTTGCGGCGCGGCAGCGGGTGATCAGCCGCCCGCGCGGAACCCCCGGTCAGCGCCCCGCGATCGCGGGCGGCTCGTCCTTGCGCCTCACCGCGTTCATCGCGAGCGCGATCATCGACGCGATGTCGCCGAGGTTCGACGGCACGATGAACGTGTTGCCTTCCTTCGCGAGCCTGCCGAACTCGTGCACGTACTGCTCGGCGACGCGCAGCTGCACGGCTTCGAAGCCGCCCGGCACCTGAATCGCCAGGGCGACCTGACGGATGCCGTCGGCGGTAGCGTTCGCGACCGAGCGGATCGCCTCGGCCTGGCCTTCGGCCTCGTTGATGTTGCTGCTGCTTCTTGGCTTCCGACGCCTTGATCTCCTGCTGCTTCGTGACCCTCGGCGGTGTTGATGAGGGCGTCGCGCTCGCCTTCCGACTTCAAGATCGAGGCGCGCTTCTCGCGCTCGGCGCGCATCTGCTTTTCCATCGCCTCGAGCATGCCCTGGGGCGGCTTGATGTTCTTGATCTCGTAGCGCAGCACCTTCACGCCCCACGCCTCCGAGGCCTTGTCGATCTCGGTCGACGACGGCTGGTGTCGATGTGGGTGCGCTCCTCGAAGGTGCGGTCGAGGTCGAGCTTCCCGATCTCGCTCGGGCGTGGTCTGCGCGAGCTGGATCAACCCCACGCCGCGCGTCGTCGGCCGCACGCCATTTCATAGTTACCTATCTTGTCGCGTGCCCAGAGGAGGACTATCCCGGCAATCGATGGCTCCTCGCACTGCAGGGCGAACGCACCGACCCGGAAGACGTCGTCTTTCGCGCCCGCGGCGTCACCAAAGTGTACCGCATGGGGACGTCGAGGTGGCGGCCCTCCGCGGCGTCGACCTCGACCTCTACCGCGGCGAGCTGGTCGTGCTGCTGGGGCCGTCGGGGAGCGGGAAGTCGACGTTGCTCAACATCCTCGGCGGGCTCGATGCGCCGAGCGCCGGAACGGTCCACTACTTGGACGCGATGCTCACCGCGTTCGACGACGCCGAGCTGACGCGCTACCGCGCGCCAGCATGTCGGGTTCGTGTTCCAGTTTTACAACCTGATCCCGAGCCTGACGGTGCGCGGGAGAACGTCGCGTTGGTGACGGAGATCGCGGCGCGGCCGGTCGCTCCCGAACGGGCGCTCGAGATTGGTGGGGCTGGGGCACCGGCTCGATCACTTCCCGTCACAACTCTCGGGCGGCGAGCAGCAACGGGTGGCGGTCGCGCGGGCGATCGCCAAGCGACCAGACGTGCTGCTGTGCGACGAGCCGACGGGCGCGCTCGACGTGCACACCGGCATCCGGGTGCTGGAAGCGATCCAGCGCGTGAATCGCGAGCTCGGCGACGACGACGGCGGTGATCACGCACAACGCGGTGATTGCGTCGATCGCCGACCGTGTCGTGTCGCTCTCGGACGGGCGCATCGCCTCGGTCGAGCGTCACACGCGCCCCAGCATGGCGAAGGAGCTCAGCTGGTGAGCGGCCAACGGGGCCACCGCACAACGGCGCGCGCCGAGCCGCGGCGCCGGTGCCTGCAACCGCCCTTCACCCATCGTCTAGGACCGCCCATGCTGGCGCTCGATCTGCAAGGTGCTGCGCGACCTCTTCCGGATGCGCGGCGCCGCGCTGGCGATCGCGCTCGTGATGGCGTGCGGGTCGCAGCGTTCGTCGTACCGATGAGCACGCTCATCTCGGTCGAGCAGGCTCAGACCGACTACTACGCCGCAGCGGGTTTTCCCGACGTCTTCGTCGCGCTCGAGGCGCGCCCCGACCTCGCTGGCGGATCGGCTGGCGGCGATCCCCGGTGTCGCCCGCGTCGAGACCCGGCTCGTACGACCGGTGACCCTCGACAGTGCCCGATCTGCCCGAGCCGGCGTCCGGTCGGCTGATCTCGCTGCCGGATCGGCGCGCCCAAGAACTCACCCGCATCTGGCTGCGCGGCGGCCAGACTGCCGCGCCCGGAACGCGCCGACGAGGTGGTCGCGGTAGAGTCGCTTCGCTGAGCGCACGGGCTCGGCGAGGGCGATCGCGTCGCGCGCGTTGGTGAACGGCCGGTTGCGGAAGCTCGTGATCGTCGGGATCGCGCTCTCTCCGGAGTACGTGTTCACGGTACGCGAAGGCGAGCTGCTGCCGGACGCGAAGCGCTTCGGCGTCTTCTGGATGCCGTACGCGCAGATCGCCGCCGCCTTCGACATGGACGGCGCCTTCAACAGCGCCGCGCTCGCGTTCACGCCGGGCGCCTCGGCGGCGGACCGCGCCGACGTCCTCGCGGCCGTCGACGGTGTGACCGCGCCCCTACGGCGGCCTCGGCGCGTACGGACGAGAGAACCAGGTCTCGCACCGCTTCCTGACCGACACGATCGGTCAGTTGCGCGCGCAGGCCGAGACGGTCCCCGCCATCTTCCTCGGCGTCACCGCGTTCCTGCTCCAGATGGTCGTGGCGCGCGCTGGTCGCCACCCAGCGCGCGCAGATCGCGACCCTGAAGGCCTTCGGGTACTCGGCGTCGGACGTGACGTTCCATTACCTGCAATTGGTGACGTTGATCACGCTCGCGGGCGCGGCGGTCGGGGTCGCGCATGGGCGCTTGGTTCGGCACGCTCTGCGCCGGCTGGTACGCGACGCTCACTGCGGTTCCCGGTCTCTCCGTTTCGCTTGCCCGCCGAGGTGGTCGCGGTCGCCGTGCTGATGGCGATGGGAACGGCGATCGTGGCGACCGTCGGCGCGATTCGCCGCGCCACGCGCGTGCCGCCCGCGGAGGCCATGCGTCCGGAGCCGCCCGCCGTGTTCCGCGTGAGCCTCGCCGAACGGATCGGCTGGACGCGCGTCCTGCCGACGACGATGCGCATGATCCTCCGCCACCTCGGGCGCCGGCCGCTGCGTTCGCTGATGACGGCGACCGGGGTGGCGCTCGCCGTGGCAGTGCTGGTGACGGGAAACTTCCGTGGTCGACACGCTCGACTTCGTCAGCGACTTTCAGTTCGCGCGCGCGAGCCAGCAATCGATGACGGTCGCATTCGTCGCGGCGACCGGCGCCGGCGCGGCAACCGAGCTGGCGGCGCTCCCGGGAGTGCGGCGGGTCGAATCGTTTCAGCGCCGTCGCCGCGCGGCTCTCGGCGGGGCACCGCGCGCGGCGGTCGCGCTGACGGGGCTCGGCGACGACCGCCGCCTCTCGTTGCCGCTGAACGAGAACGGCCGGGCCGCCGCACTGCCCGCCGAAGGCCTCCTCGTGTCGCGGAAGCTCGCCGAGCGGCTCGGCGTCACCGTCGGCGGCGTCGTGCACGTCGACGTCCTCGAAGGCGAACGGCCGAGCGCCGAGCTCGTGGTCGGCGGGGTGGTCGACGACATCTTCGGCCTGAACGCGTATCTCGGAGCTCGACGCGCTTTGGCGGCTGATGCGCGAGGCGCCGACGATATCGGGTGCCCACCTGCTCACCGACCCGGCGGCGGACGAGGGCGCTGTACCGCGCGTTGAAGCAGGCCCCCGCGCGTCGCGGCCGTGACCCTCCGGTCGGCGACTCGCGAGGCCTTCGACGGCACGTTCTCGGACATTCTGCGGCTGTCGCGGGCCGTGAACCTCGTCTTCGCGATGCTGCTCGCGGTCGGCGTCGTCTACAACATGACCCGGATCATGCTGGCCGAGCGTGGCCGCGATCTGGCGACGCTCCGGGTGCTCGGGTTCACGCGGGGCGAGGTGTCGGCGATCCTGCTCGGCGAGCTCGGCGTGCTGGTCGTCGCGGCGCTCGTGCCCGGGCTCGCCATCGGTCACGCCATGGCATGGTCGGTGACGCTCCTCATGTCCAACGAAAACTTCCGGTTCCCCTTGGTGATCTCCGGCCCGACCTACGCTTTCGCCGTGACCGTCACGTTGATCGCCGCCGCGGGGTCGGCGATCGTCGTGCGGCGGAAGGTCGACGCCCTCGCGCTCGTGGACGCGTTGAAGGCGGCGGACTGATTTGTCCGGCAGGTATGCTCCCCGGGTCCCCTGAGAAGGAGTAGGTGTTCGACATGAGTCTCGGCCGCATGCTGTCGTCGGTCGTTGCTGCAGTGATCCTCGGGGCGCTCGGCTTCGCGCTCTGGCCGAAGTCGGTGCCGGTCGACGTCGCCGCGGCGACGCGCAACGACATGGCCGTCACCGTGGACGAAGACGGTCGCACCCGCGTGCGCGAGCGGTACGTCGTCTCGAGCCCGCTCGCGGCCGAGCTCATGCGCGTCGAGCTGGATCCCGGCGACGCCGTCACGGCCGGGAAGACGGTGCTCGCCGTGTTGCAGCCGAACGAGTCGGCGCTGCTCGACCCGCGGACGGCGCGCGAAGCCGAGGCAAAGGTGAGCGCGGCGGAGTCGGTCTTGGCGCAGAGCGCGCCCAACATCGCGCGCGCGACGGCGGCGCTGGAAATGGCGCGGCTCGAGCACCAGCGCCTGACGGCGATGGCGAAATCCCAAGTCGTCGCCCGCCAGGGAGCTCGACCGGGCCGCCTACACCGAGCGCATGCGTGACGCCGAGCTCGAGGCGGCACGGTTCCAGGAGCAGATCGCGCGTTTCGAGCTCGACATGGCGAAGGCCGCACTCGATCGGACGGGCGTGGACGGAGCACGCAGCGACGCGACCCTCCTCCGCATCACGGCACCGGCATCCGGGCGCGTGCTGAAGGTGCTGCACGAGAGCGGCGCCGCGGTCGCCGCCGGGACGCCGATCATGGAGGTCGGCGACCCGACCGACATCGAGGTCGAGGTCGACGTGCTCTCGTCCGACGCCGTCAGGATCCCGGAGCACGCGCCGGCGAGCCTCGAGCATTGGGGCGGCGACGACCCGCTGCATGCGGTCGTCCGCTTGGTCGAGCCCTCCGGCTTCCTCAAGGTCTCGGCGCTCGGCGTCGAGGAGCAACGCGTCTACGTGGTCATGAACCTCGTCGACCCGGTAGAGCACCGGCCGTCGCTCGGCGACGGCTATCGCGTCGACGCGCGCATCGTCGTGTGGGAGGGGCGCGACGTGCTGACCGTCCCGATCGGCGCCCTCGTCCGCCACGGCGACGGTTGGGCGGCGTTCGCGGTCGAGGACGGGATCGCCAAGCTGCGCGCGCTCAAGATCGGCCACCAGAATCAGGCCTCGGCCGAGGTGCTCGAAGGGCTCCGCGAGGGCGAGCGCGTCATCGTCCACGCACCCGATCTGGTCGCGGACGGGGTGCGCGTGGTCGAGCGCTCATGACGCTCAGCGCGAAGTGAAGCTCGCGGGCAGCCGCGATCGCATGCCGTACACTCGCGGGCGTGATGAGCGGCTTTGCGCAGAAGCTCGCCGAACAGGCCTGCTTGCACACGCAAGACGGTTTGGTGTGAGCGCCGAGTGCGGGCCTCAAGACCTACGCGCGTCAGCGCCATCCTTACTTGCGCACGGTGAGTCATCAGGGCCATCGCCGCGGCGACGCTTTCAACCACGGTCAGCGCGCGGGACGCGACGTCGTGCTGCATCGCGACCGCACCCAGCACAACTCGGGTCAGACCCGTCTCTTACGCGCCTAAGAGGTTCTGGATCGAGTCGATCAGACTCGTCGCCAGGCTCGGGCGTAGAGGTTGTCATTGTCGTGAGCGCGAGCGTTGTCGGTCCGACAAGGTCCGCGCTCACGCTCACGACAACGTCCACGCACGCGGGAGAGAGCCTCGCCTTGCCGCTTTGAAGCCAGTCTCTAGTGCACGTCTTCAGCGCACGTACGAAGCGCCGTTGATGTCGATGGTGGTGCCGGTGGCGTGACGCGCCAGACCAGAGGCGAGGAACGCGACCACATTCGCGACGTCGTCGGGGCTCGCCAACTCGCCGAGCGGGATGTCGCGCAAGACGTCCTCCGCACCGTGCTCGGCGAGGAACGGCTGGGCCATGCCGGCGTTCACGAAGCCGGGCGCGATGCCGTACGCGAGCACGCCCTGCCTGGCAAAGCCGCGTGCAATGCTGCGGGTGAGCGCGATCATGCCAGCCTTGGAGGCCGCGTAGTGCATGTGCTCGGGCGCGTCTCCGCGAAATGCTGCGCGGCTCGCGACGTTGACGATGATGCCGCCGCGCCGCTGCGCTGCAAAATGTTTGATAGCTTCGCGACACAGGTCCGCGGCCGCGACCAGATTGACCCGCAACGTGCTGTCCCAGGCGTCGTGCCAGTGGTCGGGGTCACTTTCGACCGAAGCGGGAGGCATGACGGCAGCATTGTTGACGAGCACGTCGACCCGCCCCCACGCCGCGAGCGCCTCGCGCCACAACGTGAATGCACCGTCGCGTGCACCGAGATCGGCGCGCACGGCTCGCACGCGCTGTGCGCCGAACTCCTCAACCAACGCATTCACCCGCGCTTCGCTGCCGTGGTAGTGCGCGATCACGTTTCCGCCCGGCGCGCGCCAGCGTAGACGTGATGGCGGAGCCGATGCCGCCAGCGGCACCGGTGACCAAACAGACTTTCCCGGTCAGATCGATCATGGCCGGCACCGTACTCGAACTCGCCATGACAGCCCATACCGGCGTGAGTTCGAGCGCAATATCGCCACCCGGCACACACTCAGCGGTGCATACGTTCGAGCGGCGAAATCGGCACCTGACGAGGAGTCACGCGCACGCGAGCAACGCTGCGCTCACTGCGAACGCGGATGCTCAGCGGCGGCCCTGATAAAGCGAGAGCTGTAGTTGATAGTGCCGTCGCCGCCGGTCGGCGGATCCTTCAAGGATGAAACTTGGGGCAGAGCTGGGATAGGGGCGATGGTGCAGCCGCGGCAGTCATGCCCTGTTATTCCATTGGAGCCGGTGCCCTATTGATAGTTTGGGTCCGAGCAGGCGATCACTCTTTGGCGAGGCAGGCGGGGTGCCACCGTCTGCACTCCCCAGGTCAGCGTCCACCTCCATCGCGCCATCTCGGGCCGCGGCCAGCACCACCAAGGAGGTGCGTACAGGTCGCGCAGAAGAAGGCGAGCACGAAGCTCCGCAAGGCGGCGACGCCGACGGTGTTACCCGTCGTGCGGCCGCAGGTGGCGGGCATCGACATCGGCAGTACCGAGCATTGGGTCTGGGGACACGTATGGGACCAACTGGCCCACAGCTTCAGATGTGGACCCTGAGGGTCCACATCGTGGCCGTCGGTGCCCGTCCCTGCCCGTTACGCCGCGAAATTACTTCCGCTTTCTGCAACGAACGGTGAGTTCAAGTCCCCCTCCTCGCATTTGGTTTTCTCGCGCTTTACGCCGTTCGCCCTTTGCACCGGGGAGTTGATAGGCGTTTTTGGCAGCCCTTTCTGTCTGGCTTAGCGACATAACGTTCAAAGTCGGACGTTCGCGCTTGTACTGCCGTTCGCCACAGCCGACGCGCGGCACGCGCTGCTGACGATCGTCGTCGTGGGCGGCGGTCCAACGGGCGTCGAGCTCGCCGGCGCCATCGCCGAAATCGCGCGCCAGGTGATGAGAAGCGACTTTCGCGCGATCGACCCGACCGAGACGCGCGGTCGTGCTGAACGGCCGTTTCCTAGAGCGCCTGAGAACGCGGCGGCGACATCTTCGCCGAGCCGCCGCGGGACGTCGCCAAGCTCGGCGAGCGCCACTTCACCGAGGCCGGCTATCGCTTGCCCGCGGAGACCGTCGCCGCGCGGCTGCTCCGCGACGGCGCGCTGCCGGTCACGGCGCGTCGGTAGGAATCAGCGCGTCGAGCGCGGCCGTCAGGCGGGAGACCTCCTCGGTGGTGAGCCGCGGCGCCGTGCACGGATAGCTCTGGATGAGAGCGTCATCCCACTCGAAGACGTGGATGATGCATCGGGTCGATCGCGCCGTGGGCGCAAAAGGATCGCGGCGCTCGAGGACCTCGACCGACGTGAAGGCCGCGCGAGCGCTTGCAGCTCGTCCGCGCTCATCGTTCGCTCGGGTCGGGCGATGGCGGCGCAGGCAGCGGCCCTCGGACGGCTGCGCTGTGAACGGCAGGCAATCGGGGTCGCCCGCGGACGCTCCTCGGTGACGGACAGCCGGACCCGATGGGTGTCGGCGCTCCGGCGTTCGATCGCGACCGCATAGACGGAACCGACCGGCGGACAGAATCCGAGCGCGGACTGCCGTGAGAGATGGAAGCTCGCGAAGCCCGAGAAATCGTCGATCCGGCTCGGGACCGGGCAGCCGGTCACGGTCGCGAGGCCGGCCGCGTGCGCCAGCGTACGGACGCCGTCGGTCACCGTGATGGTCCCGCTCTGGTTCGCGTCGCAGCTGAACGGGGTGCAGAGGCTCGAGAGCTCGGCGGCGGCGCGGAGCACGTTCACGCCGTCGCTGACCGTCACCACGCCGTCGCCGGTCGGGTCGGCGCATTCGTCGAAGCTCGGAGGGCGCTCGGCGTGGGTGTCGCGGTCGGCTGGGTCGCTCGTCCGGGCACGGTCAGAAGGAGTGTCGCCGCCCAGGTCACGAACATCGACGTCGGGAATCGCATGTTCATCCTCCGTGGATCGGAGTCCCTAGTGCAGGTGGGAAGCAGGACGCGTGCCACGCGCGGCCCCGCATTCGGACGGGCGTATGGTGCGTCGCAGTGAACGAGCGGTCATAGCAGCCCTGTGAGTTGATAGTGCCGCCCCCGCCGGTCGGCGGATCATTCGAGGATGAAACTTGGGGCCGATCTGGGCGAGGGGCGATGGTGCGGCCGCGGCAGTCATGCCCCATTATTCCATTGGAGCCGGTGCCCCATTGAAAGTTCATCATCCTGGACTGCCGTTCACCACGGTCGAATTATTTTCTTGACTCGCGGAGCACCCCGTTTGTAAGCCCCGACTGCAAACTCCGCCCCCGCCCCCTCGGAGGCTCCTCTTCAAAGTCTGGACGTGGCGCGCAACCCTGCCGCGATCGTTCGCTTCAAGGAGGGGTCCTGATGACTTCCAACCAGCCGCGCTCAGTCGTGACGTGGTTCGCCGTGATCGGCTTGCTTTGGAGTTTCGCAAGCTCCCCGACGGCGTCGGCGGGCATCGTCGAGACCCCGACACCGACGCCGACACCGTGCGGAGTCGCGCTGAGCGAAGGGTTCGAGCGGGCTCAACACCTTCGGCTCCAGCGTCGTGGGTGTCGGTCCGGGCTGGTCGGCCGTGAATACGGCGGCCCAGAGCGGGACGTTCTCCGCGTTTGCACTCGGCGTCGCCGACGTCGGCGATCAGCGGTTGACGCTCACCAGTGCGATCGCAATCCCGGCCGGCGTCACCGCCGCCACCTTGACGTTCTGGCACCGCTTCCACTTCGAGTTCGACCTGGGCGGGCCGAACTTCGATGGCGGAGTGCTGGAGACGTCGATCGACGGCGGCGCGAACTGGGTCGACGCGGGGAGTCTGATCACCGCAAACGGGTACAGCGGGACGATCGAAAGCGGCTTCGGGAATCCGCTCGCCGGGCGCGAGGCCTGGACCGGGAGGAATGTGGACAATCCCGCGTTCACCGAAGTGATCGTCGACCTCTCGTCCTTCGCCGGCCAGAGCCTGACCTTTCGGTTCCGTTTTGGCACGGACAACGAGGTCGCCGAAGGGGGCTGGTGGATCGACGACATCGTCGTGACCATCGGCGCGGGCTGCGCCACACCGACACCCACGACCCCCGCGGAAGCAACGCCGACCGAGGAGCCGACCCCGACCACAACGGAGACCGCGACGCCAGTCCCGACGGAGACCGCAATGCCAGTTGGCGACCGATACCGCGACCCCGACCGCGACGCGGACCGAGGAGCCGACCCCGACTGCGACCGTAACGCCGGTGCCGACGGAGACCGAGACCCCGGCTGCGACCGACACCGCTACGCCGACCGCGACGGGCGCCGCCACGCCCACTCCGACGGAGACCGAGAAGCCCGGCTGCGACTGAGACTCCAACGCCGACCGCGACGGAGGCCGCCACGTCGACCCCGACGGAGATCGAAACGCCGGCCCTGACCGCGACGCCGATCGAGACCGCGAGCCCGACGTCCACCTTGACCGCGACGCTCGTCCCCGTCCTGACGGCCACCCCGTCGCCCACGTCGACCCCGACGCCTGGGCCGCTCGACCACTTCCTCTGTTACGAGATCCACCGGCCGGCGCTCGGGCTTGAGGGCGTGACGACCAGCGACGAGTTCTTCCCGAACGGCACGGTCAAGGTGCGCCAGGCGAAGCGCCTCTGCGCGCCGGTCAACAAGAATGGCGAGGACCCGACGGCGCCGAATCACCCAGGTCACGAGACCGCCTACACGATCCGGCAAACGAGCCCGAAGTTCGACCGCAAGAAGGACATCCCGGTGACGGTCGCGAACGACTTCGGGAGCCAGCCGCCGAGCTTCCCGACCTTCACGGTGGATCTGGTGCGCGCCGAGCGCCTGCTGGTGCCGACCTCGAAGTCGCTGGTCGGGCCGAACTTCCCGCCGCCGCTCACGGGCGAGCTCGACCACTTCAAGTGCTACCGCGTGCGTGGCGCGCGCTTCCGGCGGGCGAGCGTCAGCGTCGAGACGCAATTCGGCAACCGGAACCTCGCGATCAAGCGGCCGCGCGAGATCTGCGTGCCGGTCGACAAGAACGGCGAAGGCATCTTCGACGATACGCGCGGCCTGATGTGCTTCCAGGTGCGGACGACACCGCAGACGCCGCGGCAGGTGTTCACGACCAATCAGTTCGAGCAGGGGGCGTACGACATCTTCGGCGTCCGCGAGCTCTGCGTGCCGGCGTTCGTGAACCCGGGCACGTGCGGCGACGGAACGATCAACGCCCCGGGCGAGGCGTGCGACCCGACGGGGCCAGAACACCAAGTGCCCGTCAGGCGTATGCGCGAGCGACTGCACGCGCGCGCCGCCGACGTGCGGCGACGGCGTGGTGAATCAGGACGCCGAGGAGTGCGATGGTGGGGACGCGCCGGCGTGCCCCGGCGTGTGCCAACAGGGATTGCACGTGTCCCGAGCCGATCACGTGCGGGGCGGGCGGAGCGTTTACCGCCGGTTGCAGATGTGCGGACGGCTCGTGACCCAGTCCTTTTGCTTCGAGAACGGAGAGTTGCGCTTCAGGAGAAGAGCGATCATGGTCACGATCTGCGAGGATGTGCACGGTGGTGTGGACGAAGATTGCACATCGACGGCCTGCTTCGATTGCGCGACCAACCAGCTCTGCGAGGATCCGCGGTGCGGCGACGGCGTCGTGAACCAGTCGACCGAGCAGTGCGACGGCGGTGCCGCTCCCGATTGCCCGGGCTCGTGTCAGCGAGGACTGCACGTGCCCGGCGGAACCGATCACGTGCGGAGCGACCGGAGCGTTTACTGAAAATTGTACATGCGCGGACGGCTTTGTGACCTTCTCCACTTGCTTTGCGAATCAGAATTGTACGCAGAGAAGGGCGGGGGTGGTGAGTGCATGCGAATCGATCCACGGTGGTGTGGGCAATTGCGCGTTGGTGCCCCGCTTCGACTGCGCGACCAACCATCTCTGCGAGGATCCGCGGTGCGGCGACGGCGTCGTGAACCAGTCGACCGAGCAGTGCGACGGCGGTGCCGGCGACTGCCCGCAGGGCTGTCAGCAGGACTGCACCTGTCCACCGCCGACGTGCTCAGACCTGCTGGGGCCCTGCACCCAGCACAGTGATTGCTGTCAGCCATACGTCTGCGCCCCGGGGGTGAACATCTGCTTCCCGCCCATCTGATCGCGAACGAAGCGGACGGCTGTAGGGTCGCGCTTCAGCCGAGCGCGACTTCGCGCGCGACCTGTTGATGTTCACCGTTGGCTCCGGCAGGCGGCTTTCGACCAGATCGCGTGCTTCGCGCAAGTCCAAAGTATCGAAACCCTCGTCGAACGAGGCGACGAGCATCGCTAGCTGATCGTGGGCGGCGCGCCGGTTTTCAGAGCCAGACGCGCCAGGCTGGTCACAGCGCGGAGCTCCCACCACCGTTCCGCCTGCTTTCGCGCGACCGCGATCGCCTGGCGGAAGCAGCGCTCGGCGGCGCCGCGGTCACCGCCCGCGGCGTGCAGCGTGCCTTCGACCCGGTGGATCTCGGCGAGCGCGCGGATCTCGCCGCTCGCTCCGGCGGCGGCGCGCGCAGCGGCGACGCAGTCGAACGCCGACGGCAAGTCGCCGCAACCCGCGTGACCTTCGGCGAGCAGCGCCAGCATCAGCGGCAGGCCGACGGTCTGCCCCGCGGCGCGGTACGCATCGAGCGCTCGGCGCATGGTCTCGAGACCGCCGGCATGGTCGCCGTGGGCGCTCTGCACGTGACCGCGGCAGAAATGTCCGACGAACGCGATCGCGGGTGCGTCCTCGAGGCTCGCCGCGTCGGCGGCGCGCGGTCGCGAGACCGTCGAGGTCCCGCAAGAAGACGTGGATGAAGCAGTCGAGGTGCGCGGCCGCGCTCGGGTCGTACGGCCGCTCACGCGTGGCGGCTAGCCGCGCCGCTTCCCGCAGGTAACCGCCCGCCCGATCCGGGTACCCGAGATGGATCGCGATCACGGTGCGATAGCGAAGCGCGATCGCGTACAGATCAAAACTCATCAACGGAAGCGGGACCTCTTCGAACGACATGGCACGCTCGACGAGCTCGTGCGCCTCGCGCAGGTCGCCGGCATGGTACTTCACCATGCCGATCAACAAACTGCCCGCGAAGATGAACGCCGGCATCGGCATCGACGGCAGCAGCCGGTCGAGTTGCTGCACCGCCTCCTGAACGCGGTCGAAGCGCGCCCTGCGCCAGGTGGGTGCCCACCAGCATGGTGAGCGACTGGAAGAGCTGAACCGGATCGTTCGACTCTTCGCTGATCCGCCGCGCCCGCTCGGAGATCTCCACGATGCGCGGATCTCCGTGCCCGTGCGTCGGTGCGAGCGCGGGTCCGAGCGCCAGTACACACGCGGATCGTTCGCAGCCGGCGCTCCGGCGTCGCGGGCAGCGGATCGAGTAGCGCGAGCGCGTGCTCGAGCAGTGCCGCCGCCTCGCGATGGGCCCCGAGACGGGTGGCACGCGCGGCGGCTTCCTCGAGATACGGAACCGCGCGCTCGGCTTGCCCGCTCGCCTCCAGATGAAAGGCGAGCTCGGCGCTGATGTCGGCGAGTTGTCCCTGGTACGCCTGCTCCAGGCGCGCCGCGAGGCGCTCGTGCAGCTGTCGCCGCCGTGCCGGCGGCACGCGGTCTCGCAGCACGCTCTGATAGACGAAGTGGTCGAAGCGGTACGCGCCCGCGACCACGCCGTCGGGCCACTCGCTCGCGCCGGCCGCGCTGATCAGAAGGCCGGTCTCGGAAAGCTCGGCCAGACGCTGTTCGACCTCGACCACGTCCTCCGCGAGCGCTGCCGCGACCAATGCCGCGGAGAACTCCCGGCCCGCGACGCTGCCGACTTCGAGCAGCCGACGTTCCCGCTCGTTCAGCCGATCGATCTGCGCCGCGATCAGCTGCCGGAGACCCTGCGGGATGTCGACCGTGAGCGCCGCCGCCTCACCCTGAACCCGCCACCTCCCGTCGGCCTCGACCACCGCGCCGTTTCCCGCGAGGTACTCGCCGATGTTGACGAGAAAGAGCGGGTTGCCGTCGGTGTGCTCGTGCAGCACGCGCGCGGAAGGAGCCGCGGACGTCACTCCGGGCCACCGCGCCTCGAGATACTCCGCGACCGCCGCTTCGCTGAGCGGCGCGAGCCACAGCTCGCGGCAGAGCGCTCGAGTCCGCAGATCGTGGTGGACCGTACGGAGCGGATGGCTGCCGAGCGCCACCTCGACCGGTCGATAGGTCCCGATCACGAGGAGCCGCGCCGGATCGCGCCGCTGCGCCAGCGTCGACACGAGGTCGAGCGTTGCGTGATCGCTCCAATGCAGATCCTCCAGCAGCAGGACCAGCGGCGCCGGCAAGGCGGCAACGAGCGCCGCGATGTCGCGCAGCATACGCTCGCGCGTGCTGGCGCCGAGCCGGCGCTCGAGCGCCTCGCACTCGGCCGGCTCGATCACCCCGGGGATCTGCACGAGCCAGGCCGGCGCATGGCGACGCAGCACGTCCACGATCGGACCCCGCCGCGTGTCGCGCAGAGACGTCCGAGCGCCTCGAGGACTCGGCAGGTATGGCTCGCCGGCGCCGTGCTGCTCGATGCACTGCCCGCGAGCGATCAGGGCGACCGCGGGATCGACGGACCGCTGCACGAACTGGTCGACGAGGGTCGTCTTGCCGATGCCGGCTTCGCCGACGACGAAGACGACGTGGCGCTCGGCGGCGAGCGCCCGGCGCCAATGGCCGTCGAGCACGTCGAGCTCGGCCTGGCGGCCGACGATCGCGCCGCCGGGCACCACGTCGTTCGGGAACGCCGGCGGCTCGCCGCTCGCGATCGCCGACTCGCCGCGCGTCGCCGCGATGAAGCGATACCCGCGGCGGTGCACCGTCTCGATGATCCGCGGCTCGCGCGCGTCGTCACCGAGCGCCTCCCGGAGCTCCTTGACGGCGCTCGTCAGCACCCAGTCGGTCACCGCCGTGTTGGTCCACACCGCGTCGAGCAGCTCCGCCTTGGTGACCAGCCGGCCGGGGCGCTCGGCGAGATGCTGGAGGACGGCGAACGGTTTCGGGCGCAGCGGAACGCTCACGGTGCCCCGCCGCAGCGTCGCGTTGGCGACGTCCAACGAGAATTCGAGGAACCCGAAAATGCCCGGCCCGGCCGTGGTCACGGTCTCCCACATACACGTTTCAAAGATTTCTCAAATCTCCCTCAGGACTCCGGACGCGGTTCGCCGTACGAGACGCGCCATGGCTCGCGACGGCACGACGACTCCACCTTCCCCTCTGCTCACGCCGGAGGGTGTGTTTCGTCATCCATCTGCGCTCGGACAGTGCCGCCGCGCGGCGGCATCTGGTGGGACGCGTCGAGCACGTGAAGTCGGGGACGAACGAGGCGTTCGCCCTCCTCGACGCGCTGCTCGGCTTCATCGATCGGCACGCGGCGCGCGACTGCGCACCCGCGGCGGCCGATCGCGATCGTTTGAGGAGAACGACATGAGACCAATGATCAGTTTTCTGCTGCTCTTTTGCATCTCGGCCGTCGCGCATCCGGCGCGCGCGGCTTCGATCCCCGAGGCCTGCGAGGCCACCAAGCAAAAGGTCGCCGGGCAGCTCGGCAAATGCCTTCATGGCGCCGAGAAGAAGCTCGCCACTTCCGGCGACACGGCGAAACACATGGCAGAGGTCGGGAAGTGCACCGCGAAATTTTCCGCGGCATGGCAGGCGGCCGAGCAAAGGCCGCCGACCAAGGCGGTGCGTGCCCGACGACGTCCGACGGACCGACCGTACTGAGCGCGATCACGGCGCACGTCGCGTGCCTCACGTCCGAGATCACGACCGGATCGAGCACGTGTCTCATGTGCGGCAACGGCGTGATCGATCCGGGCGAAGCCTGCGATATCGGCGCGCCTGGCGGAACCTGCGACGCCGCGACCGGCGGTGCCGCGAAGTTCGGCAGCGTCGGCTGCCGCGCCGATTGCACGTTCGACACGAGCGCATGCTCCGCGTGCCCGCCGGGCGGGCAGATCGTCGGCGGCTCCTGCTGGGTGCTCAGCGGCGCCGACGCGTCGTGCGACGCGGCGTGCAGCAACGTCGGGCTCGTCTACGATTCCGCGACGATGACCTATGCGGGCTCGGCGGGAAGCGACGCCAACTGTAGCGCGGTGATGATCGCGCTCGGTCAATCGTACGGAACGATCGGCAGCGGCGGGCCGCCGGGCGGCATCGGGTGTTGGTGCAACCAAGCGACCTCCTGCCTTCGCGATACGTCGTTCACCACCACGAGCACCGCGTCCTGCGTGTACGGCCAACGCGCCTGCGCGTGTCACTGAGGAGGAATGCCATGAACAAGACACTCATCGTCGTCATCGGCGTCATGCTGACGAGCCGCGCGGCCGTTGCCGCCTCGATCCCCGCGGCCTGTGAAGCCGCGAAGCAGCAAGAAGCGGGAGCGCTGCGGCAATGCCTCCACAAAGCCGAGCAGAAGCTCGTGACCTCGGGCGATCCGGGCACGTACGGCGCGGCGGTCGACAAGTGCACGGGCAAGTTCTCGGCGAAGTGGCAGCTGGCGGAGGAGAAGGCGATCGCCAAGGGCGGGAGCTGTCCGAGCGTCGCCGACGCGAGCAACGTCGAGAGCTCGATCACCGCGAACGTCGCGTACGTCACGACGGCGCTCGACACCGGCGACACGACGCGTCTCGGCTGCGGCAACGGGGTCGTCGATCCGGGTGAGGACTGCGACCTCGGCCCGTCGTTCGGCGGCGCGACGTGCGCCAGCGCGTCGGGCGGCACGCTTCGACATCGGTACGCTCGCCTGCGACACCGATTGCGCGCTCGACACGAGCGCCTGCAAGCACTGTCCCGGGCAGCTCGTGGGCGGCTACTGCTGGCTGTACGGTGCGACCGGACTCTCCTGCGACGACACCTGCGCCGGGTACGGCCTCGCGTACGACCCGGCGACAGGGTTCTACGCCGGCGCGAGCGGCAACAATGCAAAGTGTGTCACGGTGCTCGACGCGCTCGGCGTGCCCCCGAGCACTATCGCGAACAGTGGACCGCCCGCCGCAGGCTGCTCGTACGTCGCGAGCGTCGCGGGCGCTTTCGGGATATCCGGACGACGACGAGCGGTACGCACTATACGAGCGTGCGCGCGCGTGCGCGTGCCGGTGACGGGTCGCGACGGAGGCGGTGGGCGCGGGCCCGATCGACGAGGTCGCCGCGCGGGCCTCGCCTCCGTCATCCGAGGTCGGCGAGAACACGTCGGGCGTGCTGCAGATCGGGCGTATCTACGCCTTCGCTGGCGTCTGGCGATTGCCGGGCGGGACGCCGGCGGCGAGCTCCGCGGGATCTCCGCCGTAGTCGGCCATGCTCGTGCAGAAAGAGCGGATCGGCCGTCCGTGCGGTCGGTGCAGCGGCCGCGCGTGACCGCGGCTGACGTCGGCGGGCCGCGGCCAGCGCGCCCGCCGCAGATAGATTGCGCTACGTCGTCTTCCGTGAGCGGCTTCATCCAGAAGGTCCTGGCATCGACCGCAATCGGATGATTTGCGGATCGCGACGTCGACGGGACGATATCGTGGCGATCACGAGCAGCTGGGCGGGTCGCGGCGCTGCGCGAGTTGTCAGGCGCTTCTAGCCAGCCCTTGGTCCGTCTGGCTTACGCGGACACAACGTTCACGTCGGCACGGTTCGCGCGTTGTACCGCCGTTCGCCACAGCGTCACGCGGCCTCGGGACGGTGTCAGCAGCGATCCATCCCACCCCGTCCTGGACGTCGTAGTTTGAGCGTGTCGGTCACGGAGATCTCCTTGCGCGTCGAGGGATTCTCTCCCGTTCGGCGCCGGCAAGCTACGGGAGGCGCCGGGCGGAGCGCAAGCTCCGCGCGGTCCACCCGGTTGAGGTCCCAGCAGGACCCTGGCTAGAAACCCTGCGATGCCCCGCGAGGTGCAGGCGGTCCGAGCGGCGCCGCGGTGGCCGGCGGACGGCGAACGGTTCCGTGCGGGCTGGGATGACGTCGCGGCGGCGGCAGCGCTCCTGGACGCCCTGGACACCCGCGACGACGGCGCGATCGATCGCACCCTGACGGATGTCCTCGCCCGGGCGGCATGCGACGGTCCCGCGCTCCTCGCGCTGCTGGTCCCCGACGAGGCGACGATCGCGCCCGCGGAACCCGGCCGTCTCCGGTTGCGCAGGTCTGCGCACGAGCGAGGATCCGATTCCGCTGCCCCCGACCTCGACTCCGCGGCCGGCGTGGACGTCGTTCCCGCCGTCGCCGCAGCGCTTGCCGACCAGATCGACGCCACCGTCGCCATTGGCTGTCCTCTGGTGGCGCCGGTCGGCACACCGGTGGGGTGGCTCGTGGCGCTGAGCGGCGAGCCGTGCGCAGCGCGGCTGCAGGTGATTCTCGAAGCCGTGGCGTGGGTCTTCACGCTCGCCCTGCGGCGTGGCTGGGAGCCGTGGCGGACCCAGCCGGCGGCGATCGCGCTCACGCCCGAAGAGCGCAGCGTGTGTCGGGAGGGCTCGGGAGGCGATCCGCGCGCAGGCCGTTCAGGCAGCGGGCCCCCGAGGCGGCCGGCGCGGGCGGGGATCGCTCACACGCGGTCGACGAGAACGTCCAGTCCACCGTCTATCGCCCGCGGCGGATCCCGCCCGAGACATGGCGCCCAGTGCTCGCCTTTGCCCACCTGGCGGAGCGCCGGCCCGACGCGCCCGCGAACGCGCCGGATCCGCTGGAGGAGGGTGCGCCGCCAAGCCATAACAGGTCCTCGGCGCCGACGCTGACGCATACGCCGACGTGACGGCGGACAGCGGCGAAGCGATCCCACGTGAGGGCGAGATCACCTTCGTGCTCGATCTCCCCGGCATGACCGTGAACCCGCCGCAGCGCAGCTTCCGTTGGGTCGAGGACGTGCAGCGCGAGGAGTTCCGCGTGGAGGCGCCCGCCACCCTCGACGGCAGCGCATCGTGCGCGGCGTCCTGCGCGTGCATCTCGGCGCGCTGCTGGTGGCCGAGGTCCGGCTCGCGATACAGGTGGACACCGCGGCCCACGGCCCGTCTCCCATCGAGACCGATGCCGAGCAGGCGCGACCCTACCGGCGCATCTTCCCTCGTACTCGCATCGCGACGAGGAGATCGTCCGGCAGGTGGAGGCGTACGCCCGCACCATGGGCGACGAGTACCTCCGGGACGTGACCACGCTGCGCGCCGGCGAGCAGTGGAACGACCGCCTGCTCGAGCTGGTCCGAACCGCCGACGTGTTCCAGCTCTTCTGGTCGCGCAATTCGATGCGTTCCCCCTGGGTCCGACAGGAGTGGGAGTACGCGCTGTCGCTCGGCCGCCCACACTTCGTCCGCCCGACCTACTGGGAGCTGCCGCTTCCGGAGGCGCCCGACCAGGACCTGCCGCCCGCATCGTTGCGCGCGTCCATTTCCAGCGCTTGCCGGTGCGGGCGGAAGCGGAGTCGGCTCTGCCGCCCTCGCCGCCTGCTCCTCCCCTCCGGCCCTGCGGCCTGCACCCGCTCCCGCACTCAGGACGAGCACCCGCGAGCCGGGGCCGCTTCGCCGCGCCGGCGCCGCCGGTTTCCCGCGGCGCTGGTCGCGCTCCTGCTCGTCGGCTTCCTCGGCGGATCCGGTCGTGTGGAACGTGCAACGGGGCACCGTCCCGCCCGCGTCCACGAGTAATCCCGGCGATCCTATGGAGCTGGCGTGGCGCGGATCGAGGCCACGAGCCCCGACGGAACGCTGCTGGCATCGATGGACGCCGGCGGCCGTCTCCGGATCGCGTCACGCGCTCGGAGGTGAGCCCGTCGTCATCGCCACGGCGTTCCGGCCGCCCGACATCGTCAGCATGCGATTCTCCGACGACGGCACCCGCGTGCTCTGCACGCTGCGCACCGGAGACGGTCGCGTGGGACGCCCGCACGGTGTGCGCGTGGCGATCGGATGACCTCGCCCCGAGTTGATAGAAGTGCGTTCTTAGCAGGGTTTTCGCTTACGGGGAGCGTCGACGCTAGCTCCCCTTATCGGACTTCCGCGCCTGTACCGCCGTTCGCCACAGCGAGACGCGCGGCCGCCTGGAGTGGGAAAGCGATGTCGATCGAGCAGCTCGCACTCGAGCGACGCGAAGAAGCTCGCACATCGCATTGTCGTACTGCTGGCGTGCCGACTACTCGGCGCCCGCGCGCGTCGTTCATGCGCTTCCAAATGCGGGCCGAGCTCTGGGATGCTCAGAACCACCTTCGGTGCTCGGTCGGGAGCGATGCGAAGCGACAGTCGGGGAGTCACCGCGTGAAATCGATCGGCTGACCGCACGCGTTCCCGCCCGCGTTGTAGTCGTAGACGAGCCGGCCTCCGTAGTCTGCGCCCTTCGTCAGACCGGCGAGCAGGACGAGCAGCAAGAAGAGGAAGAGCAACCGTCCCCGCGCGGGAAGGGGCCGTGCCAACACCGCCCAGATCGTCAGCGCCGAGCCGAGCGCCAGGGTCCCCAGCATAAACTGCTCGTGCCGGACCAAGAGTGCCTCGCGCACCGAGGGTGCGATCATCACGCCGGGTTCCGCATAGAGCCCGGTGGCCACCGCTGCCAGCGCCGAAGAGCGCTCCGAGGACAAGCAGCCAGAGGGCCGTCCACGCCACCGACTCACGTCCCGTCGCCCAGGCGAGGAAGTACACGAGCGCAGCGCCCGTCAGAAACGCGATCGGGAAGTGGACGAAGAGCGGGTGCGGGTTCTGGAGGTGCTGCGCTCCGGGGAGCAGATCCGCCGGCAAAAGCGTCCCGCTTATTTGAACGACTCGACCGTCAAGAACGTGCTGCCGTTCTTCGCAAGGACCTTGCACGGTCACGGTGGCGTCACTCCCCATCTTGTCGACGAGGCCGGCCGGGAGCGGCTCCTTGTCCTTGCTCGGCAGCAGCACGTAGGACCTTGTCGGACCCCTTCTCGAGCAGTCCCACGGGGATGCCCTTCTTGGCGCAATCGATGCCGCACTGCTTGTGGCTCGCGCCCTTGGCACCCATGCTCGCATAGCAGAACGATGTCGATGACCTCGCCGGTCACCGTCTCGGCACGGGCCGCCCCCGCGAAGCCGAACACCAACGCGATTCCCAGAGCAACGATCGTGGATTTCGTCATCATCACCGTCCTCCTTTTTCCGGGCTTCGATCCCGACGATCTCTTGACTCGAACAGTTCGTGAGAACGGGGGCAAGCATCGTGGAAAACCAGTCAACACGCCGCCACCGGCCGTGCGTGGATTGCGCTCCCGAGTGCCGACTTCTTACCAAGCCACCACCAGGACGACCCAGGGTGATGGGATGCCTCGTTGATAGTTCGGCCAGCACTACCGGCTTTTTCGCATGGGCGGGCCGACATAACGTTCGAAGTCGGGCGTTCGCCCTGCACTGCCCCGCGCGCAACCCCCGGTCAGCGCCCCGCGATCGCGGGCGGCTCGCCGTCCTTGCGCCTCACCGCGTTCATCGCGAGCGCGATCATCGACGCGATGTCGCGCCGAGGTTCGACGGCACGACGAAGCGTGTTGCCTTCCTTCGCGAGCCGGCCGAACTCGTGCACGTACTGCTCGGCGACGCGCAGCTGCACGGCCTCGAAGCCGCCCGGCACCTGATCGCCAGGGCCACCTGACGGATGCCGTCGGCGGTGGCGTTCGCGACCGAGCGGATCGCCTCGGCCTGGCCTTCGGCCTCGTTGATGTTCTGCTGCTTCTTCGCTTCCGACGCCTTGATCTCCTGCTGCTTGTGACCCTCGGCGGTGTTGATGAGGGCGTCGCGCTCGCCTTCCGACTTCAAGATCGACGGCGCGCTTCTCGCGCTCGGCGCGCATCTGCTTCTCCATGCGCCTCGAGCACGCCCTGGGGCGGCGTGATGTTCTTGATCTCGTAGCGCAGCACCTTCACGCCCCATGCCTCCGAGGCCTTGTCGATCTCGGTCACGACCTGCATGGTTGATGTGGGTGCGCTCCTCGAAGGTGCGGTCGAGGTCGAGCTTGCCGATCTCGCTCCGGAGCGTGGTCTGCGCGAGCTGGATCGATCGCGAAGGGCAGGTTGGCGATGCCGTACGAGGCGCGCTCGGCGTCGAACACCTTCATGTACAGGACGCCGTCGACCCCGACCATGCACGTTGTCGCGCGTGATGCACTCCTGCTCGGGGATGTCCATCGCGTCTTCCTTCAAGCTGTGGCGGTAGCGGATCACGTAGAGGAACGGGACGAGGATGTGAAAGCCGGCGCTGAGGGTGCTGTTGTAGCGACCGAGCCGCTCGACCACGTAGGCGCTCTGCTGCGGGACGACGATCGCGACCCGCGAGACGATGTAGAACGCCGCGCCCGCCAGCAATCAACATCACCAGTAGTGCACCCGACATCGCGTCCTCCTATTCCGAGCGGAGCCAGAGCGTGAGGCCGTCCACGCGCTCGACCCGGCACCGCGTCCCGCGCGCGAGCCCGCCACCATCGACGGCACGCGCGCCCCACGTCGTCCCGCGGAGCTCGGCCCGTCCGACGCCGCCCGCCGGGATCTCCTCGATCACGACCGCCGGCTCGCGGCGCAGGTCGTCGACCGCGTGGGTCACCTCGCTGCTCGAGAGCGTGCGCTTGAAGACCGCGACCGCGCCGATGGCCGTCAGCGTGAACACGAGCCACTGCGCCCACTGTGGTCCGCCCCATCCGAGCCCGACCAGCGCGCCGACCACGATCCCGCCGACGCCGAACGCGAGGCAGGAAGAAGTTCGTCGGGATCTGGGCTTCGGCGATCGCGAGGGCGAGGCCCAGGATCATCCACATCCACCACGTCATGGGCGCTTCTCTGCCACGACAGGTCGGGGCAAGTCGACCCATCAAATGCGTGGATGCTACGGCCGGACGGGCACGTGGTCGGGGACCGCGTCGAGGCGGCGCTCGCCCGAGAGCTTGGGAGAGCGCCGCCTCGTTGGTGCGTCAGAGCACGAGTGTGCCCGGTGCGGATCAGGTACGCGAGGACGCTCGCGCTGCTCTGGATCGAGGATGGCGTGCAGAGCGTCCGAGCGCTTTCACCGCCGCGTCCCGCAGCCGTTCGGCGCTGCCGACGCGGAGCCTCTGCCGCCTCGCGAGCGGCCGCCTCGTCGAATTGCTCGCGATCCGAACGCGTCGGCGAAGACGCCGAGCGTGCGCCGGGCGTCGACCTCGGCCTGCGCGCGCTCGGTCTTCAGGTCGTTCAGGATCTCTTCGCGAGCTCGCCCATCTGTTTCTCGTCGAGATCGAGCTTGAGGGCGAGGAAACGGAGCGGACGGCGCATGCCGAAACCACTGTCGCCGAAGCGTCCGCTCGCCTCGTAGCGGTAGCTCGAGCCGTCGACCGCCGTGGCCGGGATCGAATCCGCAACCGCCGGCGTAGTGCCGCGCCTCGGCGCCGAAGTGCCGACTCTTCCACCAATGGATCATGCCTGGGTACATCACGAGGACCTCCACTGCCGAGGGGCATCGCCCGCCCGGCGGGTTCAATCGACGCTCCGAGGCGGAGCGTCGAACGTGGGCGACATGCTCCACGTGCGATCGAGGATAGCGCCGCGTCGACGACAGTCAACGCAGCTTTCGCGCTTCACCCCTTCACGCAGACGACCTGCTTCAGCGTGTGCACGACCTCGACGAGGTCGCGCTGCGCGGCCATCACCGCGTCGATGTCCTTGTAGGCAGCCGGGCGTCTCGTCGATCACCGCCGCGTCCTTCCGGCACTCCGACGCCCGCCGTCGCCGCGACGTGCTCGCTCGAGCGTGATGCGGCGCTTCGCCTCGCCGCGGCTCATGCGCCGTCCGGCGCCGTGCGAGCACGACGTGAAGCTCTCGGCGTTGCCCTTGCCGCGGACGATGAAGCTCTGCGCGCCCATCGAGCCCGGGATGATGCCGAGCTCGCCGGCGCGGGCGCGGACGGCGCCCTTGCGGGTCACCCAGACGTCGGCGCCGAAATGAGTCTCGCGCTCGACGTAGTTGTGATGGCAGTTCACGGCGTGCGTGCCGAGCTGGAAGGGCGGCAGGTGCTCGCGCAGCACGTCGAGGACGCGCGTCGCCATGAGCGTCGCGATTGGTGCGCGCGAAGTCCTGTGCGAACCGGACGGCGCGCACGTAGTCGGCGAAGGCCTCGAGTCTTCCGTGAGGTAAGCCAGGTTCGCGTCGGGCAGGCGGATGTGGCGGCGCTGCATCTCGGTCTTGGCCTTCTCGATGAAGTGCGTCCCGATGCGGTTGCCGACCCCGCGCGAGCCCGAGTGCAGCATCACCCAGACGGTACCGCGCTCGTCGAGGCAGACCTCGATGAAGTGGTTGCCCGTCCCGAGTGTGCCGAGCTGCTCGGCGGTGAGACCGCGGTCGATCTTCGGGTGCTTCGCGACGATCGCGGCGTACGCGCCGGCCATGCGCTTCCACTCCGACGCGACCGCGGCCGGCGTGCCATGGCGGCCGTATTCCTTCCAGGACCCGCGCGCGCCGGGGCCGCCGACCGGAATCGCGCGCTCGATCGCCGCGCGGATCGCGGCGAGAGAATCCGGCAGCTGCTCGGCACGGAGCGTCGTCTCCTGCGCGATCATCCCGCAGCCGAGGTCGACCCCGACCGCCGCGGGCACGATCGCGCCGACGGTTGGGATCACCGAGCCGACCGTCGCGCCGATGCCCCAATGGCAATCGGGCATGACGGCGATGTGATGATGGATGAACGGCAGCGTCGCGACGTTCCGCAATTGCTGCTCGGCTTGCGCTTCGAGCTCGACGCCCTCGACCCACGCCTTGATCGGAACGGAGCCCGGCGCCTCTATGACGTGCGGGGTCGCCATGGCGCGCTCATCATTGGTCATGCCCGCCGGCAGCGGCGGATGCCAGCGCGCGACGCGCACCCTCGCAGGCCGGGTCGATCGCGAGCGCGTGCGTCCAGTGTTCGCGCGCCTCGGCGTCGCGTCCGGACCTGCGGAGCGCGACGCCGTGGTTGGTTTCCGCCGCGCAGCTCTTCGGATCGAGCCGGAGCGCGGTCTCGAAGGAGGCGATCGCGCGCTCCTGGTCGCCGGAGAGCGAGTAGACGATGCCGAGGTTGTCGTGGGCCTTCGCGAAGTGCGGCTTCAGCTCGACCGCGCGTTCGTACGCACGCTCCGCTTCGTCGAGCTCGCCGCGCTGCTGATGCCACGTCCCGAGGTTGTTGTAGGCGAGCGGATCGGGATTGGATGCGACCGACCGGGCGTAGAACGCGCCGGCCTCGTCGGACCGTCCGAGCTTGGCGAGCACGATCCCCATCCCGAGGCTCGCCTGAGCGTGCGCGGGGTCGATCGCCAACGCCTCGTCGTAGAACGCGCGCGCGCCCGCGTAGTCCTTCGCGGTGAGGCGCAGGTTGCCGGCGTTCACGTAGTTGCGGGCATGGTCGAGTGGGACGAGCGCCAGCCGCGAGACGCCGACCGCGACCGCGATTACCAGCGCGAACCTCGCGACGGGCTGCCAGGCGCGAGCCCGGACGTGGCGTGCGAGGGCGACGAGGGCGAGCGCGGCGAGCACGAACGTGACGCTCAGCAGCGGGAGACGGTAGCGCGCGTTCACGAAGAAGGTCGCGAGCCCGGACAGGTAGGTCAGGATCCAGAGGACGACGACCCAGCGATGGCGGCGCGGCGGCGCCAAAATTCAGCGGTCCGGGTTGAGCACGTCGCGGGCGCTGTGCCGACCGCGTTGCGGCACCTGGTCGCCGTTGGTACCTTGCCCCTCCACCCGCCGGGTCGAGAGGCCCGCGTGGGCGTTCGTGTATGCAGCCACTTCCCACGACGAAGGATCCTCACTCCGCGATGCCGTCCGACGGGCGTCGACGACGCGCGCAGGCGAGCGTTTGCGCGTCGAGGGTCTCCGCGCGGGAGCGCCCGCGCGCTGCTGATCGCCGAGGCTTACCGCGCGGCGCCCTCTCCTTTCTCGTGCTCGCGTCGGGCGCCGCCGAGGCCGAGGCGCTCGTGAGCGACCTGGCACTCTTCCTCGGCGAGGCGCGGGTCGCGCTCGGCGCTGCCGGCGCCGTTCCAGCCCTCGAGCGGCGGGTGCAGTCGTTCCCGGCGTGGGACGTGCCGGCGTTCGAGCCGGTGTCGCCGCCGGCCGCGGTCGTCCACGACCGCATGCGCACGCTCTTCCACCTCGTGCACGGCCGTGACCCGATCGTGGTGACGACCCCCGACGCCGTCATGCAGCGTCTGCTCCCGAAGGCGACGGTCAGCGCGGCGATGCGCTATCTCGTTCAGGGCGACGAGGTCGATGCCGAGGAGCTCGCGCAGCATCTGATCTCGTGGGGCTATCTCCGCGTGCCGGTCGTCGAGGACGTCGGGGAGTTCAGCGTCCGCGGCGGGCTGATCGACGTGTTCACGCCGCTCGATGCCGAGCCCTTCCGCCTCGAGCTCGACGGCGACCGCATCGAGAGCCTCCGCACCTTCGATCCCGATACCCAGCGCTCCTCGGATCAGCGCGAGGAGGTCGTGATCATCCCGGTGCGCGAGGCCTCGCTCGCGGACTTGCGGACGCCCGAGGCGCGGCGCGCCGTCGAGGTGCGTGCGATCGAGATCGAGATGGCCCGTCTCGACCGGAACGCCATGAGCGACGCGCTCGAGAACGGGCTTTTTTCCCAGGGGTCGAGTTCGTATCCCCTACGTCTACCCGGACGGGCTCCGCGACGCTCTTCGACTATCTGCCGGCCGACGTCCGGCTCTGGATCGACGATCCGGCCGGCGTGGAGAGCGCGTGGGACGCGACCTTCGAGCTCGTGCAGCAACGCGCCCGCGAGGCCGAGCAAGCACGACGATTCTTCTCGCCACCGGAGCGTTTCGCGATGAGCGCGCACGCCGCGCGCGACGCGCTCCGGCCGCTCCCGACGGTCGAGCTCGACCCGCTGATCGGCCTCGCCGGCACGGCGGGTCATCTGCGCGTCCCCTGCTACACGCTCGCCGACCTCGCCGCCGCGCGCGCGCAGCAGCAGGGCGCGACGACGCTGAAGCCCGTCGCCGATCGCCTCCGCGACTGGGCCGCGGAAGGCCGCCGGACGTTCGTCGTCGTGCACGGCGCCGGGCAACGCACGCGGCTCCAGGGATTGCTCGCCGCGAACGGCGTCGACGTCGCGATGGCGACGGAGCCGCTGCCGGATCTCCTCGCCGCCGGGGCGGGTCCGCCGGTCATGATCGACGGCGCGCTCTCGCAGGGCTTCCGCCTGCCGCTCGAGCCGTGGGTCTTCGTCGGCGAGGAGGAGATCTTCGGCGAGCGCCGCCAGCAGCGTCGCGTCCGCAAGGTCAGCGCCGCCGACGTGCTCTCGAGCCTCGCCGAGCTCAAGAGCCGACGACTTCGTGGTGCACGTCGACCACGGCATCGGGCTCTATCGCGGGCTCAAGCACCTGAACGTCGCCGACACCGAGGGCGACTTCCTGCACCTCGAGTACCAGGGCGGCGATCGCATGTACGTGCCGGTCGATCGCATCAATCTCGTCGGGAAGTACGTCGGCGGCGGCGACGGCACCGTGCCCGACGCTGGACAAGCTCGGCGGCATCGCGTGGGAGCGCGTCAAAGCGAAGACCAGGGAGGCGCTCCTCTCGATGGCGCGCGAGCTCGTCGAGATCGGCGCCAAGCGCCAGGTGCTCACTGGGCAGAGCTTCGAGAGCGGCGATCCGCTCTTCCAGGAGTTCGAGGCGCGCTTCGCGTTCGACGAGACGCCCGACCAGCAGCAAGGCGATCGACGACGTGCTCGCGGACCTCGCGAAGCGACAAGCCGATGGATCGGCTCGTCTGCGGCGACGTCGGCTTCGGCAAGACCGAGGTCGCGCATGCGCGCCGCGTTCCGCGGTCGTCATGGCCGGGCAGCCAGGTCGCCGTGCTGGTGCCGACGACCGTGCTCGCGCAGCAGCACTACGACACCATGTGCAAGCGCTTCGAGGGCTATCCGGTCAGGGTCGAGATGCTCTCGCGCTTCCGCTCCAACGCCGAGAACAAGGCGACGATCGCGGGCTCGCCGACGGCACGGTCGACGTCGTGATCGGCACGCATCGCCTGCTGCAGAAGGACGTGACGTTCGCGCGCCTGGGTCTGCTCGTGATCGACGAGGAGCACCGCTTCGGCGTGAAGGACAAGGAGCGCATCAAGCGCTCCGCAGCCACCGTCGACGTGCTGACGCTCACCGCGACGCCGATCCCGCGCACGCTGCAGATGGCGCTCACCGGCATCCGCGACCTGTCGGTCATCGAGAGCGCCGCCGGTCGACCGCCTCGCGATCCGCACCTACGTCACCAAGGCCGACGACCACGTCATCCGCGAGGCGATCCTGCGCGAGCTCCGGCGCGGCGGCCAGGTGTTCTTCGTCCACAACCGGGTCGAGACCATCGACCGCCAGGCGCTGCACGTGAAGGAGCTCGTGCCCCGAGGCGACCGTCCTCGTCGGCCACGGCCAGATGGGCGAGCGCCAGCTGGAGCAGGTGATGGACGACTTCATCCACCAGCGCGCCGAACGTGCTGGTGTGCTCGACCATCATCGAGTCCGGCCTCGACATCCCGAGCGCCAACACGATCCTGATCAACCGGGCGGACACGCTCGGCCTGGCGCAGCTCTATCAGCTGCGCGGGCGGCGTCGGACGCTCGAACGTCCGCGCCTACGCCTATCTGTTGATCCCGGGCGAGCACATGATCGGCACCGACGCCCACAAGCGCCTCGAGGCGCTGCAGGAGCTCGACGAGCTCGGCGGCGGGTTCCGGCTGCGCGGCGCACGACCTCGAGATCCGCGGCGCCGGCAACATGCTCGGGAAGCAGCAGAGCGGCAACATCACCGCGGTCGGCTTCGAGCTCTACACCCAGATGATGGAAGAGGCCGTCCGCGAGGTGCAGGGCGAGACCATCGCGAGCGACGTCGAGCCCGAGATCCAGCTCGGCGTTCCCGGCCTACATCCCCGACACCTACGTGCAGGACGTGAACCAGCGGCTCGTCCTCTACAAGCGCCTGGCCGGCTTCAAGACCGCCGAGGATCTGGCGGCGATCGTCGACGAGGATGGTCGACCGCTTCGGCCCGATGCCGCCGCTCGTCGACAGCCTGATCCGGGCCTGATGGATCTCCGGCGTACGCTGAAGGACCTGCTCATCACCGCCGCGCGCGTCCGCGGCGAGCAGATCGTCCTCGAGTTCCACCCCGACACGCCCGTGCACATCGACTACATCCTCGCGGTGCAGAAGAAGATGAAGGACCGCGTGAAAGTGTTCCCGGACGCGCGCGTCGGGTATCGCCCGCTCGCGAAGGATGCGGACGGCCTCGTCGCGGAGCTGAAGGAGCTCTGTCAGCGCCTCCGGTGAGTCGTGGCGCGCCTTCCGGGCGCGCGACGAAGGCGCGCGCCTGGAAGGCCGCGCCCTCTCCAGTTCGCGGAGAGGGCGCGTCGTCGAGTCTACCGCACCTCCGGAAACTCCCCGGTCGGCGTCGCGGTTGCGATCGGCCTCCGGCGTTGCCGTCGCCGCCACCGACGCCGTGACGACGGGTGTGGCGGTCGCCGGGGCGGCTGACGCGGTCGGGGCACCAGGCGTCGCGCTCGGGCTCGGCTCGGTCGAGGTGATGGTGGGCGTCGGCTCGCGCGCACGCATCGCAGCACGAGCTCACGACCGTGCCGCCGTGCTCGGTGCACTCCTCTTCCGACGACAAGGGACGACACCGTCCGGACCGCGCCGTCGCCGGCCTGATCGCACAGCACCACGCCTTCACGCTTGCCGCAGGTCGAGCGGATGAAGCAGCCGTTGACGCCATTTCTCCAGCTGGGCAATGTGGCTATCGTCGGCGCCATCGAACGCGGAGGTGCGCATGAAGCTCGGACTCTACCTACGCAACATGGGCCCGCAGTCGACGCCCGCGACGCTCGTCGCGTGTGCGCGCAAGCGGCCGAAGCTGCCGGTCTCGACGACCTCTGGGTCGCCGACCACGTCGCGATCCCGCCCGACCAATCCGAGGGCTCGGGCGGCCGCTACCTCCGATCCGCTCGCGACCGTCGCGTTCCTCGCCGGTGCGACCGAGCGCATCAACCTCGGCACGGCCGTCCTCGTGTTGCCGTATCGTCCTGCGCGCTCGCGACGGCCAAGTGGGTCGCGACGATCCAAGAAGGTCTCGGCGGGACGATTTCTCTTCGGGGTCGGGGTCGGGTGGATGGAGGCGGAGTTCCGCGCGACCGGCGCCACGTACCGCGCGCGCGACGGACGAGCGACGAGACGCTCGACTTCATCACCCGCTGCTTCGCGAACGACGAGGTCGAGAGCAACGGGCAGCCGTTCTCTTCCTGCCGCGTCCGGCGCGCCCTCCGATCCTGGTTGGCGGCCTGCCGCGGACTGTCGTTTCGCCGCGCGGTGCGACTTCGGCGACGGCTGGATGCCGATGCTCCCCAAGGGCGTCGATCCTTCGCTCCTCCGCGAGCCGATCGCCGCGCCTCCGCGATCAGGATGCGCGCCGCCGGCAAGCCCGATCCCGAGGTCGCGCCTCGCTGACCGAGCTCGTCCTCGACGATCCCGGCGCGCTCGCGGCCTGGTTGTCCGCGTGCGCCGACGCCGGTGCGACGCGCGTCGCGCACTCGTCGCGATACGCCGATGCCGCCGAGTTCACGCGAGTAGCGGAGATCCTGGCGACGGTGCGTACGCGTAGACGACGTCGAGAAGATCGGCGCTCGCGAACGACCGTGCGTCGGGCGCCGCCCGACGATCAGGGCGCCGTCACCGTGATGGCGGCGTCGCCGCCGGTGTCGGTTGAGCTGCTCGGTGCTCCAGGGCGTCTGCCGATCCACCGTCCGTCCCTGAAAATGCGACTGGCGGCTTCGTTCGGCTGGGACGTGCCCAGCAGCCGTTGCCGCGGCTTGCAGCCGCAGTGGCGAGAGGCCGTCGCGGACGGCAGGGGAGCGTGCTCCTTCGCGTTCGAAGGAGCACGCCCGGTTGATCAGGCCGAGTCTACGGCAGACCGAGCGCCGTGCCCCGGAGAGCGACGCGCCCCGGGCTGGGGAGGCCCGCGACGTTGTTCACGGCCCCCGCACCGGTCGGTCCGACGCAGAAGACGGACGCGAGCGCTCGGGTGCGACACGTCGTTGATCGGCGGATCTTCCATGCCGCCACGCTGCCTTCCTTCTTGCCGCAGGTCGAGCGGGATCGGCGCAGCCGCTGATCTTGTTCCGACACTTCTTCGGTATCGTTCCTTCGCTCGCGAGCTGGTTCACGACGTGGGCGACGCAGGATGTGGTAGCGGCCGTGGTTCTTCGCGTCCGCGCAAGAGCACTCGGCGTCGATCGTGGCTTGCACGGTCGCAGCGTGGCCGCTTCTTCGCAATCGACCGGTGCCGCGTTCGCGCGGGCAGCCGGCATGAGGCAGCGACGCCCGCCGATGACGCCGGCGACGACTGGCTTTGGATGAGCGTGATGGGCTTGACGCGTCTTCATGGTTGCGACCCCCTTTCGACGTCCTGCTCGGACCTTCCTGGCCCGGGCAATCGCTTCGACTGCACGATTCGACGTATGGAAAATTACGGAGGTCTCGACCATGACTCGCGCCCTGATCCGATCGATCGGCTGTGGAGCTTTCGCTCGGTCGCGCTCGCGCGCGCCGCGCTTGCGCTGCGCCGCCGATCCGGCGGCCAGGTGCGTGGCGCGCGGCGATCACGGCGAGCTCGGGAAGCGCGCGACGAGCACCGTGGCCTCGCCACAGCGCTCGCCGTCGCGGGAGCGAAAACCGGTGAGCGCTGGCGCGTCTCGGTCGCGCCGGTAGGGTCGCTGTTGCGCGTCGGACGCCGGCCTGTGTCTCGGCGTGGCGGAGGCCGCCTCGTTGGCCGACCTGATCTGAAGGCGTCGCCCGCGGATCCCCGCGTACTGGCCGAGCCTCCTCCGGCGCGACACGTGACTCGCAGCGTATCGCGCCGCGGCCAAGCTCCGGGTCGCCGGCTAAGCGCAAGCCGGTGCCTTTGCGTTCGCGCCAGTTGCCAAGGCCGCGCGCGCCGGCTGGTCCCGGCCTGACCCGGATCTGTGGGACGGCAGCCGACGCCGGCTTCCGGGCCTGGGCGGACGGCGCGCCGAGGCTCAGCGGCGGCTGCGCGCCAGCGCCGACGCTCGACGCGATCGCGGATCGCATCGACGCGTTCGTGACCGCGGTCGGCGCCGTGTTCACGCCGACCGGCTGCGAGCGGCACCTATGACGTTGCGTTCGATTTCAGCCCTTGCCCTCGTCACGCGGAGCCGGCGTCTCGGGACCGTCGCACGCGCGCTCCGGCGGCGACGTCGGGATCGAGTCACCTTCACGGGCGTTCGACTCCTGTCGGTCTTCGGCACCGTGGAGTCAGGGACGGCGGTGACGCCTGCTCGGCGGGCACTCCATCAGCGGCGGCGACATCGCGATCACGGCGCACCGGCAGCGGACGGGTGTCCCCGTCGACCGATCCCCAGCGCATCACCGCGACGGTCGACGTTCCCAGCAGGGATGGAGCATCAGCTTCGCGATGACCCGACCGGCGGTCAGCGCACGGCGGCGGTTTTCACCGGGACGCACGCGATGACGTTCGCCGCGAGCCCCGGTGTGCCTGCATCGTCGTCCGCGTCGATCGCGATCGACGTGCCGGCGAGCGGCTTTCGCGACGACGCTTCCCGCCGCCGATCGGGATGCGACGAGCGCCGTCGTCGGCACCTTCGGCGCGGGCAGCTGTCGGGTCGCGCCGGGCGGGCGGACGTCGTGCCGGCTCCCTCACGACGCCGTCGACCCGGACAGTCTCGGGCGGCGTGTGCGAGAAGCTGATCTCGGATCGGCCTGTGTCGTGCAGATGATCGGCGACCTCACGCCCGGAGCGGGGGCGTGAGCGGGCGGCGGGTCGTTCATCCTCGGGTCCGCGCCGGCGATCTTCTACGAGAACGACAGTGGTCGGCGGCGAAGTGAGCGCGCCGATCCGCGCCGGCTGACGCGATCACGCCGCCGAACGCTCGAGCTCGTGCTCGTCCGACGACGTCGAGCCGAGTCGTAGCTCGCAGAGACCCTCCGCGACCGGGGCGGCGCGCGCCGTCAACTCTGGCGTCACTCGCGACCGAGCGCGCGCGCGATCCAACGTCGGTACGTCTCGTGCACGGCATCGCGCCGAGCGTCGGCACGTCGTTCCCGACCATCATCACCGCCGGCATCTGGTGACGCCGTCCCGCAACGCCTCCTGATGCTCGACGAGGACGGCCGCGCGCGTCGCGGGAGCGTCGGCGGGCGCGAAACGCCTCGTCGGCCGAGGCCGACCTCGCGCCAGAGCGCCAGTTGCGTCGCGCGTTCGCTGATGTCGCGGCTCTCTCCGAAGTAGGGCGCGGAGGGAGACGCGCGTGCATCGCCGCGAATGCCTCGGGCCCGAGTGCGGCGGCGGCCTTGGCGACGAAGATGCGCGGGATGCTGTGGGAGGGCGGACCCTCGTCGCTCGCCCACGGCCGAAACGCCGGCGCTGTCGGGCTCGGCGGCCGGACGGAGCCAGGTCTGCGTGTACGCCCGGAAACCGCTCGAGCGTGCGCGAGCCGTCCGGCGCGGGGCGCAGAGGAACGCGCGCCACTCGATGCGGAGCGCCGCGCCGAACTCGCGTCTCGAGCTGCTCCATCCGCCGCCTCTGAGGTAGCACCACGGACAGAGATAGTCGGACCAGACGACCAGTGCACGCGGGGCTCGGTGTCCATGCGCTCCCGACCATTGCTCCGTGTGCGCGGGCAGCGAGTCGAAGGCGAAACGCCTCGAGCGCGACGACTGACGACGGCCGAGGCGCTCAGCCGCGGAAACGCCGCCTCAGCCGCGGAAACGCGGCGGACGCTTCTCGAGAAATGCCGCGACGGCTTCCTTTGTGCTCGGGGCTCTTCCAGCACTCGCGGAGCAGCACGCTCTCGCGCTCCTGGACCGCCGGAGGTCGGTCGCGCTGCCGTTCTCGGTCAGCAGCTGCTTGATCATGCGGAGCTGCGGATCGGGGTTGGCGGCGAAGCTCCGGCGATCGCGAACGCCTTCGGCACGAGCTCGTCGGGCGTCGGTGAGGACGGTCGACGAGGCCGGCCTGATGCGCCTCGGCGGCGGAGTAGAGCCGCCCCGAGAGGCACATCTCGCTCGCTCGCCCGAAGCCCATGCGCTGCACGAGGAAGTGCGTGCTCGCGAGCTCGGGCACGAGCCCGACCTTGATGAAGAGCATGCCGAGCTTCGCCTTGTCGGAGCGCGACGATGACGTCGAAGGGCAGGATCATCGTCATGCCGATGCCGACCGCGGCGCCGTTCACGGCGGCGACGAGCGGCTTCGAGCGCGCGCGCCAGCGCCACCCAGTCGAGGCCGGCCGGCATGCCGCCCTGACCCGCGGCCGTGTTGCCGCCGGGATCGACGCCGTCGATGCGGCTCTTGAAGGTCGCCTCCATGTCGGCGCCGGCGCAGAAGCCGCGGCCCGGCGCCGGTCATCACGATCGCGCCGATCGCCGGGTCGGCGTTGGCGCGCGCGATCGCGTCGGCCTGCTCCACGCCCATCGCGCGGCGTCCACGCGTTCAGCTTTCGGGACGGGTCGAGCGTGATGAGCGCGACCGCGCCGCGCGTCTCGTAGGTGATCTGCTCGTAGGTCATCGTCATGGGCGGCCTCCCAGGTCAGACGTAGGCTTTCAGCAACGCGAAGACCACGACGCCCGTCACCGACACGTAGAACCAGATCGGCAGCGTCACGCGCGCGATCCGGCGATGTGCGGCGAAGCGGCTCGTGCCGGCGTAGAAGAGCGTCGACAGGATCAGCGGCAGGGCCGCGATCGAGAGCCCGATGTGGCTCACCAGGATGAAGAAGTAGATCGGACGGATCATGCCCTGGCCGGGGAAGCGCGTGTCGCCGTGGAAGTTGTGGTAGACGACGTAGCTCACGAGGAAGCAGCGCCGAGAACGCGACCGCCGCGAGCATGCAGCGCATGTGGGCCTGGCGGTTGCCGCGCTTGATGTTCACGATAGCCGGCGGCGAGCGCCGCGGCGCTCAGGCTGTTGAAGACCGCGTTCGCGGCCGGGAGCACGCCGATCCAGGCCGGCGCCGCCGCGCGGGTCGTCTTCAGATAGATCAGCCAGATCAGAAAGCCGGCGATCGCCGCCGAGAGCGGCAGGATCCACACCAGCGGCCGCGCGTTCGGCGAGCGCGTCGTCCATGCTCGGCGTCAGACGTGCTTCAGCACTTCCTCGGCGAGACGCTGCTGCGTCCGCGGGTCGACGCCGCCGCCGAAGAGCACCTGCGACACGTCCCACTCGCGGGCGCGGCGCTTGAGCTCGGCGACGCACTCGTCGGGCGTCCCGATCAGCGCCATCGGCGAGCGCAGCATGCCCTCGGGCGTGGTGTTGAACATCGGCGCCATGCCCTCGACGGTGGCGCGCGTCGCCGCCGGCGAGTCGGTCAGCATGGCACGTGAAGATCATGTTGCTGATGCGGATCTTCTTGCCGTCGCGGCCGTGGCGCGCGGCCTCGTCGCGCAGGAACTTCACCTTCGAGGTGAAGGCGTCGTCCGTCAGCTTGGCGACGTTCTCGAGCTTGATGTAACCGGGCTTCCCGGCGTCGGCGATGATGTTCACGACGTCGGCGTGCTTGGCCGCGACCCGCAGCAGTCCCTTGCCGCCGCCGCCGAGGAGGATCGGCGGCGCCGGCTGCTGCACCGTCTTCGGCCACAGGATGCAGCTCGTCGAAATGGTAGAACTCGCCCTCGAAGGTCGTCTCGTCCTTCGACCACAAGCGAGCGGATGCAGGTGAGGGCCTCGTCGAGCATGCGGATGCGGGTCGTGATGTCGGGGTAGGGAAGTCCGGTCATCTGGAACTCGCGCTCGGTCCACCCGGTTCCGAGGCCGGCGACGAGGCGCCGCCGCTCAACTGGTCGAGGGACGCGAGGCTCTGCGCGGTGATGATGGGGTGACGGAAGAGGTTGCAGAGCACGAGGTGCCCGACCTGCGCTTTCTTGGTCGCCTCGGCGATCACCGCGACCATGATCATCGGGTCGTACGAGAGGTTGTGCGGATCGAAGCTCTTCTCCGGGCCCTCCATCACGATGTGATCGGGGACCGTGATGACGGTGTAGCCTTGTCCTCGGCCGCCTGCGCGCGGTCACGGAGCTGGCTGGAAGTCGATGTTCGCGAGCTGCAGGCCGTATTCCATGGGGATCTCCTTCGTGCCGAACGGGCGCTGAACGTGATGGACTCGAGGGTTTATGGCACGGCGAGACCCTGAGGCAAGGCGGCCGCGTGATTGACTCGGCACCGTCGTCCGGGTGAGGTCGGCGTCTCGTGACGGCGCAACCCGACTCTTCGAGACGACACGTCTCACGCTCGTGCCCGCGGCGGCGAGCGACCTCGAAACCCTCTGGGCGCTCTGGAGCGACCGCGAGGTTCGCCGCTTCCTGTTCGACGATCAGGAGGTGTCGCGCGAGCTCGCGACCGAGGTGCTGAGCGGCCTGCTCGCGGCGGCACCGCGAGGGCTCGGGCTCTGGCTCGCGCGCGAGCGCGCCTCGGCGGCGGCGATCGGGTGCGGCGCGCTGATGCCGGTCGGGAACGCGGTCGAATACGAGCCGGCGCTCGCGGGTCTCGTCGAGCCGATGGCCGCGCTCCATCCCGCCTGGTGGGGACGCGGCTATGCGACCGAAGCGTTGCGGGCGCTCGTCGACCACGCGTTCGGCGCGCTCGATTTGCCGCGGATCGCCGGGGTGACCGACGTGCCGAACGAGGCGTCCCACCGCATGCTGCTGCGTCTCGGGTTCATCCTGCGGGCGAGTGCGCCGGACCGCACTATCGCCTCCGCACCTACATGCTCGATCGTCCGAGCCGAAGAGAGGAGCCGACCTCATGCCCGACCACACCGCGCTTTCGCCGGCCATCGAGGCCAAGAGTCTCGACGCGCTCATCTGCCTGTCTTCCGCGAGGACGCCGTCCTGCACAGCCCGATCACGTTCCAGCCGCTTCGAGGGCAAGGCGCGCGATCCGGCGCCTGCTCGCCATCATCTTCGAGGTGTTCGAGGACTTCCGCTACACCGACGAGCTCGACGCGGCGGACGGCATGACGAAGATCCTCGTGTCCTGATGCGCGGCACCGCGGGCCGGACGGCGTCGTCAAGCACCGCGACGCCGAGGGCATCGACCTGGTCCGCTTCGACGAAGCCGGCATGGTCCGCGATCTGACCGTCATGGTGCGTCCGCGCTCGAGCCTGGAGATGCTGCTCGCCGAGGTGCAGCCGCGCCTCATGGCGGCGTTCCAGGCCGACGCGCGCTGAGTCGCCGTGACCGCGGCAGCCGACAGCTTCCCGCAGTGCACGCTGCGTTCCTCGCGAGGCCGTGCCGCGCCTCGCCGCCGATTCGCGTCTGGTCGGCCGTCGCGGCGGGCGGGTCGTATGCGGCCGACGCGCTCGACGAGTTCAGCGATCTCGACCTCGTGATCGCGGTCGAGCCGGCGGCGTACGACGAGGTGATGGCCGCGCGACAGACGATCGCGCGCCGGGCTCGGGTCGTTGCTGGTGGCGTTCACCGGCGAGCACGTCGGGCGAGCCTCGTCTTCTCATCTGTCTCTACGGGCCGCCCCTCCTGCACGTGGATCTCAAGTTCGTGCGCCTCCCCGATCTCGGAGAGCGCGTCGAGGATCCGGTCGTGCTCTCGGCAGCGCGACGGCCGTCTTGCGGCGGTCCTCGCGACCGGAGTCGCGCGCTATCCCGTCACCGGATCTCCAAGCCATCGAAGACCGCTTCTGGGTGTTGGTGCACTACATCGCGACGAAGGTCGGACGCGGCGAGCTGCTCGGAAGCCGCCGACGCGCTGAGTTTCAGTGCGGTACCTCGCACTCGGTCCCATGGCTCTCGCCAGCCGCGGTGCGCAACCGACTGGCGTCCGGAAGCTCGAGCAAGCCGCACCCGATCTCGCCGCCGAGATCGGCACAGACGGTCGCGGTCTGCGACGCGCGCTCGTGCATCACCGCACTCACGCGCGGCCGATCGAGTGCTACCGCCGCCTCCGGGCCGAGATCGGCGCCTCCGACTCTCCGCCGTCACGAGGCCGCAGAAGCCGCGGCGGTCGACTACGTGCGCGAGATCGCGGCGCGCGTGCAGTCGCGCGTGAAGCCGGCGTCGCTCCGCTTTTCCCCATCCCCGACCTCCGCTAAGGTCCGCCGATGATCAGCGAGAGCCGTACTCATCGCGTTGATCCTCGTCGCCGGCGATCGGGCCGGCGGCTCCGGCGCCGAGACGCTGAACCGCATCGTCGCCACGATCGACGGCGACCCGATCACGCTGATCGAGCTCGAGCGCTACGCCGAGATCGCCAAGAAGCGACCCGGGCGGCGATCAGGCTGGCGGTCGACCAGAAGGCGATGCTCGACGAGCTCGTGCTCGACAAGATCATCCAGAAGCAGGTCGAGATCCTCGGCCTCAAGGCGTCCGATCAGCAGATCGACGGCTACATCGAGTCGATCCGCACCCGGAACAACCTGAGCGAAGAGCAGCTCATGGAGGCCTTGAAGCAGCAGGGCATGAGCTGGGATCAGTATCGCGGTACAGGTGCGCGCCGACATCGAGCGCGCCAACCTGATCAACCGCGAGATCCGCAACAAGGTGAACGTCTCGCCGGAAGAGATCGAGCGCTACTACAAGGCGCATCTCGACGAGTACGGCGCCTCCACGAAGGTGCACGGCGCGGTTGATCTCGTTCCTCGTGCCCGCGCGACGCGAGCGACGCCGACAAGGCGGCGATCCGCGCCAAGGCCGAGGAGGTTCAGAAGCTCGCCGCCGACGGCGGCAACTTCGCCAAGCTCGCCAAGGAGCATTCGCAAGGCCCGGCGGCGGAGGAGGGCGGCGACATCGGCGAGATCGAGCCCGACGAGATGCAGCCCGAGTTCGCGAAGGCGGTCAAGGGACTCGCGCCGGGGCAAGTGAGCCCGCTCATCGTGACCGCCGACGGCTTCCACATCCTGAAGATCGACAAGACCTCCGGTGAGACGCACCGTCCGCTCTCCGAGGTCAGCGAAGAGATCAAGGAGAAGCTCTACAAGGAAGCGATGGAGACGCGGTACGACCGCTGGCTGAACCAGGATCTGCGCGCGCGCCACCACGTCGAGACCTTTCTTTGATCCGTCCGCTCGGGATCACGCTCGGTGATCCCGCCGGAGTGGGCGCCGAGGTGATCCTGAAGGCGCTCGCGCACCCGCGGCTCCGCCGCGTACCGGCCGTCGTCGTGGGCGACGTCGACGACGCATGCGCGAGACGGCGCGGCGACTACGCGTGGCGTGCGACGTGGTGGCAGTCGGCGCGGACGACGTCGCCGCGGGAGTGCCGTCGCCGCGGCGCGGCGCGCCGCGACCGACGGCTCGTCCCGGTCGTCGGTGTCGAGCGACTCGGCGCCGCCGCGCGCCGCCCCGGAAAACCGTCGGTCGCGGGCGGCCGGGCCGCCTACCGCTACATCGAGACCGCGACCCGGCTCGCGCGCGCGCCGGCGCGATCGCCGGCATCGTCACCGCGCCGATCAACAAGGCCTGGGTCACGCGCGCCGGCTTTCCGATCAGCGGCCACACCGAGCTCCTGAAGGATCTGACCGGCGCGCCCGCCGTTCGCATGATGCTCGCCGGGAGCCGGCTCCGCGTCGTGCTCGTGACCATGCACGTGGCGCTCGGCCGCGTGCCCGCGGCCCTCACCGTCCGCGAGGTCGCCCGCACAATCACGATAGCCGCCGACCACCTGCGCCGTTATCATCGCGTGGCGCGAGCCCCGCATCGCGGTCGCAGGCCTGAATCCTCACGCCGGTGAGGACGGGCTCTTCGGTCGCGAGGAGGGGCGCATCATCGCGCCCGCGATCGCGCGGGCGCGGCAAGCCGGTGCCGACGCGAGCGGGCCCTATCCGGCCGACTCGCTCTTTTTCAGGCGGTAGAGGACAAGAAGTTCGACGCGGTGATCGCGATGTACCACGACCAAGGACTGATTCCGTTGAAGCTCCTGCACTTCCACGACGCGGTGAACGTCACGCTCGGCTTGCCGATCATCCGCACGTCGCCCGATCACGGCACCGCGTACGACATCGCAGGCAAGGGCAAGCCGCCGACGCCGGCAGCATGATCGCCGCGATCGCGCTCGCCCACGACGATGAGCCGCTCCGGCGGCAAGGAGAGCTCCGCGCATGAGCCCAGCCGTCAATCCAGCGATCTTCCGCGAGTACGACATCCGCGGCATCGCCGACGTCGACTACGACGCCGCGTTCGCGCGCGTGCTCGGGCGCGCCTACGCGACCTTCGTCGCCGACAAGAACGTGAAGCGCGTGAGCGTCGGACGCGATGCGCGCCTCACGTCGAACAAGTACGCCGACGCGCTGAAGGACGGCCTCCGGTCGGCGGGCTCGACGTCGTCGACCTCGGCATGACGCCGACGCCGCTCGTCTACTACTCGCTACTACCACCTCGACGTCGACGGCGGGATCCAGGTGACGGGCAGCCACAATCCGTCCGACCACAACGGCTTCAAGATTTGCGTCGGCAAGATCTCGATCTACGGCGAGGACATCCAGGAGCTGCGCCGCATCATCGAGTCCGGCAAGTTCCGCGAGGCGCCGCGCGGCAAGGAAGAGCACTACGCGATCATCCCGCCCTACCAGGACGGAGCTGATCGCGCAGTTCGGGACGCTGCCGCGGAAGCTCAAGGTGGTGGTCGACTCCGGGAACGGCGCCGCCGGTCCGGTCGCGCCGCGCATCATTTCGGCGCTGGGCTGCGACATGCGCGACATCTTTTCGGAGCCGGACGGCCGCTTCCCGAATCACCATCCCGACCCGACGGTCGAAGAGAACATGGAGATCCTGATCGACACCGTGAAGAAGGACGGCGCCGACCTCGGGATCGCCTTCGACGGCGACGCCGACCGCGTCGGCCTCGTCGACCACCACGGCCACATCCTCTGGGGCGACGAGATGCTGGTCCTCTTCGCGCGCGACATCCTCGCCGAGCGCCCGGGCGCCGTGATCGTCTCCGAGGTGAAGTGCTCGCAGCGCCTCTACGACGACATCGCGAAGCACGGCGGCAAGGCGCATCATGTGGAAGGCCGGCCACTCGCTCCTGAAGGCCAAGATGCGCGAGACGAAGGCCGCGCTCGGCGGCGAGATGAGCGGTCACATCTTCTTCGCCGACCGCTACTACGGCTACGACGACGCGATCTACGCCGCGTGCCGTATGCTGCAGATCGTCGCCGAAGCCGGCAAGCCGCTCGCCGAGCTGCTCGCCGACCTGCCGCCGGCGGTGAACACGCCGGAGATCCGCGTCGACTGTCCCGACGCGCTGAAGTTCAAGATCGCCGAGCAGGCCAAGGAGAAGTTCCGCAAGGCCGGCTACGATCTGATCGACATCGACGGCGTGCGGGTGAAGTTCGCCGACGGGTGGGGCCTGATCCGCGCGTCCAACACGCAGCCGATCCTGGTCATGCGCTTCGAGGCGTCGAACGCCGAGAAGCTCGCCGAGTACCGCGCGGTCGTCGAGAAGGTGCTCGACGAGGTGAAGCGCGAGGTCGGCGCCTAGTCTCCTCGAAACGGATTCCCAAAACTCTGCTGTGTCGTGATTTCTGCGGCGGCGGCCGGCGCGTGAGCTGGGCGCCGGCCGTCGTGCTCGTCGTCTACTGGCAGCCGCAGAGGCCGCCGCTCTCGACACACTGCTCGGCGGCCGTGGCACAGAGGCCGTTGGCGCCGCTCACGACGCACACCGAGCTGCTCAGGTTCTCGCAGCGGAGGTCGGCGGGGACGCAGCGACAGTCGTCCTGGCCGTGAATCTCGGAAAGCCCGGGATCCCCGTGAGCTCGTAGCCCGTTGGGACGAACACGCACGTGGCGGCAGCCGCGCTCTGCTCCCACGCTCTGGAATCATCGCCCTGTCCGGAACGTCCGTCCGCAAGCTGGCTTCGACCGTCAGGTCGGCGGCGGCGTGGAAGTCCCAACGATTCTGGTCGCCGCGGCCAGGCCTTGTCCAACTCGATCGGCACCCGTCGCGCGGCGTCAAGGATCGATACCCCCACGCTTGCGGACGACATCGACGCTCCCGAGGCGGAGGAACCTGGGATCGAACACGCGTAGGTGGACGTGTGCCACCAGCCATCCGAGCGTGCTGAACACGAGTGCGAGCGCCGCCTGACGTATCGTGTCCTTCCAGCGGACGACCCGAAGCGCGCTCTGGGCGGCCCAGTCGCCTGCGATCACGGTCAGGAGTCGAAGCGCCAGATAACCTGCGAGGGCGGTCGCGCCGGCGAGGATCAGCCTGCGCACCGTGAGAAGCCGAAGCGAGGTATTCACGCCTCGACGACCGTGGTCGGGACGGCGGCGTTCCAATTCCTGGCGATCAGCAGCACGAGAGCGAGGACCAGGATCGCGAGCCCGGCACGGACGAGCTTCCGGAGCGTGGGATCGATTTGCCACACTTTGAAGCCGAGACTACTGCCGGCGGCGAGCAACGTCTTCAAATAGCCCGAGACGGTCGAGTCCGCCTTCATCGCGGGCTCGATGCGTAGGAAGCTCCAGTCCCACGGCGGCGCGGGCGCGTGGTCGAACCCCTCGATGCACTTCTGCTCGTGCAGCTGGAACTCGGTCATCCGATAGCCGCTCGTCATGAGGGCGCAGGCTTCCGCCTCGAGAAGGAGTCCAAATCCGTCCGAATGCCGGACAAGAGTGCTTGGACGTCCTTGGCGATTCCATACCGCGTCAACGGACCGCGACGCGACGGAGGCCGAGCATCGTCAGACGCGTCATAGGGGTCCTGACAGGCGATCCAATCGACGGGATCACCCTCGAGATCGCCCTTCAGGTGGACGAACATGAAGCCGCGCAGCAAGCCCGACCGTCGGCGTCCCTTCAGGTCGTGGTGCTGCGCCGTCCGGATGCGGGCCTGAAATACGTCATTCGTCCGAAGCAGCACGCCGAATGCGCCGGCGCTGACGGCCCGCTGCGACTCCATCTGGCCGCTCGCGTCGCTGACGAGCATCACACGGCAGTCTTGCTCCTGAAGGCTCGCCACTCCCTGATTGTCGCACACGCCGCCATCGACGAGACGGATGATGCGGTCCGGATACAGTCCGTCGAACGAGAGCGGCTCGAAGATGCCCGGAACGGCCGCGGACGATCCGACCGCCGCACCGAGACGGATACGCTGGAAAGCGGGCGGCGCTTCATCGTAGTACATCCGACGGAGGCACTCGTTGCCGTCGATCTCTTCGTCGATCCCGGCCGGGGATTCCCCATCCAGGTCGCCGTAAACTGCCAGGTGTGACCGGTGTTCAGCGTCGTCGCGTTGAGCACGATGATCGGAACCTTCGCGGTGCGCTGCCAGTTTTGGCAGACGGGAGAGAAGGCCGCGTCGTTGAAGGTCTGGCCATTGGCATCGGCCGTCAGCGGCGCGATCTTGAGATCGTTGATCCACCGCTCCTCGTCCTGTTTACCGTCGACGATCCGGGCGTACAGCTCGCTTTCGTACATGCTCGCCGGCGCGTGTCGTTCGTGAGTAGTCGCGACGCCAGAGCATGTTGAGCGTCTTCATCGGGTCGAGGAACACCCGCATGCGCACGTTGCGCTGCACGCCCGCGACGAACTGTCCGCGCATGTCCTCGACGATGTCGATGTAGTCTTGGGCCGTGATTTGATCCGCAGTTTTCGTCTCCAGGAGACGCCGGACGAGCAGGTAATAGTAGGCGCCGACGATCGAGCCGCCGGAGACACACGACAGCACCTCGACGTGGCGGAGTAGATCTACCTCCGCGAGGTACGCGAGGACGCCGATGTGATACAGCGAGGCGCGAAATCCGCCCCCAGAAAGCGCGAGCCCCACTTTCCCCGCGAACGCGGTGCGCGGGACGGCTTCGGCGCCGAATGCCTGCGCGAGCACGGTCCAAGCCTTGGTCTTCCTGAAGTCGTCGAACGTCATCTCGACATGCTGAATGCGCGCGAGGGCCGCGAGCTGACGTGCCGACGATTCGAGCTCCCATTGGTAGACTTTGCCGCCAACGGCGGCCGTGCCCTTGAGCAACCATTGCAGGGCGTTGTCGTAGTCCTGGAGGCCGAAATACGCTTCGGCGACGGTCGCGTAGTACCACCACTTGCTCGCGACCCACTTGTGGGCCGGTTCGTCCACGAGTGGGCTCACCAGCTTCACGATGTCGCACCGGATCTCGCGGGCCTGGTTGCGGCGCGATCCGGCCGTCGACGAGGCTTCCCTGCCTCCTCGCCTTCGTGCTCTTCCAGGCTTGCGAGCTGGTCGAGGATGAAGGCGGCGTTGATCCCGTTGTAGCCTTGATCCGTCACGGCTCCGACGGCAGCACCGCGGAGGTAGTAGTGCAGTGCGCGCTCGAGGTGCTGCCGCTGATTGTCGACCTCCCATTTGCGCTTGAAGATGGCGCCGGTGAGTCCGAGCGTTTCTTGGTTCTTCGTCGTCGCGAGGTTTTCGACCCTTTGCAGGACGCCGAGCGCGAGATCCAAACGCCGATCGGCAGGAAGCTCTTGGTCCTTGTAGGTGCACAGCGCGAGCTGCTGAAAATCTTGAGGCGCTTTTCGTGAGTGTCGATGCGTGGGTGGTTCGTGGCGCGTTTGAGGATGCGACGGGCGAGCTCGAACTGCATCTCGTTCTTCAGTGCCGTCGCGACATCCAACGCATCGTCGGGATCGACCTGCGTTCCCTGCAGGATGTCACGCGCCCGCACGACGTCCGGGCTCGGCGCGTCTGGGAACCTTGGCTTTCGGGACCGCGTGTCGTCGCACGACCCGGTGTGGGCGCGATTGGCGTATCGCTGATGTTCATCGTTGTCCCCGTGGCGTGCGGCGTGCTTCGCAGCCCATCTCGCGTCTGCCGCGGACGAAGACGTGTACTCGCGTTCGCTGCCGCTTGCCAAGAAACGCGGCGGGATCGACTGCGCCAATTTGAGCCAGTACGCGCGAAGAGGTCTCTTCTGGGGACGCGTCGCAGCGAGCGTCGACGCTTGCTCACCCGGCGCGATCCCAGTAGGACCAGCCTCCCTTTCTGGAGGCCCCACCATGATTTCGACCGATCAGCTCTCTCTCTCGTTCGGCAGTCGTGTGCTCTTCGAGCACGTCAGCCTCAAGTTCACGCCGGGCAATTGCTACGGCCTGATCGGCGCCAACGGCGCGCGGCAAGTCGACGTTCCTGCGCTGCCTCTCGGGTGAGCAGGAGCCGTCGGCCGGCAGCGTGATCATTCCGCCGCATCAGCGCCTGAGCATGCTCCGCCAGGATCACTTCGCCTTCGACGAGGTCGACGGCGCTCACCGCGCGTGCTCATGGGGCACGCGACGCTCCACCAGGGTCATGGTCGAGAAGGACGCGCTCTACGCCAAGGCGGACTTCAGCGACGCGGACGGCATCCGCGCGGCCGAGCTCGAGACCGAGTTCGCCGGATCTCGACGGCTGGAATGCCGAGGCCAAGGCCGGGGCGCTGCTCGACGCCCTCGGGCTCGGGGAGGACCGCCAACGGAAGCTCGTCCGCGACCTCGAGGACGGCGAGAAGGTGCGCGTGCTGCTGGCGCAGGCGCTGTTCGGCGAGCCGGAGATCCTCCTGCTCGACGAGCCGACGAACCACCTCGACGTCGACACGATCCTCTGGCTCGAGGAGTTCCTGCTGAGCTTCAAGCACACGGTGATCGTCGTCTCCCACGATCGCCACTTCCTCGACCGCGTGTGCACGCACGTGGCGGACGTCGACTTCCAGAAGATCACGCTCTTCACCGGCAACTACACGTTCTGGTACGAGTCGAGTCAGCTCGCCCTCCGCCTCAAGCAAGAGGCCAATCGCCGCAAGGAAGACCAGATCAAGGACCTGAAGTCGTTCATCCAACGCTTCAGCGCCAACGCGTCGAAGTCGAAGCAGGCGACCTCGCGGAAGGTGCGGCTCGACAAGATCACGCTCGACGACATTCGGCCCGTCGTCCCGCAAGTATCCGTTCATCGCGTTCCAGACCGAGCGCGAGCTCGGGAAGGACGTGCTCTTCGTGGAGTCGCTGTCGAAGACCATCGACGGCGAGGTCCTCTTCGAGGATCTGTCGCTTCACGTTGGGTCGCGGCGAGAAGCTCGTCGTCACCGGCAACGACCTGGCCGCGCACGACCCTGATCCAGATTCTCGCCGGCGAGGTCGCGCCGGATGCGGGCAAAGTTCGCTGGGGCCGCTCGGTAAACCTCGGCTACTTCCCGAAGGACAACGCCGCGTTCTTCGACTCCGACCTGCACGCTGGTCGAATGGCTCCGCAGCGCGAGCCCGAACCAGGAAGAGACCTTCGTCCGCGCCTTCCTCGGGCGCATGCTCTTCTCGGGGGAAGCCAGCAAGAAGAGCGCACGGGTGCTGTCGGGCGGCGAGCGGGTCCGCTGCATGCTCTCGCGCCTGATGCTGCAGGACCCGAACGTCCTCCTGCTCGACGGACCGACGAACCACCTGGATCTCGAGTCGATCACCGCGCTCAACGACGGGCTCCTCAAGTTCCCGGATCGATGGTCGTGAGCTCGCACGACGTGCAGTTCGTGGACTCGCTGGTCACGCGCGTGCTCGAGCTCGCGGGCGACCGAGTACTACGACCTCGAGACGAGCTACGAGGAGTATCTCGCCGACCCGGCCCGGCGTGCGCGCGTCGCGACGTTGGAAGACCGCGCCGCCTGATTGTCTTTTCGCCGGCGATCCGGGGTAGGGTCGCGGCATGTTCTACGCATTCCACTGTCAGATGAAGAAGATGCTGGGCCAGCTCGACGGATGGCTCGGCGCCGCCGCGGACAACGCGAAAGCGAGAGGGTTCGACCCGAACGTCCTCGTCGAGTCGCGCTTGGCGCCGGATCAGTTCTCGTTCGTGCGGCAGGTCCAGGCGGCCTGCGACACGGCGAAGCTCGCGACGCTCCCGCCTCACCGGGAAGGACGCCCCGAGCCATCCCGATACCGAGACGACGCTCGACGAGCTGCGGGCGCGAATTCGCTCCGTGATCGCGCATCTCGAGGGCGTCTCCGAGGCGGACTATGCCGCCGCCGCGACCCGCGTCATCACGACGCCGCGCTGGGAAGGCAAGGTCATGAGCGGCGCCGACTATTTCATGGAGCACGCCGCTGCCGAACTTCTTCTTCCACGTCACGCACGCGTACGCGCTGCTCCGCCACAACGGGGTCGCCGGTCGGCGAAGCGCGACTACCTCGGCGCCCAGACGCGCCGCGCCCCAGGTACGCTGAAGAACGGCCCTCGGCGTCGTCATTGCAGCCCCCGCCGGGCATTTTCAGCTGCTCTGGGTGTCGTATCCGGCGTGCCCGCGCCGTAGCCGATGACCAGCAGCTCGGCGGGCGGCAGCGGTGGCGCAACGACATCAACTTCGTCCACGCGGAACTCGCCCCGGTCAGCGGGCTGTGAAGTAGACCGTAGCCCCCGCGGGCACACGAGCCGGCCGTTGCTCCTTCTGCGGGCGAGGAGCTGCGTTCGATGTTGGCAGTGCTGTGCAAATGTGCACCATCAAGCGTTTCGAGCATGCTCTACATTGCGATTTTCGATGTACGTCATGGCACGTACGTTGCTTTGCGTGGCCCACAATTTCCTGCAAGACCCGATCATTCTCGATCTGATCCGCCGGGAGGTCCCCGCCGATTGATACCCCACAATCCCTCCAGGCAACCGGTCGCGGTGTCGCGTTCGCGCGAATGATGCGTCGCGCCCGGCTCGGAGGCCTCACCACGCTCGCCCTCCTGATGGTTTCAGAGAGCCACGGATTCGCGGCGGCGTGTCCCGACGGCGCCGCCACGGTCGTGTCCGTGCAAGGTACGGTCGAGGGCAAGCGTGCCGCCGAGGAAACGTGGATCGCCGCTCACCTCGGCGACGTCTACCGCCCGGGGATACCGTCCGCGTCCAGGCACAGAGCCGTGCCGACCTGGCGCTCGCCAATCAATCGGTGCTCCGGCTCCGCGAGGGCACGACGCTCGTGGTGCAAGGGGCCAAGAACGATACACAGCTACGCCGTCGATCTCATGCAGGGCGCAGCGCATTTCTTCAGCCGACAAGGCGCGCGCCAACTCGAGGTCAACACCCCCTTCACGGTCGCGGGCGTACGTGGCACGGAGTTCGCGATCGACGTCGAGGCCGACCAGGCGGTGGTGCGCGTCTTCGAAGGTCGGGTGATCGCAAGCGGGCCGGCCGGCAGCCTCGCGCTCACCGACGGCCAGGCGGCCGTGGCCGCGTCCGGCAAGCCGCCGACGATGAAGGTCGAGGCACGTCCGCGGGACGCGGTGCGGTGGACGCTCTACTACCCGCCTGTCGCCTACCTGCCGGCGCGCGAGCCGGATCGGGTCACGGCGGTCGGTCAGGCGATCGAACGCTCCGCCGAGGCGTCCCGCCGCGGCGACGTCACGCACGCCTCGACGCGCTCGCCACGGTCGATGCCGCCACCGTCAAGGATCCCGGCTTCTTCACGTATCGCGCGTCCCTGCTCCTCGCCGTCGGCGCGGTCGACCGGGCCGCGGCCGATCTCTCGCGCGCCCTCGCACTCCGGCCGAACGACGCCGATGCCCTCGCCCTGCAGGCGGTGATGGCGCTCGCCGAGAACCAGAAGGACGAAGGGCTCGCGCTCGCGGAGCGCGCCGTCGCGGCGAATCCCAACGCCGCCAGCGCCGCGATCGCGCTTTCGTATGCCCGCCAAGCCCGCTTCGACCTCGGGGAGCGCGCGATGCCGCGAAGCAAGCGGTGACGATCGCGCCCGACGATGCGCTCGCCTGGGCGCGCCTCGCCGAGCTGCAGTCGTCGTTCGGGGATCTCCGCGCCGCGACCGACGCGGCCGACCGCGCCGCCACGACTCGAGCCCAATCTCTCGCGAACGCAGACGGTCCGCGGATTCGCGTTGCTCACCGAGGTCCATACCGCCGCGGCGGCCGAGGCTTTCACCCGCGCGATCGAGCTGGACTCCGCCGACCCCCTGCCGCGGCTCGGGCTCGGGCTCGCGAAGGTACGCGACGGCCATCTCGACGCGGGAGCGCGCGACCTCGAGGTGGCCGCGAGCCTCGATCCGGGAACGCCCTCGTGCGGAGCTATCTCGGCAAGATCTACTACGAGGAGAAGCGTACGGGCCTCGATACGCGCGAGTACGAGATGGCGAAGCAGCTCGACCCGCTCGATCCGACGCCGTGGTTCTACGACGCCATCACGAAGCAGACCACCAACCGGCCCGTCGAAGCGTTGCGTGGATTTTCAGAAGGCGATCGAGCTGAACGACAATCGCGCGGTCTATCGACTCGCGGTTGTTGCTGGACTCGGACCTCGCCGCGCGCAGCGCCAGCCTCGGGCGCATCTACGGCGACCTCGGATTCCAGCCGCTCGCGCTCGTCGAGGGATGGAAGTCGGTGAACGTGGACCCTACGAACTACTCGCGCATCGCTTCCTCGCGGACAGCTACTCGGTGCTGCCCCGCCATCAGATCGCGCGCGTGAGTGAGCTCCCTGCAATCCCAGTTGCTGCAACCCATCAACATCACGCCGATTCAGCCGCGGCTCGCCGAGAGGCAACCTCTTCCAGGTGAGCTCGGGCGGGCCGACCGGCCTCGCGTTCAACGAGTTCAACTCTGCTCTTCAACCGGGACCGCGCGACCCTGCAGACGACCGGTGTGACGGGCTCGAACGACACGTACGGCGGCGAAGGCATCGTCTCCGGCGTCTACAAGCGGGCGTCGTTCAGCGTCGGCTACGATCACTTCACGAGCGACGGCTTCCGCCCGAACGACGACCAGCGCGACGACATCGTCGACGCGTTCTTCCAAGCCGAGCTCACCTCGCAGACGAGCATCCAAACCGAGTACCGGTACCGCAACCGTGAGCAGGGCGACCTCCAGCTGCGCTTCTTTCCCGAGGATTTCCGCCCGAACGAGCGGCAGTCGCTGGCGACCCACACCTACCGCGTGGGCGGGCGACACACCTTCGGACCGGACAACATCGTGCTCGCCTCGTACATCCATCAGGAGCTCGACGACACGCTGCACGACGAGCCGGGATTTCCCGTGACCGCGCTCGACGTGCGGGGCGACCTCCACGCCGATGGCGGCGAGGCGCAGCATCTCTTCCGGTCGCGGTGGGTGAACCTCGTGAGCGGCGTCGGCCACGTCACCGTCGGCGGCACCGATCGCTTGGTCACGGATCTCCAACTCGAGGAGCTCATCCACGACGAGCAAGAGAACGACCGCGACATCCAACACACCAACGTCTATTCGTATGCCTACGTCGAGCCGCTGCCGAGCCTGACGTTCACGCTCGGCGGCAGCGGCGACTTCTTCAGCGGCGACAGTGCCACCAAGGAGCGCAACCAGTTCAACCCGAAGGCGGGTGTCACCTGGACGCCCTGGGCGAACCACCACGCTGCGTGCCGCGGGATTCCGGGCGCTCAAGCGGACACTCATCACCGATCAGACCCTCGAGCCGACCGCAGGTGGCCGGCTTCAACCAGTTCTTCGACGACGGCAACGGCACGAGCTCGTGGCGCTACGGCGGCGCGATCGACCACGAAGTTCACGGATCGCACTCTTCGCGGGCGTCGAGTACTCCGAGCGCGATCTGAGGCGTCCCGTTCGAGTTCGTCCAACCCGAAAGCGGCACCAGCTCGGTCGAGGACGCCGACTGGCACGAGCGCCTTCGCACGAACGTATCTCTTCTGGGCGCCGCACGATCTGGGTCGCGCTCCGCCTCGAGTACTCCTACGAGCGCTACAAACGCGACAAGCGACTTCACCTTCGGCGTGCGGAAGATGGACACCCATCGCGTCCCGATGGGCGTGAGCTTCTTCCATCCGATCGGCGTGAGCGCCTCGGTCACCGGGACGTACGTCAATCAGGACGGCGTGTTCGAGCCGAACCCCGAGGAATTCCGCTCGGGCAGCAGCGACTTCTACCTCGTGGACGCGATGCTCGGGTATCGCCTGCCGAAGCGGTTCGGCTTCGTCAGCGTCGGCGTCACCAACCTCTTCGACGAGCACTTCAAGTACCACGACATCGATTTCACCAACCCCACGTTTCAACCCGATCGGGTGGTCTTTGGGAAGGTGACCCTCGCCTTCCCATGACATCCACACCGCCCGTCCCACCCCCAGGAGGAACCATGAGCATCACCACCACGACCACTTCCGCTTCCGTCGTCACGCCGCGCGCGTGACCGCCATGTTGGCTGCCGCGACGACACTGCTGCTCGGCACCGACGTGCGGGCGCAGTTCGGCGACGGCGTCTGCCAACCGGCTTCGCAAGAGGCGACGAACCACCAATGCGCGGTCCTCGGCAGCAACGTCCTCGAAGCCGTTCCGGGGACCGGCGGCGCCTTCCCGGTGATCGGAACGTGCCAAGTGAATGGCGCGCCCAAGAAGTGCAGCTTCTGGCCGTACCGCTTCTCGGGACCGAGCGGCGACAACCAGCTGAACATCCTGGTGCCGGCGGACATCGACATCTACCCGAACCAGCCCTATCCCCGAGCAACGTCGTCTTCACCGGTTGTCAGCAGGTGTACGCGAGCGGCCAGGGCGACCCGACGACCGGCTTCGGGAAAGGCATCATCACGTTCAAGACCTGTCGCGTCGCGCTCAACATCGACGCCGGCCCGGGCACCCCGAACTTCGTCCTCGCGACCGCCCTGTCGTCGCCCGGATCGTTGCCGGTGCAACTGAAAAGCGGAAAGAACGTCTACTTCGACGACATCCTGGGTCCGTTCACGCTCGGCATCCACCGGCTCGCGACGACGAACGAGAAGGTCACGACCGTCAGCGGTGCGACCCTCAACATCGAGACCGACCAGACCGGCAAACTCGTGAACGCCACGTCGAACACCGGACCGGTCACGATCATCCCCCGGGCATCGCCGTGCTCTGCACGCCGGTGAATCCGGCGAACGTCTATCCGAACAACTTCCCGACGCAGTACGACTGCGGGCCCATCGTCGACAACCTCGACGGCACGAACCTCCAGGCCGGTGAGAATTCGACCTGCTACTACCGGCGGTCGGACGGGACGTTGTTGAAGTACACCTGCTGAGGATGGGCGGAGCTCTCCGGCTCCACCAGATGAACGGCCGGCAGGGCTGTGGTGTTTCGAGGCGGCGAGTGACGCGACGCGCGCTGGCTCGCCGCCCTCGTGGCACCGCTCCCGTTGACGATCGCCTCGGTGGCGATCGTCGCGGCGCTCTTCTTTCGCACGCCGCGCTTCTCGATCTCATCGAGCTCCGGACCTACGACCTCCGGCTGCTCAGGCGCGGCTCGCGACAGCCCTCGAACGCCGTCACGCTGGTCGCGATCGACGAGAAGAGCCTCGACACCGCACGGACGATGGCCGTGGCCGCGCTCGCGGCTCGCCGCGCTGGTCGACCGTCTCTCGGCCGCCGGCGCGAAGGTCATCGCGTTCGACATCGGGCTCTCGGAGCCCGACACGACGATCCGAGAACGACGACGCGCTGACGCGCGCGATCGCGGGCGCCAAGGCGAAGGTCGTCCTCGGGTACTTCTTCCACATGACCACCGCCGAGCTCGGCTACGAGCTCGACGACGCCGAGATAGCTCGGCGCTTCGAAGACATCGCCGGGTCGCGATACCCGATCGTGCTGACGCCGCCCGGCGAACGCAGCGAACCGGCGGTCCCGAAGCCGTACGCGCCGGAGACCAACCTGGCGCACCTCACGGGTCCGCGGATGGGTCCGGATATTTCAGCCTCCGGCAAGACGAGGACGGCATCATCCGCTGGATGCCCTCGTCATCGCGAGCGGCGACGCGTACTACCAGCCGCTCTCGATCGCCGCGCTCGCGCAGTTCCTCGACGACCCTCCGCTCGTCGTGCGAGTCGGCCGATACGGCATCGACGGTCTCCAGGTCGGCGACCAGACGGTCGCCACCGACGAGACCGGCCGCCTCTTGATCGACTACTACGGTCCGCCGCGCACGTTCCCGCACGTGTCGGCGGGCAGCGTGCTCGACGGCAACGCCCCGTCGAGCTGATCCAAGACCGCATCGTCATCGTCGCCGCGACCGCCGTCGGTCTATCCGACGTCCGAAGCACGCCCTTCGGTTCCGTGTTTCCGGGTGCGGAGATCCACGCGACCGTCATCGACGACGTTCTCACCGGCCGGATGCTGCGGAAGCCCGGGTGGGTCGCCGGCTACGACCTGTTCGCGATCGTGCTCCTTGGAGCACTCGTCGGGATCGTGACCCCGCGCGTTCATGCGATACCGGCACTCCTCTTCGTCGGCGGGTTGCTGGCGGGATACGTCGTGCTCGCGGATCAGGCGTTGGTGCGTTTCGACTCTGGCTGAACCTCGTCTACCCGCTCTTCGCCGTCGCGACCACGTACACGGTGCTGACGGCCTACCACTACGTGACCGAGCAGCTCGAGCGCCGGAAGATCCACGACGCGTTCGGCCGCTACGTCGCGCCCGCGGTCATCACCGAGATGATGAAGGATCCGACCCGTCTGAGCCTCGGCGGCGAGGGAGAAGGTCATGACCATCCTGTTCAGCGATCTCGCGGGATTCACCGCGTACTCGGAGCGCTACCCACCGCAGGAGCTGTTCGCGCTCATGAGCGAGTACTTCGCGCGGATGACCGAGCGCATCTTCGCGTGCGAGGGGATGCTGAACGAGTACATCGGGGACGAGCTGATGGCGATCTTCGGCGCTCCGCTCGAGCTCGCCGATCACGCCGGCCGTGCCCGTGCGGCGGCCCTCGAGATGAAAGAGCACCGTGAGAAGATGTCCGAGGAGTGGTTGGCCATCGGACGGCCGCGGCTCGCCGCGCGCACGGGCATCAACTCCGGCGTCGTCCTGGTCGGCAACCTCGGGACCGAATATCGGTATTCCTACGGTGTGCTCGGCGACAACGTGAATCTCGCGTCACGACTCGAAGGTTTGAACAAGCAATTCCACACGCACATCCTGATCAGCGAGCACACGGCCGATCTTACCGGCGACGGTTTTCGGCTCCGCGAGGTCGACATCGTGCGCGTGGTCGGGAAGCAACGCGGCACGCGCATCTACGAGCTGCTCGGTCACCGCGACACGTCGTTCCCGGACGGACAGGAGCACGCGCTCCGCTGCTATGCGTTCGCGCTCGCCGCCTACCGCGGGCAGCGTTGGCGCGAGGCCATCGACGCCTTGCGCGACGGACTGGCACGTTGGCCCGAGGACGGGCCCTCCACGGTGATGCTCGAACGCTGCGTGATGTACCTCGAAGCGCCGCCAGAAGGCGATTGGGATGGCGTGTTTGTTGCCACTCGTAAGTAACGCGTCGTCGCCGTTCCAGTCAGTCGCCGGTGGGGCGTTGAGGGAAACTCTGTTCGGCTACCGAATCAGGGATGCAGGAGGACCGGCACCAGCAGCAGGCTCGGCGTGAACCGGCGCTTGCGCAAGGACAGGGCGTACGCTTCGTTGCTCACCCAGAAGGGCCGCGCCGCGACGGCTTGCGACAGCAGGACGACCGCCGCGTCACAGTCCGCGATCGCCTCTTCGATCTGGTCCTGCCAGGCATCGCCGAGTTTGATGTCCGCCGCGTCGAGAAAGATCGTGAAGCCGTCCGCCAGCGCGTTCGCCACCGCCGGCGCGACGGCCGTGTCGTCGGAGCTGTGACTGATGAAGAGGAGCGGCTTGGCGGCCACGGATCGCGCGTAGCCTACGGGCGCCCCGCGGAGCCGTCAAGATTTGGGGCGTTCGCCAGCGCCTCGCGGATCGCGTTGATGGAGATCCCTTCGTTCGTCTGGTACGTGCCTGGCTTGCCGTTCAGGCACGGCACGGCGTCCCCGCCGTAGTGGTGGACGCCGAGCAGCTTCCACTCCTTCGTGAAGATCGGGCACCCCGAGCTGCCGCCTTCCGTCGGCGTGTGATAGTGGAGCTGCCACCCCTTCTCGGCGTAGTCGAACGAGCTCGTTGTCGTTCAGCGAGAACGACAGCGTGCCGCCGCCCGGATGGCCGACCGCGACGACGCGCGATCCGCGCGTGGGCACGGCGCCCGCCAGCGGATATGGCTTCGCGAGCGCCGGCGCCGCGTCGAGGCGCGCGACGGTGACGTCGAGGCCGCCGTCGCGCGGCGAGGACCAGAGGACCGTCGCGACGTTGAACGCCTGCGACGCGTCCACGCCGTCGAGCGCCTGGGAACGACACGAGGACGTCGCCCGGCGGCAGCCCGTCGCTCTTCCGCTCGGGCGTCGGATCGATCACGTGCGCGTTCGTGATGAGGACGACGCCGCCGCCGAGCCGCGCATCGAGATCGGAGCCGCGCATCAGGAAGCCGGTGCCCTCGCCGCGATCGGTCTCGAGACCGATGCGCGCGACGGGACCGCGCAGCGCCCAGTCCGGTCCGGTAGTTGGAAATCGTGGTGAACGCGTCCTTGCCGAACACCTTCTCGTACTGTCCCTCGCCTTTCAGGGCGGCGCGGACGTGACCGGGCGGCAGACGCAGCTGCCGTTCTCCATGGCGATCAGCTTCGCGCGCAGCGCCGTCACGAGCGGCGTGCCGGGATCCTGCGCGTCGTCGATCTCCCAGATCTCCTCGAACTGCCGCAGCGTGTTCCCGAGGCCGAACGGGTCGGTGGTCTTCGTCATGTACCGCGTCGAGCGGCGCCGACGCATCGTGCCACTGTCCGAGCGCGACGTACGCCTCCGCCCGCGTGCCCTCGTCCCAGACCGTCGGCAGCGGCGTCAGATCGATCGCGTCGAGGATCGCCTTCGCCATCGCGTCGGCCTTCGCCGACAGGCGATGCGCGATGCCGGCCGCGCGGCGAGCTTCAGGCACGCGACGGCGTTGATGCCGTGCCACGTGTTCGCGCTTTCGTCCTTGCGGTAGCCGGCGTCGTACGCGTCGATCGCCTCGCGCAGCAGGCCGCCATCGGTCTGCTTCTCCTGCCGCTCGCGGTTCACGAACTGCTGCTTCCACGTACGGCCGATGAAGCCGAGGTACTCGTAGCTCTCGCTCGCCGAAATGCCTGGCGTATCGAGAAGCGCCTGAAACGCCTGACGCGCGTCGACGAGCCGGCCGCGCTCGGATCAGCGCCTCCAGCGTGCCGTTTGCGAAGGCCGCGCGCGTCCGGATAGCGCGCGACGAGCGCCGCGCCCAACGGCTCCGCGAGATCGAACCATCGCTGCGCGACGACCTCCTTCAGCGTCTTTTCCGCGTCCGTCGCCGTCACGCCGCTCGAACGCCGCCGCCGCCACCTCGCCAATCGCCGTGTTCGCGTCCGCCTTCGCGCGACGTTTGCACGCGTCCCCGATCGTTGCGAGCAGCGCCTTCCCCGCGGCGCTCACGGCCAGTTCACCTTCAGCATCGACGCGAGCCGGCTGCGCAGCTGCTTCCCTGCAGGTACTTGCTGATGCTGTGGCGCCACTTGCCCCAGTTGCTTTCGAGCAGATCCTCGACGACCTCCTTCCCGTTCTGCCGGTAGTCGTTCGCCAGCTTCGGGTCGGCGCCCGCAGACGACGTCGAGCGGGTCGTAGACGTTCACCCAGGGCCCCTGCAGCTTCTCCGACGGGAAGCCGTCTTTGCGCGTCCACTTCCGGCCAGAATCCGTCACCTCGTCGAGGCCCAGCGGGCTGCCGACTGTCATCAGCCCCTGGATCACTGGGCATGACGCTTCGTGCATCAGGCAGTCGTACGCGATCATCGTCCCCATGCTGTGCGAGACGACCACGAGCGGCTGGCCTTCGACTTTGATCGCTGTCAGCGCGTCGAGGAAGCGCTTGCGTAGCTCGTCGCGCACCTTGAACGTCTCGCCGGTGCGCGGCGTGAAGCCTGTTGAAGAAATACAGGTGCGCGTCGCGCACCAGCTTCGCCATGAGGCGGTTGCGCAGCCACGCCGGCAGCGGAATCCGCTCGTAGCGCAGCGCTCGCGCTGCTCGGCGGTCAGCGCCGCGGGATCGAAGTCCTCGGCGCCGATCGCGAGCGAGGCGCTCATCTTCAGGATGAACCGCGCCCTTCTCTGGCAGCTTGTCGGGCGCGAGCGTGGCGGCGTCGCGCCCTTCCTGCAGCATCTCGTCGCCGGTCGCCGCGCTCTCGTACGCGGCGAGGTCCGTGTCCGGCGTCGGATAGAGGACGTCGGCCCAGTGATCAGGCTGGACGCGACGCCGCTGGTGTCGAAGTCGAACCCGTCCTCGAACGCGAGCTTCCGCTTGTACAGCTCGAGGAGGTAAGTTGCTCTCGGGCTTGTTCGACAGGCCGTGAATGAAGAGCGCGGTAGGCATGGGGGCGGCATCGCAGAGCTTGCCGCCGCACTCGACAAGCGGGTTTTTGTCCTACAAATGGCGAAGGGCGACGTTGGGGTCGACGCGCGCGGCCCGTCGCGCCGGCAGGTAGCACGCGAAGAACGCCGCGAGGACGAGCGGTATGGGTGCCAGCGCGAACGCGACCGGATCGACCGGCCGGTTCGCCGTAGGCGGACGCGCCGCGAAACATAGGCGGGCACGCCGCGAAAATGATACGAGGCGGCGCGGTGAACGAACCCGCGGCCACGGCGGTTCGCTGCCTCCCTCGACTGAGCTTGCCGCGGTGGTCGACCGCGCTCGTGGTCGCCGACCATCGTGCTCGTCAACCTGGCGTGCAAGCTCCCCGGTCTCGGTCGGCAGAGCCTCTGGCTCGACGAGGCGCTGACGGTGGCTGTCGGGGCGCGACCGGTCGGAGAGATCGTCGCGTACGCGAGTCGCAACCAGAACCCGCCGCTCTACGCCGTCGTGATGCACGGCTGGCTCGGGGCGTTCGGTCCGTCCGAGGCGAGCGTTCGCATGTTCCCCGTCTTCTGCAGCACGCTCACGGCGGTCGTCCTCGCTTCCTCCTGGCCCGACGCTTCCTCGGGATGCGCGCCGCGATCCTCGCGGCCATCCTCTTCACCGGCGCCAACGTCCACGTGCAGTACGCGCGCGAGGCTCGCGTCTACGCGTTGGTGTCGCTCCTCTGCACCGCGTCCATGTACGTCTTTCTCACGCTCGTGACGCGGCCGCGATGGCGAACGGCCGGTCTCCTCGCGGCGGCTGAACGCGCTGCTCTTTCATTGCCACCACTGACCGTGTTCGTCCCCCGTCGCCCAGGTGATCGCTACATGCTCACGCACCGACCGTGGCGCGTGCACGCCGGCTCGGCACGTGCTCGCCGCCGCGGGCGGGAGCGGCCTGCTGGCGCTTCCCAGCGGGTGCCGATCGCGTGGAGTAACGCGCCCCGCGTCGGCGGCGTATTGGCTCGAGGCGCCGACGTGGCGCGATCTCCGGACGTGCTCAAGCGGTTCGCCGCCGAGCGCCGGATCCTGTACCTCGCGTTGCTGCTGCTGGTGCCGGCGGTCCGGCGTGCGCTCGGCGTACCGCGTGCGGCCTTCGATCGCGGCCTCGCGTCGTACCTGGCACTCGCCGCGTTCGTGCCGATCGGCTTGGCGTCTCGTGATCGCCGCGCGTCCTCGATCTTCCTCGACCGTTATCTTCTCTACGCCTCGCTCGGGGTCATCCTGCTGCTGGCGTATCTCTTGGCGCTGCTGCCGGTCGGGGCGCGGGGTCAGGCCGTGCTGGCACTCGGGCTGCTTGCGCTCCGTCGCGCCGCGGACGCTCCGCGAACGGGAGAAAGACGACTGGCGCGGTCTCGCCGCCGCGATCCGCGCGCATCACGACGTGCACGCGCCGGGCGCGTCGGTCGTGCTGATCGCCCCGAACGAGATCCCGCCGTTCGCGTACTACTACGATCTTGAGGCGCTGAACGGCCCGGATACGATCGCGCGATTGCGCGCGCGCGGCATCGTCGCCGTCGAGCGCGCGGAGGACGTCGACGCCGAGACCTTCGCGCGGGCGCGGTCGGTGACGGTCGTCCAGACGCGTATCAGCGCGCCCGACGTCACCGGTCTCGCGGGCGTCGGTTTCCGAGGGCACCGCGCTCGCGAGGGCGAAGCTGCAGGGATTGGAGATCCTCGCCGGTGAGCGGGTGCGGTGAAGCGGACCGCGCTCTTCGCGAATCAGAGCGGCGGCAAGACGTCTGAGACGGCGAGGCTCGCGTTGCCGGGTACCGCGAGGACGTCGCCGTCGCCGGCGCGGCGCTCGTGTCGGTAGCGGCGTTCGCCGAGGTCGGGCCCGCTCAGTACGTGGATGGCGCGGCTCTCGACGTCGACGATCCAATACTCGGTGATGCCGCCGCCGGCATAGGCTGATGCCTTCTGCGGACTCGATCGAAGGCGAGCGACGAGGCCGCAACCTCGCAGACCAATAGAACCTGTGCAGCCGTCGGGTGTGCGCGCGCGTAGTCGTGCTGATCCGGCGCGCAGACGGCGACGTCCGGCTCGGGTTCCGACCAATCGTCCAGAACGATTGGCAACTGGACGCGAACTCGGATCGCGCCCCGATGGCGGCGAGCAGCAGACGCGCTCAACCGGTCGACGGTGGCGGCGTGAGGGCTGCTTGTGCGGACTCATCGTGACGATCGTTCCGTCGAGGAGCTCGACGCGTTCGTTCGCGAAGAGCCCGGCCTCGCCCATGCGGTGGTATTCCTCCCGCGTGAAGCGATGCGGCGACGGAGCGATGTGCTGCCGGTCGGGACATCGAAACGACGCTATCGCGGCTCATGACGGGCTCACAAGAGCGACGAGTATCCGATGCTCAGCGCTCTTGCGCCTGGCGCCACTCGTCGGGCGTGTACGTGCGGAGCGCGAGCGCGTGCACGCGGCGCTCGCCGAGGTCGCCGAGCGCCGCGTACACGGCACGATGGCGCTCCACGGGTCCGAGGCCCGCGAAGCGCGCCGACACGATCGACCGCGTCGAAGTGGCCGCCCTCGAGCGCGCCCGCATGGCCGCGGTGGCGGGCGCTCTCGTCGCGGACCTCGACGTGCTCGGCGTCGAGGGCGGTCTGGAGATCCTCGGTCAGGCGCTCGGCGATCTTCATGGCGTCAGTTGGTCGCGGCGGGCGGCGAAACGCAAGCGCACGTAGTCGGCGGTCCAGGTGCCGTCGGCGGTCGGCGAGCACTGGACGGAGCGCGTCGCGCACCTCGGCGAGAAACGCCGCCGGCGCTCGTGTTCCGGGAGCGCCACGATGAACGCTCTCGCGAAGGTCTCGAGCCAGCCGATGACGTCACCCGGGAGCGGCGTCGGACGCGGGAAGAGCGCGATCGACTCGATCGTGAACCCGTGGGCCTCGAGCCGGCCGCGATAGTCCTCGGCCGTCGGGAAGAACCACGGGTCGTAGGCGGCGGCGGTGTAGCCCGCGCGAGCGAGCGCTTGCGCGAGCGCCCGCGGATGGTCGCCGACGCAGCCGTGCGCCGCCCATCTCGGCGACGAAGCGTCCGCCGGGCTTGAGAGCGCGGCGCACGCCCGCGATCACCGCGTCGGCGCGATGCATCCAGTGGAGCGCGGCATTCGAGAAGACGGCGTCGAACTCGCCGACGAAGGACAGGTCGTCGCCGCTCGCGACGCGGCAATCGAGACCGCGGGCGCGCGCGCCCGCCACCTGCTCCGCACTGCCGTCGACGCCGACGACGTCGCAGCCGAGCGCGACGAGCTGCTCGGTGAGGGCGCCGTCGCCGCAGCCGACGTCGAGGATGCGCTCGCCGGCGCGCGGTGCCAGCAGCTCGACGACCGGCGTGCCGAGATCGCTCACGAAACGGGCGTGCTTCTCGTAGCGTTCGGGGCTCCAGGTCTGTTTCTGCGACTGGGTCATACGGCCTCCTGCTTTCGTTCTCGACGACGGCACGCGTCGTCAACGGGATGCGCATCGTCGACGCCGCGACGATGCGACCGTGGGTGCGCCGACTCCGCTCGACGGCCGACAGCACCGCCGCCAGCGACGCCGTGATCAGATTCGGATCACGGCCGACGCCGAACGTGCGGCGCCGCTCCCGACCGCGACCTCGACGTAGGCGACCGCGGTCGCCGCCGCTCCCGCACCGAGCGCATGCTCGTGGTAGTCGACGACCCGCACGTCCGTGCCCGTGGCGACGCGGAGCGCGCTCGTGAAGGCGTCGATCGGACCATTCCCGCGGCCGCTCACCTGCCGGCGGGCGCCGTCGATCACGACGGTCGCCTCGATGCCGCACCCGTCCTCGGGGCCCGCGGTCAGGCGATGCTCGACGAGCGTGCTCCCCGCGCGGTCGAGATACTCGGCTTCGAAGGCGCGAAAGATCGCCTCGGAGCCGAGCTCGCTGCCGCTCTCCTCGGTCATGCGCTGGACGATGGCGCTGAACTCGACCTGCATGCGCGCGGCAGCGCCATGCCGTAGTCGCGCTCGAGCAGGTAGGCGACCCCGCCCTTCCCGGACTGGCTGTTCACCCGGATGACCGCCTCGTAGCTCCGGCCGACGTCGGCCGGGTCGATCGGCAGGTAGGGCACTTCCCAGACGCCGTTCGGTCGCGAGCTGCGCGGCGAGACCTTTGTTGATCGCGTCCTGATGCGAGCCCGAGAACGCCGTGAAGACCAGCGTGCCCGCATAGGGATGGCGGGGATGGACCGGCAGGCGGTTGCAGTGCTCGGCCACGGCGACGAGCGCGTCGATGTCGGAGATGTCGAGCTCGCGGGTCGACTCCTTGCGAGAAGAGATTCATCGCGAGCGTCACGACGTCGACGTTGCCGGTGCGCTCGCCGTTCCCGAAGCAGCGTGCCTTCGACGCGGTCGGCGCCCGCCATGACGGCGAGCTCGGCGGCGGCGACGGCACAGCCGCGGTCGTTGTGCGGGATGGACGCTCAGCACGATCGCGTCGCGCCGCGAGACGTGCCGCCCGAACCACTCGATCATGTCGGCGTAGACGTTCGGGGTCGACATCTCGACCGTCGCCGGCAGGTTCAGGATGATCGGACGCGCGCGCGTCGGCTGCCAAACGTCCATGACGCGCTCGCAGATCTCGACCGCGAAATCGAGCTCGGTGCCGGTGAAGCTCTCGGGCGAGTACTCGTATCGGACGTCGGTCTCGGACGTGGCGGCCGCGAGCTCGCGCACCGAGCGTCGTGCCTGCGTGACGGCGATGTCGACGATGCCGGCGCGATCGAGGCCGAACACGACCCGGCGCTGCAGGGTCGAGGTCGAGTTGTAGAGGTGGACGATCGCGCGCCGTGCGCCGCGAATCGCGTCGAAAGTGCGGCGGATCAGCGGCTCGCGGGCCTGGGTCAGCACTTGGATCGTCACGTCGTCGGGGACGGCGTCGCTCTCGATCAGCCAGCGCACGAAGTCGAAGTCCGGCTGCGACGAGCTCGGAAAGCCGACCTCGATCTCCTTGAAGCCCATGGCGACCAAGGTCTCGAACATGCGGCGCTTGCGCTCGGGACCCATGGGCTCGACGAGCGCCTGGTTGCCGTCGCGGAGGTCGACGCTGCACCAGAGCGGCGCCGCGGTGATGGTGCGGTTCGGCCAGGTGCGGTCGGGCAAGTGGACCGGCGCGAAGCGGTCGGTACTTCGCGACCGGATACGGTCGGCTCGTCTTCGTCGGCATCGTTTTCATCTCGTGTCCTCCGGGCTCGTCGTCCCGCCGTGATCGACCGAGGAGGTGAGGAGATGCCAGGTGCCAGAAACGAAAAACCCTCCGGCCGGACGGCGGGAGAGGGTGGGTACGACGCGCTTGGCGCGCGAACTCCGGCTCTACCGCCTGGGCGTTAGCCCTAGGAGTAGAACGAGGAGCATCTGCGCGCGCGTCGTCATGGTGCGAACCTTCTACGCGAGCCGTCGGCGCTGGGTCAAGTAGGGAAAGCGAATTTTCGTCACTAGCTACTCGTCGCCGCGCGCGGCGTACGGCCCATCGCTAGCCTCCGTTCCAAAAGGAGGGTGCACGATGACGAAGCTCTTGGGTGTGATCGCCGCCTTGCTGGTACTGATCTCCGCCCCGGCCGACGCCAAGAAGACGCAGCCGCGGCGGCAAACGCGGATCGCGGCCGACGCGATCCAGCCCGGCAGCCCGTTCGACTGCGACACCACGCGCGCGAGCGCCTGGTTCGGCTCGACGGCGCGTTGTCTCGCCGAGCTCTGCCGCGGCCGGAACGTCACGAACGCGGCGGTGCTCGGCGGCGACGGCCGCCTGCGCCCGGAACCCGTGCGCCGGCGGCTTCGACGACCGGCGGTGAAGCGTTCGCCCGCCTGCAGGTACATCACCGCCGGCTGCACACCGCCGCGCCGACACCGCTACCCATGGCGATCGACGCACGTCTGCCGTATGGCGTGGGCGGTGCCCAGGCGCCGTGTGACCACTCTCGGCTTCGTGGCGTTGATCGCGATGGCCGAGGTCTCGCACGGCGGCCGCGCGGCCGTCCTTCGAGGCGTGGCTCGCGTCCTTCCGTCCGCGCGCCCTCGCCCGCGGGGTGTCGCCGGGGACCTACGACCGCGTGACGAGCGGGCTCGAGCCCGATACGAGAGCGCTCGACGACATCCGTAGCCAACCCGAGTTCCACGAAAAGCTCTGGCAGTATTTGAACCGTCGTCGTCTCCGACTGGCGCATCGCGACCGGCAAAGACAAGTCGAAGGATCAGGCCGCGCTCCTCGCGCGCATCGAGCGCGAATTCGGCGTGGCCCCGGCCGTCATGCTCGGGCTCTGGGGCATCGAGAGCGCGTACGGCGACCCCGTGGTCCATCGCAATCACTCGCGTCCCGTCATTCCGTCGCTCGCCGCGCTCGCGTGGGCCGAGCCGCGCCGCCGCGACTACTGGGAACGGGAGCTCATCGACACCATGGTCATCGTCGAGCGCGGCTGGGCGACGCCCGCCGATCTCAGCGGCTCCTGGGCGGGCGCGATGGGACATACGCCAATGGATGCCGGACATCTGGCTCACGCTCGGCATCGACTACGACGGGGACGGCCGGGTCTCGCCGTTTGGTCCTCCCGACGACGCGCTCGGCTCGAGCGCGCGTTATCTCGTGCGGCGCGGCGGCTATCGCCGCGGCGAGCCCTGGGGCTGTGAGGTGCGTCTGCCGGCTGGCTTCCGCGCCAGCGACCGCTCACAGAGCTACCGCGCGTGGCATACGGCCGGGGTGGAGCGCGCCGACGGCGCACCGTTCGCACGGCCCGAGGCGTCGGCACGCTTGTGGGTGCCCGAGAAAGGCGGCCCGGCATTTCTGCTCGAGCCGAACTTCTACGCCGTGAAATCCTACAATCCGTCCATGAGCTACACGCTCGCGCTGCTCCACTTGGGCGACCGTGTGCTCGGCGGACCGTTCTTCGTGCAATCGTTTCCCGGCAGCGAGCGGGCGCCCACCTCGCCGAGGTGCAGGAGATCCAGCGCCTTCACCGCGCTCGGCTACGCACACCGGCGGCGTCGACGGCCGAGTCGGCAACGAAACGAGAGCTGCCGTGCGGACGTTCCAGCAACGGATCGGCATGAAACCCGCGGACGGCTATGCGGGCGTGACCCTGCTCGAAAGGCTTCGAGCCGCGCGACCGCAGTAGCGAAGCGCGCGTCCACCAGCACGTCGAGATGACGCGCGCTATCGCTAGGACGGTTTCACGCGCGCGAGCACGCGCAGCAGCTTCTCGTTGAAGATCTCCGGGTGCTCGCGGTGCATGAAGTGGCCGCCCGGCATCTGCACCACCTCGTAGTCGCCGGTGAATTGCGAGCGGGCTTTCGTAGGCGGTCGCCGGCAGGATGTCGGTGTCGCCGGCGAAGCTCACCGTCGGCACCCTGATCTTCATCTTGTGCGAGCTCGGCGGCCACGGACGAAGCGCGCGGTAGTAGCCGAGCGCCGCTTCGAGGTTCTTCGGGTTCCGGAAGATCGCTTTCACGGGAGCCGCTTCCTCGGGCCCGGGTTCCAGCGCGGCGACCAGCGCCGCATGAGCTCGTCGACGTAGGCGAAGTCGTTGGCCGGGACCCAGCGGAGCGCGCTCCGGCGGTTGAGCGCGAAGAAGTGGCGGACCGCCCAGAGCGCCGACGGTGTCGGCGTGATCGACGCCGGATGCGGGATCGCGATCGTGACCAGGAGACGCACGACCTCGGGCGCGAGCGCCGCCGCCGAGTACGCGGCGCTCGGCACCCCAGTCGTGGCCGACGACGACGGCAGGCTCGCCGCCGCCGAGGGCCTGCACGAGGGCGATCACGTCGCGGCCGAGCGTGTCGGAATCGTAGGCCTCCGTCGGCGGGATGTCGGTCGGCGCGTACCCGCGCGTGAACGGCGCGACGGCCCGGAAGCCCGCGGCCGCGAGCGCCGAGCGGGTGGCGTCCCACGAGTGGGCCGTATCGGGAAAGCCGTGCACGAGGACCACCAGTGGTCCCGTTCCCGACTCGAGGTAGCCGAAACGCAGGCCGTTGGCCGTGACGAAGCGGACGTCGTCGCTCATGGGGCGGCTCGTAGACCCGCTGCGCGGATGTCGCAAGCGCGCGGTTGCAACTCGCATCCGGCGCCCGCACTATCGGCGTCGACGATGTCCGCCTTCCTGGTCGAGGTCTCCGACGACGAGATCCGTCGCGAGCGCGCCAAGGCCCGGCGAGCTACGCGCGAGCCAGTGGTGGAAGCGCAAGCGCGCGACCGGCGTGTGCCATCACTGCGGCGGCAAGGTCGCGCCCCAGTGACCTCACGATGGATCATCTGGTGCCGATCATCCGCGGCGGCAAGTCGACCAAAGGGAACGTGGTGCCGAGCTGCAAGCCGTGCAACACGGCGCGGAAGCACGCCCTCCCGTTCGACTCCGCGGGCTGACTGCCGTTTGCCACAGCTCGGCATCGTGAAGCGCGACGACTGAACGTGAACGGATGGTGGCCGCGGCGCGTCTTGACGGTTCGGGCACTCAGACCGTAGCGGTGTCCCGCTCTCCGACAAATCCGACGAAGGTCATAGGTGTGGCCGATGGTGGAAGGAACCCCCGAATCCTCTGGACCCATGGACTCGCGTCGGCGCTGGCGATGCTGGTCGCGGTGCCGCTCGCTTTCGGCGCGGACGCGCCCGCGCCGCCCGCGCGCCTGATCGTCGGCACCGCAGTAGCGATGGCGGAACGCCGCTCGCGCGACAGCGCCTCGATCAGCTCGGGGCGAGCGCCGGAGTGCGCGGTGCGCGGCCCCTCTCGCCCGCGCCGCGCTCGGAAAGGAAGCGTCCACGCTCGGCCGCGCGCGCCGCGCCGCCGACATCGCCGCGCGCTTCCCGCTCCGCACCGCGCGCGCCGCGGGACGCCGCATTGCCCGACCTCTCGCGCATCGACGTCCTCGAGCTCGCGCCCGGCACTGACGTCGCCACCGTTGCCGCGCGCGCTACGCCGCGGATCCGGCGGTGGAATGGGCGGAGCCCGACGGCGAGCTCGGCGTCGCCCCTCACGCCCGACGATCCGTTCTTCGCCCTCGTCCGGCACCTGGGGCCAGTCGTATCCTGATCTATGGGGCCTGCACCGCATCGACGCCGCGACCGCCTGGGACGTCTCGATCGGCACCGGGACTGTCGTCGCGGTCGTCGACACCGGGATCGACCGCAACCATCCCGATATCGCCGCCAACATGTGGACCAACCCGGGCGAGATTCCCGGCAACGGTCTGACGACGACGGCAACGGCTACGTCGACGACGTGCGCGGCTGGGATTTCGCGAACGACGACGCCGACCCGCTCGACCAGCACGGCCACGGCACGCACGTCGCGGGCATCGTCGCGGCGGTCGGCGACAACGCGGCAGGCACGGTCGGGCTCGCCTTCGGCGCGCGCGTCATGGCCGTCGAGGGCCTGGCGAGCAACGGCTTCGGCGCCACGTCGGACCTGGCGCAAGCGATCGTCTACGCGGCCGAGAACGGCGCTGACGTCATCAACAACAGCTGGGGCGGCTTGGGCCGGAGCCAGACGTTGATCGACGCGGTCGCAACGGCGCGCGCACTCGGTGCGGTGGTCGTCGCCGCGGCCGGCAACGCCGGCAACGTCGCCGACGAATACCAGCCGGCGGGCTTGCCGGGCGTCATCGCCGTCGGGGCCTCGGATCCGACCGACGGGCGCGCCTACTTCTCGAACTACGGCGAGGTGCTCTCCGTGATGGCACCAGGTGTCGACGTACTCTCCCTCAAAGCGGCGACGACCAACCTCGGGGCGATCGACAGCCTGACCGTGGCGGGAGCCACCTGCGTCTCAACGGTACCAGCATGGCCGCGCCGCACGTCGCGGCGCTCGCGGCGGTGTTGCTCGGCGCCGAGCCCGGGCTCACCGTCGACGAGGTGCGCTGGCATCTCGAGAGCAACGCCGACCGGTTCGACTACCCCGGGTACGAAGGCCAGCCGTGGAATCCGTGAGCTCGGGTTCGGCCGATCGACGCGGCTCGGGTGTTCGATCCGGTCCCGATCACGACCCGGCTCCGTCCGGACCAAGGCCGTGCTGCATGAGTTCGTCGGCGCGACCGCGACCGACGTGGCGAGCGTCGACCTCTCGTTCACGACCCACGACCCCGTCGCCTGAGCGCCTCGCCGCCGCCGTGGCTTCACCCGACCCGCGCCGCCGGCAGCGGTCCCGCCACGATCGCCGTGTCGTTCGACGGCACCGGGCTCGTCGCCGGCGAACCACGGTGAGCACCGACCCCGCTGTCGCCGCGCGTCGACGGCGCCGACGGCGGTGGCGCGATGCACGTCGACGCCCATGTGCACCGGGACGATCGCGTTGGCGGGAGGTCGAGATCGCCACCGAGGCGGAGATTTCCAGGTCTTTCCGCCGGCACCGTCGGTCGTGCGGTGGCGAGCAACGCGCAGCGCCGTCCTGGCGGTATGGACCACGCCGTTCGTGGGCGACGGCTTCCGCGCCGCGATTCTCGACGAGAGCGGCGTCGTGCAACGCACCTTCTCGATCGCGCCCGGATACCCCCTCGAGGGAGAGTCTCGACGTCGGAAGCGACGGCGAGGGCTTCCTCGTGATGCGGATAGAGCCCGACGGCGACACCGACTCCCTGACGGATCACGATCCCGATTTCGTGCGCGCGCAGCGCTTCACCGCCACCGGCGACCCGCTCGATCCCACCCCGCGGCTCGTGCAGTCGGTGAAGCGCAACAATCACCACTACCTCCTCGGCTCCCCAGGTCACCTACGACGGCACCGGCTATCGCCTGCTGTGGGAGAAGCGCACCGTCTCGAGCAAGGGATACAAGGTCGAGTATCACGTGACCGCCTGGCAGGACGACCCGTCCGTGCCTGTGGTGATACGGAAGTTCAGCCGCCGCGCTTGACGGACGGCAAGCAGATCTACGTTTCCGATCGGCGCTTCAGGTGCGCACCGACGGGCTGCCTCTCTCGCGTGGATAGCTCCTCGAACGCTTCGCTTCCGGCGAGTACCGGAACGGCGCGTTCGTGATGCCGGTCGTCGACGGCAAGGCGCTGAAGAAATCGGCGCGGCTGGTGTTCCCCGATGTGAGCACCTTGGCCCCGCTCGCGAGTGACGGAAGCGGATTCCTCCTGACCGCGCAACGCACCGTGCGGTGCCGCGATACGGGCTCACGTTCATCATCGGACCGCGCTCTCCCGATCTCTGCGAGGCCCACGTCGTCGCCAGCCGCATCACCGCCGCTGCAGTGCCGCTCGATCCGAGCGGCATCCGCCTCGATCGGACCGCGGACGAGCTCGGCCCGAACCGGATTCCCAGCGACGTCGTCTTCGACGGCACGAACTATCTGATCGCGTACCAGGCCGAGTCGACGCGCCGACCTGGGAACCCCGTCGGGAACTATGCGTTCCTCGTCCGGGTCGCCCCTGAACGGCACCGTGCTCGACGCGGAGCCGGAGGGACTCGCTGGTCACGACGAGCCGGACGACGGTCGGACCCCGCGTGGCGGTCACCGCGAACCGGCGCCTCCGTGCTGTGGCGTGACAGCCGGTTCGCTGATCCCGTCACGTACGATCCGTACTACCGCTCCGTCTTTGCGCAGGTCTCGAGCCGTAGACGCCGCCTCACCCGCCGGCGGGTTGCGGCGGTGGACGTGCGGGCATGAGGGTGGGCCCTTCAGTGGGCAGGCCGAGGTGGGCGAGAATCTTGGTGGCGACCGGCGGCTGCAGGAGTTCCAAAAGCGAATCGTCGGCTACAGCAACCCAAACGGGGCGCCCGCGAAACCGTCAGCGCAGGACTCAGGTTGCTCCGCCGTACGCGTCCACCATGCCGTAGCGGCGGTACGGGCCGAAGAAGCCGTGCTCGTGGAGCCCGTAGCCGACCGTGCCGTCGCTGGTCTCGAAGCGTGCGACGTGGTCGACGACGCCGAATTGCCCGAACGAGTCGATCTCAGCGACCGGCTTCACGAAACCCTGGACGACCAGCCGGCCCTGATACATCCCGTGTCGCCAATCCTGCTCCATTCCGTAGCCGGTACCGATCGTGATGAAGCACGACGTGAGGAGCGTCGCGCGGACGTCGAAGGCGCCGCCCGGCGCGTACGGGAACGACAGGACCGACGACTCGATCATGCGGGTTCCCGGCGTCAGCACGTGGCGATGCTCGGGACGCCCGGAGTTGCTGCGGGCGCTTGGCCGGGTCGTTCCAGATGCGCACGGCCTCCTCGAGCGGGCGCTCGCCGTCGTCGGTCTCGTTCACGATGTAGAGGATCGAGTAGTCGGGGAACTGCATCGGCGAGTAGTTCCACATGCCCGACATCTGGCCTTCGGCCTGGCGGATGCCGGGATGCTCGGCCTCGCCGACCGGACGGACGCCCCAGGAGCGGTCGCGTGTGCCCCACCAGCGGTCGGGCGTGACGCTGGAGCGTCTCGTCGCCGATCCGTGACGCGTCCCGCGCCAGCAGCCGGTCTGCGCGAACCGCTTCGTGTCGAAGAGCACGCGCCCGTACTTGCGGATGTAGTGCTGCGGCTCTTCGATACGCGGGGATTGCCCCCTCCCACGTCAGGTCGAATGCCAGACCGTGTTCCGTTGGCTCGAGAATGACGCGCACGCGCCGGAGCGCCCTCGATCACCTCGACCCGGAACGGGCCGACGCTCGTGTCCATGCGGTCGCCGAGCTCGCGGTGACGCCCGCACGACGTGGTGCTGGTCGCCGCGCGCGCGCGCATGCGAACGCGTCCTGCACACCGAGGTTCGGGTATTGGCCCATGCCCATCACGAGGAAGAGCTCGTCGCTCGAGCCGTGCAGGTTGAAGTAGTAGCGATCGTAGAAGTTGCGGTCGCTGGTACCGACGTTGCGAATGACGTCGGCGATCTGGTGCAGCGGGTAGTCGTCCATCCGGGAGAGCATGGCGGCGGTCGTAGTCGGACGCCGAATCGACTGTCAACCGCGGACGCGCGCGACGGGCGCAGTGCAACTCGACCGCGCGCGGCGGCGTATCAGTGACGGCGATCGGGTTCCGCGGTGAAGCTCGTCGAGTAGACTTCGACGCCGGCCAGAGTTGATAGCCGTTTTTAGCGGCCTTTTCGCGGCCTGTTCGCTGCGGTTGGCGACATAGGTCCGGTTATCGGACGCTGGTGTAGACCGCCGTTTGCCGCAGGAGCGTCGATTGGGGTGCCTGGGAGCTGGCGGCCCGCGCCTCCTGGCTCGACCTCGGTGACGGTCATATCCACGGCGGTCGCATGGTGATCTTGACCGGGGGCGTCAACTGGTACTGGAACCGCTACATTCGCATCCTCTTCGACGCGAGCTTCGTACGCACCGACGAGGGCCCCAACGACGGCGAGATGGGCATCTTCAGACTCGCTTCCAACTCGCCTTCTGAACGCGGGCGCTGCGCTCGGCGCGCTCCTCGCGCTCGCCGCAGGTGCTTCACGCGAGGCTCGGGGCCATCGGTAGTGGGTTGTCGCTGCAAGACATTTTCCGATCGCCCCGAATAGGCCCCCATCTTCCCAGGGACCGTATCGAGGGTGCGCCGCTGGGGCACCTGGATTGTCCGGCGAAGCCGACGCTCGGTAAGCTTTGCGGTTAAGACTTGCGCTACCGGCTACACCCTAGCGGTGGATCAGCTAACATTGGGCGGAGGTCAGGCCTTCATGGAAGCTGAAACCAAGTACGCCAAGAGCGGCGACGTTCACATCGCGTACCGCGTCTTCGGCGACGGTCCGCGCGACGTCGTCCTCGTGCCGGGCACCGTGTCGCACGTGGAGCTCTTCTGGGAGCTGCCCGCGCAACGAGTATCTGCTGAAGCGGCTCGCCTCTTTCGCGCGGGTGATCGTCTTCGACAAGCGCGGCCAGGGGCTCTCTGATCGGGTCGCCGACCAGACGCTCGACGAGCGCGTCGGCGACGTGCTCGACGGTGATGAATGCGGCCGGGTCGGATCGCGCCACGATCTACGGCTGGTCGGAAGGCGGCCAGATGTCCCTGATGCTTGCCGCGACGCCGTCCAGAGCGCGTCGTCGGGCCTCGTCCTGTACGGCGCCTACGCGTCGATACAGGCGGCCCCCGTGGGCTGTGACGCCGCGAGCGAGTTCGCGCACTTCCTCGCGGCGCTCGAGACAGCCACTGGGGTCAAGGCGTCCTCGTCGCGTCTCGAACGCGCCGGGCCGCGTCGAAGGACAAGGCGTTCGTCGAATGGTTCGGTCGACTCGAGCGCGCCGTGGCGAGCTCCGAGCGGGATGCTCGCCCTGATGCGCGCGAACTACGAGATCGACGTCCGTCGATCTTCTGCCTTCGATCCGGGTGCCGACCCTGATCCTGCATCGCGAGGGCGATGCGCTCGTTCCGGTCGAAGCCGGGTCGATACCTGGCGCGCACGATTCCGGGAGCCAGGTACGTCGAGCTGCCTGGCGACGACCATCATGCTCCAAGCTTCTCGATCGGGACGTGCTGGACCTCCTGCTCGATCACGATCGAGGAATTCATCACCGGCCGGCGACCTCGCCCGGCTGCGCGCCAGGATCGCCGCCGCGTCGCCGCCGATGAGCGTCGGCTCCGCGCAAGCATGTCCTCGCTGCGCACCGACCGGCGCTGAATGTCACGCGACGACGCCATCGCGGAGCTCGAGCGCTGCCGGGAGATCCTCGCCGTCCGGCGAGGACGGGGCTGGGCTCGCCGGCGTCGTCGCGCGGGCCGAGGCGCGTCGTCGCTGCGGCGCGCGGATCGTGGAGCGAATCCGAGGCGCTGTTCATCAAGGCGGCCGAGACGCTTCGACGCCACGGGATGGTGTGGCAGGAGGCGCAGACGTTTCAGAGCTGGGGCCATGCGCTGCGGGCCGGCGCCGAGCGTCGCGCCGTCGATCGAGAAGCCTCGACATGGCGATCGAGATCTATCGCCGGCACGCCGAGGCCGGAGCTGGTCGGCAGCGTCGACGGTCCCGCCCGCACCAACGGTGGCGACGGTGCAGCGTCGCAGCATCGGCCCGGTCGCCGCGGGACGTTCGGGCGCGAAGGCGACTACTGGACGGTGTCGTGGCGGCGACAACGTCGTCCGCCTGAAGGACGCCAAGGGCCTTCACTACATCGCCTACCTGCTGGCCAATCCCGGCCGCCAGTTCCTCGCCTGCGAGCTCGCTGCGGCTGGAACGGCAGTCCGGCAACCAACGGGCATCGATCGATCCGGGCGCCACGGCTGCCGACCTCGGCGACGCCGGCGGACTGCTCGACGCCAAAGCGCGGGAGCAATACGGCCGCCGCATCGGACGAGCTCGGCGCGGAGCCTCGCACGACGCCGTTCAGCTAGAACGACGTGTGGCGAGCAGCGCACCTGCGGCGCGGAGCTGGAGTCGCTGCGCGATCAGATCGTCGCCGCGCGTAGGGCTTCGGCGGACGGTACCGCAAGGCCGCCTCGCACGCCGAGCGGGCGCGGCTGATGGTGACGAAAGGCGATCAAGGCGGCGATCGCGAAGGTCCGCGCCAGCGACGCCGAGCTGGGGCGTCATCTCGCGACGTCGATCAAGACCGGCCACTGCTGCGCCTACGATCCCGGCACCGGTGCCTCCGGTCTCCTGGCAGTTGTAGGATCGCGCGGCGCCGAGCAATACGTAACTGAACGAAGTACGCACGT
>ERZ1370068.10693-contig-937_pt1 | contig 168197 bp, 249 predicted proteins | sample MGYA00561227_ERZ1370068 | MGnify/ENA primary metagenome ERZ1370068 (study PRJEB38410, sample SAMEA6850437) | metagenome | study: Metagenomic assessment of the ecological functions of the soil: analysis of the soil microbiota associated with the... | reverse complement strand
TTGTACTTCGTTCAGTTACGTATTGCTAGGCCGGTCGACATCAATGCGCCGCTATTTTACCGGAGATCAGCGCCGGCAGCGGGTGCGTCGAAAGCGCGATCTGCTCCAGGCTGCCGTCGGCGAAGTCGGCCGCAAAGATGCGGGGCAGCGACAACAGCGAGGCGAGCAGCGCCGCGACCCACAGCACGCCGGGTCCCAGCGCGCCAGCGACGCGGGCTCGGCACCCACCGCCAACGGAAAAAGCGTCACCACAATCAGTAGAACAGAAGTGCAACGCCCAATTCCGCCTTGGAACGAATCGCCAGTCTCAGGTCGCGAGTCATCGCCCATGCGAAGCCGCGCCATGCGCTCGAGTCGCGCGTCGCGTCGGTGATTTCTTCGACTGCCGTCAAGGCGGCGCCCGATCAGAAGCTCGAGGCTGCGCATGGTGCCAGCCGCCAGCGCAAGCGGCTGATGGGTCGCGATCACTGCGACGCCTTGTCCGGCGCAGGTGCGCATTGACTCGCTTCTCCAGCGTCGCAACGCCCGATGCATCGAGTGCCGTCGCCGGCTCGTCGAGCACCCACAAGCGGCGCCGGGCGAGGTTCATGCGCGCCAGCGCAACGCGGCGTCTTTGACCCTGCGACAGCACGCGTGCGGGGATGTCGTCGTGGAGGCGAGCGACCATTCTTCAAGTGCGCTCGCGCACCGCGTACGCGGTCCGGCGCGGCACCGTGCAACGCGGCGAGCGAAGAGAGGTTCTCCTCGGCGGTGAATTCGTCTTTGAGGGCGGCGGCGTGTCCGATATACAGCGTTGCGGCCCTGAGCGCGTGATCGAACGCGGCGACGGGCTCGCCCTGCCACGTACAGTTGGCCGTGAGTGCGGCTGTGTCAGTGCCTGCCACCATGCGCAGCAAGGTCGTCTTGCCACTGCCGTTGGCGCCGGTCACGATCAGCGCCTCTCCGGAGACCAATGCAAATCCGACGTTCGCGAACAACGTGACGCCGCCGCGCTGTGCGGCGAGCCGTTCAGCTCTCAACATCGGAAGATGCACCTGGAATGCGAACTCGCAATTATAGCGTCGCGGACCGCGAATAGGCTTGACGCTCGTCATGAGCTTGGTGTTGACCGTCGGCGACGACCACGACCCTTATGTGCCCCGCCCACGCCGACAATGCTGTCGTTGCTGACGGCCATCAGCCTGCGCGGAGCAGTCAACGAACATAGCGCGCGCGAGCATATTGCCGCTGTCGCACCGTGCGACTCACGGCCCGGCGGCGACCCAGGGCTGGGAAGCTCTTCATGAAGCTCTGGTCGGTCTCCTCGGCGCTGCGTCCCTCCGCGTATTCCGGCAGACGCATGACGCAGCATCTCCAAAGATATCCGAGTTCTCGGCGCCGCGTGCCGTACCGCTCAAGGGTCGACATCGCTCGACATGCTATCACGATCTCCAGTCCGGTGACGCCGTTGACCGGAGTCGAGCTCAGGTCAATCGACGCGCCGTAAGCTGCCTCTTAGTCCTCGACGCTGAACGAGCTCGAGCGGTAGCTGCGGTGGCCGCGATTACTGGCATCGACGGGTCAGGCGCCAGTCAGTTGACGCCGACGCTCGCGCAGGTTTACGGCACTTCAGGTTACGGCGGCGCACTCCGGGAGCGACAATAGCCCGGCAGGGTGACCAAGCCTTTCACGCTGGAGGTAGTCAGGCCAGCCGCAGCCGCCGCCGCCTCCGCCGCCACCACCGTATCCGCACCAACTATCACCTCGGTGCGCCGCCGTCGGCGAACGGTAGGTACGCTTATGCATTTACCGGTCACCGCGAGCGGCGATCCACCGCTGACGCTCTCGGTCAGGCGGCCTGCCCGCGGGACTCGCGTTCGACCCGCGCATCCGGGACCGTTAGCGGGTGCCGACGGCGGCGGGGACATCGACATTGACCATCACCGCCAGCAACGCGGTGTCAGCCGAGTGCCATCCAGACTCAAACGCTGTACCGTGCGCTCGCTCCGCATCGACGCTGTCCATTTCGGCGAGTCCCAATCCCTGCCTATTTCGGTCAGGCGGTGATCGTCATCGTGCGCGCCGTCGGGCGGGCCGTTCCTGCCGCAAGGCGTCGTATTGCTTTGCGCGCGAGAAGAGAGTGCGTTCTGTCCGCCACCGTTCGACACCGCGCCGCCGGGAACGCCGGCAGTCCAGCATTCGCGCGCTGCTTTCTGCGCCGCTGGATGGCGAGCGGCCAGGCGAGCTTTACGTTGACGGGACCTGACCATCGACAACTACGTGCTCAAGGCGAGCTACGGCGGCGATGCGGCGCACGAGGGCGCCAGCGCGGGTCCGATCGACGAGTTCGTTATCAAGGGTGATGCTGCTTGCGCCGCCCAAAGTCTCGCTGGCGGCGCCGTTGCGCGCGACCATCGGTGCGCCGCTGTCCATCGGCGTGCGGGTGACGCCAGGCGAGCCCGCGCCGATGCCGACCGGCACGGTGCGGCTGTACGCGGGCACCGACCTCCGATCGGTTCGGCGACGCTGGACGCGAGCGGATCTGACGCAGTTCAGGATCGCGGCCGCTGCGACCGGCGACGCTCGCGTTGCGTGCCGGATGTCCCGGCGACGCGCTGTTCCCGCCCGCGGCGCTCGCCGGAACGTTCGGTCACGATTGCCGCTGATGCACCGACCGCGGTGATGCCCGCCGTCGGACCAATCGGTCTGGCGCTGCTCGCACTGGCGCTCGCGGTGCTGGGTATGCGTCCGCCTGTACCGACGCGCGCGCCGCCGGCTCTAGGCGCGATCGCGCCTGCGACGTGCATCTTCGCGCCGCGCGGACTCGCCGCGCAACTGATCGGGAGCGCCGCGATGGCTGGTCGCGCTGATCATCATCGCCGTTTTCCTGCTTCCTCCCCTGACCGAATTCGGCAAGAGCACCTTCCTCAGCAAGCTCGAGGCGATCGCGTACGACACGCGCCTGAAGTTCACGCTTCCGAAGCAGGGCGACCCGCAGGTCGTCATTGTCGACATCGACGAAGCGAGCCTTGCGAAGGAAGGCCGCTGGCCGTGGCCGCGCGACAAGCTCGCGCGTCTGACCTGGCAACTGTTCGATCGCTACCAGGTCGCGCGCGGTCGGCTTCGACGTGCTCTTCGCCGAAGCCGATCGCTCGTCGGGAATCGATGTCCTCGACAACCTCGCGCAAGGCGATCTGAAAGGACGACAAGCGCTACGCCGAAGCGCTCGCCAGGCGGCGCCCGGAGCTGGATTTCGACGCGCAATTCGCCGAAGCACTGCGCGGCAAGCCGGTGGTGCTCGGGTTTGGCTTCACGGACGCAGTCGCAGGAAAAGGGCGCACTGCCGCCGCCGCTGTTTCGTTCCCAGGATCTCGGCCATGGCCGGATCAAGATCCTTGCCGAAGTCGGATACGCCGCGAATTTCGCGCCGCTGGAGCAGGCTGCCGCCGGAAGCGGCGCACGTCGACCCGGTGTTCGATGCCGACAACGTCGTCCGACGCGTGCCCATGGTCAAGCTCTACCGCGGCGCGATACTACCCGGCGCTCTCGCTCGCCATTACCCGCGTGGTGCTGGAAGCCAAGGCGGTAGCGCCACGGTTCGGTCCCGATGATTTGCTGGAGGCCTTCGACGTCGGCGGTCTGGCCTGTTCCGGTCGCCGAGGACGGCACCGCGCTGATACCGTTTCGCGGCCCGGAGAGAACATTCCTGTATCGCAGCGCCACCGACGTGCTCGGTAGGCATGCCCAGGTCGATTTCGCCGGCGCCATCGTGCTCGTGGGAACGACGGCGAAGGGGCCTGCAGGATCTGCGGCCCACGCCGCTCGCTCCCGATTTTCCGGGAGTGGAAATCCACGCCAACCTGATCGCGGGAATGCTCAATGGCGAGTTCAAGTCCACCTGCCAACGCCGACGCGCGGTCGAGGCGATCATCATGGTCGTCGCGGGTCTGTTCCTGGTGTTCGCGATTCCGTATCGCAGTCCGCTGATCAATACACTCGGGGTCATGCTGATGATTGCGGCGGTCGTGGGCTCCAATCTGTGGTTGTGGACCAAGCACAGCGCCGCGGTCCCTCTGCCACGACGCTGACCATGCTCGCTCGTGCTGTTCGGCTGGAACATGGTGGCCGGATTCATGCGCGAGGAGCGCAAGATTCGCCAGGTCTCGGCCAGATGTTCGGTGAATACGTGCCGCCGGAACGCGTAGCGCAAATGGTCGAAAGCGGCGAGCGCTACAGCATGGCGGGCGAAAGTCGCGAGCTCACGGTCCTGTTCTGCGACGTGCGGGAATTTACCGCGTTGTCGGAAAACCTGCCGCCGCCGAGATCTGTCGGCGATGATGAACGCCAGCGCCTCACGCCGATGACTTCGATAATCCACTACTACCACGGCACGGTCGACAAATACGTCGGCGATTCGATCATGGCGTTCTGGGCGCGCCGTTGCCCGAACGAGCATCACGCGCGCGACGGCGTCGACGCAGCGCTGACCATGCAGGAAAAATTCCGGCGCTGACCAAGGAATTCAGGAATCGCGGCTGGCCGGAGCTGGCGATCGGCATCGGCATCAACAGCGGCGTACCATGAACGTCGGCGACATGGGCTCGAGTCCGCAAGGCCTACACGGTGCTCGGCGACGCGGTCAGATCTGGCTTCCCGGCTCGAAAGGCCTGACACAAAGGAATACGGGGTGCCGCTGATCATCGGCGAGGACACCCGGCGCGCCATTCCGAAATGGTTTGCCGCGAGCTCGACCGCGTGCGCGTCAGGGGCAGGGCGCATGCGGTCACCATCTATCAACCGCTCGGACGGACGCTCGCCATCGAGCTCAGAGCAGAAGCTCAGCGAGTGAGGATGCGGCTCTGGCAAAGTATCGCTGAGCGAAAATTCGTCGAGGCCGAGATCGCTACTGCGGCCCTAGCCGCCGCGCATCCCGCGCAAAGCTCTACGCGCTCTATCGGCGCCGCTGCGCGGCGTTTCGCATCGAGCCGCCGGCGTCGGATGGGATGGCGCGACGACGTTTGCCGTCAAAGTGAGGTTGCGATGACCGCTTCGACCAAGCGAGCGCGAAGTTCAGGCAGAAAAAAGCGCATCTCGCTCGCGCTTCAGGGAGGCGGCTCGCACGGCGCGTTCACGTGGGGCGTGCTCGAGGCGCTGCTGGAGGACGGTCGCTTCGAGTTTGCCGGACTTTCCGGCACCAGCGCGGGGGAATGAACGCCGCCGGCGGTGGTACAGGGGCTGATACAGGGCGGCGAGGCAGGCGCGATACGATCGCTGGAGGACTTCTGGCGGCGCACACACGAGCTCGCCCGCCGAGTGGCGCCGATGTTCGCCGATCCCGCGGGCAAGATCGCGCGGCGATCACAATCTCACCACGGCGCCGGGGATGATCCTGCGGGCGTTGTTCGAGCAGATGGTCGGCGTCGTTTCGCCCTACGCCGCGAACCCGCTCAACTACAACCCGTTTCGCTCGCTGGTCGAGGAATTTTTCGACTTTGATGCCATCCGGAAGTCGGACGGCTGCAAGCTTTTTCTCGCTGCGACCCACGTGCAGACTGGAAAAATTCGAGATCTTTCACAACCGCGAGATCAGCGCCGATGCGCTGATGGCGAACGCAGCTGCGTGCCGACGATGTTTCAGGCGGTCGAGGTCGACGGCGAATACTACTGGGACGGAGGCTACGTCGCCAATCCGGCAATCTTTCCGCTGATCGACGAATGCGACGCCGGAGACGTCGTGCTGGTCCAGTTGACCAGCAGCCGTGCGCCACGAGCTGCCGCGGCACGCCGCCGAGATCAAGGAGCGCTTTCGCGAAATTACGCTGAACGCCTGTCTGGTCCGGCGAGATCCGGGCCATTCACCTGATCACGCGCCTGATCGACAGCGGAAAGATCGACGATCCATCGATGCACCGCATCAACCTGCACGTGATCAAGGATCCGACGGCGTTTGCCGGGCTGTACGCGGGCAGCGCGCTCAACACCGACTGGGACTTCCTGAACGCGCTGAGGCAGGCCGGCGCGCCTCGCCGCGAAGCAGTGGATCGCGCGACGTATCGGAAGCTGGGAACGCGCATCGCCTTCGACGAGACGATCCTCGACGATTACCTCTGAAGCGCCGGTCCGCGGACTTTCAGACCAGCCAGCGCGCAGCGCCTTCAGCACCTTCCGGGGCTCGCGCATTTGCGGTAGGCGGCCACGCCTTCGATGACGCTTCCGGTCCGGGTATTGAAATAGTAGTCGAGGCCGATGCCCGCCAGCGCCGGAGTCCGGCAAGGAAGCCGGCGAAGTTGTCAGGCGATGAGCGACTGGCAGCCGCCGCCGGTGCAGCCGAAGCTGGCGCCCACCGGCGCGGTCGAAAACCTGGCCGCTGAGGATACTGGTCGACCCAGCCATGGTGTAGGTCGCGTTGCCGAACCCGACCGCGGAGTCCGGTCAGCGCGAGCTGGGCGGTGGTGAAGTTGACATTGATGCTGCCGCCGGAGATCAAGGTGCCGACAGCGCCGGTGCCAGAGTCCGTCGGCCGGGTCGCGCCGATGGGTGCGTACGATACCTGGCCCGAGGTCGGCATCGAAGTCGCAATGTTGCCGTAGACGTAATGCAAGTTGCCGCCGTCGTTGTGCACGACCTGATTGCCGAGCGTCTGCGCAATGGTCGAGCCCGGCCCTTGCCAGCGTCCCCAATTCAAGCCGCTGCCCGACGGAATGCCGCTCGCCGCGCCTTCGCCGCCGACGTCGACGATGGACGCCGTGCCGACGTCGGCGACCAGCCGGCCGTTGTTGAACGAGGTCATTTGTCCACCGCCGCCGATGCCGAGCTTGAGATTCGGATTCGTCGTCGAGTCCAGCTCCAGGGTGTAGCGATCCGAGCCGACCACCACGGTCTTTCCGTGTTGACCAAGCCCGGCGTCGCCAGATCTTCGGTGGCAGAAAAGGTAAACGGCAGGCACTCCGGACGCAAAGCGGAGTCCCGATGTCCGGTACCTTGGCGAAACGCAATTGCTCCGTTGCCTGGGTCACCGCGCGTCGGCGGCCGTCGAGCCGATCGGAGAGAAAATCAGGCTGGCCGAGCCAGCGCTGCGGCGCTTCGCCATCCGGAACGAAGAAAAATTCCTCGGCGCCGTATTCCGTCGGCGCCGAGCGGATTCGAAACGATGACGACGGCCTTCGTAAACGCCGCCGTACATGCCGGCGCGCGCCGGCGCGCCCTGGTTGGTACATTGCGCCCGAGGCGCAGATCTGCGCCTGATAATGCGTGCCGCGTATGCCGATCGTCGCCTGTGTCGTCAGCAATTGATATTGGTCGCGATTGAGCCTGCCGATCTGTCCGGTAAGCGTGCGGAAGCCGCCTTTCACCAGCCGGAAGACGGCGACTTCGCCGCCGGCCGCGGCGCCGGTAAAGTTGTAGCGCTCGATGCGGAACTCGGAATCCGGCTTGAGCGCCACCAGCGCGTCATCGGAGAAGCGAAGTTGCGCGTGGCTCTGTGCGCCGGTGACGACGGTGTCGCCGACATTGACCGCCGCGCCGGCCGTCAGTCGCACCCGCTCCGTCCCGCGCAGCGCCGCGACATCGCCGACCGCAAGCAGCACCTTTCCGGCGGCCTGCCCGAACGCAACGCCCGTGGCGAGCAGGCCCAGGACGAGCGTCCAGACCTGCAGGAAGGATCGCATGTGCGAGCTCATCAAAGCGCCCCTATTTGAATTCATAGCGCAGCTTCAGCGCGCCCACGTGCCGCGTATATTCATAGAGATCGAGATTGAGTTGTTGCGCGCGTATTGGTATTCCGCGCGCGCGCTCCAGTGGGCGTCGATCAGATAAAGCGCGCTCAGATTCGCGCTTATATTGTGATCGCGCCGCGTGACGTCGAGCAGCGGGATAGCTGCTTCGTAGTCGCTGCTGGCGTAGCCTACGCCGGCGTTCAGCGCCCAGAACGACGACGGCGAAACGGTGACGTTGGCGCTCGCGCCCCAAAGGCGGCGTCCGAGATCGCCGCGATCCTGACGATTGCGTTCGTCGCCGACAAAGACCGACGCATTGAGCACCGGCTGCCACGTGATGAGCCAGATCTGTCGATAACTCGCGGAGAGCGCGGTCAGGTCGGCGTCGCGCGCGCCATTGTCCCCGGCGTAGGCGATGCGCGCGAACTGCGGCGCAAGCGAGAACGTAGCTCGCTCGTTGATCTCCCGGCGCCACTCGAGCGCAACGCCATCGGTCCAGGCGATAGCGCGAGCCGTCGAGCGTGATTTCGCCGTGGCCATAGCTTCCGGTATAGGTGTTGCGATCGGCCTGGTAGCTGGCGCCGAACGACGCGCGCCGAAATTCGCCAGATTGAATTCCGACGCGCTTTGATAAAACGTACCGTTGCCCGCGATGCTGGCGTTGAGCGTCCATCCGGGCGTGACCGGCTTGTTGATCTCGCCTCCGGCCGCAAGCCAACCGAAGCTGGAGCCTTTGCGCAGGCCGAAGTCGCTGATGGTGACTTGCCCCAGCACCGGAAGCCCGAGCGTGGCCTGGGCCACGCCGGCGTTGGCGTTGCTGTCATAGCCACCGCCCGCTTCGACGTAGACCAGCTTGCGTCCGCGGTAGCGCGCCTCGCGCACCGACAGCGCGTCCAGATAGCGGTCGATGCCTGCCCTGCACGTCGGCAGGCGGTCTCTCCCACGCGACAGCTTCGAATTCCTGCCGCGCGCGAAGGTCGTCGCGCGCGTAGAAATAGGCGCGCGCAAGCTCGAGCTGCGCGCGCACGTCGTCGGGGAACTGCAGCACATAGCGCTCGAGGGCGAGAACGCCCTCGCCGGGGCGTCCGACATCCACCGCGGCGACGCCGCACCAGAGCTCGAACTTCGGGCGGCCTGTCGGACTGCGTCGGCGCAAAAGCAGCATACGCCGCCGCGGATCGACCGGCCTCGACCTGTGCGCGCAAGTCGTCGACAGGTGCCGCCGAACCGGGATGCGCGAGGTGCGCGGCAGCCACTGCCGCAAGCACGCGCAGAGTGTTGCGGCGTAGACAGGACGGGCGGTTGCGTCAGGCGCATGCGCGGTGCTCCAGATCGATAGGGTGAATGTGTTCTCAAACGATGATAGCACGGTGGTCCGAGCGTTTTCGCCGCGCGTTCCTGCAATGCTACTGGGACCACTTGATCGATCGTGATGCGCACACCGGTTGCGCCCGGCTTGAGCGGTGCGCTGCGTCCGAACAGGTCCCCGGACTGCGGCAATGCGTTGCCGCTCTTGGAGATGTCGCGCCTCGACGATAACGCTCGGCGTCGCCGAAAGCTTGACTCCGGGAGCCATGCTCATACTGTCGTCGAGCGAAAAGTCTCGCGGCAGCTCCTTCGCCGGAATACGCAGCACGGCAAGCGGCATGCGCGGGCCTTCCGCTGCGCGTGCGAAGATGAACACAGTGTCGCTGAGCGCAACTTTGGAGGCGAGTGCGGCTTCCAAGTCGACGCGACCGGCGATCGAGCCCGCGGCTCCCGTGCCGCCTCGCGGCGCTGACGCCACCGGCACCGGAGGCGCAGTCTCGGCCGTGCGCTTGGACGGCTCGATGGTCGCGGCCTCGACGGCGCGGGCGGACTGCCCTTGCCTTCGCGCTTGGCGGCGTCGACTTCGGCGATGACATCGGCGACCTGGCGCGCGTCATCGGATCCGATCGGCAGCTCGGCAGCCAGCCGTCGCCAGTAGGCAATCGAGATATCGAGATCGCGTACTTCCAGGGCAGCCGTCGCGGCTAGCGCCAGGGCCTTTTTGTTTTTGGGATCGATGGCGAGCGCGCGCTGGATCAGCGCCGCCGGCGCGCCGGCAAGTTTTCGCCCATGTCGCCATGGCCAGCGCGTCCGCATAGTCGGCGAGCAGGCTCGCATTATTCGGTATCAGCGCCTCGGCGCGGGCGTACGCGTCGGCGGATTCGGGAAGCGTTCGAGCGCCTGATAGGAATGCGCCAGCAGCACCCACCCGTCGGCATCATTCGGATTCTGCTTGAGGCGCTTGGCGAGACTTTCGACCATCGCCGCGATCTGCTGCTCCGACACTTCGTGGCCCGTTCCGCTGCCAACTGCCGTGGCGGCGATCGCCGCGACCGGATTGCCGAGGCGCTGGTAGAGCGTGAACGACGCCGCGGGTACCAGCAGCAATAGCGCGACGGCCAGCGCCCAAGCACGCCTCGGTGCAGGCGCCGCGCTGCTGCCGCCGCTGCCGGCGACGACGCTGCGGCCAGGACCGGGGCTGCGACATCTTCGGAAATTCGCCGCGCGAGCTCGGCCAGCGTCGCGTCGCGCTCCGAGGTCGTGATCGCTCCCGCCGCGCACTCGGCGTCGAGCGCGCGCTTCTGGTCCCGATACACGGCGATTGCCGCGCTGTCATCGTCCGGCGCGACGCCGACAGGGCGCGCGCGCAACAACGGCCACAGCAGCATTCCAGCGTCAACGCGACCAGCAGTGTGGCGATGAACCAGAAGAGCAGCATTGAAAGATTCGGCCGGGTGATCGGGGCATGCGCGGTCGCGAGCCCTGCGTCGCGCGGAGCGCGCATTATACCGGCGTAGCAGACTCAGGCGTTGCCAGAACGCTGCGGCGACACTGCAACCGTGCTTGAAAAGACGCAGGTTACAAAACTCGGCGCGGTCTATAAACTCTACGCTGACCGAACGCGCCAGAGGGCGCGGGCAGGTGTGGAGTCCGCGCCAAAGGCGCGGCAGGCGCGCAGTCGTCGCGCTCTACGCCGCGGTGAACCGGGGAGCCTTATCGTTGGCGCACCAGTCGATCCTGGCGTACGCGCGTTATCGCTATCTCAAGATCGCGACGGCCGCCGTTGTCGTCAGCGATCGCGGCGTACGTCTGGGATCGGCCGCCCAACGGCCGCTACGGAGGGACCTGGCTCGGCTACACGCTGGGCACGGTCGGTGCGCTGCTGATCTTCTGGCTGTTGTATTTCGGCGTCCGCAAGCGTCGCTATGCGTCGAACGCCGGAATGGTGCAGGGCTGGCTCTCGGCGCACTGCTACTTAGGCACCGCGCTGATCGTCATCGCCACGCTGCACGCGGCATTCAAGTTCGGCTGGAACGTGCACACGCTGGCGTACGCGCTGATGCTGGTGGTGATTTTCAGCGGGTTTTACGGCGTGTACGCTTACCTGCGCTTTCCGCGGGTGATGACCGACAATCTGGGCGACGATACCTTGCAGATGCTGCTCATCCGCATCGCCGATATCGACCGCCAGGCGCGCCAGCTTGCGCTGTCGCTGCCCGACAGCATCAACCGCCTGGTGCTCGCGGCGGCGCAAGGCACCCGGATCGGCGGACCGTGGTTCCAGCAGCTGCGCGGGCGCGACCCGGAGTTGTCCGACCACCGCGGCGTCGAACGGCGTGCAGATCATCGGCCGCAAGCTCGCCGGGCGAGCAGGCGAAAACCAACCATCAACTCTACATGCTGCTGCTCAGAAGCAGGAGCTCGTCGCGCGAGCGCGCCGTGACGTCCAGCTCAAATCGTGGCTCGACGTATGGCTGTATATCCATGTACCGCTGTCGATCGCGCTGCTGGTCACGTTGATCATTCATATCGTCTCGGTATTTTTCTACTGGTAGCCGATGCGCATTCTGGTCATCAGCGTTACCCGCAACCGCAAGGGACAGCCGGTTCGCGCGGAGCGCATCGTCGAAGGCGAAATGATTCGCCTCGGCCGCGGCACGCAATGCGAAATTCATTTACCGGACCCAGCGAGTCGCGCTCTTCCACGCGGCGATCTATCGCCAGGGCGACAGCATTTTCATTCACGCGCCGGAAGCGGAGTTGGCGGTCGATGGCGGCCCCGAGCGCGAAGCCCGGCTGACACCGCGGGTGCACATTGCGCTCGGTCCCTACGAAGATGACCGTCGAGCCGCCGCCCCCCGGGTGCGACCTGGCGCTGGCGATCGAGCTGGTGCGTCCGCTACCCGACGACCTCGCGGAAATACGGGCCAAGTCGCGCACCACGCTCGAGGCTACCGTGCTGTCGAAGCGTGGCCCGGCGTGGATGCTGGCGATCGTTCTCGGCCTGGTCTTCCTCGCCGGCGCCGGTCATCAACGCGCTGCTTCCTCAACTTCGGCAGACAACGGCAAGCTGCCCGTTACGCCCGACCAGTCATGGAACCCGGGCCCGCTTTCGGCCGGCCATCAGGCGTTCGGGCACCAATGCGGCACCTGTCACGAGACGCCGTTCGTGCACGTGCGCGATCGCGTCTGCATCGATTGCCACGTCAAGACCCCCGGCCATGTGCAGACGGTCGCGCTGCAGTCGAAGCTCTTTGGCGGAACGCGCTGCGCGAACTGCCACGCCGACCATAAGGGCGCGGACGCCTTGGTGCGGCGCGATCCGGACTTGTGCGTCACGTGCCACGCCGACCTCAAGCGGTTCCAAGCCGATACCAGCGCTGGCCAATGCGACCGACTTCGCGATGAACCATCCGCCGTTCAAGCTGACGCTGTGGCGAGGACCGAACCGCGACGACGTGGCGCGCGTCTCGCAGACCGACAAGGCCAAGCTCGTCGAGCGATCGAATTTGAAATTTCCGCACGAAGATCATCTGAAGACCAGCGTTCGCGGGCCGAAGGGACGCAAGACGCTCGAGTGTCGCAGCTGCCACATTCCGGATGCCAGCGGCAAGGGTTTCGAGCCGGTCGCCATGAATACAGCGTGCCTCGAGTGCCATACGCTCGAATTCGAGCCCGCAGTCACGACGCGGCAAGTCCCGCATGGTTCGGTCGACAATGTCATGTTGACCATGCAGGAGTTCTATGCAAACATCGCCTTGAACAATATTCCCGTGGATGTCGTCGATATTGGCGAGATCCAGCGCGGCCTTCCGAGGCTGGGCAGCGGAGCGATCACCGAACAACAACGGCAACGCGCACTGACCTGGGCGAAATTCAAGGCGCAACAGGTTTCCGCGGACCTTTTCGAAGCGCGCGTTTGCATCGTTTGTCACGAGGTCACCAAAGCCGTGATTCAAGGCGAGTCTGGCAAGGAGATCGCTTGGGGAGTTGTTCGGTCCACGTCGCGCTACGTGGATGCCGAAGGCTCGCTTCGACCACGTCAAGCACCGCACCAACAAATGCGCTGACTGCCATTCGGTGGAAAAGTCGCGTTCGAGCGCCGATATCGCGATTCCCGCCATCGTCGACTGCCGGGCATGCCACGCCGGCAACAAGCCGGCGCCAGGCAAAGTCGTTTCCACCTGCATCGCGTGCCACGGATTCCACCTGCCCAACCATCCGCCGTTTGCCGTGCACGCCGGCATGACGCCTGACGTGTCTGGCGGCGCGACGCTTGCGGTGACGCGAAAGCTGCAATGAGCACACTTCGCGCGTCAGCATGGCTTATCGCATGGCTGGTCGTGAGCGCTTGCCTGCTCGCCGGGTGTGGCGGCGGTGCCGGCGGAGGCGACGGATGCAGTGGCGGTTGTGAAGCGGCAAGCCCCAATGCGTTGACGGTCGCCGATGTCGCAGCAGGTCGTCGCGCAGGCCGTCGCCGAGGCGCAAGCGCGCGGCGCCAAAGCGACGATCGCGGTCGTCGATCGCGTCGGCAATGTGCTCGGTGTATTCAAGATGAACGGCGCGGCGGCGACGTTTACGATCACCGGCGGACGCGGCGCCGTCGGTGGCCTCGAAGGCATTGCCATCCTGCCCTCGGAGCTGGCGGCTATCGCCAAGGCGATTACGGGCGCTTATCTTTCCTCCGAGGGTAACGCGTTCTCCACCCGCACCGCGAGCCAGATCGTTCAGGAGCATTTCAACCCGCGCGAAAACCAGCAACCCGGCGGGCCGCTCTTTCGGCGTGCAATTCAGTCAGCTTTCCTGCTCCGACGTGAATCTGCAAACGGGAGCGGGAACCATCGGCCCGAAACGCTCGCCGCTCGGATTCTCAGCCGATCCCGGCGGTCTGCCGCTGTACAAGAATGGCACCGTCGTCGGCGGCATCGGCGTGATCGCCGATGGCATCTACACGGTGGATCTCAACATCATCGACGTCGACGTCGACCTCGATGAGCTGATCGCGATTGCCGGCGGCAGCGGCCTTCCAGCGCGCCGACCGACCGTCGCGCCGATCACATCACCGTCGACGGCCGCACGCTGCGCTACGTCGATTCGGAGACGCTGGCCAGCAATCCCGCCACGGCGCCCGCGTTTGCGGTCATCAATAACGTCGCAGGAGTGCTGGTCAATGTCCCTTTTACGGCGGAAATCCGATTGTGGCGGGCGTGGCGTTTGGGACGCCCGCGTCGGGCATCCGTCCATCGACTGACCCAGCCTTCGCGCCGCTCGGGGCGTACGTGCTCGTCGACGTCATAAATGTGCACGCGCTTTTCACCGCGCGCCGGTACCGATGGGCTGCTCACCCGAGCAGAGGTGACGCAAATCCTTCAGAGCGGCCTCGATGTCGCCAACCGGGCGCGAGCGCAGATTCGAGTACCGCTAGGCTCCGCCGCGCAGGTGTCGGTGACCGTGGTCGATACCGCCGGCGAGATACTCGGCCTGAGTGCGCTCGCCCGACGCGCCGATCTTCGGCACCGACGTGGCGGTGCAGAAAGCGCGTACCGCGGCATTTTTTCCAACGTCAACGCCGCGGCCGAGCTTGCCGCCCTGCCGCCCGCCAGCTACCTGGTGCTCCGGCAACATCGTCGATCGCGGCGTACGCCGCCGCGATGAAGTCATTCCTGAACGATCCGACGGCGCTTGCCAACGGAATCGCCTACAGCAACCGTGCCGTCGGAAATCTGGCGCGGCCGTTCTTTCCCGACGGCATCACCGGCACCGCGAACGGGCCGCTGTCCAAGCCCTATCGCGAACTGGAGCCCGTTCAACGACGGTCTGCAGCTGGACCTCATCATCAACAAGCTGGTCGCGTCTCTGGCCGCGGGTGACAACTGGAACGGGGTGCACGGGCAACACGCGGCTAACGAACGGCATTCAGATCTTTCCCGGAAGCATGCCGATCTATCGCGGCAATCAGTTGGTGGGAGCCATCGGCGTCTCCGGCGACGGCATCGATCAGGACGATATGGTTGCATTCCTCGGGCTCGCCAACGCCGGGAAAATCGCTGAACACGGGAATCGCCAACGCGCCGCGCCGCCATGCGCGCCGACAACCTCGCGCCGCAAGGGAGGGCACCCGTCTGCGTTACGTCAACTGCCCGCAGGCGCCGTTCAATGGCAGTACCGAGCAAAATGTCTGCGCCGGGCTCTAGCCGCCGCGTTCTGGCGGCGTTCGCCGCGCTCCGCGCTCGTCGGGCAGCATGTATGCCGTGGCGCAGGTGCCACAGGCGCCCAAACCCGCCACGCCCGACGTCAAACGTGGCGAGCCCGCGCCGCCACCGCGCTCGGCCGACGGCCGCTACGGCATTCAGGTGCTGGCCGCCACCGTCAACGTGCACGCCGAGGCGACGACCGGCTCCGCCGTGCTGGCGCAACTGCAGCAGGGTGCGCGGCTGGAAGCCGATCAGAGGCGCGGCAACTGGTACCGCATTCATCTCGCCGACGGTCGCAGCGGCTGGATCGACTACGCCGTCGGCAAGACCGATCCGAACTTTTCGGTCGACGCCAATCCCGGCATAGCCAGGGAATTCCCCGCACCGACGTCGGCGCGCAGCCGCCGGCGGCCATGGACGCGCAAACGGAAGCTGCCCGCGTTCCCGCGCCCGACGCGCTGCCCGACGACAGGATCCTGCTGCAGCGGCCCATGGGCCGGCCGCTCGAGGCGATCATTCCCGCCATCGACCCCAACCAGGTTCCCCCGCCGTCGCCATTGCTGCCACGCGAAACGGTGCCGGTACCCGATCGCTGGCGGATTGTCGACCAGCTGGGCATCGTCAACCAACGCGCGTTCGACCCGTACAACCCGAACACGCTCAAAGGCGACCGTCCGGTCTTTGGCGAGGACTGGTTTTTCAATCTCGGCGTGATCTCGGACACGCTGTTCGAGGCGCGCAAGCTGCCGACGCCGATCGGCGCCCAATCTTCGCAGGATAGCCAGGCGAACGACCAGTTCGGCCGCGGACGGCAGTCGACTTTCGCGCAAAATCTTATCGTCAGCCTGTCGCTCTTGAAGGGCAGCACGACGTTCAAGCCGCCGGAGCTGGAGTTCCGCTTCGTTCCGGTCCTGAACTACAACGTCAGCAAGGTGGAGGAAGTCCGCGCGCTCAGGATCGATCCCCGCAGCGGCACCCGGCGCACCGACAACTTCGTGGGAATCCAGGAAGCGTTCGTCGACTACGAGTACAACATCGCGTCGGAATATTTCGACTTCGACGACATCCGGGTCGGAATTCAGCCGTTCATTTCCGACTTCCGCGGGTTTCTGTTTCAGGATCAGCCGGTCGGCATTCGCTTTTCGGCTCCCGCGAAAGCAACCGGTGGCAGTACAACCTGGCCTGGTTCCGCAGGATCGACAAGGACACCAACAGCGGCTTGAACGATGTCGGCAAGTCGCTGCGCAAGGACGACGTGTTCGTGGCCAATCTCTTCCGCCAGGATTTTCATGGTGCCGGGTTTCACGCTGCAGGGAACGGTGATCTACAACGTGAACCGGGAAACCGCCGACGCGTTCCTCGACAACAACGGCTTTCAGGTCCGGCCCGCCATTTTCGGCGACGCCCGTCCGCACAAGTACAACGTGACCTATTTAGGCGCCTCCGGCGACGGCCATTTCGGCCGCTGGAACACCACCGCGTCGCTGTACTACGCAGTCGGGCGCGACGATCGCAATCCCGTTCTCGCAGCAATCGGCGGACATCAGCGCGCTTTACGGCGTGGGCGAAGTGTCGCGCGACTTCGACTGGTTCCGCGTCCGCGGCACCGCGCTTTACGCAACCGGCGACAAGAATCCGTACGACGGCAAGGAGAACGGCTTCGACGCGATACTCGAGAATCCGCAGATCGCCGGCGCCGACACCAGTTTCTGGATCCGCCAGGCGGTGCCGCTGATCGGTGGCGGTGGCGTCGCCTGTCGGGGCGTAACGGCGTCCTCGCCAGCGCTGCGCTCGTCGAAGGATCAGGGCCAGTCGAACTTCACCAATCCGGGCGTGGGGCTGATCGGAATCGGCGCCGACTTCGATGTTTCGCCGCGGTGGCGCGTCATCGGCAACTTGAATCAGCTCTGGTTCGCCAACACCACCGTGCTGTCGGTCCTCCGCAATCAGGGCAATATCGATCGCAACCTGGGCACGGATGTTTCGGCGGCGGTACAGTACCGGCCGCTGTTCACGCAGAACATCGTGCTCAACGCCTCGGCGGCGGCGCTGATTCCGGGCAAGGGTCTTGAAACAGCTCTACGATGCCGACAGCGGCAAGACGCCGTACTCGATCCTCGTTCAACGTTCTGCTAACGTTCTGATCGTGCCGACCTCATTTGTCATGAACGCGCGCAACGACACCCCGGTGCGATCGATACTCGCCATGACAGGCGCGCTGCTGATGCTCGCGCTCGCCGTGCGCATTCGGCATGGAAGCCGAGAAGGGAGTGACGTCGCGCACCTATGCGCGCGACGCCGCCCGCGCCGGAGCGGCAGACGGCGCAGGACGCGCTGGCCAAGTCGCTCGGCTGCGTCAGCTGCCACACGGCGACCGATCACACCACGATGCACGTCAACACCGGCGTGATTCTCGGCTGCACCGATTGCCACGGCGGCGACGCGCAGGTCGTCAAGCCGCAGACCGCGGCGCCGAAGGACGCGAGCCTACCGGGCGGCGACCGACAGCGCGCACGTGCTGCCGCGCGTATCCCAAGGCGTGGAACTTCCCGTCGAGCGCGACTCCCGACGCGCACCTACACGCTGCTCAATCGCGAGGCGCCGGAATTCGTGCGCTTCATCAATCCCGGCGACTATCGCGTGGCGCGCGACGCCTGCGGCGCGTGCCACCTGACCATCATCCAGGCCGCCGAGCGCAGCATGATGTCGACCTCGGCCATGCTCTGGGGCGGCGCGTCCTACAACAACGGGATCCTGCCGTTCAAGCGCTACATCGTCGGCGAAGCGTATACGGCCAAGGGCGAGCCGGCGACGCTGGTCAATCCCGTTGCCGCCCACGCCGTTCATGACCGAGAAGGGCATTCTGGCGAAGCTGTTTCCGCTGCCGGCGTGGGAGACCGATTCCGGTCGCCGACATCTTCCGCGTCTTCGAGCGCGGCGGCCGCGTGATCATCGAGCCAGTTTCCGGAAATCGGATTGCCGAACAACACCGGCGCGATGCAGAAGCTCGACGAGCCCGGCCGGCCCGACATCCGGCAGTCCAACCGCGGTCCGGGCACCGGGCTTCGGATCGCGGTGCCGGTGATCAACATCACCAAGACGCGGCTTGAACGACCCGCACATGTGGTTCCTGGGCACCAACGAGCAGCCGGGCGACTATCGCTCGTCGGGGTGCTCGGGATGCCACGCGGTGTACGCCAACGATCGCGATCCCGGCGCATTCCGGGTCCGTACGCGGCGCTTCGGCAACACCGGCACGTCGCAGAGCGCGGACCCGACGATTCCCCGCGAACGAGCCCGGGCATCCGCTCAAGCACGCGTTCACGCGCGCGGTTCCGTCGTCGCAGTGCATGGTCTGCCACATGCACCAGCCGAACGTGTTCGTCAACACGTTACTACGGCTACATCATGTGGGACTACGAGTCCGACGCGCCGTTCATGTGGCCGGAAAAGCAGCGCTATCCGACCATCGCCGAGATCCGCGAGATCCTCGATCGCAATCCGGAGGAGGCGGCGATCCGCGGCAAGTGGGGCGACCCGGAATTCCTGAAGGAACGTGAGCTCGCTCAATCCCAAGCTCAAGGACACGCAGTTCGCCGACTATCACGGCCACGGCTGGAATTTCCGCGCGGTCTTCAAGCGCGATCGCAAGGGCACGCTGCTCGACAAGGACGGCAAGGCGGTCGCCGACGACGATCCCGACAAGTTCAAGAAGGCCGTCCACCTGTCGTCGATCCACATGGAGCTCGGCATGCAATGCGTGGATTGCCACTTCGCGCAGGACGCGCACGGCAACGGGCACATCTACGGCGAAGTCGCGGCGGCGATCGAGATCGATTGCGCCGACTGCCACGGCACGGCCACGCGCTATCCGACGCTGTTCACCAGCGGCCCGGCGGCGCAGCCTGCGGGCACCGACATGTCGCTGTTGCGCACGCCAGGACGGCCGCAAGCGCTTCGAATGGCGCGACGGCAAGCTGTACCAGCGCGCCGCGCTCGATCCCGACAAGGAGTGGGAAGTCAAGCTGGTCAAGGACACCGTCAATCCGGCCATCCCCAGCTACAACGCCGAAGGCGGCGCGCGCCAAGCTGATGGCCGCCGGCGACTCGATGCAGTGGGGCCCCGGCGTCGATCCGGCCAAGCTACGCGCACGGCGACGACAAGATGACCTGCTACACCTGCCACCTGTCGTGGACGACGTCGTGCGCCGGCTGCCACCTGCCGATCCAGGCCAACGCGAAGACCGATCGCCTGCACTACGAAGGCGGCGAGACGCGCAACTACGCGACCTACAATCCGCAGGTCGCGCGCGACGACATGTTCCAGCTCGGCCATCACGGCCCGGTCAAGGGCAGCAAGATCGCGCCCGATACGCTCGAGCTCGGCGCTGGTGCTGTCGTCGACCAACATCAACCGCGAGCGCATCTACATCCAGCAGCCGCCGATCGCCGCGTCGGGGTTCTCGCTCGCAGGCGTTCGCGCCGCACTATCCGCACACCGAGCGCACGACCGAGACCAAGACCTGCAGCGACTGCCACGTCTCGCAGCAAAACGACAACAACGCGATCATGGCGCAGCTCCTGCTGCAGGGGACCAACTTCGTCAACTTCGTCGGCTACAACGCGTGGGTCGGCGAGGAGAAGCAGCGTTGCCGCGGTGCAGGTCACGGAGTGGGACGAGCCGCAGGCGGTGATCGGCAGCTACCTGCACCAATACGCGTATCCCGATTGGTTCGCGCAGCATCAGAAGCGCGAGCTGCGGCTGCCGACTGATCGCAGACGCACGACACCAAGGGCGCCGCGCGCTGCCTGCAACTGCGCGGCGAGTACCTGTACGTTGCCGAAGGTCGCGGGCGGCATGCGCGTCTACGACGTCGCGAGCATCGCCAACAAGGGCGATCTCGCAGAAGATCATCACCGCGCCGTTTTCGCCGCTGGGGACAGGACACGCACATCGCCTCGTCGAACGCGACCTGCGTCGCGCTGCCGACCAACCAGTCGATCAACCCGCTGCGCAACGAGGGCGAGCTGATGCGCGTGACCAACCTGGAGCAGCCGTTCCATCCGATCTACAGCTACGCCGCGATCAGCGACGCGGTCGAGGGGCTGATCCTGGTCAACGTCAACACGCTCGCCGACCGCGATCCGCAGAACAACTTCCTCGAGTCGCGCGATCACCTGGAACGAGAACAATGTCCTGAGCGGCGCGCGTCACGTCATGCTCGGCGGCCACTTCGCCTACGTCGTCGGCCGACGCGGGCTGGTGATCGTCGATCTCGACGATCCGCTGAAGCCGAAGCTCGCCGCGGTGGTGCCGCTCAAGGGCGCGCGCGCGACGCGCGCTGCAGTTCCGCTATCTGTTCGCGCTCGACGACGAAGGCGTGACCGACCATCGACGTCACCGATCCGACCAAGCGCGCGGCAGGTCGGCAGCGCGCGCGTTGCGCTCGCCGACGCGCAGCCGCATCTACGTCGCGCAGAACGTACGCGTACGTCGCCGCGGGCGCGGAGGGCTCGCGATCATCGACGTCGAGCGGCCGGAGCGCCGAAGCTGCGTCACGAAATTCACCGCCGACGGCAAGCTGAACGACGCGCGCGACGTCGTCGTCGGCTCGACCAACGCGTCGCTGTTCGCGTACGTCGCCGACGGCGTCAACGGCCTCAAGGTGGTGCAGCTCACGTCGCCGGACAGCCAGCCCAAGTTCTACGGCTTTTCGCCGGAGCCCAAGCCGCAGCTCATCGCCTGGCGCAACACCGCGACGCCCGGCGCTGGCGTTGTCCAAGGGCCTCGACCGCGATCGCGGCGTCGACGAGACGGGCGGCCAGATCGCGGTCTTCGGCCGCATCGGCTCGCGGCCGTTCACGTGGGACGAAATGAAAAGTTCTATCAGCGGCCCGATGGCAGCGTGTGGACCGTGACGCGACGATGTGCGCACTCAGGATTTCCTGCCGGCGAGAACGGTCGCCGGCAATCCCGGTGCCGCGCCGGCCGCCGACCAAGCAGTGAGGATACGCCATGAAAAGACAGCGATCTCGTCTGCCCGCAGATCCGCGCCTCGGTTCGCGGTCCGTGGCCGGACTGATCGCGACGCTTGCGCTGCGCTCGCCGCAGCCAGCCGGCACGGCATGGCGCAGCCCGCGGCCCAACCGTCTTCGCCGCCGGCGGCAACGGCCGCGCCGCGCATCCGCCGCTGCCCTATCAGGTCAGGGACAAGAGCATGGGCGTGGTCAACTGCGCCAACAGTCTGTGCCACGGCTCGGTGCAGCCGTGGAAGGATGCCAACGTACTGCAGAACGAATACGTGACCTGGTCGCGGGTCGACAAGCACGCCCGCGCCTACAAGGTGCTCTTCAACGAACAGTCGGCAGCGCATCGCGCGCAACCTCGGGCTCGGCAACGCCGCCGAAGCCAAGGTGTGCCTCGATTGCCACGCGCACAACGTCCCCAAGGCGCAGCGCGGCGAGCGCTTCAAGTTCGACGACGGCGTTTCATGCGAGGCCTGCCACGGCCCGTCCGAGCGCTGGCTGCCCGAGCACGTCGAGGACGGCGCGAAACACGCGGCGAACCTCGAGGCCGGGCTTGTTTCCGACCGATGATCCCGCGGAGCGGGCGAGGCTCTGCCTGTCGTGCCATTTCGGCAACGCCGACCGCTTCGTGACGCATCGGCATGATGGGCGCCGGGCATCCGCGGATGTCGTTCGAGCTCGAGACGTTCACGACGGTCGAGCCGGCGCACTTCAAGATCGATTCCGGATTGGGAGAAGCGCAAGCGCGCTCTGGGACGGCGTGCAAGGTGTGGGCGATCGGGCAGGCGCTTGCCGTGTCCGAGATGATGGATCGTGCTGACCGATCCCAAGCGCGGACGCGACGGGCTCTTTCCCGAGCTGGTGCTCTTCGACTGTCACGCCTGCCATCATCCGATGAGCGACAAGCGCTGGGCTCCGCGCATCGCCGGGCTCGGGCCCGGAGTGGTGCGGCTCAACGACTCGTCGATGCTGATGGTGCGAGCCATCGCGCGCGTGGTGAATCCCGCGCTCGGCGACCGCATCGCGTCGAAGATGAACCAGCTGCAGCAGGCGATCACCGGCGGCGGAGATGCCATCGGCACCGCGCGCGCTGCGCTCAAGGCCGACGTCGCACACGCTGACTCGCGGAGCTCGACCGGCGGACGCTTCACCGATGCCGACATGCGCGCAGTGCTGGCGGCGCTCGTCGACGAAGGCCTGAACGGGCAGTTCCGCGACTACGCGGGTGCCGAGCAGGCGACGATGGCGATCGGCAGCGTCACCAATTTCATGTACCAGAAGGGCATTCTCAAATCCGCTCGCGACATCAACGGCGGCCTGGCGAACCTGCAGGCGGCGGTCGGCAAACGACGAGCGTTACAGCCCGGGACAGTTCGAGACCGCGCTGCGCAACTTCCGCGGGCACGGTGACGCCTTGAACCGCCGCCGCCCGCGCGCGTGACGGCGCTGACCTGAGCTTAGCGCGCGGCCGGCGGAGCGCTCACGCGCGCTCCACCGACCAGCCGGCGGTACTCGGCGTTGACCGCCTGGTAGCACTCTGCAGACGTGCCCCTCCATGGCCGTCCGGTTGAGGACGGTGATGACGCCCCGGCTGTAACTGATCCAGCCGCGGCGCTGCAGCTTCTTCGCCGCGAGCACGACGCCTTCCCGGCGGACGCCGAGCATGTCGGCGATCAACTGCTGCGTCATCCGTATCTGGCTGCCGTCGACTCGATCGAGGCTCAGCAACAGCCACCGGCAGAGCTGCTGCTCGAGGCTGTGGTGACGATTGCACAGCGCCGATTGCGCGGTCTGCGTCCACACCGACTGCGGTGTATCGCAGCAGCATACGCAGGACCGCGCCGCAGAGCTTGAGCTCGCGCTGCAAGGCGGCGGCTTTCCAGCGCAGCGCAGTGCCCGCGCTTTGCACCGTCGCGCGCGTCGGTGGTCGTCCCGCCGCCGAGCACCAGCGCCAGCCCGACCCCGCCCTCGCGGCCGATGAGAGACAGCTCGGCGCTGTCGCCGTTGTTGCAGCTCGCCGAGCAGCGACACGATGCAGGTGCCCGGAAAATAGAAATACTTCTGCGGGCCTCCCGCTTCGTGAAGGATCTCGCCCAGTCTCAAGTCAACCTGCTCCAGCGCCGGCATGATGCGCGTCAATTCCGCGGCGGGCAGCGCCGCCAAGCAGTCGATTGGGCGTCTTTGGAGCGGATATCAGACACTGGAGCCTCCTGCAGCCTTTGAGTTTTTGTCGATCGTCAACATACACGGATCGTCCTGGCGCCGATGTGCTGCTTTCGCACTTAAGGACGCGGCGTTCCTCGTCGAGTGCGATGACGGATATGACTGCGACCGCGCGGCCTGCATGGATTTCATCTAGGGACCGGCGGCGACCCACCGGCCCGGCGCGGCGAGGCTTAGATGCTAGCTTCGATGCCGGGGTACAATAATCGGCTGCGGCTCGCCAGACGCTCTCTCATCCATGTTCAAGATCGCCATCATCGGCTCCGGACCGTCCGGGCTGTCGGCTGCGGCGCACGCCGCGGAACTCGGCGTCTCGCACATTCTGCCTCGAGGCCGAGCAGCACCCTGCCGATACCATCTACAAGTATCAGAAGGGCAAGTACGTCATGGCGGAGCCGAGCGTGCTGCCTTTGCGCAGCCCGATGTCGTTCGCCGCCGGCACGCGCGAGCAGATCCTCGGCGCGTGGGACGAGGAGCTCGCCAAGTACGCGGTGAACATCCGCTCACGGCGCCGGGGTGACCGCGATTATCGGGCGAGCGCGGCGCCTTCGCGCTGTCGCTCGCCGGCGGCGGAACGGTCAACGCCGAAGCCGTCGTGCTGGCGATCGGGCTGCAGGGCAATTTGCGCAAGCTCGGCGCTGCCGGCGAGAATCTGCCGATCGTTCAGTACCAGCTCGACGATCCGAAGGAGTACGAGGACGAAACCATCGTCGTCGTCGGCGCCGGCGACGCGGCGATCGAGAACGCGCTCGCGCTCGCCGAGCAGAATCGCGTGATCCTGATCAACCGCAACGACGAGTTCGCGCGCTGCAAGGAAGGCAATCTCGTCGCTGGTCCTCGCCGCCGATCAAGGACGGGCAAACTCGAGTGCCGTTACGGCACGTCGGCGACCAGCGTCGAGATGGTCGAGACCAACGGCTGTCCCGCGCGCTTCAACGCCAAGACGCCGGATGGCTCTGGAGCACGATCGGCTGTCACCGCGTGATCGCGCGGCTGGGCGCGATCGCCGCCGCGCAAGCTGGTCGAGTCGTTCGGCGTCAAGTTTCCGAACAACGGATCCGGCGGCGGTGCCGCAGCTCTCGGAGACCTACGAGTCGAACGTCACGGGCCTCTTCATCGTCGGTGCGCTCGGCGGTTACCCGCTGATCAAGCAGGCGATGAACCAGGGCTACGAGGTCGTCGAGTCGATCCTCGGCAATCAAGTCGAGCCGGCCGACGAGCCGCTGCTGCAGGTCCAAGTTCGCCAACTCGGGCGCACGCCACCAGCGTGGCCGAGGCGCTGGCCATCACCCAGCGCAACGTGCCGCTGCTGGCCGGCATCACGACGCTGCAGCTGCGCGAGTTCCTGCTCGACAGCGATGTGCGAACGCCCGCGCCGGAGCAGATCCTGTTTCGATCGCAACGACTACACGAACACCTTCTTCACCGATCGTCGAAGGCGAGGTCTTCGTCGAGATCAGCGCCGAAGGCGAGGAGAGCCGCTGGATCCGCTTGGGCGCCGGACCGTTCTTCGGCGAGCTCGGCCTGATTTCCGGCCGCCGGCGCGCGGCCACCGTGAGGGCGGGCAGGGATGCGTGCTGATCGAGACGCCGCGGCGGTCGATGCTCAAGCTGATCGCCTCGGTCGATTCGGTACGCAAGGGCGTCGACGCCGTGTTTCTGCGGCGCGCGGTGCGCGCCTACCTGTCGCAGGATCTGCCCGACGACGACTTCAATGCGCTGGTCGAGCGGCGCGGAGCTGAAGAGCTTTGCCTCAGGCGCCACGCTGTTCGAGGAAGGATCGACGCGCCGGACGGGCTCTACCTGCTGCGGCGCGGCTCGGTCACGGTGTCGCGCAAGCTCGGCGGGCACGAGGTGGTGCTGTCGCTATGTTGCCGCGGGCAACTATGTCGGCGAAATGGCGCTGCTCACCGACGCGCCGCGAATGGCGACGGTGCGCGCGGCGGTCAGCCACCGAGGCCATCGTTCTCGAAAGCGCGGCGTTCAAGCAGGTGATCTCGCGCCACCCGGCGCTGCGCGAGGAGCTGGAGACGCCAGTTTCTCGGACGCGGCTGAAGTCCAACGCGGCCATGGAAGTCGCAGGCCGATTCGGGCAACGTCATCGACTTACCTGATGCAGCAGGGCATCGGCGAAGCGACCGATGTCGCTGCTGATCGACGAAAGCCTGTGCATCCGCTGCAACAATTGCGAGAAGGCCTGCGCCGACGTGCACGAGGGCACGTCGCGCCTCGATCGCGAGGCGGGGCCGACCTTCGCGCAGATCCACGTGCCGACGTCATGCCGGCATTGCGAGCATCCGCATTGCATGAAGGATTGCCCGCCCGACGCGATCACATCGCGCGCCCAACGGCGAGGTCTACATCCGCGACACCTGCATCGGCTGCGGCAACTGCGAGCGCAATTGCCCGTACGGCGTGATCCAGATGGCGCCGCTCGACCCGGGCGCGAGCGGCCCGGCGCTGTGGCAGTGGCTGCTCTCGGGGCTGGGCGACGAGCCGGGATGGAAACCAAGGTCTACGACAAGTCGATGGTCAAGAAGGCGGTCAAGTGCGACATGTGCAAGGACGTCACGCGGCGGCGCAGCGTCGTGTCCGCGCCTGCCCGACCGGCGCCGCGCTGCGTGTCGCCCGAGAAGTTTCTTGACTACACCAATGCGATCGCGCCCTGAGCCTACAATCAAGCCGACCGCAAGGGAGGGCGCAATCGATGGCGGATAAGGATATTCGCGAGGCGTCGCTCGAATACCACCGGCAGTTTCCGCCGGGCAAGATATCGCTCCTGCCGACCAAGCAGCTGACCAACCAGCGCGATCTCGCGCTCGCGTACACGCCCGGCGTCGCCGCTGCGTGCGACGAGATCGTCCGCGATCCCGGCGAGGCGCGCAACCTCACCGCGCGCGGCAACCTGATCGGCGTCGTCACCAACGGCACCGCGGTGCTGGGCCTGGGCGCGATCGGTCCGCTCGCCAGCAAGCCGGTCATGGAAGGCAAGGCGGTGCTGTTCAAGAAATTCGCCGGCATCGACTGCTTCGACATCGAGAGTCGACGAGCGCGACCCGGAGCAAGCTCGGTCGATATCATCTGCGCGCTCGAGCCGACGTTCGGCGGCATCAACCTCGAGGACATCAAGGCGCCGGAATGCTTCTACGTCGAGCGCAAGTGCCGCGAGCGGATGAAGATCCCGGTGTTCCACGACGACCAGCACGGCACCGCGATCATCGTCGGCGCGGCGGTCGTCAACGGCCTGCGCGTCGTCGGCAAGGACCTCGCGTCAGGTGAAGCTCGTGTGCTCGGGCGCCGGCGCGGCGGCGCTTGCCTGCCTCGATCTGCTGGTCGGGCTCGGCATCAAGCAGCAGAACATCTGGGTCTCGGATATCGCCGGCGTGGTCTGCGCAGGGCCGCAAGGAGGAAATGGACGACAACAAGGCGCGCTACGCGCAAAAGACCGACGCGCGCAAGCTTGACCGACATCATCGCCGGCGCGGACATTTTCCTCGGCTTGTCGGCGGCGCGAGTGCTGAAGCCGGAATTGCTCAAGCAGATGGCGAAGCAGCCGCTGATCCTCGCGCTGGCCAATCCCGAGCCGGAGATCATGCCCGACGTTGCGAAGGCGGCGCGACCCGACGCGGTCATCGCGACCGGCCGCTCGGACTTTCCGAACCAGGTCAACAATGTGCTTTGCTTTCCGTTCATTTTCCGCGGCGCGCTGGATGTCGGCGCGACCACGATCAACGAGGCGATGAAGCTCGCCGCGGTGCGCGCCATCGCCGATCTCGCGATGGCGGAGCAGTCCGACATCGTCGCCGCCGCGTACGGCGACGATCAGGAGTTGAAATTCGGGCCCGAGTACCTGATACCGAAGCCGTTCGACCCGCGGCTCATCGTCATGATCGCGCCCGCGGTCGCGAAGGCCGCGATGGACTCGGGCGTCGCCACGCGGCCCATCGCCGATTTCGATGCCTATCACCAGCGCCTGCTGCAGTATCGTCTATCACTCCGGCCTGCTGATGAAGCCGATCTTCCAGGCCGCGAAGAAAGTCGCCCAAGCGGATCGTCTACGCCGAGGGCGAGGAAGAGCGCGTGCTGCGCGCGGTGCAGGTCGTGGTCGACGAAGGCCTGGCCAAGCCGATACTGGTCGGCCGGCCGGCCGTGATAGAGCGCCGGCTGTCGCAGTTCGGCTTGCGGCTCAAGCCCGGCGTCGATTTCGAGATCATCAACCCCGAATCCGATCCGCGCTATCGCGACTACTGGATGGAATACTACCGGCTGACCGAGCGCAAGGGCACGTCGCAGCAGTTCGCCAAGATCGAAATGCGCCGGCGGCTGACGCTGATCGGCGCGATGATGATCCACATGGGACACGCCGACGGAATGTTGTGCGGCATGTTCGGGACCCACGACGCGCACCGCCACTACGTCGATCAGGTCATCGGCTTGCGCGCGGGTGTCAAGACCTGGGCCGCGATGAACGCGGTGCTGCTGCCGAGCCGCACCGTATTCATTGCCGACACCTATGTCAATCGCGATCCCACGGCGGAGCAGATCGCCGGAGATCAGCGCGGCTCGCCGCGGAGGAAGTGCGAAGGTTCGGCATCGTTCCCAAGGTCGCGCTGGTGTCCCATTCCAGCTTCGGTTCGAGCAACGATCCGCAGGCAAGAAAAATGCAGTCGGCGCTCGCGCTCATCAACGCGCAGGAGCCCGAGCTCGAGGTCGAAGGAGAGATGCAGGGAGACGCGGCGTTATCCGATGAGAGTGCGGCGGGCGGCGTTCCCGAACTCGCGGCTCAAGGGCGACGCCAACCTGCTGATCATGCCGACGCTCGATGCGGCGAACATTTCGTTCAATCTGCTCAAGGTCGCGGCCGGCAGCGGACTCACGCTCGGGCCGATCCTGCTCGGGCGTCGCCAAGCCGGTGCACATTCTCACCCCGTCGGCGACCGTGCGGCGCATCGTCAACATGAGCGCGCTGGCAGTCGTCGACGCCACCGTCGATCGTCAGAAGCCGCTGCTCTGGCGCAGCGTGCAGCGCGTAGCGAGGTGGTCCGGATGCAGGCGCGGCCGCACGCGACTGCGCGAACTTGCGGAATGTCAGTCGCCGCTGTTCAGCTGCGGTGGCAGGATCGGATTCCAGCGCGGCTGAAGACCACCAGCCAATGCCCGCGGTGTCGTGAACCTCGATCAATGCACATTGCGAAACGCTAGGCGCCGGCGGCCCGACCGACAAACTCGCTGGTCATCGAGAACGCGGGCAAGGCCAACGCAAGATCGGCAAGTTCGAAAGGTACTTATCGCTTCATCCCCTGAGTCATGGCTCCTCCCATCATGCTGCAGCGCCGTCCGAGGGCGACTCATTGTCGATGGAGCACTGGAGCGTACCAGCCGGCGTCATCGTCTTGGCTGCTCCGGAGGTGATCGCGGATCAGGACGGTCGCGGTTCCTCCACCGGTGCGCGCTCGTCCGGCTCAGGGTCAGGTTCCTCGACCGGCGGCTGCGGCTTATGCGTCTGAACGTGCATGGGGCTTTGCGAGGGTCTCGGACGCCGAACATGCCTGCAACTCGTATGCCAACCCGGCACGCCTCATGATTGCGGCACCGCTATCTAACCGCGAGTCAGGCATAGCGGCAGTGGCTGGGAAGCTATTCGAGGCATTGGCAAGAATTGCAGCGCGGCGGTAAGGCCTTACCGGCATGTTCTTCCGACCGAGAGCGTTCTGCCAGACCAGGCGTCGCTCGCAGGTGTGGGTGGCATGCGCAAGTCAGCGGTTGAGCGCCGCGAGGTGTTGGCACGCGGTTTGCAGAGCAGTGAGCGGTCGTAGAACCATGCCGGCGGCTGCTCTCCGGCACCCGGGGCGAGAGCGCGAAAAGCCTGCAGATCGGGCACCGCGTATCGTCAACCACAACGAGGAGCGATAATAATGTCCATCGGAACCATCCTTCTCATCATCCTGATCCTGGCGCTCGTCGGCGCCCTTCCGACGTGGGGATACAGCAGCGGCTGGGGATACGGGCCGAGCGGGATCGCCGGCGTCGTGGTGCTCATCCTGATCATCCTGTTGCTGACCGGGCGTCTATAGATCGACACGCAGTGGCCAGTAGCCGCCGGCGCGGAACCGGCGCGTAATGGCGGCGACAGGCAGAAGGCGGATCTCACGTCGTGATCCGCCTTCGTGTCGCATCGCGCGCGTGATTCGTTGCGGAATGAATCGATGAATGGGCAGCAGGCTGCGAGGCCATCTCCTGCAGCTGACCGGCACCCTCCGAGAAGGATGGGGACGCGGTGATCAACGATCAGACGATGCAGATTCGCGGCGAGGGACAGCGGCTATCAGGCCGATTGCAGGCGCGCGAGGGCGCAAGGCGAGCTATTTTGAGTCTCACGCCGACCGGATCGGAAACCCATCGCTTAAGCGCTAGTCGCAGCCTTTGCAAGGCGTCGCGATCTGTGCAAGAATTAAGCCAACGCGCAGAAATACAGGTGTCGCGATGCTGGACCGTGACGGTTATCGCCCGAACGTCGCCATTGTCGTCGCCAGCTCGAAAGATCGGGTCTTCTGGGGCAAGCGGATCCGAGAGCACTCGTGGCAGTTTCCGCAAGGTGGCATCAACGCCGGCGAGGCGCCCGAGGAGGCGATGTATCGGGAATTGAAGGAAGAAGTCGGACTCGATCCGGCGCACGTCAAGATCCTCGGACGTACTCGGGATTGGCTGCGCTACGAGGTGCCGCAGCACTGGATCAAGCGCGAATGGCGTGGCAGCTATCGCGGCCAGAAGCAGATCTGGTATCTGCTGCAGATTGACCGGCCGCGACAGCGACGTGTCACTGCGCGCGACCGATCATCCCGAGTTCGACGCCTGGCGCTGGCACGACTACTGGATTCCGCTGGAGAACGTGATCGACTTCAAGCGCGACGTCTATCGTCGCGGCCTGACCGAGCTCGAGCGTTACCTGCATCACCGCCCGCAGACGCGGCGTGAGCGCCTGTACGGATGGGCGCACGCGGTGGTCCCGTCTCCGTACACGAATCCGCCGGGCAAGGTGTAGGCGCGTAGCGCCGGGCGCCGGCGTTATCGGCGCCTGCGCCATCAAGTGCACACGCGGTTCTCGTACACGATCCGCCGGGCAAGGTGCAGGTGCCGGGTGCCGGCAGCACTGGCGCCGTTCAGAGCAAAACCAGGTTGTCCCGATGGATCAGTTCGCGCTCGTCGACGTAGCCGAGCGCCGCTTCGATCTCCGATGACGGCTTGCCGCAGGATGCGCTGCGTTTCCGACCCGCTGTAGTTGATCAGCCCGCGAGCGATCTCGCGGCCGTCGGCGTCGAAGCAGCCGACGATCTCGCCGCGCTCGAAGCGGCCCTGGCAGGCCGACACCCGATCGGCAACAGGCTCTTGCCTTCGCGCGTCAATGCCCGCACCGCGCCGGCATCGAGCGTCAGCCGGCCTTCGACACGGACGTGATCGGCAAGCCACTGCTTGCGCGCGGCGAGGGTCATCGTCTCGGCGATCGAGCTCGGTGCCGATCGCCTCGCCCGCGGCCAGCCGGGTCAGCACGTCCGGTCTCGCGGCCGTCGGCGATGACCGTCGATGCACCGCTGCGCGCGCGCGCGCTTCGCCGCCAGCACCTTGGTCAGCATGCCGCCGCTGTCCGTGTTGCGAACCCGCGCCGCCGGCCATCGCCTCGAGCGCCGGCATCGCCGGCGCGACCGCGTCGCAGCAGCGTCGCGGCCGCATCCTTGCGCGGGTCGCCGGTGTGCAGGCCCTGCTGATCGGTGAGCAGCACCAGCACGTCGGCCTCGATCAGATTGGTGACCAGCGCGCCGAGCGTATCGTTGTCGCCGACCCTGATTTCGTCGGTGGTCACCGTGTCGTTTTCGTTGATGATCGGGTATCACCGACAATGCGAGCAGCGTCATCAGGTCGAACGCGCATTCAGATAGCGGCGCCGGTCCGCAAGGTCTTCGTGCGTCAGCAGGATTTGCGCCGTGTGAAAGCCGAAGCGCGAGAACGCGGTCTCGTACGCCTGCACCAGCCCCATCTGGCCGACCGCGGCGGCGGCCTGCAGCTCATGAATCGCCGACGGGCGCGACGTCCAGCCGAGGCGCTGCATTCCCTCCGCGATCGCGCCCGACGACACCAGCGCGATCTGTCGGCCCGCTTTGCTCAGGCCGGCGATCTGCTCCGCCCAGCGCGCCACGGCGGCATGGTCGATTCCGCGGCCGTCGTTGGTGACCAGGCTCGAGCCGACCTTGATCACCAGCCGGCGGGCGCCGGCGACGATGGAGGTTTCGGACGGCGAGTTCATCGTCTCATTCGGACAGCGCGGGCGCGATCTCCGCCGGATGCTTTTCCAGCCAGTCCTGGATCGCATACACCAGCTCGCGGCAGCCCTCGCCGTTGATCGCGGCAATGGCGAATACCGGGCCGGTCCAGCGATACGCGTCGACAAACGCAGCGACGCGTTGCGCTCGCTCGTCGGGTTCGACGAGGTCGAGCTTGTTCAGGACCAGCCACCGCGGCTTGTCGAAGAGCGCCTGGTCGTAGCGCTTGAGCTCACTGGACGATGGCGCGTGCATCCGCCACCGGATCGCTGGTGCCGTCGAGCGGCGCGATATCGACCACGTGCAGCAGCAGGCGCGTGCGCTGCAGGTGGCGCAGGAACTGATGACCGAGGCCCGCGCCGTCGGCGGCGCCGTCGATCAAGCCCGGAATGTCGGCGACGACGAAGCTCCGGTTCTCGTCGCACGCGAACCACGCCGAGATTCGGCGCCAGCGTCGTGAACGGATAGTCCGCGACTTTGGGCCGGGCGGCGGACACCGCGCGTATCAGCGTCGACTTGCCGGCGTTGGGCATGCCCAGCAGCCCGACATCGGCCAGCACCTTGAGCTCGAGGTGCAGCATGCGCTGCACGCCTTCTTCGCCCGGAGTCGATTGCCGCGGCGCGCGATTGGTGCTCGACTTGAAGTGGAGGTTGCCCAAGCCGCCCTTGCCGCCTTGCGCCAGCAGCGCTTTCTGTCCGTGCGCCGCGAGGTCGGCGACGAGCTCGCCGGTCTCGGCAACGGTGATCAGCGTGCCGACCGGCATGCGCAGGACGATATCCTCGGCGCCGCGCCCGTACTGATCGGCGCCGCGGCCGTTTTCGCCGGGCTTGGCGCGATGGATGCGAGCAAAGCGATAGTCGATCAGCGTATTGATGTTGCGATCGGCAATCGCCCAGATGCTGCCGCCGCGCCCGCCGTCACCGCCGTCGGGCCCGCCGCGCGGAACGTATTTTTCGCGCCGAAACGATACCGCCCGTTGCCGCCGTCGCCGGCGATCACTTCGATGTTCGCTTCGTCGATGAACTTCATCGTCGACAGGCCTGCCGTCGGGCGGCGAAACAGCAGGAAGCGCTCGGTGTCGTCGCCGCGTCGGCGTCCTTCCCACACCTTTTCCCACGCCGAATCGGGCGGCGTGTCGGATTCGTCGCGGGCTGCCTGCACCAGCAGCGCATCGCAACGGTTCGAAGCCTGCGAGTCGTCGCGCACTGTAATCACGTCCAGAAAGTATTCGAGCAAAGCCCGTTGCGGCTCGCCGAGATTGTGGCTGGCCACACAGGTGCCGGCCGGCAGGTGGTTCGCCAGCGATTCCGCGACCGAGCGATAGCTGCGCCGTGAATCGAGGTAAGGCAGCCAAATGGTCATGTACATGCCCCACACCAGCGTCATCCCGCAGCCCAATTGAGCATCGCCCGGCGATTCGAGCGCCGTGCCGGCCGCACCAGCGCAAGCCAGAGCAAGCTTCAGAACCGCGGAGAGCAGCACCGCAAGCCATTGCCAGGGCGGCTGATAACCCGGCTGGGTGTCCTTGAAAATGCGCGCCACCGGCTTCCGGTACGCCGTATACCAGCGATTCGAGCCAGAGCCCCCAGACCAGCACGCCCAGGAGGCCGAAGGTCAGGATGCCAAACCAGTCGAGCGCGCCGGAGTAGCCACGCTTGAGCGTATCGACCTCCGCGGCGGCAAGCAGCGACATCGGCAGCAACAGCGGCAGCGCAAGTGTCGCGCGGGGCTCGGCTGCGGCGGAAATCAGCGCCAGGACGACGACGATCATCGTCAGTGGCAGCCCGACGCCCGCTCGCCGACAAGCCGCCGCCGTACCCGCGCCAGCGAACACGCAGGGTCCACAGCGCCAGCGGCAATGCCGGCCACGCAAACCACGGCAGGTTCTTCGAGATAGTAGAACGGCTCGGTCGGAGGCGAATCCCGGGTGGTGCCGAAGTAGCGCGCGATATCCTGCGTCTCCAGCCATTGCGCGAGCCAGCCCGGGTCGCGCAGGTACAGCGCCAGCGGCCAGGCGAGCAGCAAAGGCGCTGCCACCAGCAGCGCGATGCCGAGCGTCAGCGGATATCGCCGCGTCCGCCAAGGCGGAAAAAGCGGCAGCAGTACCGCAGTCAGCGCGATCAGCGCCGCGGCGGCCGAACCCTTGCACAGAAATGCGACGCCGACGGCAACGCCCAGCAACGCTCCGCCGACGATAGCCCGCCGCTGCGCCAGCGCCAGAGCGTAGAGGGCGAGCGCAAAAGCGACCAGCAGGCCGATGTCGGGCGAGAGCTGATGCGCGCGATCCCAGAGGCCGATGCAACCGATGAAAATCAGCACCGGCAACCAGCGGAAGGCTCGGCCGTAGAGCTCGCGTCCGGCGAGCGCCAGGAGCCACAGCGTCAGCGCGAGGCAGACAGCAATCGCGATGCGTGCGGCGTCGTGCACGGGCATGAGTCCGCCGAACGCCGTTGCCGTGGCCGCCGCCAGCGCGTAAAAAAGCGGCGGGCGATCCGGGAGGGCAGCTCCGGCCAGATGCGGCATGACCCAGTCGCCGTGCTTGAGCATTTCCAGCGTCACGCCGAAGCTGGTCGCATCGTCCGGCTTCCAGGGATCGTGACCGAAGAGGCCGAGTCCTATCCATGCGACACAAAGCAGCACCAGGCCGGCCTGCTTGACCGCTCGATAGGGCCCTGAGGGTGACAGCTCGGCTGGATCAGCCGATTCAGGTACGGGCTCGGCAACGGATTCGGCAATGGGCATCGAGGTGCCGGAATGAAAAAGGCAGCCGAAGCTGCCTTTACGCGATGGTTCTGATCCGGACCGTCACGCGGAGGGCGTGGCCGTCTTGGAAGCGTAGCGTTGCCGGAATTTCTCGACCCGCCCAGCGGTGTCGACGATCTTCTGCTTGCCCGGTATAGAACGGGTGGCACGCCGAGCAAACTTCGACGTGCAGGGGCTTGTTGACGGTCGAACGGGTGGCGAACGTGTTGCCGCAGCTGCACGTTACCTGTATTTCGCTGTATTGCGGATGAATGCTGGTTTTCATCGAACACCTCATGTGACCGGCACGCTCTCGCGGGGGCCGGATTCTTGCTCGAAAACGTGGCAAGGCGGGGATCGGTTGACTGTCCCGTAGCCCCAAACCGGCGCGATTATGGCGCTTTTTGCAGTGCAACGCAACGGGCCGCCACATACGGACAGATAGGGCCGGTTCGTGGGTTTTCAAGGCCTTAGGCACATCGATGGAGGCTGTTGCGCTGGCCAGCCTGCATTGGCGATGCGTCGGCACTAACCTCTGCGCATGGAGTCGAAGAATTCCGCATTGTTCTTGGTCTGCTTGACCTTGTCGACCAGGAATTCGGTGGCCTCGAGGTCATCCATCGGATAGAGCAGCTTGCGCAGCACCCAGACCTTCTGCAGCACGTCCTGCTTGAGCAGCAGCTCTTCCTTGCGCGTGCCCGAGCGGTTGACGTTGATCGCCGGATAGATGCGCTTCTCGGCCATGCGCCGGTCGAGGTGGATTTCCATGTTGCCGGTGCCCTTGAATTCCTCGTAGATCACGTCGTCCATGCGCGAGCCGGTGTCGATCAGCGCGGTGGCGATGATGGTCAGCGAGCCGCCTTCCTCGATGTTGCGCGCCGCGCCGAAGAAGCGCTTCGGCCGCTGCAGCGCGTTGGCGTCGACGCCGCCGGTGAGCACCTTGCCCGACGCGGGCACGACGGTGTTGTAGGCGCGCGCGAGGCGGGTGATCGAGTCGAGCAGGATCACGACGTCCTTCTTGTGCTCGACCAGGCGCTTGGCCTTCTCGATCACCATCTCGGCGACCTGCACGTGGCGCGTGGCGGGCTCGTCGAAGGTCGACGACACGACCTCGCCGCGCACCGAGCGCTGCATTTCGGTCACTTCCTCGGGCCGCTCGTCGATCAGCAGCACGATCAGCACGACGTCGGGGTAGTTCGCGGCGATCGAGTGCGCGACGTGCTGCAGCATCACCGTCTTGCCGGACTTTGGGCGACGACACCAGCAGGCCGCGCTGGCCCTTGCCGATGGGCGCGATGATGTCGATGATCCGGCCGGTCATGTTCTCTTCGGCCTTGATGTCGCGCTCGAGGATCAGCGCCTCGTCCGGGAAACAGCGGCGTCAGGTTCTCGAACAGGATCTTGCTCTTGGCGTTTTCCGGCGGCTCGCCGTTGACCTTGTCGACCTTGACCAGCGCGAAGTAGCGCTCGCCGTCCTTGGGCGTGCGGATCTCGCCTTCGATGGTGTCGCCGGTGTGCAGGTTGAAGCGGCGGATCTGCGACGGCGAGATGTAGATGTCGTCGGTGCCGGCGAGGTAGCTGGTGTCGGGAGAGCGCAGGAACCCGAAGCCGTCGGGCAGCACCTCGAGCGTTCCGTCGCCGAAGATGCTTTCGCCTTTCTTCGCCTGGTTCTTGAGCAGCGCGAAGATCAGGTCGTGCTTGCGCATGCGGTTGGCGCCGTCGATCTCGTTGGTGTTGGCGATTTCGACGAGTTCGGTGACGGGCTTGGACTTGAGGTCGGACAGGTGCATAGGTGGACCGGTGGCGGGGAGGAAGCGGGCGCGGCGCTTTGGCCGCTTGAATCGCTCTGGGAGGTTGGCGCCGGGAAACCACTTGAGCGGCGCTGATGGGACGTCACGCGCGCGCGACGCTGGCGCTGCGGGACGCAATTCAATGAGTTAGAAGCCTAACGGGTTCAGAGGTGGCTGTCAATAAAGGCCGTCAACTGCGATTTGGACAGGGCGCCGACCTTTTGCGCCGCGACCTGCCCGCCCTTGAACAGGATCAGCGTCGGGATGCCGCGAATGCCGTACTTGGCAGGCGCGGCAGGGTTGGAATCGATATCGATCTTGGCCACGGTAAGCCGGCCCGCGTAATCCTTGGCCACATCTTCGAGGATGGGAGCGATCATCTTGCAGGGCCGCACCATTCCGCCCAGTAATCGACGAGCACCGGCGTGCCCGCCTTCAGCACATCGCTGTCAAAGGTGGCGTCGGTGACGTGCTTGATATTCTCGCTCATGGGATCCTCGCTGAAGGGGCGGCTGGCCGGCGGCGGCCAAGAACGACCGGAACTGGCTGCCCGAAGTACGTTAGCGGAAAGACCCTCGCGGTGCAAGCGGCGCTGATGGCGCGCCGGGAAGTGCGGCCAGGTCGATCTGCCCGATGACCTCGATCGCGATTTGCTAAAATCGACCACTCCGCACCGGCAAGGGATCCGCGGCAATGACCTACGTTGTCACCGAGAGTTGCATCCGTTGCAAGTATACCGACTGCGTCGATGTCTGCCCGGTCGACTGCTTTCGGGAAGGCCCCAATTTTCTGGTCATCGATCCGGACGAATGCATCGATTGCACGCTCTGTGTCGCCGAGTGTCCGGTCGAGGCGATTTACGCAGAGGACGACGTTCCCGACGATCAGAAGCCGTTCACGAGCCTGAACGCCGAGCTGGCGAAACTCTGGAAGCCGATCATCGAGCGCAAGCCGGCGCCGCCCGACGCCGACGAATGGAAGTCGGTGAAGGCCAAACGCGACCTGCTCGAGCCGATAGACATGACCTGCCGCGATGTTTTTTCCGCCTCGCTGCCGCGGCGTTTCTGTTCCCCGCGCTGGCCTGCTGCGCAAGGAGCCCTCGCTCGCGGCGACGCCGCTGCCGGCTCGCAGAAAACGCAGATGTGCGTCGGCTGCCACGGCATACCTGGCTGGCGCACCGCGTATCCCGAGGTTTACAAGGTGCCCAAGCTCGGCGGCCAGCACGAGGCGTACCTCGCCAAGGCTCTGCAGGAATACCGGAGCGGGGCGCGCAGCCACCCGTCGATGCGCGCCATCGCGACGTCGCTGTCGGACAAGGATATCGCCGACCTCGCGGCCTATTACGCCGGCGCTGCCGCCAAGACCGCCAGCAAATGAGCGACCGACGATGAGAGCCATTCTCCAGTTGCTGCTTCGCCTTGTGCGCCATAGTCTCGGCGGCCCTATGCGACGCCGCCGATCCCAAAGCCGCGCTGGCCCGGGTCCAGGAGGTTTGCCAGGCGTGCCACGGCATGGATGGCAACAGCCAGATCGCCGGACAATCCAAAGCTGGGCGGCCAGTATCCGGATTACCTGGCCAAGGCGCTGCGCGATTACCAGTCCGGATTGCGCAAGAATCCGGTCATGGCCGGCTTCGTCGACAAGCTGTCGAAGCAGGACATCGAGAACCTCGCCGCGTATTACGCGTCTCAGCCGGCGGCGCTCGTCACCAAGCAATGAAAGCCAACTAGGCCGACTGCGGTGAAAACGGCGCCTGCGGGCGCCTTTTTACGATCGGCGTGCCAGCTCGTGCCAGCGAGCTCAACGACGCTTCGGCGCTGACGGCGGAGCGATCGTCTTGTGACGAATTCTGCACAGGTCGACGATGACGCATTCCCAGCAGCGCGGGCAGCCGCGCCTGACAGATGTAGCGACCAGTGCAGAATCAGCCAGTGATGCGCATCGTGCCGGAATTCCTCGGGCGTGAACTTGACCAGCTTGCGCTCGACCTCTTCCGGACGTTCTGCCCGGCGCCAGGCCGGTGCGATTGGCGACGCGGAAGATATGGGTGTCGACGGCGATCGTGGGCTGACCGAAGGCGACGTTCAAGACGACGTTGGCGGTCTTGCGGCCGACGCCAGGCAGCCGGGTGAGGGCGTCATGATCGGAAGGCACATTGCCCGCGTGCTCGGCCATCAATTGCCGCGACAGCGCGACGACGTTCTTGGCCTTGGTGCGAAACAGGCCGATGGTTTGAATATACGGAATGAGCCGCGCCTCGCCCAGCTTGACCATCGCCTTCGGTGTGTTCGCCACGCGGAAAAGTCTGGCGGTCGCGAGGTTTACGCTTTTGTCGGTCGCCTGCGCCGAGAGCACCACCGCGACCAATAACTCGAAAGGGGTGCGGTATTCGAGCTTCGCTGCGCGGATTCGGATTCCGCTGCCGCAGCCGGGTGTAGATTTCCAGGCGCTTGGCCGCGCGTTCACTGGACGTCTCCGGGCCGCGCCAAGGTTTCACGCATCTCGGTATCGGATCGAGCCGCGCGCGCGCGAACGGGCGCGCGCCAGTGCGGCGTCGACCGCAGCCCGCCGTCGCTGCCGCGCCGAAGTCGACCGGCCGCACTTTCCTGCCCGCGCTTGCGTCGAACCGGCCGCTGAGGCGGCGCATTGCGCGCCGAAGCGCGCTGACGCGCACGTTCGGCGTCGGCGCTGCTCCAGACGCGCGCCGCGGGCAGCATCGCGATGCAATCGACGGGGCAGGGAGGCAGGCACAGCTCGCATCCGGTGCAGCGATCGGCAATGACGGTGTGCATCAGCTTCGCCGCGCCGACGATCGCGTCGGTCGGACACGCCTGAATGCAAAGCGTGCAGCCGATGCACGTTGCTTCATCGATGCGGGCGATGGCCCGGAGTGATGTGCCGTCAGGGAAAGCGTTGGACATGGCCTTATTCTACCGTCGGACTAGCGCCGTTCGTTTGCTACACTCGAAAACCTTCCGCTGTTTGCCCACGCATGCCAGCGTTCGATGGACCATCTGCCGATGCCAGGCCGCGCGCGCGCGGCTTGCGGCGAAGGTGCTCGCCTTTGGTGGTTGGCGGGCAGTGGTCATCGACGCCGGTGCCGGAGAAGGCGGTGATTATTTTCTATCCGCACACCTCGAACTGGGATTTCGTCATCGGGCTGCTGGCGAAATGGGCGCTCGACCTCGACGTGCACTGGGTCGGCAAGGATTCGCTGTTTCGAAGTCCGCTGCGAGCGCTTTTCCGGCGTTGGGGCGGTATCGCGGTCAATCGCAGCGCGCGGACGGGATCGATCGCGCGGCTTGCTGACGAGTTCTCGGCGCGGAAGCGCTTTTTACTCGCGCTTGCGCCCGAAGGCACCCGGCAGCGCGCCGAGCACTGGAGGTCAGGGTTTTACCAGCTGGCGCTCGCGGCCCGCGTCCCCTCGCGCTGGCTTTTATCGACTACCCGCGGCGCGAAGTGGGTGTCGCAGGATATTTGGACCTGAGCGGCGAACCGGTTCCGAGACATGGCGGCCATCGCTGCGTTTTACGTCGGCAAGACGGGCAGGCGGCCGGCATTGCAGGGGCCCCATCCGGCTCGGGAGCGCGCCGCCCTGCGTCTAACGACCCTCGAGCCTGCGCGGCAGCATCTGTGCGCGACCAGCACCGCTACTCGCGCCCGCAAATGCCATTTCGGCGCCGCCGCCCGCCGGTTCGTCGCATCCGGGCTTACGAGGCCCTCGCTTCCCCGGACAGTGGGGATCCCGACCGGCCGCGCGGACCATCGCCGCGCCCGGAGACTTGAGAAAAGGCAATGCCATGGCGACAGTCGACCGATCCAACACCATCTGCGATCCGCGGCAAGACGGCTCGGGCCATCCGTTGGAAGCGCTTCCCTTCTTCCGGCGCATCAGGCCTTTCCCCGGCCGCAGCATCGTCTTAACGCTGATCCTGAATGCCACGTTCGCTGCGGTGTTCTCGCTGTTCTGGCTGCTGTTCGATGCTCACGTGAGTGTGCTGCGGGTCGTTGTGGTCAACCTGGTGGTTGCCAACTGCATCGGGTTTTTCATGCACGGCGGTTTCGTGCTTGGCCGGATTCTGCTTGGCGGCTGGTTACCAGGCGCTTCGTTCGCGGCGCGCTCGTTTTACTATTCGGTCGTGTCCGTTATCGGCGTCTTCGCCGGTTACGCGCTCGGCGCCGCGTTGCTCAATTGGCCGCAGCTCTGGAGCTCGGTCTTCTCGCCTCAGGGCGCGACCTCCATTTTGTTGATAAGCGTAATCATCTCGGCAACCCTGGGCGCCATCTTTTTACGCGCGAGCGGCAGGCAAAGGCAGAGGCCGATTTCCAGCGTCAACGGGCGCACGTCGAAGCCGCCGAGAAACAGATTCGGGTCGCGCAGCTTCAGCTGCTCGAAGCGCAGATCGAGCCGCATTTTCTGTACAACACCCTGGCCAACGTGATCAGCCTCATCGACGCCGAGCCGGCGACGGCCAAACACATGATCGAGCGCTTGATCGACTACCTGCCGCCGCGCTGCCTTCGTCGCCGGCGGTGCGGACGCGACGCTCGGCCGGCAGGTCGAGCTCTTGCGCGCGTATCTCGATCTGATCGTGCTGCGCATGGGCTCGCGGCTGTCGTATCGGATCGACGTGCCGCCCGAGCTTAGCGGCCTGCCCTTGCCGCCGATGCTGTTGCAGCCGGTGGTCGAGAACGCCATCAAGCACGGCATCGAGCCCAAGATCGCCGGCGGCGAAGTCAGCGTTACGCGCGCGGCGGCAGGGCGACCGGCTGCTGCTTGCGGTGACCGACGACGGGCTTGGCGTTCGCGCGACCCGTGCCGCCGGCTCGACGGGACTCGGCCTCGCCAATCTCCGCGAGCGGCTGTCGACGATGCATGGCGTCCACGCAACGCTGGCTATTGAAGACCGGCAGCCCGGCACGCGGGTGACGATCGACCTGCCGCTGCAGACGCAAGAGCAGCCGGCGTGAGCGCGACCTCTGGCGGCGCACCTCGCGCCCTGATCGCCGACGATGAGCCTCGGCTCGCGTCCTACCTCGCGGAAAAGCTCGCGACGGCGTGGCCCGAGCTGCAGGTCGCCGGCATTGCGGCCAACGGCGCCGAGGCACTCAGACTCATCGAGGAGCATGATCCGGACATACTGTTCCTCGACATTCGCATGCCGGGCCTGACCGGCCTGGAGGTGGCGCGGCGCGCCGCGGAGGGCGTACACATCGTGTTCGTCACCGCGTACGACCAGTACGCGCTCGAGGCGTTCGAGCATGCGGCGGTCGATTACCTGTTGAAGCCGGTCACCGACGAGCGACTCGTTGAGACGATCCGCCGTTTGCGCGAGCGACTGAAAACACCCGCCGCCTCGGCGGAGCTCAAGAGCACCCTCGACGCGCTGGCACGCGTGCTGCCGGGACTCGCGGGATCTGCCGGCGACTCACCCGAGCGGCTGGCGTGGATCCGTGCATCGGTCGGCAATCAGGTACGGCTGATCGCGGTCGAGGACGTCAGCTATTTTCAGGCTAACGACAAATACACCAGCGTTTTCACCGCCGACGGCGAAGCCTTGATCCGAACATCGCTGCGCGAGCTCGGCGATCAGCCTCGATCCGCAGCGTTTCTGGCAGATACACCGCGGCACTATCGTCAACGTCGCACACGTCGCCGCAACCAGCCGCGATCTCGCAGGCCGCACGCTGATCAAGCTCAAGGCGCGCCCCGAGACTTTGCTGGTCAGCCGCGCCTTCGCGCACCGATTCCGCCAGATGTGACCGCTGTCCGGCAGTGGCGCAGAGTCCGTGGCGATTGGAAAGCGGCGGCGCTTGGTTTAATCTGCGACGATGGGACTACCCCGAATGATGGCCCGGCTGGCGTGAGCGCCCATCATCCATCCGCGCACGAGCCTCACCGCCACACCGCGAGCGCGTGGAAGCATCGCGTGAGCGCCGCTCGCTGTGGATCGCGCTTTCGCTGACGCTCGGTTTTGCAGTGATCGAAGCGGCGGCTGGATGGATGGCCGGGTCGCTCGCCTTGCTATCCGACGCCGGACACATGATTACCGATAGCGCCGCCTTGGCGATCGCGCTCCTGGCCCAGCATGTGTCGCAGCGGCCGCCCTCGAGGCGCGCCAGTTACGGCTATGCGCGCGCCGAAGTGCTTGCCGCGTTCATCAACGCGCTGATCATGCTGGCGGTGATCGTCTGGATCGCGGTGGAGGCCGTCCGGCGCCTTCTGCTGCCGAGCCCTGTCAGCGGCGGAGTCGTGGTCGCCGTGGCGGCGGCGGGACTGGTGATCAACCTCGCCTCGGCATGGCTGTTATCGGGGCACAATAGCCTCAACAGCCGGGCGGCGCTGTTGCACGTGCTGGGCGACATGCTGGGCTCGGTGGCGGCGGTCGTCGCCGGCGCCGTGATCGTCGCGACCGGATGGCTGCCGATCGATCCGATTCTCTCCTTGTTCGTTTCGGCGCTGATTCTGCGTTCGACGTGGCTGCTCCTGCGGACGTCGACTCAGGTGCTGATGGAGGGCGTGCCGGCACACCTTTCATACGACGACATCGGTCGGGCTTTGACGCGCGTTCCCGGTGTCGCCGCGGTCCACGATCTGCACGTCTGGTACATGACCAGCAACCGTGCGGCGCTCTCCGGCACACCTGCGCCTTCGCGACGCCGCCGCGTGGCCGCAAACGCTGGCGGCGGCGCAGCGCCTGCTCGCGCAGCGCTACGGCATCGACCACGTCACGCTGCAGCCGACCTGGCACCAGCCGCCGACAGGCAAGCGCGTGATACCGGTGACGCCGGTGGCCAGCAACGACAAGCCGAGCGTTCACTGAGGTCCGGATCGAAGCGGCTCCGTGCACGGCCATAGCGCGCCGCATCAGAGCCATTTGGTCTTCTTGAACTGAAAGTAGAGCCACACGTCGATCGCCACCATCGCAAGGACCGACAGTGGATATCCCCACGTCCAGTCCAGCTCAGGCATGTTCTTGAAGTTCATCCCGTAAATGCCCGCGATCATGGTCGGAACGCCGATGATGGCGGCCCACCCCGCGAGCTTCTTGGTGACCTCGGTCTCGTTCAAGCTGATCATGCCGAGGTTGACCTGTATGGCCGTGGTCTGCATGTCCCGGATCCCTTCGATCGTCGCATGCAGCCGCTGCAGGTGATCGAACACATCGCGGAAATATTCGCCCATGCCGGAGCATATCTGCGGGACCCGGCCGCCGTAGAGCTTGCTGACCGCTTCCATGAGCGGATCGACGGCGTGCTTGAGGGTCATCAGGCGCCGCTTCAAGGCGTAGAGAGCTTCAATGTTGGAGCGCGCGGTGTTGCGCAGGAAGATCTGCTCCTCGATCTGCTCCAGCTCGGACTCAAGTGCGTCGAGGATCGGAAAATAGCGATCGACCACCGCATCCATCAGCGCATAGAACACATAAGCCGCGCCGTGCTTGAGCAGGTGCGGCTCGCGCTCGCACCGGGCGCGAACGTCGGCGAATCCGCGCTCGCTGTGCAAGCGTACCGAGAGGATGTAGTTCGGGCCGACGAAGATGTCGACCTCTCCGACGACAAGCTCATCCTCCTTGATCTCGATCGTCTGCAGTACGGCGAACAATGAGTTTCCGTACTCTTCGATCTTGGGCCGCTGGTGGCCGTGGCGCGCGTCTTCGACCGCCAACTCGTGCAAGCCGAACTCCTCGCGCATCTCCTCGAGCTCGGCCTGCGTCGGATCCTTGAGCCCCACCCAGACGAAGCAGTCGGGGCGCTTGACGTACTCGCTGATGGATTCTTTCGGTATGTCGCTGAGCTTGGTGCCCTCCTGATACGCGACGCAGTTCACTAGCATGGGGCGGCTCCTGGTTTGTAGGGGCGATGTTACCCGCACCGCGCCGTTGATTGCTACCGGGCGCGGGCCGTGCGTTCCTCGGGCTGGCCCTCGGGTGGCAGGGAGCCATCCTGTCCGGGTAACATGGGCGTCCCTTCGGCCGATGGACGCGTCCCGCCCGTGACCACGAATGATCATTAATTCGCTGCTCGACACCGACCTGTACAAATTCACCATGATGCAGGTCGTGCTGCATCACTTCCCGGAAGCGCAGGTCGAGTACCGGTTCAAGTGCCGCACGCCGGGCGTCGACCTGACGCCTTATATCGCCGAGATCGAGCGCGAGCTTGCCGGCCTATGCGGCCTGCGCTTCGTGCGACGCGAGCTCGAGTATCTGCGTGGCTGGCGCTTTCTCAAGAGCGACTTCGTCGATCTGCTCGGCCTGTTTCATCTGCAGGATCGCTTCGTCGACGTCAGGCGCTCCGCGACGTCGCCCAAGGAAATCGAGATCGCGATCATCGGACCGTGGCTGCACACCATACTGTTCGAGGTCCCGGTGCTGGCGATCGTCAGCGAGGTCTACTTCCGCAATACACGGCCGCGACCGGACTTCACCGAGGGACGCCGGCGTCTGGCCGCAAAGATCGAGCAAATCAACGCCGTTCCCGACCCGGAATTCCGGGTCGCCGACTACGGCACGCGGCGGCGTTTTTCCGGAGACTGGCAGCAGGAAGTGATTCTTGCGCTCAAGAAAGGCATCGGCGCGAAATTCGTCGGCACCAGCAACGTCTACTTCGCGCTCGAGCACGGGCTCACCCGCTGGGTACGATGGCGCACGAGTACCTGCAGGCATGTCAGGCGGTCGGGCCGAGGCTGCGCGATTCGCAGGTCTTCGCGTTCAACACCTGGGCGCGCGAGTATCGGGGCGATCTCGGTATCGCGTTGTCCGACGTCTGCGGAATGGAAGCGTTTCTGCGCGACTTCGATCTATTCTTTTGCAAGCTGTTCGACGGCGTGCGCCACGATTCGGGCGACCCCTTCGAATGGGGCGAGAAGCTGATCGCGCACTACGCCAAGATGCGTATCGATCCGAGAACCAAGACCATGGTGTTTTCGGACGCGCTCAACGTGCCGCTGGCGGTTCGGCTGTTCGAGTATTTCAGGGGCGCAGTCAGACCGCCTTCGGCATCGGCACCAATTTGACCAATGACCTCGGGTACAAGCCGATTCAGATCGTCATCAAGATGACCCGATGCAACGGCCAACCCGTGGCCAAGATCAGCGACGAGCCGTCGAAAGCGATGGATTACGATCCGTCGTACGTTGCTTATCTGCGCGAGGTGTTCCAGGTTCCGGAGTCGCCAGCGGAGCCAGTCGAAGAAGGCGTCGACGCGGAATAGGGCTCTATTGCGGCTCGCCGAGCAGCCGCCTCGTACGCCTCGCGCACCTCGCGACTGGCACACGCGAAAACGACGCGATCGAGCGCATCGAGCGCATCGAAGCCGCGGACGGTTTGAACCGCCATCGGAACCGCGAGCCGCAGCGGATAACCGTACGCTCCGCAACTGATGGCCGGAAACGCGATCGATGCAAGCCGGTGCGCGACGGCGAAGCTCGAGGAACGGCGGTAGCAGCGCGCCAGCAATTCCGGCTCGCCATGCGCGCCGCCATGCCATACCGGCCCGACAGTGTGGATGACATGCGCGGCGGGAAGGCGATAGCCGCCGGTGATCTTCGCATCGCCGGTGTCGCACCCGCCGAGGCGCATGCATTCCGCGAGCAAATCGGGCCCTGCCGCACGGTGGATCGCGCCATCGACACCGCCACCTCCGAGCAGCGTGTTGTTGGCCGCGTTGACGATCGCGTCGACCTCGAGGGTCGTGATGTCGGCGAGGACGGCATGAAACGTAGTCATCGGCGGGTCCGCCAGGATGTCTTCGATAGCAGTGATAGCGCGCGACCCTGTGTTAGCACGCTGTCATAGGCCGCCGCTTCGGTCTATAGTAGCGCGATGGCCTCGAATCCCGTCAATACGCCGAGCGCGCCGCCCGGTCCAGCCGCCGATGGCGCCAAGTCGCAGACCGCGAAGGCGCCGGACCGCCGACTGCGGTTGGAGGACATACTCAAGCTGATGGCTGCCGACGGCCTGGTGTCGACGGCGCAGGCGGAAAAGCTCGCCCGCTCGCGCACCCAGCGCTTCGAGACTCCGCTCGAGTTGATCGCCGACCAGAAATGGCATTCGCTGGCGCCGCCGCGCAAGGTGATCACGCTCGATGCGCTGGTCGAATGGCTGGCCGGCAAGCTGGGTGTTCAGTATCAGCACATCGATCCGCTGAAGATCGATCTGGTCGCGGTCACCGCGACCATGTCCAACGCTTACGCCGAGCGCTACCGGATCCTGCCGGTGCATGTCGCCGGCGGCATACTGACCGTCGCCACCAGCGAGCCCTTCGTGCGCGCGTGGGCCGACGAGCTCGAGCAGATCCTGCACCTGCGAATCAAGCTGGTCTTCGCCAATCCGCAGGATATCCGGCGCTTCCTGGGCGAGTTCTTCAATCTCGCCCGTTCGATGAAAAAGGCCCAGGAGACGTCGAAGGGCGACATCTCGCTGGCGCGCAATTTCGAGCAGCTGGTCGAGCTCGGCAAGCACGGGCAGCTCGACGCCAACGATCAGCACGTCGTCCACATCGTCGACTGGCTGTGGCAGTACGCGTTCGAGCAGCGTGCATCCGATATTCACATCGAGCCCCGCCGCGACAGCGGCGTGGTGCGTTTTCGCATCGACGGCGTGTTGCATCAGGTTTACGCGATTCCGAATCCGGTGCTGATCGCGATGACCAGCCGCATCAAGCTGCTGGCGCGGATGGAGATCGTCGAAAAGCGGCGGCCGCAGGACGGCCGCATCAAGACCGTCTCGCCCGACGGGACGCGAAATCGAGCTGCGCATCTCGACCATGCCGACCGCGTTCGGCGAAAAGGTGGTGATGCGTATCTTTACGCCCGAAGTGCTGGTGCGCGACTTCGAGGAGCTCGGCTTCGCCGGCGAGGATCGCGAGCGCTGGGACAAGATGATCAAGGAGCCCTACGGCATCATCCTGGTCACGGGCCCGACCGGCTCGGGCAAGACGACGACGCTGTACTCGACGATGAAGCAGCTCGCGACGCCCGAGGTCAACGTCTGCATCGATCGAGGACCCGATCGAAATGATCGCGCCGGAGTTCAACCAGATGCAGGTGCAGCCGGCGATCGGCGTCGACTTCGCCAGCGGCGTGCGCACGCTGCTGCGTCAGGATCCGGACATCATCATGGTCGGCGAAATCCGCGACCGCGACACCGCCGATATGGCGGTACAGGCGGCGCTCACCGGTCACCTGGTGCTCTCGACGCTGCACACCAACGATGCGCCGACCGCGATCACCCGCCTGCTCGATCTCGGCGTTCCGCCCTACCTGATCAACTCGACGGTGATCGGCGTGATGGCCCAGCGCCTGGTGCGTACGCTTTGTCCGCATTGCAAAAAGCCGGCGGAGCCGCCGGACGAAGACACCTGGCGAATGCTGACGGCGCCCTTCGTCGCCGATTTGCCGCAGCAGGTGCAAACGGCCGCAGGCTGCCTGGAGTGCCGGATGACCGGTTATTACGGCCGGCTCGGCTTATACGAAATCATGACGCTCACCGCGCCGCTGCGGCATCTGATCCACAAGGAGTCGGACGACGGCAAGATCCGCGAGCTCGCCTACAAGGAAGGCATGAAGCCGCTGCGCGTTTCCGGCGCGATGAAAATCGCGCAAGGGCTCACGACTCCGGAAGAAGTGGTCAAGGTCGTTCCACTGGGCTGAAGCACGCCAAACGGATTTTCGTCTTCGCGCTTCTCCAGCGCCGCAAGACCGCAATGCGTCGCCGATCGGCGCCCGCTATTGCAAACTGCTATTCTCCGCCGCATGTCGATTCCACGTCTATGCGGTGTCGTGCTTATGCTGGCTTGCGTCCCGGGGTTCGCATGGGCGCAAACCCCTGGGAGAACCGATCCGATGAGCGCACTCGAGCAGGAGCTGGTCGCGAAGCACGGCGAGGCCGAGCGCGCGCGGATCGCGCGCGGGCTCGCGCAGGTCGCGAAGTTCTGGCGGCAAGACGAGGCGGGCAACGCCGGCAAGGGAGACGGCGACGCGGCAGCGCTCGCCTCGTTCGTTCGCGAGAACTACGCGGGGGACGCCGTGGCGCGCGACGCGCTCTTCTCGCGGATGGAGTTCGCGTTCGAGTCCCTCGACGGGCATCTGCAGGAGATCGGCCGCGACTTCCGCCGCCAGACGGACCTCGATCTCGGACCGATCTGACCCTTCGACGAGACGCTCGCCGCCTACGATGCCGGCGCCCACGTGAGCGACGACCTGTTCGCCAACAAGCTCGCTTTCGCGATCCTCCTCAACTTTCCGCTCACGTCCCTCGACGAGCGGCTGCAGAAGGGCGAAGCCTGGACGCGCCGGGAGTGGGCGGAAGCCCGGCTGGCGGAGCGGTTCTCGAAGCGGATCCCTGCGGCGGTGAGACTCGCCACCGCCAAGGCGTACGGCCGAGGCCGATCAGTACATCGCCGGATACAACATCTGGATGCACCACGTCGTGGATTCGAACGGGACTCGCCTGTTTCCGCCGAAGCTGCGCCTGCTTGTCGCACTGGAACCTTCGCGACCAGATCAAGGCCGACTACACCGATCCGAAAAACGGACTCGCCAAGCAGCGCGCCATCATGAAGGTGATGGAGCGGATCGTGACGCAGACGATCCCCGATTCCGTCGTCGACAACCCGCAGGTCGACTGGAATCCGGTGACCAACGAGGTGCAGCGCGACGACGGACAAGGACTCCGACCTCGCCGGCGCCGTCGGGAAAAAGCCGGGCAACGAGCCCGAGCCCGACACGCGCTACGCCAAGCTCCTTGCCGTTTTCCGGGCACAGCGGCAGGTCGACGCGTGGTCGCCTTCCGCGCCGACGCTGATCGCGCGCCGATTCGAGGAGAACCGGCAGATCCCCGAAGCTCGCGTGAAGAAGATGCTGGAAGACGTACTGACTTCACGCCGAGCGTTCCGCGCGTCGCAAAGCTCGATGGCGCAGCGGCTCGGGCGGAAGCTCGAAGCCGCTTCGACATCTGGTACGACGGATTCCGCGCACGCGGCGAATACCCGGAGGCGCAACTCGACGAGATCGTACGCAAGAAATACCCGACCGCGGAGGCCTACCAGAAGGACATTCCCGACCATGCTCGTGAAGCTCGGCTTCTCGCCGGAGAAGGCATCGATGCTGGCCGCGCAACATCGTGGTCGACCCGGCGCGCGGCTCCGGCCACGCCATGGGCGCAGGGCGGCGAGCGGACAAGGCGCACCTGCGCACGCGCGTCGAGAAGGACGGGATGAACTACAAGGGCTTCAACATCGCCGTGCACGAGATGGGGCACAACGTCGAGCAGACCTTCTCGCTGAACATGATCGACCACACGCTGCTCCAGGGCGTGCCGAACACCGCGTTCACCGAGGCGCTCGCGTTCGTCTTCCAGGGGCACGATCTCGAGCTGCTGGGCCTCTCGAAGCCCGACGGCGAAGACGCAGCGCGATGAAGACGCTCAACGATTTCTGGGCCACGCTACGAGATCTCCGGCGTGGCGCTGGTGGACATGGGGGTCTGGCACTGGATGTACGAGCATCCCGCCGCGACGCCCGCCGAGCTGAAGGTCGCGACGATCGCCGATCGCCAAGCGACGTGTGGAACCGCTACTACGCGCGCGATCTTCGGGACCAAGGACGTCGTGCTGCTCGGCATCTACTCGCACATGATCCACTCGACCCTCTACCTCCCCGACTATCCCATCGGCCACCTGATCGCGTTTCAGATCGAGCAGCAGATGGAGAAGGCGGGAGCCATCGGGCCGGAGTTCGAGCGCATGGCCACGGCCGGGAACATCGCTCCGGATCTGTGGATGAAGAAGGCGACGGGCGCTCCCGGTCGGCGCGGAGGCGCTTCTCGCCGCGACCCGCAAGGCGCTCGACGACCTGCGGTGAAAGCCCGTTGCGGGACCCGCGCCTTCGACGCGCCCGCGCGATCCTGACCTGTCGCGACCTCTCTCGTGCGCCGAATACACCCGAGCGTGTTCATGTTCCTGATCGTTCCTTTCGGAGCGATGGGCGGGTATCTCTCGGTGGCGATCGGCTATCAGCTCACGCAGGCCGGCGTGAGCGTGGAACAGGTGGCCGAGCTCGTCGCGTTCAGCTATATCCCGCAAACCTGGAAATTCCTGTGGGCGCCTGTGGCGGACACGACGCTCATCGCGCAAGACGCTGGTACATGCTTGCCGGACTCGTGAGCGCCGCTGGGCATTTTCGTGACGGGCGTGGTCCCCGCCGACGAGCGATCGCTGCCGCTGTTGTACGCCGCGGTGCTGGTGTCGAACGTGGCGGTTACCTTTCTGGCGATGGCGTCGGAGAGCCTGATGATCTACAACACGCCACCGGAGCTGCACGGCCGCGCCGGCGGCTGGTTCCAGGCCGGCAATCTCGGCGGCAACGGCCTGGGCGGCGGGGCAGGGCTGTGGCTCGCGCAGACTCTGCCCGAGCCGTGGATGGCCGGCGCCGCGCTGGCGGTGGCGTGCGCCGCTCTGCGGCGCGGCGCTGTGGTTCGTGCCCGAACCGCCGCCGATGCCGCGTGCCGGGCACTACGGTCGCATGCTGGTCGCGGTGTTGAAGGATCTCTGGCAGGTCGCACGCGCACGTGCGGGCATTACTCGCGCTCCTCATCTGCTTTCTTCCCATCGGTAGCGGCGCCGCGTCCAATCTGTGGGCGGCGGTGGCCGATGACTGGCACGCCAGCGCGAACACCGTGGCGCTGGCAACGGGAGTCTTCAGCGGCATCGTGTCCGCGCTCGGCTGTCTCGCCGGCGGCTACGGCAGCGATCGCATGGACCGCAAGACGTCGTACGCGCTATACGGCCTGCTGATGGCGATGTGCACCGTCGCGATGGCCATCGCGCCGCGCACCGAGGCGATGTACGTGGTGTTCACGCTGATCTACGCGTTCATCCAGGGGCTGACCTACGCCGGTTTCACGGCAGTCGTGCTCGAGACGATCGGCCTCGGCGCCGCGGCGACCAAATTCAACGTGTACGCTTCGCTGTCGAACATGCCGATCGCCTACATGACGCTGATCGACGGCTGGGCGCACACGCGCTGGGGCGCGGCCGGATTGCTCAACGTCGAGGCTGCGATCGGCGTGCTGGGCATTATCGTGTTCGTCGCCGTCGCCATGGCATGGCCGCGGCGGGCGTTGCCCGTGTCATGAATCCGGCGGTCTGACGCGTATCCCTCGAAAGGTCTGCCGCGAAAGCTGCGCGGGTCGCCCGACAAGCATGGCGATCACCATGAACGCAACACGGCAAGGCGCCTTCCGCCTTCTGCTCACCGCCATCGGCGTGTCGGCCGTGGGGTCGCGCATCACGCGCACGGCGCTGCCGATGGCGGCGATATTGCTGCTCGGTGCGGGCGTGCTTGGACTCGTCATCGGCTGCGGCGGAATCGGCGCGCTCGCCGGCGCCGCGGCGACACCGGCCCTGGTGCGCTGGATCGGTTCCGGACGCACCGCGCTTGCCGCATTGCTCCTGGGCGGGTTCGCGCAGGTGTTCATTCCACTCGCGCCGGCGGACCCGTTCGCGGGCCCGGCGTTCCTGATCGCAAGCCAGCTTCTGGGCGATGGCTTGCTGACGATTTACCTCATCACGGAAACCAGCCTGCGCCAGCGAGACCGTCGCGGCGAGTGCTGGGCCGTGCCGCGGCGGTCTGGAAGATGGCTGCCAGCATCATCGCGCCGATCGGCATGATGCTGGGTGCGCTGCTGGCCGAGTATGCCGGCATACGTGGTGCGATGTGGGTGCTGGTGGGCGGGGCTACCGTCGCCGGCGTTCCGCTCGTTGCGGCACGGCGGGCGCTGGCAATGCTGCCGCATGCGCGCTGAGGCGACGCGCACGCCAGAAAAATGCCGATGCTTGGCGGAAGGCGTGAGATTTACGATGCGGGGCTACGCCCGGTATTGGGCGCTGAGTTGCCCTAAACATTCCCCATGGATGCTAGGCAACTGCGCTTATGCGCGCTATCTTCACCTTTCCTCGTGCTGATCCTGGCCCGTCACGTTCGGCCGCGGTCGGAAAATATGAAAGCAACGGTTCGGGATCTATTCGGTGCGTCCGCCATCGCGCTTGTTCTCAGCGCAACCGCCTCGGCTGGGCCTCTCGAGGAAGGCATCGCTGCCTATCATGAGAAAAGGTACACCAAGGCGGCCGAGTTGTGGCGCCCACTCGCAGAAACAGGGAACGCTGGCGCCCAGTACCGTCTCGGTTCCTTGTACATGGAAGGCCACGGCGTCGAACATGACGACGCGACGGCCTTCATGTGGTTCCAGCGCGCCGCGACTCAGGGCGACGCTGCCGCGCAGTACAACGTCGGCGCGAGCTATGCCGCCGGCACGGGGGTTCCGAAGAGCGACGTCGACGCGGCCAAATGGTTTCGGCGTGCGGCCGACCAGGGCGTGGTGTTCGCGCAGCTTAACCTGGGACTTCTCTACGCCGCAGGCAACGGGGTCCCGCAGGACAGCGTCGAAGCCTTGAAGTGGATGGAGCTCGCATTCTTTGCGTTGCCGGCGGGCGGAGCGCGTAGCGACGTCGCCCGTGCGATGACCGATGTCACTGCAAAGATGACCCCCGAACAGATCGATGAAGCGAAGAAGCGTGAGCGCGCGTGGAAGGTGCAGCGCGAAGTGAAGTAACCAGACACGCGGGGCCAATCCCGCGGCAAATTTTCGATCGTTTCACCGCTTGCCTCGTGCCGCAGTCCGGTGGTCGCCACGATGACGCGCGAGCTCTCGCGACAAGCAGAAATCACGCAAGCGATCTTCATGTTCGTGATCGAAACGCCCGCCATGAGCGGCGATGGCGCTTCTGACTCGGCCTAAAGACAGGTACGTACGGTGCATTTCACGCCTCAGGCCTCGCCTTCGAGCTTCTTGGGGGCTTCGGCGGGTTTCTGCCCGTCGGGCTGCCGGAAGTTCTTTATTAAACGGTCGAGCAGAGCGAACAGGCTGTCGATGCTGAAGCCCGCCAGGAAGGCCACGCCGAACGAAATTGACGACACGGCTATCGCCGACGAACTCGGCGTCGGCGAGGTCGGCACCCAGAACCAGCCGACGATGATTCCGGCCAGCCCGCCGAGTGCCACCCGCAGCAGCAGCGAAAGCAGGTCGACGATGCGGGCGTCGCCCTGGGCTTTGCCCGGTCGGTTGACAAGGAGCAGGTCACGCATCAGGAACACGCAAGCACCGAGCAGCCCGTACAAGCCCGGCAGCATCCACGAGACGAGCAGGTTGACCTTGTTTCGGGTCGCATAGATCATTGAAACCATCGGGTATTCGTAGTCCCCTGCGATCGGCAACGATCTCGCGAAGCAAGCAATGCTGCGTATGTAGTTGTCGATCTCGGTCCTGCTCCTGACACCGGCTGGCTTGTCGCTCGCGACCGGCGGCACAGAGCTCCTCCGAGCAGTCCAGGTCCTTCTGGGTCAGCTCCTCCGTCTCGTCGCCGTCCGTCCCGGGCTGCAGTGGCCCGGCGAGCCGGATGACCGATGAATGGCGCAACAGTTCTTGGACCGCTTCGCGCTTCTGGTACAGGCGCTTCGAATCGTCGACCAGTTGCTGGTAAGCCGTCGAGCTGCGCCAGCGCGGGGGCCTTGACGTTGAGCACGCTCTCGTACCGGTACATCTTCCACGCGTGATAGATCTTCTCCTCAAGCGTTCACTCTGCAGGTCTTGGTACTCGCGCAGTGCCATGTCGGCCATGTGCAGTTCGGAGCTCTGGAATGCAAGGTAAAGGGTCAGCAGCAGCGTCATGAGTCCGATCAGGTACGGCGTTGCCTGCGCCGCCCGCTGGCTCAGCCGGCCGAGTGGCGTCTCGCGGTACATCAACTGCTCAATCGTGACTTTGGCCTTTTTGCACACCTTCTGCATTTCGGCGACCAGTGGCGCAACCGCGGGATTTTCGCCGCGCTCCGCCGCCTGCGTCAGCGAGTCGATCTCCTCGAAGAGGCGACTATCCTCGGGCAGCTGGCCCGTGTTGACGGCATAGTCGGCGAGCATTCGCGCCTTGTGCAGCAGAGAGTCGACGATCGTCCGGTCCATGCGCAGGCGAAGGGAGTTGGAGCGCGGCCTGGGCCTACTTCAGCCTGCCCTGGATCCATCCATTGTTCGTCTGGCAGGCGCACGGTGCACCGGGCGGTCCGCGCTTGATGGCCTTGCACCAGCCCTTTGGGGTGACGCAGCAGGCAGTGCCCGGCGCTGCGTCGGCAGGCGGCGGCGCTGCCGCGGCGGGTACCAGCAGCGAAATCACGATGAGGAGCGCAAGTGCGCACTGGCGTTCGAAGAGGGTCATACCGTCCTCCCTTGTCGTGGACTCCCTGCGACGGGCAGCGACACCGAACGCAACCCTAACGAGCGCGAAGAAGTCCGCCTTATGACAATGTAGCCTACTGGAAGTACATTGCCAATCCCAGGTGCCAGAAGATGGGCGGCGACGGGGACCTGCAGTCCCCGGCCGTTCAGCGAAGTCTGTGAACGTCAGCGTCCCTAGTGCACAACAGGCAGCAACGGGTCGATTCGAGCCGTTCGCAGTGAACGCTGCAATGCGAGGTGGACGCGGAATTACAGACGCTTCTTGCTCGATTGTTTCGTTGGCTTTTCAGTCCAGCTAGACGCGCTGTGTCCGGTTTCGTTTCACCGTTAGGGCGCCATGAGCAGACGGAATGTGAAGTTACGGCGCCTGATTAGTATTCCCAGAAGGAACTTATACGCCGTCTCCCACAGGGATCGGTTGCTGGCTGGCGGCTTGGATCGTTGAGCTTGCAATTTTGGCATCGAGAATGTTTACTACAGGCTCCGCAATGACTTCGTTGGCAGCGACGCAATCGTACGTTTGGGGGAAAGCGGATGGCAGGCGCAGAAGAAAACCCGGTATCCGATCATCTACGTCCGTGGCTACGCGATGACGCAGTCGGAGATCGCTGAGACCACTTCGACGCCGTATATGGGTTTCGAGGCGAGGCTCTACCAAGATCCGCCAGCAATGGGACCGCAGCGTCAAGCGAGTCTTCTTCGAATCGCCGATCGTGCGTCTGCGCAAGGACTATGACTACGACGACATGTATCGCGACGGACTGCAGATCGAAAGCGGCAAGATCCCGCCGCAGACGGTAATCATTCACCGTTACTACGATCGCGCGGCAGACCCCGACTTCGGCGACGGCAAGGTGCCGTCGGTCAGGAGGCAGCGGAAGAGCTCAGCGTACTGATTCTGCGAATCCGCGACCAGGTCTGCGTGGATGGACGAGATGGCACCCAAGGACTTCAAGGTCTACTTGGTAGCGCATTCAATGGGCGGACTGGTTGTCCGCTGCTTTCTGCAGAATCCGAAAGCCGGGACTCCCGAGGCACGCGCGTGCGTCGACAAGGTGTTTACGTTCGCCACGCCGCACAACGGCATCGAAATGGGAGGGATCAATGTGCCTGGGTTCTTTGCGCTGTGGGACATGAACAATTTCAGCCGGGACAACATGCGCAAATACCTCGCCATCAGCAAGCCCGAGGTTCCCGATGCATTCGCTCGACGGCAAGTTCTCGCCCGAGCGCTTCTTTTGTCTAGTGGGCACGAACAGCAAGGACTATGGCGTCGCGGGAGGTGCCTCGCGCTGGCTCGCCGGTGGGAACTGAGCGATGGTCTCGTCCGAATTGCGAACGCTTACGTCGATGACGCGCCTCGCGCGCACGTCTTTCGCAGCCACAGCGGCTATTTCGGAATCGTCAATTCCGAGGAAGGCTATCAAAATCTTACGCGGTTCCTCTTCGGCGACATCGCGGTAGAAGGCGATCTCGAGCTCGAGGCTCTGCCGCTACCGCCCGCAGTGCAGAAGGAAGTCGACAAGGGCAAGCACGTCAACGTCGGGTACTACTTTGAGGTAGCCGTGTCGGTGCGCGGTGCCGTCGACTACGATCTTACCCGGCGCTCAGTGAAGGATGAAAGCGCGATCCAGCGCACGCGAGAGGAGCTGGTCGATCGCGCGACCGGAAAGATCCGCGGCGACGCGCGCCAGCCGCAGCTCTTTTCGGTATTCCTGGACAGCACGCGTCGGCCGCCGGCGAAGCGCGATTTGGTGTTCACCGTGCAACTTTGCGGTGTCCACCTCGAGCTACGAAGTAGGTAACGCAGCTCTGACCGGGTCGCACATCCCTGGTGAATTTTTGTTTCGTAACACGATCCAAATCGGCGCGACGCCGCCGGCCGAAGAGATGCGTCTTGGAAGGTGCGCTTCGTGCTCACCGACGAACAGTGGTCCGGAACGGAAATGCAGGACGCGGAGCTCAGGGGACGGTCGCTACTACATTCCCTTGCAGAACGACAAGGGCTTCAAGGCGCAACTGCGGCTCGCGCCACGGCCGTGGGAATGAGCGTCGAGACGAATCGCGGTGAAGTGCACATGGTGTTCGACGAAAGAGCCAGATTTGGAGATTCATCCGATTACCGACATTGAGCTTCAAGAGCCAGTAGCAGGTCCCAATACGCGCGCGTACTGGCCTGATCGAGCATTTGCGTATCACAGGTTTGCCCGGGTGGAAGAGGCGCACACTGGGAGGTGATTATGGACTTGGAGGAGAAGGGGCACGAGGTGTCGCCAAGCGACGGACGCGACTGGAGTGCCCAGGTCGAGCAGCTGCTTGAGAACTGGCACAAGCGTGTCTACGCGGCGCAGGCCGCCCACTACGCCTCAGCGGATGTGTTTCGACTGCTCAACTATGTTGTCGGTATCCCCGCCGTCGTCTTCTCGAGCATCGTCGGGACGGCGGTCTTCGTTGGACTGGAGCACGACTCGCCGCGTACCCTGGTAGTTGCCGGCGCGAGCATCCTGGCGGCAGTTCTCGCCGGGCTCCAGACGCTTCCTCCGCTTCCCCGAGCGCGCGGCGCGTACATGGCACCGCCGCCGACTGGTACTCGGCGATCCGGCGCGACATTGAGCAAGTCCAGCACCTTCCGGTCAAGTCCCGGGGCAAGGCCAAGGACTGCCTCGACAGGATCCACAAGGAGATAAACCGTGCGGGACAGGATGCGCCCGAGCTGAACGTCCGTTTGTGGAAGCGCGAAGCCAAGCGCTTCGGCGTCAAGGAGCCGCTGGATCTTCCCTGACCCATTTCGGCGCATCGAGTTGGGCACGGGCAAGAAAGCATGATCTAAGTCAACCAGCAAAGGGGCGCTATGGCCTTACGGTCCCGGGGAAGCATCCCACAAGAGTTGGCTGCAGCGAAGCGGCGGGCGATCGCGCGCTTTCTGCCGGCGCCCGGCACCAGCACGCGACGCGTTGTCCACCGGGTAGGTGCACATCCACAGCGCAACGTAGTCGGCGTCGGTGTTGGCGCCAAGATTGTCAAAGGCAAGACGACCGATCGCCCTTCCGGTACGCCTCTATGTCGCGCGCAAGCTCTCGAAGGGCCTGCTATCTCCCGCGCTCACGCTGCCAGCTGAAATCGATGGGGTGGACACCGACGTTGTGGAGATCGGTCGTCTGCAGGCACAAGGCCTGAGCGCACGCTGCGGAAGCGGCCCGCGAAACCAGGCTGCTCGATCGGATTCGCCTTGGCAGGAGCGCACGCTGATCTACTGATGGCGGGGACATTCGGAGCGGTTGTGAGCCGCGACGGATCGAGTTCATCTTGAGCAACAATCGCATCGTCCCTCGCGTGCGAAAACGAGCTCCCGATAGGCGCGCCGATCTTCCAACCGGGCCTGCTCGACCATAGGAGATCCCAGCGTGGACGCGATCGCCAAGCTTTCCCATTTCATTCCACCTGAGCGTGTCGCAGTCAATGCGGTGGACTGCGCCATTGCGGAGATCCTGGATCCAGCGCTGATACAGGCGACATTAATGGCAAAGGTCGGCAAGCTCTGCGAGCTCCGAAACGATAGATGCCGCCGAACGCATGCTGGTCAAGAAAATGAGGTCGCGGCAGCGGGTACACGATTGGCGAAGTTTCCGACGTGAGCGCGACCGTTACGCTGGATTACGAGCTGGGCAGCCTCACTTTCCTCGACCAGATTCTGATCCACGGCACGTCGGGTCCGTTCTCCGATTACGGCGATTCTGGAGCGCTGGTCGTGGACGTGGGTTCGGACGCGCGACCGGTTTACTTATCGGCGGAAACACCGAGTTTGCCGCGGCCAACCACCTCGACGACGTGCTGAAGCGCTTCAGGTCAATCGTGGTCTGGTGCTGAACAACACAAGGAGTCCCTCATGCTTGAACGCTTCTACATCATTCCAATTGCAGCCCGCCGCGCTCCGCATTCTCGATTGCCGCTGCTGCCCAAACGGTGGGAACGTCGGTGAAGAACGACGTTTCCCAGCCGCTTTCAAGCGTGCCGACGCCAGTGCTCAAAGCGCAGGCAGCCTTCCAAGAAAGTACATCAGGTCAAGAGAATTCCTCGCCGGCTGGCGCTGCGGGCGGCCGCCGCTGACACGGTGGTCAGAGACGGCGCCCAGCACCTTGCCGATCGGGCCGATCAGCACGACCGAAGGCATCGGCCGGGAAGCTCGTCATAAAACGGACGAAACGTTTTTCCGTGACGAGTTTTCCCGCCGACACGACCGGCGCAGCGGGCACCGACTCTAATACGTGCAATGGGTCAACACGTCGTTGCTCGTTATCCGACAAGGCTACGAGCAACATCCTGATGGGCCCCGTCGACGGCAGCGTGCTGTGGCAGGGTTTCGGCGGAAATTGCGAGCACAACAACCGATGGCGATCCGATCGTGCTATTCGACCAGTACGGTCAAGCGGTGGGTGCTCACGCAGTTCGCCGTGAGCGGAACACCTTTCTCACAATGCGTCGCCGTGTCCGTCTCGGAAGGCCGCCACGGGGACCTTCAACCGTTACGAGTTCCAGTATCAGGATTTCAACGACTACGGGAAGTTTGGCATTTGGCCGGATGCGTATTACGCAAGCTTCAACATGTTCAAAGGCAACACCTTCCTCGGGTCCAAAGGTCTGTGCGTACGAGCGTGAAAAAATGATCATGGGTACGCCAGCGCGGACGGTCTGCTTCGATGTCCCTGGCCAGGGCGGCCTCGGTGCCGTCCGATGTCGATGGGGTTGCGGCGCCCGCCGCCGGCTCACCAACTACGTGATGAATCTCGGCAGCAACCGGCTGAATCTCTGGCGGTTCAAAAGCTGATTGGACGAGTCCCGGCGCATCGACCTTCACGGGTCCCGTCAACGTCAAAACGGCTCCTTCCAGCAAGCGTGCCCGAGCGGACCAAGCCCCGGCACCTGTGTCGTGCAGCCGCATACGCAGCAAAGGTTGGACACGCTGAGCGACCGCTTGATGTATCGGTTGGCTTATCGCAACTTCGGGACTCACGAATCGCTCGTGGTGACGCACTTCGGTCGCCGTGACGCCGACGCGGGCCGCCGTGCGATGGTATGAAGTGCGGTGACCCGAAGGGCACGCCCTTGGTCGCGCAGCAGGGCACCTACGCGCCAGACACGACGTCGCGCTGGATGGGTAGCGCGGCGATGGACAAAGATGGGCAACCTCGCCATGGGCTACACCGCTTCGAGCGGTTCGACTAATCCGTCGATCCGCGTAGCGAGCGTCTGGTGAGCGACCCACCCGGAAGCTTCGCATGGAAAGCCGTATCCCGGCGGCGGCGGGAACGGGGGCGCAGCGCGATTCGGACCGCTGGGGCGACTACAGCACGATGACGCTTGATCCAACCGACGATTGTACGTTCTGGTATACGGCTCAGTATCAGGGCAAGAGCGATAGCGACTGGCACACCTCGATCATTCGCTTCAAATTCAACGCGTTGCCAGATAACCGCTGCGCGGGCGCGACTCAGGTCAGCGTTTTCCGCTATCGTAGACAATCTCCACCTGCGTGACGACATTGCGCCGTACCTCGCACTTGCTGTTCGGAGCGCGGGGATACATGCCCGGCGATTGCGGCCGAAGGACATATGTGCCCGGCGACAGCTGCAGCCGAAACCGACCCTCGGTATCGGTCTGCACTGTCGCCACTTCGCGCCCCGAGCCGTCAAGGACGGCGATTGTCGCCTGATACGGCTCGCTGTTCGCCGCTCCGCGCCGCTCGACAGAGCGCACGTTGCGTATGGTGACGCGACCTTCGATTGCGCTCGCCGGTGCACAGCGGCGGCCATATGGAATCTCGTTTGTGTGGGGCGTGGAGGCGCCGTCGCTTCAGCGCTTGCGTACGCGAGGTTGCGTAGAGGTGACGAATGCCGCGAGCACCAACTGCCAAAGATCATTCATCTTCATTGACACGTTCCGACCTTTACGCTGCGGCGATCCCGTATCGGCGGCGGAGCATATCGGACAACGTCTTGCCCGCAGTCGAAACGAGAAACACGATGATGATGTAGATGACCGCGGTCGCCGTCAGCATTTCGATCGGTTCGTACCAGACATTGACGATTCTCTGCGACTCGAACATCAGATCCTGCACCGTGATCACCGATACCAGGGTCGACGATTTCACGATAACCGTGAATTGATTGACGATCGATGGCGCGGTGCTGAGCGACGACCTGCGGCAAGATGATTCGCCGAAAGACGAGCGTGGGCGACATGCCGACCGAATACGCAGCCTCGCGATGACCGCGCGGAATGGCTTCGATCCCGCCGCGAAACGTCTCCGCCAGGTATCCGCTCGACTGCAACGCGAGCGCCACCCACGCCGCCGTGAAAAAGTGTCGGGCCAGCCGAAGAGCGCCGGCCATGCGTAGTTGACCCAAAGCAGCTGCACCAGGATCGGCGTCGCGCGAAAGAACTCGATCAGCACGATCGCAACGGGCCGCAGCGGCCGGACGTACATCCGGATGAGGCAAAGAAGCAGGCCGCCGACAATGGCGCAGGCAAAGGCGATGATGCAGATTTCAACGGTGACGACAAGACCGCTGAAAAGCGCGTCGCGCTGGTTCCAGACGAGGCGTTGCCAGTTGCCCATTCGCGATGCCGCGAAAGCCTCAGGCGAAAATCTTGTTGCGCCAGCGCTCGGAGAATGCGCGCAAGCGTGTAACCGACGACCAGGATCACCGCGAAGTAGACCAGCGCCGCTCCGGTGTAGAGCGGCAGCGGCCGCATCTCCTGCTGCGTGATCATCGACACCTGGTACATGAGATCGGGCACCGCGATCAGCGAAACGATGGTCGTCGCCTTGAACAGCGATATGAACTGATTGATCGATTCGGGAAGCATGCGCCGCACGACCTGCGGCAGGACGACTGCGCCACAGAATGATGCCGCTCGGACATGCCGCACGAGCGACCGGCTTCGATCTGACCCAGCGGGACCGCCTCGATGCCGGCGCGAAACGTTTCGGCGAAATATCCGCTGTAGACGAACCCGAGCGCGATGATCGCCGACACGAACGGATTGAGCTCGAAGCGGGTATGAAGCAGCGTGCCGATCAGCAGCGGCAGCACGAAATGCACCCAAACCACCATGACGTAGTCGGGCGCATTCCTGAAAATCTCGACGTGCAGGGTGCCGATCCAGCGCAGCGAAGCGCGCGGCGGCTGACGCGCAGCAACGCCGCCCCCAGTCCGACGTGACAGCGCGAGCGACGGCCGCGCAGGCGAAGACGTAGAAATTGACCGCGAGTCCGCGCAGCAGGACCGTGCGGTATTCCCAGAATATCGAGACGTCGAGGAGCTGCTGCAGGGATTCGGACACGGATCCAGTGGGCTGTACGGCTCACTAGTGCAGGTACTTGGCGATGAACTGCCGAAAGCGTTCCGACTTCGGCGCACCGAACATCTGCTCGGGCGGACCCTTCCTCTTCGATCAATCCGTTGTGCAAAAACATCACGCGATCGGAGACTTCGCGGGCAAAGCCCATCTCGTGCGTCACCACGATCATCGTCGTCCCGTCCGCTGCGAGCTCGCGCATGACGCCGAGGACTTCATCGGTGAGCTCCGGATCCAGCGATGACGTCGGTTCATCGAACAGCATCACCTTGGGCTGCATGGCCAGCGCGCGCGCGATCGCCACGCGCTGCTGCTGTCCTCCGGATAGACGCGCCGGATATTCGAGCGCCTTGTCTTCGAGGTGAACGCGGGCGAGACACTCGGCGCCCAGTTCCGCGGCCGCCTTGCGCGACAGGCCGCGCACGCGGTTCGGGGCCTCGATCACGTTGCCCAGCACCGTCATGTGCGGCCACAGATTGAATTGCTGAAAGACGGTGCCCAGATCGCGCCGCATCCGGTTGATCTCGGACAGTGGCCGTGGCTTGCGGCTGCCGGTCGCATCGCCGCGAAAACACAACGACTCGCCTTCGATGAAAATATCGCCCGCGGTCGGCGTTTCGAGGTGATTGATGCAGCGTAGCAGCGTGCTCTTGCCGGAGCCGCTGGCGCCGATCATGCTGACGACGTTGCCGCGGTGGACGTCGAACGACACGCCCTTCAATACTTCGAGCGATCCGAATCGCTTGTGGACGTCGACCACCCTGATCGTCGGCACTTCGCTCATCGCATGCGCGTCCGCTGTCCGGTTCCGATTCGTATTGATCGATACATTGGAGACCACTTCCATATGATCACTTAGCAACAACCCGATTGGCAAGAGGTTGAATGAACGTAATCCCCGCACAGGATCGGCGACACCGATCGATGAGATCGACACGCCGGCATTGATCGTCGATCTCGATGCCTTCGAGCACAATCATTCACAAGCTGGCAGAGTTTCGCCGGTTCGGCCGGCGTGCGGCTGCGCCCGCATGCCAAGACGCACAAGTGCCCGACCATTGCGCTGAAGCAGATCGCTGCCGGCGCAGTCGGGCCAGTGCTGCCAGAAGGTCGGCGAGGCCGAGGCCCTGGTGCGCGGCGGCGTGCGCGACGTTCTGGTCAGCAACGAGGTCGTCGGCGTGCACGAAGCTTCGCCGGCTGGCGGCGTTGGCAGCCGACGCCACCATCGCGCTCTGTTTCGACGCCACTGAACAAGTCGACGCAGCATCGCGCGCCGCGACCGAGTTCGGCGTCGAGTTCGGCGCACTGGTCGAGATCGAGGTCGGCATGCAGCGCTGCGGCGTCGCTGCCGGGCAACAGCGGCAAGCGATCTCGCGCGTTACATAGCCGATGCGCCGGGACTGCGATTCCGCGGCTTGCAGGCCTACTACGGCACTGCGCAGCATCTGCCGAGCCTGGCGGAACGCGAGCGCGCGATCACGCAACGCGGCGAACGCGGTGCGCACGACGCTCGACGCGCTGGAGCGGGACGGCATCGCTTGCGAGATTATCAGCGGCGCCGGAACGGGCACTTTCGCGCTCGAAGCCATCAAGCGGTCTCTGGAACGAGCTGCAAGCGGGCTCGTACGTGTTCATGGATACCGAATATGCGCGGATCGGCGGCAAGAACGGTGGACGCTACACCGAGTTCCAGCACAGTCTCTTCGTGCTGGCGACGGTGATGAGCGTGCCCGACAGCCGATCGCGCGATCGTCGACGCCGGGCTCAAGTCGTACAGCGGCGAGAAGGGCCCGCCCTGGGTGCATGGCAGGGAAGACATCGAAGTCATCGGCGTTTCCGACGAACACGGCAAACTGAAAGTCGGACCGAAGGCGGAGCGGCTGCGGTTGGGCGACAAGGTCATGCTGATTCCCGGTCACTGCGATCCGACGGTCAATCTGCATGACTGGTACGTCGCGGTGCGAGCAGGACGGGTCGAATCGTTGTGGCCCATCACGGCGCGCGGCGCCAGCAGTTAGACAGCAAACAAGACTCAACAGGAGAACGAGATGGATGACACGGTAAACGACGGCAAACGCGATTTTCTGAAGAGCGCCGCGGTGCTGGGCGTCGCATCGGGCATGATCGGCGCGGCGGTCGCGCCGCGCGAGGCACTGGCGCAGATGCTGGAGACCGGGCATACGCGAGGACTCGAGTCTGGCCAAGGTCCGCAAGGAAGGCGTGATGCGGGTCGGGTACTCGCAAACCGGCCCGTGGTTCTACAAGGATGCCAAGACCGGCGAGTTGGGCGGCATCTACAAGGACGCCGTCGACCGATCTGGCGAAGGAGATGGAAGTCAAGGTCGATTACAAGGAAGTCACCTTTCAGAACTCGACCGTCGGTCTGCGTCGCAACGATTACGACTTGTACGGCTCATCGCTCACCTACACGCTCGCCCGCGCGCTGGTGGTCGACTACGTCGGGCCGCTGTGGTCCAAGGGCAGCTTGCTGATGGTGCACAAGGACAACGCCGGACGGTTCAAGACGCTCGCCGATTTCAATGATCCCAAGGTGACCTTCTCGGTCACTGCCGGCGGCAGCGAGGAGCCGCGCATCCCGATGCTCGTTTCCGAAAGCGAAAGCTCATCACCACGGCCGGTCAGGTCGTCGCTGGGAGCCGAGCCGGTGCGTGCCAAGAAGGCCGACGTGTGGATGAGCGGAGACAGCGATGTGCTGCTGTTCGCGAAGCGCAATCCGACGTGGGCGCACGTGTTCGATCCCGACCACCCGATCGATAAGCGACCGAATACCTGGGCTGTTCGCTACGGCGATTCGGAGTGGAAGCATTTTCTCGACTTCTACGCCGTGTTTCTGACGGTGAACGGCGAGATGGAGCGCCTGTTCAAGCTGCACATGGAAAAGCTCGGCGCGTGATTGTCGACTGCCACGCCCACGTGTTTGCGCATTGGGCAGGCGCATGCGGGCATCCGTCCAGCAGCCGTTCACCTCAAGTACCTGCAGAAGGTGGTGACGCGGCCCTGCGGCCAAGGCGTTTCGCGCTCGCGACGGACGCGAGATCAAGACCGACGATGCTGTTTCGGTCGGACGATAACACCTGGGGCGGGCTGACCGATGTCGGGTTCCGCGTCGGCCGATTCGGCCAGTTGGGTTTCACCTGGCGACGGCGAGGACTACTACGTCCAGTATCTGCCGGTCGGCATGCAGGAACTCGCGTGTCCGCCGGAACTCATGCTCGCGCAGATGACCTACGCCGCAGTCGATCATTGCATTCTGCAGGCGGGCGGCGGGTACGGCGCGATGAACGATTACAACGCCTTCACGCAACACCAGTATCCGCAAAAGTTCAGCGGCTTGCTCAACATCGACGAGGCCGCTCGCCGATCGCGCCGACACGCTGGCCGAAGTCGATCGCGCAGTCAATTCCCTGGGGCTGCGCGGCCTCTACTACGCGCAGGATTTCTCGCGTCACGGTTATTCGCGCAACGTGAATCATCCGGCTTTCGGCGCGTTCTGGGACAAGATCGTCGGCTATCGGTTGCCCGTTTTCATCGAGCTCTCGTCCACGCCGAACTTATGACCGTGCAGGCTACATCGCGAATCTGCTGGCGCTCGACGAACTGCTGGTGCGTTATCCCGGCGCATCGCTTCCTGCTGGTGATGGGCCCTCCGGTCGGCCCACTTCGCGGCCTCCGGCCGGTGGGAGTTTCCGCCGGAAGCGCTCACCGTCTACAAGCGCGACAATCTGCAAATCGAGATCATGTTTCCGATCTCGTGGGGTGGCGTCTGGGACTATCCGTATCCCGAGGCGCAGCAGCTCATCCGCGGCCTGCGCGATACCTTCGGCGCGTCGAAGCTCATATGGGGCTCGGATATGCCCAACGTCGAGCGCTTCTGCACCTATCGGCAGTGTGTCGATTACGTCAGGAAAGCACTGCAGCTTCCTGAGCGACGATGAAAAGGAGTCGCATTCTGGGCCGGAACGCGGCGGATCTGATCGGACTCGATGGGCTCGCATCGACGGCGTCTTTCGCCGGCAGCGAACCACTGATGGAAACGCGGCTCGGCATCGATATCGGCGGCACGTTCACCGACCTCGTATTCTTGAATTCCGAAGGGCGAGTGCTGCGCGCCAAGGTGCTGTCGACGCCGGACGACTACAGCCTGGGCATCGCAGCCGGCCTCGAGAGCCATCGTCGGCAACGGCGGCGTGCAGATCGACTGAGATCGCGCAGATCATGCACGGCGACGACCGTGGCGACCAACGCGCATTCTCGAAGGCAAGGGCGCGCGCGTCGCGCTTGATCACAACGCAGGGCTTTCGCGACGTGCTCGAGATCCGCCGTTTGCGCATGCCTGTTCTCTACGACATCCGCTGGCGCAAGCCGCCGGCGCTGGTGCCTCGCCGGCTGCGATTCGAGGTCGAGGAGCGCATCGATCACCTGGGCCGCGTCGAACGCGCGCTGGACGAAGCCGGCGCCGAACGCAGTCATCGATCAGATTGCTCGCGGCGAAGGTCGACGCTATTGCGATCTGCCTCATCAATTCGTACGCCAACGGCGCGCACGAACTGCGCATCCGTGACTTGATTCGTGCGCGCGACGCGTCGATTCCCGATTTCGGTTTCGAGCACGCTGCTGCCGGAGATCCGGGAATACGAGCGCACGAGCACGACGGTCGTCAATGCCTACGTGCTGCCGCTGGTGAGACACTATCTGCAATCACTCAGGCGAGATTGCAGGCGCGCAAGATCGGCAAGCCGTTGACGATCATGCAATCGAGCGGCGGCGCGATGAGCGCCACGGCAGCGGCGGAGCGACCCATCCACATCATCGAATCGGGCCCGGCCGCGGGCGTGGTCGGCGCGGCCGAACTCGCTCGCCGCCTCGGCAACCTTGAGTCTCCTGAGCTTCGACATGGGCGGCACGACGGCAAAGGCCGCGCTGATCGAGGATGGCCGCTTCCTGCGCGTGAACGCGATCGAGGTCGGCGGCGGCATCAACATCGCCGGCCGGCTGTTGAGCGGCGGCGGCTATCCGGTGCGCTCGCCTGCGATCGACATCGCCGAGGTCGGCGCAGGCGGCGGCAGCATGGCGAGGCTCGACGCCGGCGGCGCGCTGCGCGTCGGACCCGAGAGCGCTGGCGCCGCGCCCGGGCCCGTTTGTTACGATCGCGGCGGCGTCATTCCGACGGTGACCGACGCCAACGTCATCCTCGGCTTCATCAATCCTGTCGCGCTGGCCGGCGGCGGGCTGCCGATCCGGCGCGAGCTCGCGGTCGCCGCGCTGCAGACCCATATCGCGGCAGCCGCTCGGACTCGGGCATCTACGAGGCCGCCTGGGGCGTGCATCGCGTCGCCAATGCGACGATGGCGCGTGCGCTGCGCGCGGTCTCCACCGAGCGCGGACGCGACCCGCGCGATCTGGTCGTGCTGGCCTTTGGCGGCAACGGACCGGTCCACGCGGCGACACTGGCGCGCTTGCTCGACATCCGCAAAATTCTGGTGCCGCCGGTGCCGGGACTGTTCAGCGCGCTCGGCATGCTGTTCCCCGAGATCGAACACCACTACGTGCGCACCTACAAGCAACGGCTGGACAGCCTCGACGTCGACGCGCTGGAGGCGCAGCTTCAGCGCGTTGGAAGCCGAAGGCGCCGCGGCGCTCGACCAGCGAAGGATTACGGCGACGCCTCAGCACCGATTCGAGCGGCTGATCGACCTGCGTTACGCCGGCGCGAATTCCGAACTGACATTGCCCTGCCCCGCCGACCACAATCCGGCGCCGATGCTCGGACGATTGTTCGGTGAAGCGCATGAGCGGCAATATGGCTACCGCTCCGATGAGGAGACCATCGAAACGATGAACCTGCGCGTGATCGCGCGCGCGCCACGGCAGCGTCGCCGGATTCCCGATCGCCTGGCACTGGATGACGACCGCGCAAGGCGGCGCGCGATGCGCGCGGTTTACTTCGGACCCGGCAATCCGGTTCGATCGAAACGCCGGTGTGCGTCCGCAGCGAGGTGGGCGCCGAATGGCGAAACGGACCCGCTGCTGATCGAGGAATTCGACAGCACGACCGTGGTGCCGCCGGATGGTCGCGCGCGACTCAGCACCTGGGACACCATCGAAATCGAGCTCGAGTGAGCGCCATGACCATCGTCGTCGAATCGCACGCTCGCAATAGACGCCTCCGAGGTGGCATCGCGTTCACGCGATCCGTTCGCGCTCGAACTGATCAAGAATGCGCTGGTGGCGCTGCGCGGACGAGATGGCGCTGACCGTCTACCGGACAGCGCGCTCGTTCGTGGTGAAAGAGGCGCTCGACTTTTCGACCGCGCTGTTCCTGGCCGACGGTCAGCTGATCGCGCAGGGCACGTGCCTGCCGTTCCATCTGGGCGCGATGCCGTTCGCCGTGCGGTCCGTCGTTCCGCGCATACCAGGACCGCATCCTGCCGGGCGATCTCTTCATCACCAACGATCCCGTACGATGGCAGCACGCACTCTGCCCGACATCGTCCTGGTGAAGCCGATCTTTCTCGACGGAAGCCTCATCGGCTACTTCGGTCGCGTTGGCGCACATGACCGATATCGGCGGCCGGATGCCCGGCGGCAACGCCAGCGACTCGACCGAGCTCTATCAGGAAGGATTGCGCATCCCGCCGTCCCGGCTGTGGCGCGAGGGCGAACCCGACGAGACCATGTTCAGGCTGATCGAGCGCAATGTGCGCGTGCCGGACAAGGTGCTGGGCGATATCCGCTCGCTGATTGCGGCCTGCGGCGTCGGCGAACGCGAATTCATCAGGCTCGACGCAGCGCTACGGTGCGTCCGAGTTCGACGCACATTGCCGCGATCTGCTCGACTACACCGAACGTTTCACGCGGTCCGAGATCGCGAAACTCCCAATGGAACGTGGCGCTTTGTCGACCACCTCGACGGCGACGGCATCGATCCGGACCCCATTCCCATCGTGGCGACGGTCACCATCTGCCGGCGATGAAATGACCATCGACCTGACCGGATCCGCGCCGCAGGTACGCGGGCGCCATCAACTGCGTTTATCCGTTCACGCTGTCGACCGCGCTCGCCTGCGTGCGATCGATTGTCGATCTCTCGATTCCCAACAATGCCGGCTACTTCCGGCCGATCCGCGTGATCGCCCCGAGGGAACGGTCGTCAATCCCCGGCCGCCGGCCGCAGTGGCCGCGCGTGGCATTACGGGAATCAGGATTGCCGACGCGATTTTCGGTGCGCTGGCGCAGGCGGTGCCGGATGTGCTGCCGGCATGCGGCTCCAATGCGCCTGACGTCGGCATTTCGTTCGGCGGCGTCGACGCCGACAGCAACCCGTTCGTCTATCTCGAATTCCTGCTCGCTTCGTGGGGCGGCGGGCCCGATCGCGACGGCATGGACGCATGCACCGGCACGCTGCGTCAACTACTCGAACACGCCGGCCGAAATGATCGAGGCTGATCAGCCGCTCGTGGTCGAACGCTACGCGTTGGTGCGCGATAGCGGCGGCGCCGGCAGGTTTCGCGGCGGCCTCGCGCTGGAGCGGCATCTGCGCTTCCGGGCCAACAATGCGACGCTGCAGATCCGATCGGATCGCCGCGATCATCCGCCTTACGGACTTGCAAGGCGGTTCGCCGGGCGCTCCGTCCGATGTGAGCATCCGCCGAGCCGACGGGCACGTAGAGCCGTGGCCTGCGAAGTTCCTGACCACCGTTCATGATGGCGATGTGCTGCGGGTCCGGCCTGGCGGGTGGTGGAGGGCACGGCAACCCGCTTCGACCGGAGTCCGGCATCGGTTCTCGACGACGTGCTGGAAGACAAGATGTCGATCGAGCATGCTCGCAGCGCATACGGCGTCGTCATCGTCGCGCGGATCCGGATGTCCGCACGAACTCGACACCGTTAGCACCGCAGCGCTGCGCGCCCAACGGCGGAAGGGATAAGAGCGCGGTCTCCCGCGCTCTTATGGCCACGGAAACAGCATGGGATGGAGTCGCTGGAATTCGAACCCACGACAATCGGAATCACGATCCGCCGCACTGGCTTTGGCATAGGCGAACGAGGCGATGCAGATCGTAGCAGACAATTCTTTTATTGTTTTAAACACAATGCGTTGCTTTACAACTGGCGGAAGGTGTGAGATTCGAACTCACGGCGCCGTTGCCGCGCACGCCGGTTTTCAAGACCGGTGCATTATGACCACTCTGCCAACCTTCCTGTTTCCGCCGGTTTTGGTCTCGACATAACGTCGGCTGCGCCGAGTTAGTCTCGCTCGAGGAAGCGCGCTTCGCGCGCGTCCTCTCAAGACCGGTGCATTAGACCACTCTGCCAACCTTCCGGATTTCATCAGTCTTGGCCCAGGCTACTCACCCAAGCTTCCGGACTCGAAAATAATAACATTGCCCCCATGTAGGGCATACCGTACGCGTGGGCGCGCCTACGACGCCGGCCGGAACCGTTGAAACCGGATGGAATTCTGCTAGTCTAAGCCCCATGCGACGTTTTTCGTCGTCTGAAGAGGAATCACATGGAACCGCAACTGAAACCTGTTCCTACGGGTAATGGACCGTTCAGCGGCTGGCCAGCAGGCTGCCGGGAGCGACGGTTGCTGTCGACCAGAGCAAGGTTCTGCGCAACACCTACTGGCTGCTCGCGCTGTCGATGCTGCCGACGGTCGCCGGCGCGTTTGTCGGCATGTCGATGAATTTCGCCGCGGTGTTCGCGACCTCGCCGATCATGGCGCCGCTGCTGATGTTCGCGCGCGATGTTCGGCATGTTGTTTGTCGTCTCCGCGCTTCGCAACAGTGCCTGGGGCGTGCTGCGCGATCTTCGGCTTCACCTTCGTGTCGGGCGTGATGCTGGCGCCGATGCTGCAATACGCCGCCGGCTTGAGTAACGGCGGGCAGCTGGTCGCGCTGGCGGGTGGCATGACCGCGGCGGTCTTTGTCGTCGATGGCGGCGATCGCGACGATGTCGAAGCGGGACTTCAGCTTCCTGGGCAAGTTCCTGTTCGTCGGCGCTGATCCTGCTGATCATCGCGTCGCTGGCCAACCTGTTCTTCCAGGTGCCGGTCGCCTGCTCGATCGCCATCTCGGCCATCGCGGTGATGATCTTCTCGCTCTATCTGCTCTACGACGTGAGCTCGATCGTGCGCGGCGGCCAGACCAACTACATCATGGCGACGCTGGCGCTGTTCCTCGATATCTTCAACATCTTCGTCAACCTGCTCAACCTGCTGCTCATTTTCACCGGGCAGCGCGACTGCAAGCGTGCGCAAGCTGTGAGAAGGGCGGCGCGAGCCGCCCTTTTTTGCCCGTCTGATCCTCGCTCATCGCTCGAACAGAGCTACCGACTCGACATGAGCGGTATGCGGGAACATGTTGGCGATGCCCGCGGCGCGCAGCACGAAACCCTGACGCCGGTCAGCACCGCGGCATCGCGCGCCAGCGTCGCCGCGTTGCACGACACATACACGACCCGCGAAACCTGCGCCGGCAGCGACCTTGACCAGGGCGATCGCGCCCTCCCGCGGCGGATCGATCGAGGCCTTGTCCAGCGGCCCGAGGCCGGCAACGCTCTCGGCGGTGGCCTCGAACAGATTGCCGACCACGAAGCGCGCACGGTCGGCGAGCGCGTTCGACGCCGCGTTCGCTTCCGCCCGCCGCACCGGCGCTGAGCTCCCTTCGACGCCGATGACGGCAGCGCCGCGGCGCGCGATCGGCAGCGTGAAGTTGCCGATCCCGCAGAAGAAGTCCGCGATCCTATCGCCGGGAACCGGATCGAGCAGGCCGATGGCGCGCCGGACCAGCACCCGATTCACGGCAACGTTGACCTGGGTGAAATCGCTGGGCTCGAATTCGAACCTCAGCGCAAAGTCGGGCAAATCGTACGAGGCGTGGATTGCGGAGGAAGAAAAGGCCGGATGCTGGCCGGCCCGGCCGCCTGCAGATAGATATGCACGCCGTGGCGTTGCGCGAAATCGGTCACCTCCCGCTCGTCGTCCGCGGTCAGCGGCGCCAGATGACGCAGGATCAGCGCCTCGACGCCGTCGCCGATCGCCAACTCGATCTGCGGCAGGCGGTCGCGGATCGAGAGCGCGCCGACGAGGATACGCAGCTTCGGCAGCAGCGCCGAGATTCGTGGCGGCAACACCGGGCAGGTCATCATGTCGGCGACAAAACTGGATTTCTTTCGTGAAAGCCGACCAGCACGCCGCCCTTCTTGGGCACGTAGCGCACCGATAGCCGCGCGCGCTGCCGATAGCCCCAGGAGGGACCGTGGATGGGCGAGAGAAGCTCTCCGGCCGCAAAGCGAGCGATGTGCCACAGGGCGTCCTCGAGCACGCGCTGCTTGACCGCCACCTGCGCCAGGGCTCGAGGTGCTGAAGGCTGCATCCGCCGCACACGCCGAAATGCGGGCAGGGCGGCGTCACTCTTTCGTGGCTGGCCTCGAACAGCGAGGTCATGCGCGCGAGCGCGTAATTCGGCTTGTTGCGGAATATTTCGATCGCGACGCGCTCGCCGATCAGCGCGCCCTCGACGAACATCGCTTTGCCGTCGACGCGCGCGACGCCCCTGCCTTCCTGATCGAGCGCGGAAATGACGACGGTATCCATGACGGCAGCAGTGAACGATGGCGCCGCGCGAAAGAACACGGTCGGCAAACAAGGGATTGTACCGAATGCGCAAATGCCGCATCGGCCCGCATCCGCCGCGTTTGCCGCCCGCGGTCGGGTAGAATTCGAGCGATGCAAATACTTGCGCCTCGATACCTCGACCGAGGTTTGCGCCGTCGCGCTGGGCGACGGCGTAACCTGGCATGAGAAGAGCGAAGTCGCCGGCCAGCGTCATTCCGAGCTGCTCCTGCCGATGATCCGGGCTCTACTCGCCGATGGCGGCGTGACCCTGAAGCAGATCGACGGCATCGCTTTCGGCGCCGGCCCGGGATCGTTTACCGGATTGCGCATCGCCTGCGGCGTCGCGCAGGGCTCGCGCTCGGCGCCGCACTGCCGGTGGTGGGCGTATCGACGCTCGAGGCCATTGCGCAGACTCGGCGCGATCGCGCCGGCGGCGAGCGCATCGTCGCGGCGCTGGATGCGCGCATGAAAGAGGTCTACGTCGCAGCCTATGAACGCGACTCCGGACGCTGGCGCGAGGTCATCGCTCCGGTGGTCGTCGCGCCGAGGCCGCGCCCTTGCCCGACGGTCGCGGGTGGATAGGCGCCGGCAGCGGGTTTGCGGCGCATCGCGTCGCTGCGCGAGCGCTACGGTGCGGCTTCTGTCCGAGATGTGACGGCGCGATCGTCCCCACGCGCGAGCGCCGTCGGCACGCTTTCGCTTGCCGCGCTTTGCCGCAGGCGAAGGCGTGCCGGCGCACGACGCGGCGCCGTTTTACGTGCGCCACCGTGTGCGCGCTTGACCATCGCCGAACGCGCGGCTGGACTGCGTCAGTGAATCCGCGGTGAGCATCTCGGTGACCATAACGCCGGCGCCCGTAGGTGCTTCCGCCACGGTGTGGCGCCCGATGCAGGAGCCCGACCTGGTAGCCGTTGCCGCGCTCGAGGCCCAGGCCCATCCCGCGCCGTGGACGGCTGGAAATTTTCGCGACGCGCTCAGCCGCCGGCTACAGCACCGTCGTCGGTGAAGCCGACGGCGTAATCGTTGCCTACGGCGTGCTGATGATGGGGCCGGGCGAAGCGCAGGTTCTCAACCTCACCGTCGCGCCGCAGGCGCGAAGGCGCGGTCTGGCGCGCACCTTGCTGCGCCGATTCCTCGATGACGCTCTGCGCCTCGGCGCCGAACAATGCTTTCTGGAGGTGCGCGCTCTCGAACGTGGCGGCGATCGCGCTTTACCGTGCGGAAGGATTCGTCGCCGTCGCGCGCCGGGCAGGCTACTACCCCTCGGCCGACGCTGCAGGCGCACGCGAAGACGCGCTGGTGTTGCGCCGCGTGCGCACGAGCGCCGCGAGCCACCGAGCCGCGATCACCATGGCTGAACGGATCGACATCCTGCAAGAGCTCGGGCTGACGCCGGTCTGGCGCCTGCGCGCACGATACCGCAGCGACGCTGCGCCGATCGCGCCGCATCGCCGTGACAAAGCCGCCGCAGGCCGTGAACAAGGCGTCGCAAGCCGACGCCGTGAGCGAGTCGCCGCATCAGAGTGAGCGAGGCGCCGCCAGCCGATCCGCAGCATCGCGCAACACGGATCGCGATGCTCGATTGGGCGCACTTCGCGGCAGACGTCTCCGCGTGCACGGCGTGCGGCCTGCGCTCGCACGCGAAACAAGGCGGTGCCCGGCGTTGGCGACCAGCGCGCCGACTGGCTGTTTGTCGGCGAGGCGCCCGGGGCCGAGGAGGACGCGAAGGGCGAGCCTTTCGTCGGACAGGCCGGGCGCCTTCTCGACAGCATGCTTGCCGCGCTTGGAATGAGCCGGCGTCAGAAGCGGTCTATATCGCCAACGTGCTCAAGTGCCGGCCGCCCGGGAACCGCGCCCCCACGCCGCTCGAAGTCGAGTCGTGCCTTCCTTATCTGGATCGGCAGATCGCGCTGATCCAGCCGAAGCTCATCGTCGCGCTGGGCAAGAGCGCGGCAACGACGCTGCTGCACGCCGAGGCGACGATCGCCAGCCTTCGCGGGCGAGTTCATCGCTACAAGGGCGTTCCCCTGATCGTGACGTATCACCCGGCGTACCTGCTGCGCAACTTGCCCGACAAAGCGAAGGCGTGGGAAGATCTGTGCCTCGCGCGGACGACCTTGCGCGGCATAATGGACTCAGGCCTCTTGCAAACCCCGGGCACGGTCACAATCTGACAGGCCGCGGGCAACTTCGCCTTCGTGCGCTGGCCCTCTACGGAGAAATCACATCATGCGCAAGCTACTTCGGTCCTCACGCGGGATTTTTGCTGCGGCTTTGGTGGCCTTGCTCCTGTCCGGATGCGGCTACAACGACCTTCAACGCCAGGACGAGCAGATCAAGGCCGGCATGGTCCGAGGTGCATCAATCAGTATCAGCGGCGCGCCGACCTGGTGCCGAACCTGGTCAATACCGTCAAGGGCTATGCCGCGCAGGAGCAAACCATTTTCATCCGAGGTCGCCGAAGCGCGCGCCAGCGTCGGTGCGATCAAGGCGACGCCCGAGCTGATCAACGATCCGGCGGCGTTCGCCAAGTTTCAGGCGGCGCAGGCCCAGTTGCAGTCGGCGCTGTCGCGCCTGCTGCTGGTGGCCGAGAACTATCCGCAGCTCAAGTCCGACGCGGTGTTCCGCGATCTGACAGGCGCAGCTCGAGGGCACCGAGAATCGGATCACCGTTGCGCGCAACCGCTACATCAAGGCGGTGCAGGATTTCAACGCGACCGTGCGCTCCTTCCCGACCAATCTCACGGCGATGATATTCAAGATGGACGTGAAGCCCAACTTCACCGTCGACAACGAAAAGTCGATCAGCGCGCCGCCGACGGTCGATTTCGGCAAGTCGCCAACGCCGCCCGCAACACCGGCGCCGGCACCCGCGCCCAAGAACTGATCGTCATCGATTACCCGCGCTCCGACTTGAGCTGTGCCGTGAGGCCAGCGGCGCCGCGTCGGTGCTGTCGAGATGGCGGCCGCGCTGCTCGCGAGTGCGGCGGCTGCTGCGTTTTGTTCGCCAGCGCCGCGCTCGCGGTTGCGTGCGGGACCCGCCGAAGCGACGGACTGCGGCCGGTGCCGCCGCTGACCAGCCAGGTCACCGATCTGACCGGCACCTTGTCCGCGCTCCGAAGGTCAGGCGCTCGAAGCCAAATTGCGTGACTGGGAGGCCCGTACCACCAATCAGCTGGTGGTGTTGATGGTACCCACGACCTCTCCGGAACCGATCGAGAATTACTCGCTGCGTGTTGCGGAGGCGTGGAAGATCGGACAGAAAGGCAAGGACAACGGCGCGATCTTTCTGATCGCCAAGGACGACAAGCGCATGCGTATCGAGGTCGGTTACGGTTTCGAGGGTGTGCTGACCGACGTGACGTCGCGAAGGATCATCGGCGAGACCGTCGCGCCGTTATTTCAAGCAGGGCCAGTTCGCGGCGGGCATCAACGCCGGCGTCGACCGGATCATTGCCGTCGTCGGCGCCGGAGAGCCGCTGCCGCCGCCGGATTCGGCCAAGCGCAGCGCGCCACGCCACTCGTTCGACTATCGGAACCTTGTTCATCGTGCTGCTGGTGGCGGTTCCGATCGTCGGAACGATACTGCGCTCGATTTTCGGCAACGCTCGGCGGCTCCGCGATCGGCGCCGGCAGTGGCCGGAACCGCGGCGTGGTTCATCGCCGGGTCTTTGCTGATCGCCGGCGTCGCGGCGGTGATTGCGTTCGTCGTCATCATCTTTCGATGTTCGGCGGCGGTCGCGGCGGCGGCTGGATCCCGGGAGGCATGGGTGGCGGAGGCGGATTCGGCGGCGGTGGAGGTGGCGGCGGATTCTCCGGCGGCGGTGGGAGCTTCGGCGGTGGCGGTGCGAGCGGAGGTTGGGACTGACATGCATACGGCCGATGCAGCGCGAAAACACGGTCCGGCGCAAGCGCCGGCGCCGCGCCTGAAACGCTTTGCGCGCCACCTTGCGACCGATCACCACGCGGTGCGGCGGAAGTTTCCGCGGGAGGCGCTGGCTCGTATCGAAGCCGCGATCAGCGCCGGCGAAAGAGTCACGCCGGTCAGGTTCGCTTCGTGGTGGAGGCCGCCTTGCCGCTGGCGCTGGTGCTCGCCCGGCAAACGCCGCGCGAGCGCGCGCTCGACGTATTCGGACGCCTGCGCATCTGGGACACCGAAGAGCAACAGCGGCGTGCTGGTGTACCTGCTGCTTGCCGACCGCAGGGGTCGAGATCGTGGCCGATCGCGGTATCGATCGCGTGGTCGGCGACGCGGAATGGCAATCGATCTGCCGTGCGATGGAATCGGCGTTCCGCGAGCGGCGCTTCGCGGACGGCGCGGTGGCCGGCATCGAAGCTGTCAGCGCGCTACTGTCGCGGCACTTCCCGCGCGCTGGCGCAGCCGATAACGAGCTGCCGGACCAGCCGATCCTGATCTAGGACGGCAACCGGGTCGGCGCCGGTTCGACCCTGTCGGCCGCGATCAAGTGCATGAGATCGCCTCCCGCGAGATTGACGCGATGGCGCCACATCACCAGCGCCATGGTGCCGGCAACGAACAGGCCGAACAAGCAGGATCGCCTCGTTGGTCGAGATGCCCAGAAAAACCAGCAGCCGCGTAGAAGCGCAAGCATCACCAGTATGCCGATGTTCTCGTTGAAATTCTGCACCGCGATCGAATGGCCCGCGCCCATCAGCACATGGCCGCGATGCTGCAGCAGCGCATTCATCGGCACCACGAAGAAATCCGGCCAGACGCGCCGATCACCGTCATCAGTATGATCGCGGTCTCAGACCGCGTGAACATAGATCATCGCGATGACGCCGATGCCCATCAGCGACGCCCGAGCGGCAGCACCTTGACGGCGTTCCTGAGCGAGACGAATCGTGCCGCCGCCACCGCTCCCAGCGCGATGCCGATGGCGACCACGCCCTGAAGGTAGGCCGCGCGCGACAGGTTGTAGCAAAGATGCGACGCGGCCCAGTCGATGACGATGAACTGCAGCGTCGCGCCGGCGCCCCAGAACAGAGTCGTCGTCGCCAGCGAGATCTGGCCGAGCTTGTCGCGCCACAGCAGCGCGCAGCAATGGCCGAACTCGCGAATCAGGAAGAACGGGTTCTTGCTCGGCGTGCGATGGTCGACGCCGGTGTTCGGAATGTACCAGTTGAACAGCGCGGCGATGCGCGTAGGCTGCCCATGATGACGGAGATCGCAGCCTGCGGCGGCGTGTTGATCGCCGGTGTCGATGCTGCGGTATGTCGATCGCCAGCAGCGCGCTCGATATCGGGCCGCTGATCAGCAAGCCCCCGAGTAGCCACGCCGAGAGATGATCGAAGCGACCGTCGTACCCTCGATCCAGCCGTTGGCGACGACCAGCTGCCGTGCGGGCAGCAGTTCGGTCAGGATGCCGTATTTCGCGGGCGAGTACGCGGCGGCGCCGAGTCCCACCACGCGCGTACGCGAGCAGCGGGTGCAAGCGTGAACAGCATCAGCGAGCAGCCCGCGATCTTGACGCCGTTGGTGATGAGCATCACGCGGCCCTTGGGCATCGAATCGGCGAACGCGCCGACCAGGGGCGCGAGCAACACGTAGGAGACGACGAAGACATTGCTTGAGCGCGGGCGTCATCCACGCCGGCGAGTCGAGATCGCGCAGCATCTGAATGGCCGCGACCAGCAGCGCATTGTCGGCGAGCGACGAGAAAACTGCGCCGCCATGATGATGTAGAACCCGGCTTTCATTGTCCTCGATTTGCGCGGACGCTCGCGGTGACTTGACACCGGCGGCGGGAGGCCGAGGAAGCGTTCGCTGCGCTTGTGTATAATTAATTGCTATAACAGCCGGCGCATGCGGCTCGCGCCTTATACCACGTTTCTCTCCTCAGACCAAACCCGGCACGGCCTTGGTTCGTTTTCCGACTCAGCGCCTCCTGTCATGAGCCGTCCCACTCCTGGCCCAGATCAATCTCGTCGGCGTTGCGCAAGAATCTGCGCATCGCGCGCGAGAATCGGCTGGCGCGCAACTGCTCGCGGTGGTCAAGGCCAACGCTTACGGCCACGGTCTGCTGACGCGTTCTGCCGGCGCTTAGCGACGCCGACGGCCTTGCGCTGCTCGAGCTCGACGCCGCGGTTTCGTTGCGTGAGCATCACTACGCGCGCCGCATCCTTCTGCTGGAAGGGTTTTTTCGCTGCCGACGAGCTGCCGGAAATCGCGTCGCGCCGCCTCGCCGTAGTTGTGCACCACATAGCGACACGTGCGCATGCTGGAGACCACGACGCTGCACGCGCCCGCTCGGAGGTATTCATCAAGATCAATACCGGCATGAATCGGCTGCGGCTTCAAGCCCGCGGAAGTGCGCGCGATCGCCGATCGCCTGTCGGCAGCGCGCGAGCGTCGCAGCGTTGCGCTTGATGACCCACCTCGCCCGCGCCGACGAAGAGGAAGGCTTGCGCGAGCAACTGCAAACGTTCGAGGACGCGTGCAGAGGGCTGCCTTATCCGCGCTCGATCGCCAACTCCGCCGGCGTCATCCGCTTCAGCGAGGTCGGCGGCGACTACGTCCGGCCCGGCATCATGCTCTACGGCTCGTCGCCGTTTCCGTACGACACCGCGGAAATGCTCGGGCCTCGTCGCCGGCGATGACCTTGACGCAGCGAGTTGATCGCGGTGCACGATCTGAAGCCCAACGCAAGCGTCGGTTACGGCGGAGGCTACACCGCGGCGCGCGCGCACCGCGTCGGCGTGATTGCCTGCGGATACGCCGACGGCTATCCGCGCCACGCGCCCAACGGCACGCCGGTTCTGGTTTGCGGCAAGAAGGTGCGCACGGCGGGCCGCGTCTCGATGGACCTGATGACCGTCGACCTGACCGACGTACCGGAGGCCGGCGTCGGCAGCCCGGTCGTGCTCTGGGGCGAGGGATTGCCGGTCGATGACGTCGCCGCCGCGGCGAGCACCGTCGGCTATCGAACTGCTTTGCGCCGTCGCGCCGCGCGTGCCGTTCGTGACGACCGAAATCGGCAAGGTCGACATCGAACTCTAACGTCACCGAGGGAGACACGCTTGTACATCGTCGTCACCGGCGCCGCCGGCTTCATCGGATCGAGCCTCGATCAAGGCGTTGAACGCGCGCGGCGAGACGCAGCATTCTCGCCGTCGACAACCTGTCGCGCGCGGATAAGTTCCGCAATCTCGTCGATTGCGATATCGCCGACTACTTCGACAAGGACGAGTTCCTGCCGCGGCTTGCCGACGGCGACTTCGACGACGACATCGCCGCGGTGCTGCATCAGGGCGCTTGCACGGACACCATGGAGACCGACGGCCGCTACATGCTGGCCAACAATTACCGCTATTCGGTGGCGCTGCTGCAGCACTGCCAGGACAACGACATTCCCTTCCTCTATGCGTCGTCGGCTGCGGTCTACGGCGCGGGCACGGAGTTTCGCGAGGAACGAGCGTGCGAGTCGCCGCTCAACGTCTACGGCTATTCGAAGTGGCTGTTCGATCAGTACGTCCGCCGGCATGCTCCCGGATCGCACCGCGCAGGTCGCCGGCTTCCGCTACTTCAACGTCTACGGTCCGCGCGAAGCTCACAAAGGCAGCGATGGCGTCGGTCGTCTGGCACTTTCTTCAGCCAGTATCGGGCCGCCGGCAAGGTGCAGCTGTTCGAGGGCTCGGGACGGCTACGCCGCCGGTGAGCAGCGCCGCGACTTCGTCAGCGTCGACGACGTTGTCAGGTCAACCTCGACTTCCTCGACCACTCCGGAGCGCTCGGGCATCTTCAATCTGGGCTCCGGCAGCGCGGCGACCTTCAACGCGGTGGCGACCGCAACGATCAATGCCTGCCGCGCGGCCGAGGGAGTCGCGCCGCTGCCGTTCGAGGCGCTGCATCGCGCCGGCGCGATCGAATACATCGCGTTTCCCGCCGGACTCGCAGGACAAGTACCAGAGCTACACCCAGGCCGATCTCGGCCGGCTTGCGCGCCGCCGGCTACGACCGCGCCGATGCGCGACATCGAGCCAGGGCGTCGCCACGTGCGTGCCGGCGCTCCTTGCCCAATCCCGCGGTCAACCCGTAACATCGCGCCGGCGTTAAAGGCATCCGGCCAAGACCGGAAACGCCTGCGCACCCGCATGTCCACTTTCCCCTGGGAGGGATGAATGAAGAGGTTCCTGCTGTTACTCGTGACGCTGCTGTTCTCGGCGTTCGCGCTTGCCGCGGTCAACATCAACACCGCAACCAAAGAAGAGCTCGACGCTTTGCCGGAAATCGGTCCGGTCAAGGCGCAGGCGATCATCGACTACCGCAACGCCAACGGCCCGTTCAAGACCCCGGAAGACATCATGAAGGTCAGCGGGATCAAGGAAGGCACCTTTGCCAAGGTCAAGGGCATGATCTCGGTGAGCGGCGCCGTCGACGCCGGTCGCCGCGCCGGCAGCGCCCAAGGCCGAGACTCAAGGCAACGCGCGCCGTCGGGTATGCAACCGACGCCGCCCGCCGTGCAGCCTGCGCCAGCCAAAACGGCAACGCCGGCGACTCCGGCAGCGCCGGCCACACCGGCGGCAAAGAGCTCTCCGCCGACGCCTTCGACCGTGCCGGCGGCCACACCAGCCGCTTCGAAGTCTGCCGCACCGAGCGCGGCACCGGCCAAGGACGCCAAGACGATGAAGGCTGAAAAGGCTGCGGCCGACAAGGCCAAGGCAAAGGAAGACAAGGCTAAGGCCGCGGCCGACAAGGCCAAGGCCAAGGAAGACAAGGCCAAGGCAAAGGCGGACGCCGCTGCTGCGGACAAGGCCAAGGACGACGCCAAAGCTGCCGAAGCGAAGGCGAAGAAGGACGCCAAAGCTGCCGAAGCGAAGGCGAAGAAGGACGCCAAAGCCGCCAAGGATGAGCCGAAGAAAGGGGCCGAGGCGGACAAAGCGGCAGGGCCAAGGACGCGACCAAAGGCGACGCGGCAATGAAGGACGAAAAGGCCAAAAAGTAATCCGCCTCCTCGAATAGTGCGCGGCGGATCGTCCGCGCGCATCGATACCCTCAAAGCCCCGCGTCTGACGCGGGGCTTTCTTTGGTCTCGGGTAAAATGACGGCGACGTGCGTGTCGCGTATCGCCTGCCTTAAGCCTCCCATGTACAAAACCATCGAAGATACCGTCGGCAATACGCCGCTGGTGCAACTTCGGCGACTTCGTCGGCAAGCCGAGCAACGTGATGCTCGCCAAGCTCGAGGGCAACAATCCTGCCGGCTCGGTCAAGGATCGGCCCGCGCTTGTCGATGATCGTCGAGGCGGAAAAGCGCGGCGACATCAAGCCGGGCGACACGCTGATCGAGGCCACCAGCGGCAACACCGGCATCGCGCTCGCGATGGCGGCGGCGATGCGCGGCTACAAGATGGTGCTGGTGATGCCGGAGCATCTGTCGCTGGAGCGGCGGCAGACGATGGCGCGCGTTCGGCGCCGAGATCATCCTGACGCCCAAGGCCGGCGGCATGGAAACCGCGCGCGACGTCGCCGAGAAGATGCGCGCCGAGGGCCGGGGCATCATCCTCGATCAGTTTGCCAATCCGGACAATCCGCTCGTCGCATTATCGAGGCACCGGGCCCGGAGATCTGGCGCGAGCACCGGCGGGCGGATCACGCATTTCGTCTCGAGCATGGGCACCACCGGCACGATCATGGGAGCTGGAACGCTTCTTCAAGGAAAAGAATCCCGGCAGTCGGTCATCGTCGGCTGCCAGCCCGAGGAAGGCTCGCAGATCCCGGGCATCCGCAAGTGGCCGGTCGCATATCTGCCGAAGATCTACGACGCGAAAGCGCGTCGACCGCGCTCGAATCGGTGTCGCAGGCCGACGCCGAGGAGACTGGCGCGGCAGCTCGCGCGCGAGGAGGGCATCTTCGCCGGCATATCGTCGGGCGGCGCGTGTGCGGTCGCGCTGCGCATCGCGCGCGAAGTCGAGAACGCGACCATCGTATTCATCGTCTGCGATCGCGGCGACCGGTATCTGTCGACCGGCGTATTCCCGGCTGACTGGCCGGCGCCGTACGCGAGGCGTCCAGCTGCGCGCGCGATGACGCCGACGCTCGTCTTCGACATCGAAACGGTGCCCGACGTCGCCGGCCTGCGCCGCATCGCACGCGCTGCCAGCGACGCTGTCCGACGCCGACGTTGCTGACCTGGGCGGTCCAGCAGCGCCGCGCCGCGAGCGGCAGCGACTTCCTGCCGCTGCACCTGCAGCGCGTGGTCGCGATCGCCTGCGCGCTGCGCGAGGGCGACGCGTTCCGCGTCTGGTCGCTCGGCGAGTCGGCGGACCCGGAACCGGAGCTGATCCGCCGTTTCTTCGATGGCATCGACCGCTACACGCCGCAGCTCGTCTCGTGGAACGGCGGCGGCTTCGACCTTCCGGTGCTTGAATCATCGGGCGCTGATCCACGGCGTGGTCGCGGCCAAGATTCTGGGACTGGGGCGACGACGACCGCGAGTTCAAGTTCAACAACTACCTGCAGCCGCTATCACACGCGGCATCTCGATCTGATGGACGTGCTGGCGATGTATCAGCCGCGCGCCACCGCCGGGCTCGACGCGATGGCGCGCCTGTGCGGGTTTCCGGGAAAGGTGGGCATGGACGGCAGCGAGGTAGCCGCGGCGTATCGCGCAGGCAAGGATCGACGACATCCGACGCTATTGCGAAACCGACACGATGAATACCTATCTTGCTCTATCTCAGGTTTCAGCAGCTGCGCGGAGCGCTGACGGCCGGCGAGTACGCCGCCGAAGTATCGCTGGCGCGCGAAAAGATCGCGCGTCGTACCGAGGGCCGCATTGGCAGGAGTTCATCGCGGCGTGGGACGCCAACGTGATGACATTGCCGGCTTGGACAGCGTCTGTCGCAGGATCGGTAACGGCGCGAAGGTTCCGCCTGAGCGGTCCGCTCGATGGCACGCCCCACCAGCGGTCGAGCGCGGTCGCGTACACGCTCGCGAAAATCGATGCGCGTACCCGGGTTGCCGTCGCCCGAAAGACGGTCGAGCGCAGCCTGTTCGCCATACAAGCCGCCGGCGACGCGCCCGCCCAGCGCGAAATGCGCGCTCGCCGTGCCATGATCGGTGCCGTTCGACAAATTCTCCTTGGGCCGGCGTCCGAACTCGGCATAGGTCAGCACCAGCGTATCGTTCCACTTGCCGAGTTCCTCCAGCGCGCTCTTGAGCGCGACCACGCCGCCGGCGAGCTCGCCCAGGAGCCGCGCCTGCGTGCCCGGCTGGCCCGCTGTGAGTGTCGAAGCCGCTGAGCGTGACGCGCACGACGGCGACGCCGGACTCGTTGGCGACGATCTGGCAGGCGGTCTTGATCGCGTTGCCAGAATCCGCCCTGCGGAAATTCCGTCTTGAAGGCGTAATTCGCATTGAGATGCGACGCGGCCTTGCATGATGTCCGCCTCGACCTTCAGGATGTGCGCAAGAGCCTTGTTGCGCGATTGGCCTTCGGGCGTGCGCGAGTCGCGCCTGTCGCAGGAACTGCTCGGTGTTGGCAAGAGCGATGGCGCGGGTGCCGCCGCCCGCAAGCGGTCCCAGGTCGGGCGAGCCGATGATCACGCCGTCGGCGGCGAAGCTCCTCGGCGTGGGCGCCGCGCCGAACGCGCGCGTGAGCCACCCGTCCTGCAGATATTGTTCGCTCTTCGATGCGGTATCCCAGATCTCGATCGAACGGAAATGCGACAGATTGGGCGCCGGATAGCCCACACCCTGCAGCACCGCGAGCTCGCGGTTCTTCCAGAAGCGGCAGCAGCGGCTCCAGCGCCGGATGGAAGCCCGACGCTGTCGCTTAAGCGCACGACCTGATCGCGGGCAATGCCGATCTTCGGCCGTAGCGCGTAATCAGGTCGGGTTCGTAGTACGGCACCAGCGTGTTGAGGCCGTCGTTGCCACCCCTTGAGCTCGATCAGGAGCAGCAGCTTGCGATAGTCCGCGCCGGCGGGTGTCGCACCCCAGGCGACCTGGTTCATGAGCGCCGGCGCCAACGGCGACCAGCGAGCCCGCGCCCGCGAGCTTGAGAAAGTGGCGGCGATCCATGGTTTTCTCCCGCGCTCACTTTGAGCTGGTAGGCGGCGTCGAGGACCAGAGTGCGAACCAGCGCCAGCGGCTCGCTGCTCGCGTCGGGCACCGTCTGAGGGCGCCGTGGCGAGCAGCAGGCGCGTCGCGCGCGCTGCTGCGGCGTGCTCGTCCCGCGCGACGGCGTCGAATTGCGCAAGCCACGCGCCACTGTCGAACTGGACGCTGCTCACGCCGCGCTCCATCGCCCGCATGAAGCGAATCTGCCGCGCCTTGTCCGGGTCGAGCGCGACCTGCGGCTGCGTTGACTGCCCGGGCACAGCACCCGTCATTCCCGCATCGCCGCCGACCGGCCCTTGCGCGTTCGCGCCGGGAATCATGGGGTCGGCCTCATCGCCGCGAAAAAGACGTTCCAGGAACTGCTTGCGGCGCGAGCAGCGTGCTGGCGTTGATCCACGTCTCCTGTCCGGGCCAGCCCTTGACGTTGGGCGGCGCGAAGAGGTTCTGACCCATGCCGGCCGCCGCGACGGCAAACGGCGTCGGCCTCGGCCGGCTTCATGTCGAACTGGCGCAGCGTGCCGACCACCAGCTCGATCGGCGACTTGACCAGCACGCCGCGGTTCTCGCTGGCGTAGAACGCGTCGGAGGTGAATATGCCGTGCAGCGCAACCTTGATGTCGTAACGCGAATCGCGGAAGCGCTGCGCGATGCGCCGTACCTCGGCCTCGTCGGGATCGGGCGAGACGAATTCGCGCCACAGCTTGCGCGGTGATGAACTCGGCGGTCTGCGGGCTCTGCGCAGCAGGATGTCGAGCACCTGGTCGCCGTCGAAGTTGCCGGTGCGGCCGAGCACGGTCTTCACGCCGTCGTCGTGCATGAAGCGGCGGAACAACGAACTGGCCGGTGTCGGCGATCGAGGCTCCAGCCGGTGAACGCGCGCGCGGCCTCCTTGACGTCCTGCTCGCTGTAGCTGGCCTTCGCCCGAGCGTGAACAGCTCCATCACTTCGCGGGCGAAATTCTCGTTCGGCGAGCCCTTGCGGTTCTGCGCGTTGTCGAGATAGATGACCATCGCCGGGTCGCGCGCGATGGCGTGCAGCAGAGTCCGCGAAGTTGCCCAGCGCGTTGGCGCGCAGCGTCGCGTTCTGCCGGTACATCAGCTCGCGCGAGCTTGACCTTCTGCTGGCTGGAGACGAAATGGTTGTGCCAGAACAGCGTCATCCGCTCGGTCAGCGGCGAAGGTGTCGCCAGCATCTCGCCGACCCACCAGCCGCGCAGCTCCGAGGCCCTCGCGGACCTGCTCCTGCTGGAACATTTTCTTTCGGCCTCGCTTGCGTTCTCTCCGCGGCGCGGATAGCGCAGCGCTCCGGTATCGGCGGTCCACGCCGGCGGCGGATTGACCGCGGTCGTGCGCGCGCCGTCGAGCAGATTTCGCGCCGCCCGCTCGCGCGTCAGGCCGACGCTGCGCTGCGATCTCGCCTTCCGTCGCGCCGAAGCCCGCGCGGTTGAGCAAATGCCGCGCATCGTCGTAGCTGAGCGCGTCGGCGGAAGCGGCGGCCGCGGGAGCGAACGCCAGCGACAGGGAGCACACCGAAGGCGAGCGAGGACCAGACAAGCGCGTTGCGCATCAGAAGCATCAGGTGCGTCATCGGGAAGCGAACCGGGATCGCGGGAATGTCGTAAAGCATCAACGTGCCAGTGTAGCGGCGTGTTGACTCCGGTGCAGAGCCCGGTTGTAACAGCGTGTTGCCGAGGATGACGGATGGCAGCCTGCTACAGGCGTATCGTGCCTCGCCCCAGCTCGATGACGCGGCCCGATAACGAAAATTCGCCCGCCGGAGTCCACGGCGAGCCCGAGTTTGCAGCGCCGGCCAATTGCCTCGCCCTGGGCGACGGACCATTGCTGCGGAAGCGGCGCACCCGTCGCGACCAGCCAGCCGCCCAGATTCGCGCACGCCGAGCCTGTTCCCGGATCCTCGACGATCGCGCCGTGCTTGGGAAAGAAAAAGCGCGCCAGGATCGAACGCGGTTCGTCCTCCGCCCAGACGTAGGCCATCGCGCGCGTGACGCCCGCGCCGAGCTGCACGCTGCCGTGACGCAGCGAGCAATGCCGGGTCCGGCGCAGCGCGGCGCACCGCGGCCGCGCTGGCGAGCGGGATCACCAGTTGCTCGCTGCCGGTGTCGACCCACAGCGGCGTCGCACCGAGGTCGGAGACCGCCAGTCCGAGCATCGCCGCCAGTTGCTCGCGCGATGCATCGACCTCGCGCGTCGACGGCGGCTTCGCTTCCAGCGTCCAGACGTCGCCTTGCGCGATCACGGGATATCGTCCCGGCGAGCATCTCCAGCGCCAGCGCGTCGCCCGCGCCGGCAAGCGCGCGCACGACGTGCGCGCTTCCCAGCGTCGGATGCCCGGCGAAAGGCATCTCGAAGGTCGGCGTGAAAATCCGCACCCGCGCGTCGGCGATTTGCGACGGCAGGATGAACGTCGTCTCCGACAGATTGAACTGCAGCGCGAGCGCCTGCATGTCCGCGTCGGAGAGTCCGCGTCGCGTTCTCGAACACCGCCAGCGGATTGCCGGCGAGCCGTTCTTCGGCAAACACGTTGACGATCCGAAAGGCGAATTCGCGCCTGACGTCGCTGTCGTTCACAGCGTCACTCCACCATCGAAGGGGCCGGGCTTCGGTCATGGCCAGTACGCTTGCTCGCCAGCGCAGCGATGCGCCGCGGCGGACGCGTCGCGCGACTTCGATCGCCTCGCCTGCCGCAGGCGCTGCCGGCGGAAAAGTGCCGCTGCAGCGAACGGGTGTAAAGCGGATCGTAATGATGGCTGAGCAATTCGCCGATGAGCGCGTCCCAGTCCTGTTGCGCGGCCAACGCCTCCCAGCGCTTGCAGCGCTGTCTTGCCGACCAGCGGCGGCGAGCGGCTGAAGCCGTTGCGCCAGCACTGCCGGATCGTCGATGGGAAGACCGTACTCGTCCTTGATCAGCGCCACGCGTTGCGCCAGCGCTGTCGACGAGCGTGAGGCTGCTTGCCGCGACGCATGCGCGCGAGCAGCGTCTCGGGCAGCTGCAGCCTGCCGATCGCGCTTGCTCTCGGATTCGACGAAGACGACCCGCGCCGGATCGAGTGCACCCAGCGCGGCCGCGATGGCGGTTTCGAATGCTTTTTGCGAAGGCTGCGCGACGCCGGGAAATTCGCCCAGCAGCGAGCCGCGGTGGCGCGCGATTGCCTCGAGGTCGAGCGTCTGCGCGCCCGCCGCAGCCAGCGCGGCGAGGAGCCGGCTCTTGCCCGAGCCGGTGAGGCCGCAAAGGACCACGAACCGAAAGCGCGAGGGAAGCGTCTCGAGCTGGCCGACAACATGCCGGCGGTAGGCGCGGTAGCCGCCATCGAGCTGCATCGCCCGCCAGCCGACTTCGTTCAGCACATGCGCCAGCGCGCGGCTGCGCTGGCCGCCGCGCCAGCAATAGACCAGCGGCTGCCAGTCGCGCGGTTTATCGGCGAAGCGCTCCATCGAGCATCGCCGCGATGTTGCGCGCGACCAGCGCCGCGCCCGAGCCGGCGCGCCTCGAAGGCCGACGCCGTATACAAGGTGCCGATGCGGGCGCGCTCGGCGTCATCGAGCACCGGATGATTCACTGCGCTGGGAAGGTGATCCAGCGCAAACTCCGCCGGGCTTCGCACGTCGATGCGCTCGGGAAAGTCGCCAGCGCATCGACGCTTACCGCGCGAGCTCACGGCGTGGCGCTCGCTCATCGGGACTTTCCGGTTGCGCCCAGCAGAGGCTTGAGCGCAGGCCATACGTTGTCGAGCAGCTTCGCCTGCGCCGCGATCACCGGATGGATGCGGTCGGGCTGGAACATGGCGTTGTCCTCGGCGAAGCCCTCGAACAGAAACGGCACCAGCGCCGCTTTGCGCTCGCGGGCAACATCGGCATAGATCGTCTCGAAGCGCCGTACGTACGCCGGACCGTAGTTCGGCGGAAGGCGCAAGCCGACGAGCAGCACGCGCGAGCCGCTCTTTTGTGCCGCGGCGGCCATCGCATCGAGGTTCGCCTGCATCGCGTCGAGGCTGCCGCCGCGCAATCCGTCGTTGCCGCCCAGCTCGATCACGGTCACGGCGCGGATGGTGCTTGCGCGAGCAGCGCGTCGAGGCGGCTCCTGCCGCCGGCGGTGGTGTCGCCGCTGATGCTGGCGTTGACGACGCGGTGCGGATAATGCTCGGCGACAAGGCGCTGCTGCAGCAGCGTCGTCCAGCCCGTTTCCGCGGGGAGTCCGTAGCCGGCGGAGATGCTGTCGCCCAGCACCAGCACCACCGGCGCAGCGGCGGCATACAGCGCTCGCGGCGAGCGCGACGCATGAGCGCGCAAAGCAGGCGAACCAACGCACGGCGCGGCATTCAGACTCCTACCGATGAGCGCGACATTCTAGCGCGACGCGCACGGCGACCTCAAGCGCCGGGCGCGTTTCCGCGCCCCGGTACAATGCTTCCGCCGCGACGCAGCACGGGCTCGGTGCGCTCTCGACGCTGGCGCGCTGTTTGCGAATTCGATCCGCGGCCCAACCTTGCCTTCATGCTCTCTCACGATATTTCGACCGTCCATGCCTTCCACCGTCATCCGCGCCCGCAAGCTGTCCAAGCAAGTCCAAAGCGGCTCATCGCCGCTGATGATCCTCGACGACGTCAGCTTCGACGTCGATGCGGGCGAGACCGTGGCGCATCGTCGGTCCCTCGGGCTCCGGCAAAACCACGCTGCTCGGACTTCTGGCCGGGCTCGATCGTCCGACCTCGGGTCGAAGTATCGTTCGGCGACACCGTCGCTCGATCAACTCTCCGAAGACGGACTCGCCGCGCTGAGACAACGCTGGCTCGGGTTCGTTTTCCAGTCGTTTCAGCTCCTGCCGGCATTGACGGCGCTGGAGAACGTCATGCTGCCGCTCGAGCTTGCCGGCTCGCTCGATGCCGCGCCGCGCGCGCGCGACTGGCTCGCGCGCGTCGGCCTGGACGCGCGGGTCGAGCCACTATCCGAAGCAGCTCTCGGGCGGCGAGCAGCAGCGCGTCGCGATCGCGCGCGCTTTTCGGGAGAGCCTCGGCGTGCTGATGGCCGACGAGCCGACCGGAAATCTCGACGGCGCGACCGGATCCGAGGTCGCCGATCTGATGTTTCGTCTCAACCGCGAGCGCGGGACGACCTTGTTGCTGGTGACGCACGACACGGCGCTGGCGTCGCGGTGCGGTCGCAGGCTCTCGCTCGCCGGAGGCCGGTCTGGTCGAGGATGCCGCGTTGACCGACGGCTCGGCTGCCGACGCCGGCGCGAAACCGGCACGCCGAACGCATGAATACGCTCCGCCTGGCGCTGCGCATGCTCGGTCGCGACTGGCACGCGGGCGAGCTGCGGGTGCTGATTGCCGCGCTGGTGCTGGCGGTGGCCAGCGTGGGCACGGTCGGCTTCTTCACCGACCGGGTCAAGGGTGCGTTGACGCGGCAGGCGAACCTGCTCCTCGGCGGCGATCTCCTCCTGTCCGGCGACCGGCCGCTGCCGGACGATTACGTGCGGCGAGGCGCGAGCGCGCGGCCTCGCCGTCGTCCCGGCGATCAAGTTCAACAGCATGGTGCAGGCCGCGACTGGCGCAGCCGCCACCGATGCCGTGCTGGCCGACGTCAAGGCGGTCGGCGGCGGGTTATCCGTTGCGAGGCGCGATCACGCTTGCCGATCCGACGCTGCCCGAGGGACCACCGCCACTGGAATTCCGCCGCCGGGCAGGCGCCTGGATCGACGGCCGCCTGGCGGCGAGGCTCAACGTCCGCAAAGGTGGAGAGCTCGCTGTCGGCGACAAGACGCTGACCATCGGCGCGATCGTCCAGCAGGAGCCGGAAGTCGCCGGCGGCCTGCTGTCGATGGGGCCGAAGCTGCTGATGAATCTCGACGATGTTCCGGCCACCAAGCTGCTGCAGCCGGGCAATCGTGCGTCGTATCGGCTGCTCGTCGGCGGGACCGGCGACGGATGCGTTTCGCGACTGGGCCAAGTGCGCGGCTCGATCGCGGTCAGCGGCTGGAGTCGATTCGCGACCTGCGGCCCGAGGTGCGGCAGACGCTCGAGCGCGCGGAAAGATTTCTGGCGCTGGCGGCGCTGGTCGCGGTGATGCTGGCTGCCGTGGCGGTTGCGCTTGGCGCGCGTCGCGCTATTTGCGCCGCCATCTCGACGCCGCGGCGATGATGCGCTGCCTCGGCGCGCCGCAACGGCAGATGCTCGCGCTGTTCGCGCTGCAATTCCTGATGCTCGGATTGGCAGCGAGCGTCGTCGGCTGCGTCGTGGCGCTCGGCGGCCAGCAATTGCTGGTCGATGCTGCTCGGGGCGATGGTCAGCAGCGATCTGCCGCCGCCCGGACTGCTGCCCGCGGTGCGTCGCCGTGGCAACCGGATTGCTGATGCTGCTGGGCTTTGCGCTTGCCGCCTCTGTTCGCGCTGTCGAAGGTGCCGCCGCTGCGGGTGTTGCGACGCGACCTCGGCATGCCGCGCGCGGGCGGATCGTTCGCGTACCTGCTCGGCGCGCGGCGACGGTCGCGCTGCTGATCGGCTGGCAGGCGCAGGATCGTAAAGACCGGGGCGATCATGGTCGGCGGCATCGCGGCGATGCTCGCGGCCGCGGCCGCCTTGGCGTGGTGCATGATCGCGTTCTTGCGTCTCTGCCGCAGCGCGGCTACAGCTGGCGCTATGGGCTTGCCAACCTGCGGCGCAGGCCGCTCGGATCGAGCCTGCAGATCGGCGCGCTCGGTTTGGGATTGATGGCGCTGCTCGCTGCTGACGCTGGTGCGTGGCGATCTGATGCGCAATTGGCGCGCGAGCCTGCCTCCGGACGCGCCCAACGCTTTTCTGATCAACGTGCTGCCGGATCAGGTCGAGGGCGTGCGCGCGATGCTCGAAGCGCGAGCTCTCCGTCGACGCTCAATTGTCGCCGATGGTGCGCGGGCGTCTGGTCGCGATCAACGACCAGCCGCTCGATACCACGCGCCTGGCCGACGAGGGCGCGCGGCGACTCGGCGAGCGCGAGTTCAACCTCTCGTGGACCGATACGCTGCCGCGCGCCAATCGGGTCGTCGCCGGCGCGTGGTGGAAGCCGGGTGAAAGCGGAGGCGTCTCGCTCGAGGAGGGCATCGCGCAGACGCTCGGCATCAAGCCTCGGCGACACGCTGACCTATGACATCGTCGGCACGCGCGTCAGCGCCAAGGTGACGAGTCTGCGCAAGGTCGATTGGGACAGCTTCCGGGTCAACTTCTTCGCCTTGTTCTCGCCCGGCGTGCTCGACGCCATGCCTCGAACCTATATCTCCGCGGTGCGCGTCGGCAGCGGCAGCACCTGGCTGACCGCGCTGCTGCGCGAATATCCGAACGTGCTGGTGATCGACGTCGGGCGCGATCCTGCAGCAGGTGCAGACGATCATCGAGCAGGTCGCGCGCGCGGTCGAGTTCGTGTTCCTGTTTACCCTGCTCGGCGGCGTGCTGGTGCTCGAAGCGGCCATCGCCGCAACGCAGGACGAGCGCCGCCTCGACGCCGCCATTCTGCGCACGCTGGGCGCGAGCCGACGGCAGCTCTCGGCGGCGCAGGTGGCGGAATTCGTCGCGCTCGGCGGACTGGCCGGCCTCGTTGCCGCCGCCGGTGCGACGGCGATCGGCTACGTGCTCGCCGACCGCGTGTTCCTGATTCCGTTCGGGTGGAATCCCTGGGTCTGGCTGTTCGGTGTGGCGGGCGGCGCGCTGGGTGTCGCCGCTGCGGGCTGGCTCGGCACCCGCGCGACGCTCCGGCAGCCTCCGCTCGCCGTGCTGCGGCAATTGACCTGAAGGCGCTGACTGGCGGCGCACCGGTCGGGCTACGAACGTGCGCCAAGCACGGTCTCCCGGCCCAGCAGCCTGGCGACGGCAAGGAGCGCGAGCACCGGTCAGCAGCGCCGGCGTGAGCGCGCTCTGCAGCCAATCCATGGCCGGTATGGCATCGCCGCGCAGCGCACGGGAAGAAGCGTGTATTGCGCCGAAATCGGCGCCCAGAGGAGCCAATCAGGCTCTCGCTTCTGCGCCATGAGCTGAACGAAAGGCAGCATCGTGAAGAGGAACAGCAGCACGCCGACGTTGGCCTGGGCCTCCTTCAGCGAACGGCCGCGCAAACCGACGTAGAGAAGCAGCGCGGATAACAGCGCGATCAGCGGCGCCAGTATCCACAGGAATCGCGCCAGTTCGGTCGCGCCGAAAGAAACGGCACGCCGATGGCGGGCAGCGGCGCGAAATTGAGCGTCAGATAAAAACCGATCAGCGTCAGCACCACCACCACCGCATCGAAGAGGCCGATCGCCGCCCACTTGCCCAGCGCGAGTTCCAGCGGCGTGAGCGGTGTGGCGAGCAGCGGCTCGAGCGAGCCGCGCTCGCGCTCGCCCGCCGTCGCGTCGAGCGCGGGAGCCATGCCGCCCATCATCGATGCGAACAGACCATAGAACGCGACCAGGAACAGCACCAGCGAACCGGATTGCTGCGGCGTCGCGAGATCGACATCCTCGACCTTGAGCGGGCGCGCGACCTCCGTCGCGATGCCGCGCAATATTAGCCGCTGCGTGCCCCATAAGCGGTTGTAGGAGAGCGAGCAGCGATTCCGCGGAATTGATCGCCGCGCGCGCGCGATCGCGCGACCGATCGTAGACGAGCGGACGGTTCCGGCCTTGCCGGCCGCAGCGTCGGTCTCGAACGCCGGGTCGATCATGAGCGCGACGTCGAGATCGCCGGCGCGTATCTTCGCTTCGTAGTCCGCGGGCGCCTGTTGTATCACCACTTGCGAGCGTTCCAGGAATGCAATCAGCGCCGGCGCGTTTTCGCGGCCCGACGACCGGAGAGCTTGAGCTCGCGGGCCTTGTCCGCCTGGTTAGCGGTCATGTTGAAAATGAGCGCCAGGAACACCGGCCCGGCGGCGATCGCCGTCAGCAGCGTGACCAGAATGGTCGCGCCGATCGCGAAGTCGTGTCGAGGACTTCCTTGCCTGCGACGGTAAGGATGCGTGCGGCGTCGCTCATGCGGCCAGGCCCTCTCCGGAGCCCAGCAGGCTGACAAGTGCGTCCTCTAGCGAAGCGCGGCCGGTGCGGCTCATCAATTCCGACGCCGCTGCCGCTGGCGACGACGCGACCATGGCCGAGGATCACGACGGTGTCGCACAGCGCGGCGACCTCCTGCATCACATGGGTCGAGAACAGGATGCATTTGCCGCCTGGCGCAGCTCCGCGCAAGAGCTCGCGCAGGCTGCGTATGCTCATGATATCGAGTCCGTTGGTGGGCTACGTCGAGCAGGATCGTTGCCGGATCGTGCACCAGCGCGCGCGCGATCGCGCACTTTCATCCGCTCTGCCTTGCGAGAAACCGTGAGCGCGGCGGTCGGCACAGCGCGGCGAGGCCGATTGCGCCAACAGCGTCTCGATTCGCGCGCATCGAGCGCGCGCGCCGCTCGAAGGCCGTGCAGGCGCCCGTAATGAGCGTACACGTTCTCGCGCCGCCGTCAGCCGCGCGTAGAGGCCACGCGCGTCCGACGAGCACGCCGATGGCGGCCACGATACGCGCGTAACGGTCGCGCACCACGTCGAGCCCGTCGACGCTCGCGCTGCCGAGCGTCCGGCGCGATCAAGGTTGCCAGCGTGCGCAGCGCTCGTCTTGCCGGCGCCGTTGGGGCCCGAGCAAACCGGTGATCTCGCCGTCCGCGGCGCGGAATGTGGCGCTGGCGACCGCTTTGATCTCGTGACGCTTGCCGAAGTGCTTCTCGAGACGATCGACCGCGATCATCTGGTGGACGCTTTGGGTCCAGCGACGAAGAAAATCGGCGGTCGCTTGCTCGTCGCCAGGTAGTCGAGGCAGGACTGAGGCAGCGTCGCGAAGCCGGCCGCGTCGATGAATTTTTCGATCAGCCGCGGCGGCGCACGCCGTGCGGCGAAACGATGTAGCCGCAGCCGGCCGCGATGACATGGCGGCTGTTCGACAGCGGACTTGGACACGGCTCTCCGTTGGCCGGTGGCGTGACCGGATCGAGACCTCCGGAGAGAATGAGCGTCGGAATGGCGCTGGTGAGCGGCGCGGTAGAAATCTGCCGGCAAGGGCGGACGCGGCCAGCCGTCGCACGCCGCAAGATTGCGGGCCGCCAGCGAAGGGCGCGCAGCGTCGCCAGCACTCTGCTGCGCTGTCGCTCGGTCGTCACGCGCGGCGTGTCCTCAGCGCATGTCACCGCAAAGTGCAAGGCCAGATTCATGGTTTGTTCGAGATCGCCCGCAAGCGGCAGCGGCGGCGGCCAGCAACCGGCGCAAAATCGCCCGCCTGCGGCGCGACCGAGCAAGGGCGGTATGAGGAGGCTCGCGCAGTGCGGCGCGTACGCGAGGCGATGCAGCGCCGCGACCACGGAATCGAAACCGAGCGGAAGGTCCCGGCATCGCACCGGTGCGCGGGTCCGCGACGCGGACGCGGCGCGCGGCGCCGAGCGCGGTGCGCGATCTCCCAGGGTCGCGTCTCATATCGCGGATACGCGCGTTTGCAAATCCGCGTCTTGCGCTGCATGCGCGCCAGAACATGGCGAGCGCCGCCTCGCGCGCGGGCCAGACATCCGAGCGTCGTCCTCATTGCCGGCGGCGCGACGCCGTCGAGCACCATGCTGCGCACGCGCGACGGGGTGCCGCGCGCGAATTCTGGGCGACGCGGGTGCCACGTAGGAGCCGCCCCACAGGTTGATCCGCTCGTAGCCCAGCGCCGCGCGTACCGCGTCGACGTCGGCGACGATCTCCGGCGTGATGCAGCGGCGAGACGTCGACGTTGACCGGCGAGCGCAAGTCCCGATAGCTCGCGCCCAGGCACCGCTGCGCGGCGGTCGCCGCCTGATCGGCCTCGATCAGATCGTCGATGCGGGTCGCGCGCGGCGCCAGAAGCGGCGCGTACTCAGCGGCGCCGATTTGCCGGCGCCGCGCGGATCGATGAGCACGATGTCGCGTGCGTGCGCCGACACCAGCCAGGCTGCCGACGGGCACCAGCGTGCCTCCGCCGATTGACCCTGCCGGGTCCGCCGCGGCGAGCATGAACAACGGGGGTCACGGCATCGGGCTGAGCGTGTTTGGCGGGCGGCACCGCGATCGGACAGCTGCAAGCTTGCGGCCTTCCGGCTTGGACCGGTCGCTCGGGCACTTCGACCGTGGCGCACCGCTGCCGACGCGAGCCTAGGCCAGGCGGCACTCACTGTGCACGTGCGATGCCGGGTCTGCCGCCCAGTACTGCCGCAGGCTGCCGGCGCCAAGCAGCAAGACAGCGGCGATAGCGCGCAAGGACGGCGATGGATCGCGCAGGGCATCCAGGCAGACCGTTTCGTCATGCGCGGAATGGTAGCAGAGGGGGCGGCGCCCAAGAGGGTGCCGACACGCCGCGGCGCCAGCGCATCTGCCGGGTGGACACGCCGCAACCTCGTTCCTATACTCCGCCATCGCAATCCCTTTTCCTGCCATGTCGAAGCGATCCAGCCGAGCCCGGCATCGTCACCGCGATTTCACGTGATCGACTGACCTACGCGGGATACCTGCATCTCGACACTTGCTGTCGTCGCAGAAACCGCTTTCGGGGACGCGCCGGCAGGATCGCCGCGGCACGATGAGATGCTGTTCATCATTCAGCACCAGTGTCCCGAGCTGTGGATGAAGCTGATGCTGCACGAGCTCAAGGCGGCGATCGGCTTTGTCCGCGTCGACCAGCTCGACGCCTGCTTCAAGATTCTGTCGCGGGTCAAATTGATCCAGAAGCAGCTGTTCGAGCAGTGGTCGGTGCTGGAGACGCTGACGCCGTCCGAATACGAAGGATTCCGGTCGTCGCTGGGCAGCTCGTCGGGCTTCCAGTCGCGCAATATCGCGCCATCGAGTTTCTGCTCGGCAACAAGCATCGTGCACTGCTCGATGTCTTTCATGCTACGATCCCGCGGTCCACGCCGAGCTCACCGCGCTGCTCGAAGCGCCATCGCCTGTACGACGAATTCTGCGCCATCCGTCGCGACGCGGCTTGGCGGTGCCCGACCGCCTGCGTCGAACGCGACTGGTCGCAGCCGCACCAGCGCAGCGCCGAGCTGGTGCAGGTGTTCAAGCTCATCTATGACCAGCCGGAGAAGTACTGGGACGCCGTACGAGATGGCGGAAAAGCTGGTCGATGTCGAGGAGAGCTTCCAGCTCTGGCGCTTTCGCCATCTCAAGACGGTCGAGCGTATCATCGGCCATAAGCCTGGAACCGGCGGATCGTCGGGTGAATTTCCTGAAGAACGTGCTGGCGCACACTTTTTTTCCCGAGCTCATCGACGTACGCACCGTGATCGGCACCCGATGAACGCGAACGTGGAGAACTCCGGCCCGGATCGCGCATGCCATCGCCGCGCTCGGCCCGGGCAACCTGACCGAAGGCGGCATACGGCAGCACGTCGCGCCGCTTTTTTGCGCGCGTGCTCGGCGCCAACCGCAACTGCGCTTACCTCGGCCAATCATTCGCTGGGCAGGCCGCTCGATGCCACTGCCGACGACCTCGCGCAGGCGATCGGCCTTTGGCAGTCGAAGCTGGGCGATGCCTGGGACGAGCTGGTTGGCCGAGATCGGCGCTTACCGCGCGCGCCTCGCGCAACTGCTCGGCGCTCCGCGCGCGGATTGTGTCGTGCCGAAAACGAGCGCGGGCAGGGCCTGCGGGCGATCCTGAACACCTACGATGGCGTTCCGCGCGTGGTCGCAACGCGCGGCGAGTTCGACTCGATCGACCTGATTCTGCGACAGTACGCGCGCGCGGCCGCATTGCGCTCCACTTCGTCGAAGCGCGCGATTCGGGCCTGTTCGACGCCGCCGATCTGCTGGCGGCGGTGGGCAGGCGGATCTGGTCGTCATCTCGCAGGTCTTGTTCCATACCGGCCAGGTGCTGCCGGAGCTTCCGGCGCTGGTTGCCGCGGCGCACGCTGGCAGGCGCGCGTGCTCATCGACGTCTATCATTCGCTGGGCGTGTTTCCGGTCGATGTCGTGGCGCTGGACGCCGACTTCGCGATCGGCGCCGCGTACAGTATCTCGCGCGGCGGCCCGGGCGCGGGCTACCTCTACCTGCATCCGCGGCATCTCGATGGCAGCCTGTCGACGCTCGACGTCGGCTGGTTCGCGAAAAGGATCATTTCGCATACGAGCGGCCGGACCCGCCGCAATTCGGTGTGGGCGGCGACGCGTTTCTCGAATCGACACCGCCGGTGATGACCTGCTACCAGGCGCGCGCGGGTCAGGTCTTTACCCAGGCGATCGGCGTGCAACGCCTGCGCGATTATTCGCTTGCGCAGCAGCAGCGGCTGGTTTCATTGCTCGCCGAGCGCGGCGTCGCGCGCGACGGGTGGCAGTCGGGACTTTGGCGCATTCATCGTCGTCGGACTGCAGTGGTGACGGCGCGCCCGCGCGCGCGCGCCGCGCCGTCGACGCATTGGCCGCCCGGGGCGTCATTCGCCGACTCGCGCGCCCACCGTATCCGTCTCTGCCCCGATGTGCTGACGACGACCGACGAGCTCGATCTCGCCGCAAGAGCGGTTGCGGAAGCGATTCCTCCGTGACTCATAGCGCGCACCGCGCAAGCGATTCGAGGAAGGCTAACCGGCGTGGGTGATAAACCGCACCAGGGTCAGTACCGCGGTGGCAGGGATCGCGGCGCCGAGAAGTCCGGCGACAATGAAGTGCCAGGGTTTGATCGACACTGCGTCGCGTTCGCCGGCCGCCTTCTTGCGGATGCCGAGGAAGCTCGCGAACACGGCGCCCAGCGCGCGCAAAAACCCGCCGCGCGGCGTGTCCCGGATCGCCGACCGGGGGCGGATAGGATCAGGATCTGGCATGGCGGAAGCAATGCGCTGATAGCTTCGAGACGGTCGAGCGTAGCACGCCGCCGCATGCGGCTCGGTTGACGTCCGAGGAGGGTTCAGGCCTGCGCATCCGGCGGCGGCCTGGGCCCGTATATGGGTGCAGCCGCCCGCGCTGCTTCAACGCTGAAGAGGAGAGACCTGATGAACACATTGCTCCGCAAGATTGGCAATACCGGCCGTGCTCATGGCGACGCTGCTGCTTGGCGCCTGCCAGAACATGGGCATGGCGCCGATGCAGCAGAAGTCGCTTTACGATCGGCTCGGCGGTCAGGGCGCGCTCGTTGCCGTAGTCGACGATTTCGTCGGCAATGTCGCTGCCGACAACCGCATCAACAAGTTCTTTGCCAGGACCGATATACCGCGCTTGAAACGCCTGCTGGTGGAGCAGATCTGCGCCGGCACCGGCGGGCCGTGCACCTATACCGGCCGCGACATGAAGTCCGCGCACGCCGGCATGGGCATCAACGACGCACAGTTCAACGCCCTGGTCGAGGACCTGGTCAAGTCGCTGGACAAGTTCAAGGTTCCTGAAAAGGAAAAAGGCGAGTTGCTCTGGTATTCTCGGGCCGATGAAGCCTTCGATCGTCGGCCAGTAAGTCGAACGGGTTGGGAAACAAGCTCCGCGTGCTTGACGCCGCCTCGGAGCTTTTTCGTTTCGCCTCAGGAATCAGTCATTTAATGGCAAGACGCGGCTTGAAATCGCCCCTGCGCGCCCCATCTGCCGCGGTAAAGTCCGGGTAGCAGGGGGAAAACCAACATGCGTTTCGACAAGCTGACGACCAAGTTTCAACAGGCGATCGCCGATGCCCAGAGCATGGCGCTCGCCGCCGACAACGTGCTACATCGAGCCGCAGCACCTGCTTTTGAGCTTGCTCAACCAGGGAAGACAGCGGCACCGGCTCGCGTTGCTCGCGCGCGCCGGCGTCAACGTGCGCGCCGCTCAGGGCTGCGCTTACCAAGGCGCATCGATCGCCTGCCCAAGGTCGAAGGCCAGGGCGGCGAGATCAGCGCCTCGCGCGACCTGACCAATCTGCTCAATCTCACCGACAAGATCGCGACCAAGCGCGGCGACCAGTTCATCGCCAGCGAGATGTTTCTGCTCGCGCTCGCCGACGACAAGGGCGACACCGGGCGGCTGCTCAAGGAATACGGCCTGACCAAGAAGGCGCTCGGAGTCGGCGATCGAAGCGGTGCGCGGCGGCGCTGCAGTCGATTCGCCGGAAGCCGAAGGGCAGCGCGAGGCACTCAAGAAGTACACCGTCGACCTCACCGAGCGCGCGCGCCAGGGCAAGCTCGACCCGGTCATCGGCCGCGACGACGAGATCCGCCGCACCATCCAGATCCTCCAGCGCCGCACCAAGAACAACCCGGTGCTGATCGGCGAGCCGGGCGTCGGCAAGACCGCGATCGTCGAAGGCCTCGCGCAGCGCATCGTCAACGGCGAAGTGCCGGAGACGCTCAAGAACAAGCGCGTGCTTTCGCTCGACATGGCGATGCTGCTCGCCGGCGCCAAGTACCGCGGCGAGTTCGAGGAGAGGCTCAAGGCGGTGCTGAAGGACATCGCCGCCGACGAGGGCCGCACCATCGTGTTCATCGACGAGCTGCACACCATGGTCGGCGCCGGCAAGGCGGAAGGCGCGATCGACGCCGGCAACATGCTGAAGCCGGCGCTCGCGCGCGGCGAGCTGCACTGCGTCGGCGCGACCACGCTCGACGAATACCGCAAGTACATCGAAAAGGACGCCGCGCTCGAGCGGCGCTTCCAGAAGGTGCTGGTCGACGAGCCGTCGGTGGAGTCGACCATCGCCATTCTTCGCGGATTGCAGGAGCGCTACGAGCTCCACCACGGCGTCGAGATCACCGATCCGGCGATCGTCGCCGCGGCCGAGCTGTCGCATCGCTACATCACCGACCGCTTTCTGCCCGACAAGGCCATCGACCTGATCGACGAGGCGGCGGCGCGCATCAAGATGGAGATCGACTCCAAGCCGGAGGCGATGGACCGGCTCGACCGCAGGCTGATCCAGCTCAAGATCGAGCGCGAGGCGGTCAAGAAGGAAAAGGACGCGGCGTCGAAAAAGCGCCTGGAGCTGATCGAGCAGGAAATCGCGAAGCTCGAGCGCGAGTACGCGGACCTGGACGAGGTGTGGCGCGCCGAAAAGGCCCAGGTCGCAGGCACGCAGCACATCAAGGAGGAAATCGACAAGGTCAAGCTGGCCGATGGAAGACGCCAAGCGCAAAGGCGATTGGCAGGCGATGTCCGAGCTGCAGTACGGCAAGCTTCCTCAGCTCGAGGCGCAGCTCAAGAAGGCCGACACGAAACTCGCCGAGCGAGCAGACGAAAAGCCGCAGCTGTTGCGTACCCAGGTCGGCGCCGAAGAAATCGCCGAGGTCGTGTCGCGATGCGACCGGCATTCCGGTGTCGAAGATGATGCAGGGCGAGCGCGAAAAGCTGCTGCACATGGAAGACGCGCTGCACCAGCGCGTCGTCGGCCAGGACGAGGCGGTGCGCCTGGTGTCCGACGCGATCCGGCGCTCGCGCTCGGGTCTTTCCGATCCGAACCGGCCCTACGGCTCGTTCCTGTTCCTGGGGCCGACCGGCGTCGGCAAGACCGAGCTGTGCAAGGCGCTGGCGGAGTTTCTATTCGACAGCGAGTCGCATCTGATCCGGATCGACATGTCCGAGTTCATGGAAAAACATTCGGTGGCGCGGCTGATCGGCGCGCCGCCGGGCTACGTGGGCTACGAGGAAGGCGGCTACCTGACCGAGGCGGTGCGTCGCAAGCCGTACAGCCTGATCCTGCTCGACGAAGTCGAAAAAGCGCATCCCGACGTCTTCAACGTTCTGCTGCAGGTGCTCGACGACGGGCGCATGACCGACGGTCAGGGACGCACGGTCGATTTCAAGAATACGGTCATCGTGATGACCTCGAACCTCGGATCGCAGATGATCCAGCAGATGTCGGGCGACGATTACGGAGTGATCAAGCTCGCGGTCATGGCGGAGGTCAAGACGCAGTTTCGACCGGAGTTCGTCAATCGCATCGACGAGATCGTGGTTTTCCACGCGCTGTCGGAAAAGAACATCGAAGCCATCGCCGGGATCCAGTTGAAGGGCCTTCGAGGCAAGGCTGGCCAAGATGGACATCACGCTGGAGCTCACGCCGGACGCATTGGCGGCGATCGCCAACGTCGGCTACGATCCCGTCTACGGCGCGCGTCCGCTGAAGCGCGCCGATCCAGCAGGAGATCGAGAATCCGCTGGCCAAGGAGATCCTCGCCGGCAAGTTCGTCGCCGGCGATACCGTGCATGTTGCGCAAAAGCACGGCAAGATGGTGTTCACCAAGCGTTGACGCAACCGCGCGTCGGATCAAGCGCTTTGCACGCGACCCGTCCCGAGCCGGCGTGCGATGATGCGTCGGCTTCAGTAGTAGGGGACGAGCCAGCGCCTGTCGCGGCACCCGCCGACCGAGCCGCGCCGGCAAGTTTTCTCGCCATCCATGCAGCAACACCCTCGGCACGGTCGCTGGGCTCTAGCAGTCCGAAGCGCGAGTCTTCCTCGGCGGCGACGATGGTGCGGCCGCTGCGATCGATTTCGAAGCGCATGCCGGGCATCAGGATGATGTCGCGCGTATCGTTCTCCATGGTCACCCAGAGGCAGCCGCTCTCTACCGCGATGACCGTACCCTCCGCGTCGTCGAGCTGCAGCGCTGCTTCGGCTGGGAAGAAACCGCCTTTGTGACAGCACCGGGGAAAAATCGAATGGCATGATCGGCTCCTTGATGTATGCGTATAATGCATGCAAGACCGGATGGCTGCTGGATGGCTCTGCATACGAAGCAAAGTATCGCTTCGCGGGCGGAGTCCGGACAAACGAAATATATGCATGGGACGCATGCGAATCAGGAATGCCAAAACAAGACTCCCGCCAAGCGACGCCTGCCCACGCTCGATCTGCTCAAGGGATTCGACGCGGCGGCTCGGCATTTGAGCTTCACCCGCGCCGGTGAGGAGTTGTTCCTCACCCAGTCGGCGCTATCGCGGCAGATGCAGATACTCGAGGAGCAGCTTGGCGCGCCCTTGTTCGAGCGCCGGCATCGCGCGCTGCGATTGACCGAGGCGGGCCAGGTGCTGCAACTGGCGGCGAAGACGATGCTCGATGAGCTCACCCGTGCGGTGGCCAAGATCCGCCGCGAGCAGTCGGCAGCTCCGCTGACGATCTCCACCGCAATCCCTTTGCCGCCCTGTGGCTGCTGCCGCGGCTGCCGCGGTTTCGCGAACGGCATCCGGACATCGACGTATTCATCTCCGCCGACAACCGGATACTCGATCTCGATCGCGAGCGTATCGACCTCGCCGTTCGCTATTGCCCGGAGTCGATGGCGCCGCGCGATGCACAGCGCCTGTTCGGTGAGCGCCTGCAGCCGGTTTGCAGCCCGGCGCCTGGCAACCGATCCGGCGCGTCCGCTCAAGCAGCCCGAGGACCTGGCTCGACACGTGCTGCTCAATCTCGACGATGATCGCGGCAGGTATCCCTGGCTCAACTGGGCGCAATGGTTCGCCGCGATCGGCGTTCGCGAGCCGAGACCGGCGGGGATCGCTCCGCTTTAACCAGTACAACCTGCTGGTGCAGGCGGCTATCGACGGCCAGGGCGTGGCGCTCGGCCGCAGTCCGCTGGTCGATCAGCTGGTCGCGCAAGGCAAGCTGGTCGGCGCCTTTCCGCGGCAAGCACGCGACGAGCCGCGCGTATTTCATCGTGCGCGCGGCGCAAGCGTCATCGGCGTCCGGAAGCGCAGGCCTTCGTCGACTGGCTCCGCGTCGGAGGCGCACGAGGAAGCTGTGGAACCGGGCGAGGCGGTGCTCCCGGCGCCGCGGCAGTCCCGCCGTCGCACGTCACCGGCGCGGAAGAAAACGTGAGCGCGCACCACGCATCGCTCGCCGTCTGCCTGGGTGGTGCGTTTTTCCGCGCTCGTTGCAGGACGGCGCGAGAGTGCTCGACGTCGCGTGCGGTCAGGGACGCCACAGCCGATGGTTCGCGGCGCGCGGCTGTCAGGTCGTGGCCGTTGACCGCGACGCGGCCGCGCTCGAAGGACTCACCGCCGTCGCCGGAGTCACTTCCGGTCGCTGCGGACCTGGAAGCGCACCCGTGGCCATTCGAGGGAGAGAAGTTCGACGCCATTGTCGTGACGCATTATCTGCATCGCGCACTGTTTCCAAATCTGCTGCGGGCACTCGCCGACGATGGCGTCGCTGCTCTATGAGACGTTTGCGCGCGGCAACGAGGCATACGGCAAACCGTCGAATCCGGATTTCCTCTGACCGATGGCGAGCTGCTCGCCGTCGTCGGTGGGTCGCTGATGCGTCGTTGCGTTCGAGCAGGGTCGCATCGAATCGGAACCGCCGGCCGTCGTGCAGCGGCTGGCGGCGGTCGGAAGGCGCCGTGCGTGGCCACCGGAGCTGCCGACGATGAGCTGCGCTTGGCCCCGGTCAGAGCGATTGGGGTAAAATGGCCCTTTTTCCGGGTTTGAATCGATGTTGAGTGGAAGTCTCGTCGCGGTCGCGACGCCGATGCAGCCGGGAGGTGCGCTCGATCTGCCCGGACTGTGCAAGCTGATCGATTTTCATGTCGCCAACGGCACCTCCGGTATCGTCGTCGTCGGCACGACGGGTGAATCGCCGACCGTAAGCTTCGAAGAACATTGCCTGCTGATCAAGACGGCGGTCGAGCACGCCAGCAGGTCGCATCCCGGTCATCGCGGGTACCGGCTCGAATTCGACCGCCGAGGCGATCGAGCAGACCGAGTACGCCAAGAAAGTAGGCGCGTCGTATGGCCTGTCGGTGGTGCCGTACTACAACAAGCCGTCCCAGGAAGGTCTGTATCTTCACTTCAAGACGATCGCCGAGAGAGTCGGGCTGCCGCTCCTCGTCTACAACGTTCCCGGTCGGACCGTGGCCGATCTGGCAACCGACACGGTGCTCCGTCTGGCGGAACTCCCTGGCGTCGTCGGCATCAAAGACGCGACGTCGGATCTCGTGCGCCACGTCGATCTGATGCGGCGCTTGCGCAAGACGAAATCGTTCGCGTTGCTCTCCGGCAACGACGACACCGCGCTTGCGTATATGCTGCTCGGCGGCCACGGCGTCATTTCGGTCACCGCCAACGTGGCGCCGCGAGCGATGGCAACGATGTGCGATGCGGCGCTGAACGGAAGGCTGGAGCAGGCGCGCTCGGCGAACGCGAAGCTCATGCCCTTGCACACCAAACTGTTTGTCGAGGCCAATCCGATTCCCGTCAAGTGGGCGCTGGCCGAGATGGGCCTGATCGGTGGAACGCTGCGGCTGCCGCTTACGCCGCTGGCCGCAACATACCATGACACTCGTGCGGACAGCGCTGCGTGACGCGGGCTGCCTGGAGAAGTCTTGCGGAGAAATCGAATGCTTAGTACAGAAATGCTGCGCCGTGTGTCTCGCGCGGCGATGCCGGCCGTCATTGCCGTAAGCTTGCTTGCCGGCTGCGAGTCCATGAGCACCATGTCGCTGGGCAAGAAAATCGACTACAAGTCGGCCGGAACCGTGTCCGCGCTCGAAGTGCCGCCGGATCTCACCACGCCGACCTACGACGACCGCTATCAGGTGAGCACCGCATCGGGCGTCGCGGCCGCGCGTGCCGCCGGTCGCACAAGCCGAGCTTCTACCCGTGAGTCCGGATGCGCGCGTTGCACGCGCAGGCAGCGAACGCTGGCTGGTCGTGAAGGCGACGCAGGAAGCGGCATGGGCGACCCTGCGCGAATTCTGGACCAAGAACGGTTTCGTGATCGCGATCGAGCAACCCGGTCTCGGCATCATGGAAACCGATTGGGCCGAGAATCGCGCCGACCTGCCGAAGGACTTTCTGCAGCGATTCACCAGCAAGTACATAAGCTTCGGCAACGACACCTACAAGCGCGACAAGTTTCGCAGCCGAATCGAGCGCGGCACGGAACCGGGCACGGTCGAGATTTTCATCAGCCATCGCGGCGCGGCGCAGTTGCCGAGCAAGACTACGGGCGGCTCGCCTGAAGACTGGAACTGGCAGGTGGTGCCCCCGAATCCCGAGCTCGAGGCAGAGTTTCTGGAACGTCTGATGCTCGCCTTCGGAACGCCGGAGCCGAAAGCCGCCGAGGCGGTGGCGACGATGAACAACGCACCCGATCGCGCGCGGATCGAAAGAGCGGCAACGGCCAGGCGCAGCTGGTCGTCGACGATGCTTTCGACCGCGCGTGGCGTCGCGTCGGGCTCGCACTCGATCGCACCGGCTTTACCGTCGTCGATCGTGACCGTTCGAAAGGACTGTATTTTGTCCGCTACTCGGATCCGGACCTGGCTGCCCGGAAGAAAGACGACGGCTGGTTGGCGAAGACGATCACCCAGATGCAGTTCTGGAAGACCGAACCGGTCACGAAGCCGGAACAATATCGGGTAGTGGTAACGCAGGCCGATCCCCGCAGCTTGGTGACGGTGCAGGATCCCGCGGGCGTCGCGGACGGCTCGCCGAACGGCGAGAAGATCCTAGCGTTGCTCAAGGACCAGCTCAAGTAGCGTGCGCTTCGCCTGTCTCGGCAGTGGCAGCGAAGGCAATGGCCTGCTGGTGGAGGCGGGCGCGACGCGAGTGCTCATCGACTGCGGCTTCGGCATTCGCGACACTGTCGCAAGGCTGGCGCGCATCAGGCGTTGCGCCTGAAGCGGTCACCGCCATCATCGTGACCCATGAGCACAGCGATCACATAGGCGGCGTTGCAGCGTTCGCGGCGCGTTACCAAACTCCGGTCTGGCTGACGTTCGGCACGCTCTCCGCAGTGGCGGAGCGCTTCGCCGGCCTGCCCAAGGTATACGGCTTCGATACCGATGACGCATTCGCGATCGACGCCATCGAGGTTCGACCGTTCCCGGTGCCGCACGACGCACGCGAACCGGTTCAATTCGTTTGCGGCGACGGTCAATGGCGGCTGGGCGTCCTGACCGATCTCGGTGTCAGCACGCTGCACGTCGAGGCCAGCCTTTCAGGCTGCGATGCGCTGGTGCTCGAGTGCAATCATGATTCCGGAATGCTTGCCAACGGCCACTACCCGTACGCGCTCAAGCAGCGCATCGCGGGACGATTCGGCCATCTGGACAACGACGCGGCGGCGGGACTCCTGTCGCGGCTCGACAATTCGAAGCTCAAGCACGTCTTCGCGGCGCATCTTTCTCAGCACAACAATCTGCCGGATCTAGCGCGGACGGCGCTCGCCACCGCGCTTGGCTGCTCGCTCGACTGGATCGGCATTGCCGAGCAGCATGACGGATTCGGCTGGCGCGAATTCGTCTAGGTACTGCGGGACAACACGGGGAAACGAATGGAAAAGCGGCAGGAGCTCTATCGTGGCAAAGCCAAGACCGTGTACGCAACGGACGATCCCGGACTGCTGGTCATGCATTTCCGCGACGACACCAGCGCATTCGACGGCACCAAGGTTTCCCAGCTCGCGCAGAAGGGCGAGACCAACAACCGGATCAACGCCTTTATCATGGGCAAGCTCGCCGCCGCGGGTGTAGCGACCCATTTCGTGCGACTGCTCAATGAGCGCGATTCGCTGGTCATCGCGTTGAAAATGATTCCCGTTGAATGCGTGGTCCGGAACGTCTGCGCCGGGTCGATGGCCAAGCGCTACGGCATCGCCGAAGGCACGCGCCTGTCGGAGCCGATTTTCGAATTCTTCTACAAGAGCGACGCATTGCACGATCCGCTGGTCAACGACGATCATCTTCGTGTGCTGGGCTGGGCCAACGCGACCGAAATCGCCGAGATGAAGTCGCTGACACACCGGGTCAACCAGGTGCTGAAACCGCTTTTCGCAGACGCGGGTATCGAGCTGGTCGATTACAAGCTGGAGTTCGGCCACGCCGTTTCGGATCCGGCGGGACCGCTGTTGCTCGGCGACGAGTTCACGCCGGACGGATGCCGCCTTTGGGATCTGGCCACACAGGAGAAGCTGGACAAGGATCGCTTCCGGCGCGACCTGGGCGGTGTCATCGAAAATATCAGGAAGTCGCCAAGCGCATTGGCGTGCCGCTGTCATAACGCGCTGCCGCGGCGGTCGAAGCGAGCGTCAGCGAAGAGACAAAAGCAGGAACAAAGAAGCCGGCCTTGCGGCCGGCTTTTCTGTTCGATTGCGACAGCTTTATTTCTTCATTTCCTTGGATGTGTCCTTGGCGTCCTTGGCGGCGTCCTTGGCATCCATCGCAGAGCCCTTGGCGTCCTTGGCTGAATCGGCTGCCTTGTCGGCGGCCTTCATGGAATCCGCTGCGCCTGGGGCAGGTGCGGGCGGAGGAGTCGGTGCGACCACGACCGGCGGGCTCGGAGCCGGCGGAGGCGTTACGACGACAGGTGCGGGCTTATCGCACGCAGCCAGAACTGCAACGACCGCAACAGCGGCGAAAACGGATTTGTACATTGTGATTCCCCTTACTCGAGTTAGATCGGCACGTTGCTTTGAAATCGGCTGGGCGCCTGTGCATGAACCACGGATGCGCGCGAAAATAGCACCACCGATGCCCAAATCTTAGCATAAAGCGTAGCGGTATTCAACGGGTGCAGAGCCCGTTTTGAGATTATCGAAGTGCCTTTTATCGAGCCTCTCGAACGGCGATTGTCGGACGCAAGCCTACAGACCCAAGACCGTTGCATTCACGCCCGACTCGCCCGTCGCCCAGATTTCGCCGAATCGGGCCACCAGCGGCTGCGCCTGCTCGGGCTGAAGGACGCCGAGCGCGGCGCGAGGCTGGTCGAAATGAAACCGGTGCAGATAATGCTGGCCGTCGACGATCAACAGGGGATCGGTCGCTACCTTGCCTTCGACCCCCGTCTGAAGAATCGACATGGCATGGCCGTAGACGCCCAGCAGCTTCAGCATCCGGGGACACGCGCTTTGAGATAGCGCGTGTCGTGCACGATCATGTCCAGCCGACGACCGCGCACTTCGCGCAGAAAAGCCGCCAGACGCTCGGTCCGCGCGGCGTTATTCCAGCCGGTCTGCGACAGGTCCTGATCGAACACCTGGATGTGATGCCGCGCAAGGGCAATCAGCTCGTCGATGGCCGCGGTTTGCTCGGCTATCGTTGCCAGCTCGGCGACACGCGGCTCGGGGGACTCAGCCGAGGTGGAGGAATCCATCGCGGTACCATCGATGGAGCAACGCTACGGCCGCGGCACGGGTCGAGTTCGAACCCGCGAGTCTTGCGCCGCTCAAGTGACGTGCGTTCGCGAGGTGCTTGATCACAGCGCTATTGCAGCCGACGGAATCGAGCGTCGAACCGTTGAGAAACACATTGCGGCTATCGTATAGCAACTGCGTGCGCCGGTCCAAGCTTACGCCGCGCCGGACCGCCGCCGAGCGGAAGGCGGCGAGCCTCAGGGGGCGCGATGGCGGCTCGAAAAATACGCTCGGCTTCGGCTCTGACAGGTAGCAGCCGAGAAAACGGCTGACCGAGGCGTCGCTCCAGCGAACACCGGCAAGCATCGCTGAACATCGCTTTTGCATGGCTCGTCCGATGCGCGCGGGCTCAGCCGCGGGCGCAAGCGAAGGATCCGCGTAGCGGCCCTCGAGCACGATCGAGTCACGCAGCCAGTCGAGAAAGGCGGTCCCGAGCTCCTGGGCGGACGGAGTGCGAAAGCCGATTGAATAGGTCGTGCACGCGTCCACCGCGACCCCGTCGTGGGCATACGACGGAGGCAGATAGAGCATGTCGCCCGCGTCGAGCACGTATTCCGCGTCGGGCCGAAACCGGGTCAGGATCTTGACCGGCAGTGTAGGGTCGAGCGTCAAATCGCGTTGACGAATCATTTGACGACTCATTTGGCAGCGGAGTCGCCAGCGGCGGCGGCCTTGCCCCTGAAGCAGAAATACGTCGTAGGAGTCGACGTGCGGACCGACACCGCCGCCGGGCGCGGCATAGCTCACCATGACGTCGTCGAGGCGTGCGTACGGGATGAACGAGTATCGTCGCAGCAAGGCGTCGGCCGCGGCGACGTGGAGGTTGACGCCCTGAACCAGCAGCGTCCAATCGCGCGCCGGCAGACTCTTCAAATCCGTGGCGCGAAACGGTCCCTGCGTCAGCGTCCGCTGTCCGCGCGCATGTCTGACCAGGCGTGACTCGACATCGTCGCGACCGGCAAGCGCGAAGAGCTCGGAGCGGCTTAAGAAGCCTCGAAAGCCGCCGACGGCCTGCCGCACCAGCAACGGCCTTTTTGCCAGTATTTGCGCAGAAATGCGGCGGCGCTCAGTCCGCCGAGAAGCTCGTTGATCGCGGCATCGGTCATCGGTCGATTATAGCGGCGCCTCTCCATTGATTACTGAGTTGACAAGTGAGTTGACAACCGAGGGCGTCAGGGCGCCGGCGCGGTGTTGTAAAATGTGGCTGCGCAATTCCTAAGCTGCGGCTGTCAGGGCCGCGGCATTTTTTCACCTGGCCACGATGAGAGGCGGCTTGAATATCTTCTCCAACACGGTCGTCACTTTGTCATACAAGCTCTTTTCCACCGACGGCAAGCTGATCGAGGAATCTTCGGAGCCGATTACCTATCTTCACGGCGGACATCACGGCATCTTTCCGAAGATCGAGGCGGCTTTGGCGCAGAAAAAGTCGGCGAGAGTTGCTCCGTGGACCTCGAACCGGAGGACGCCTTTGGGGAATACGACGCGGATCTGGTGCGAGTCGAGCCGCAGGACAGGTTTCCGCCCGAGATCAAAGTCGGAATGCAGTTCGAAGGTTATGCGGGGACGAACGAGGGAAGTCCGCGGGCGACGACGATGGGCAGGTGTACACGGTGACCGATATTGCCGACGGCAAGGTGGTCGTCGACGGCAATCACCCACTGGCCGGTCAGCGCCTGCGCTTCGACTGCACGGTGCTCGATATTCGCCCGGCGACTTCGGAAGAAATGGCCCACGGGCACGTGCACGGCCCGGACGGCCACCACCACTGACCCTAGCGACGTCTGCCGTGGCCGGCTCGACGGCCCCCTTGGATGCCGGAGTCCTTATCTCCTAATCGCCGGCAAGGCGCTTCAGCTCGTACTAGCGCGGCGTGCGCGTCGCGCGGCGACAGCGCGTCGGGATCCAGCGCGGCGAGTCGATCGAGGACCGGCGACTCCGGCCGCGGCGATGCTGCCTCGGGCGGGCTGGCCGAGAACAGATCGCCCTGGTCATCACGGCGTGCGTTGAAATGGTCGAGTCGCAACAGATAGGCGCGTGCCTGCCGCACCGCTTCCGACGGAACGCCGGCGAGCTTCGCCACCTGCAATCCGTAGCTTTGGTTGGCCGGCCCGTCTTCGACCGCGTGCAGGAACACGATGCGATCCTTGTATTCGACGGCGTCGAAGTGGACATTGGCGCATCCCTCGAGCTCGGCCGGCAGCGCAGTGAGCTCGAAGTAGTGCGTGGCGAACAGCGTCAGGCTGCCATTGACGCGGACAAGATCGCGCGCGATGGCCCACGCCAGCGCCAGCCCGTCGAACGTCGACGTCCCGCGCCCGATTTCATCGATCAGCACCAGGCTCGCCGGCGTCGCGCGATTCAGGATGTACGCGGCTTCGGTCATCTCGACCATGAACGTCGAGCGGCCGCCCGCCAGGTCGTCGGCTGCGCCGATGCGGGTGTAGATCGCGTCCATCGGGCCGATGACGGCATCGGCTGCGGGCACAAACAGGCCGCAGTGCGCCAACAGCGCGATGATCGCGGTCTGGCGCATGTAGGTCGATTTTCCGCCCATGTTCGGTCCGGTAACGATCAACAGCCGGCGCGCGGGGCTCAACGAGACATCGTTGGGAATGAAATGCTCCACCTGCGCCGCCACGACGGGATGCTGGCCGCCGCGTATGGAGATGCCCGGCGTGTCGCTGAAGGCCGGCTGTGTCCAGCGCAAGCTCGCGGCTTGAACAGCGTGCGTTGCCAGAATGTCGAGCGAGGCCAATGCCAGCGCGGCATCCTGCAACGCCGGGACCGCGGGTGCAAGGTCGGTCAGCAGCGCATCGAATAGCACCCGTTCGCGCGCCAGTGCCCGCTCCTGCGCGGAGAGCGCCTTGTCCTCGAAGGCCTTCAGCTCCGGAGTGATGTAGCGCTCGGCGTTCTTCAGCGTTTGCCGGCGGCGAAAATCGGCGGGAATCTTGGCGACGTGCGCGTTCGTCACCTCGATGTAGAAGCCATGGACGCGGTTGTACTCGACCTTCAGCGTCGAGATCCCGGTCCGTTCGCGCTCGCGTGCTTCCAGTTCGACAAGATACGCGCCGCAATCCTTGTCGATCGCGCGAAGCTCGTCGAGCTCCGCATCACAGCCCGCCGCGATGACATTGCCGTCGCGCACCATCGCCGAGGGCTCGGCGGCGATGTTGCGCTGGAGGAGAGATGTCCATGCGCCGTCGATCGCCAGCGCGGCAGCGATCCCTTCAGCATCGCCGAGCTGGATCGAGTGAGGAGCTCGGCGATAGACGGCAGAGACGCGAGAGTGTCGCGCAAGCCGGAGAGGTCGCGCGGGCGGGCGCTTCGAAGCGCGATGCGGGCGGCGATGCGCTCGATATCTACGGTGCGCTTCAACGCACTGGCAAGCTCACGGCATCGCGGCGGCGCGGCGACCAGCTCGGCGATCGCGCTGTGGCGGGAACGTGCAATTTCCGGATTCCGTCGCGGATTCGACAGCCATTGCCGCAACTGCCTGCTGCCGGCGTTGGTGACGCATGTGTCGAGGAGCGCTAACAGCGTCGCGCCGCTTTCGCCTCGCAGAGTCTCGGTAATTTCGAGATTGCGGCGCGTCGCGGCGTCGAGCGCCAGAAGGTCACCTTCGCGCGTTCAACCGTCAAGGTGCTGACGTGCGGCAATGCGGATTGGTGCGTGGCCTGAGCGTAGCCGATGAGCGCGCCCGCGGCGCAGACGCCGAGCGGCGCGTCGCCGATGCCGTACGCGGCAAGGTCGAGCGTCCCGAGCTGGTCGCGCAAGCGGCGCGTCGCGGCGTCGGAGTCGAAATGCCACGGCGGGAGCGCACGCGCCGGAATGCGGCCCCTTTCGCGGACGAGACGGGTTCCCCGTCGGCGTACAACAATTCGCTCAGGTCCAGCCGGTCGAGAAAGGCGCCCACTTCCGCCAATGCAAGATCGCGCAGAGAAAGTTTGCCGGCGGCAAGATTGAGCGTTGCGACGCCGGCGCGGGCGCCGGCGAAATGAACCGAAACGAGCAGACTATCGCGCTTGGCGTCGAGCAGCCCTGCATCGGTGATCGTGCCGGGAGTGACGATGCGGGTGACCCGGCGCTCGACGGGACCCTTCGACGTTGCCGGATCGCCGATCTGTTCGCAGATCGCGACCGATTCGCCTTGCCGGATGAGCTTGGCCAGATACTGATCGACCGCGTGATACGGCACGCCTGCCATCGGAATGGGGCTGCCCGCGGACTGGCCACGCGCGGTCAGTGTGATATCGAGGAGCGGCGCCGCGCGTTGTGCGTCGCCGTAGAACAGCTCGTAGAAGTCTCCCATGCGGTAGAACACGAGCTTGTCGGGATGCTCGGCCTTCACCCGAAGGTACTGTTGCATCATCGGGGTGTGGGCCGACAGCGGCGCCTCGGAGGGCAGCGTGCGCGCGTTCATCGCCGGCATTATAAGCGCCGGCTTTCGGATCTCGGCGGCTCTCGACCCAAAATCTGGCTGCGATTGCGAAGCCGGGCTCAGCTTCGCTGAAGAGCGTGCTCTCGTTGACTATCGTGCGGCAACGCGCGCCGTCGTATCGTCACGCGCGACGAATGACGCTCGCCTCAAGCGTGCTCAATTGTCGCCGGTGACGATGCCGGAAAGCGCCGCCTGAGGACCGACGACGTAGATGGTATAGGTCCTCGCCACCGAAAGAGCGACTCCGGGCAGCATGAGGCTTGGTTGAGCTGTCCCCGCGACATTGAAGTCGAACTCGTAAGTCGTTCCCGCGACGGGATCGGCGCTGAATTCCAGGCCCGTCGACGCGGAATTCATCGCGAGGCCCGAGATAAGCTTGCTGAAATTGACATAGACATCGAGCGCCGAAACGTCGCGGGTCGCGTTGACGAATCGCACCCGGGCGCGACTCAGCACCGGCGGCAGATTGTTGTCGCCCAAGACCAGTGCCGTCAGTGCGCCCGCGGTACCCAACGAGCAGGATCGATGAATCGGTGCCCGGACCGAGCGTGGGCATAAGCGTGAGCAGCGTCGCCCCGGGTGTCGCGGTAGCCTCGACCGAAACCGTCGGAGCGCCCGAGGCCGTCTTCTGATAGCTGGACGCTCCGCCAAACGGAATGTTCGATAGCAGCAGGTTCTGGTTGACGAATACGTTCAGCGGCGAAGGCACCGAGGAGCCGTTGATGACCTTGAACTGCGCCAGCAAATTGGGACTTGTGATACTGGTGCCGGTGTTGCCGACGTTTAGCAGCGTCACGCCGACCAGCTTGCTGCTGGCGCGGGTATAAACGACCGCTTCGAACTGGGCGTGTTCGCTGAACGATTGCGGCGTCGAATCGTAAATGACTTCCTTGGTGTTGGCGGGCGTGATGCGGATTTCGACATTGCCCGCGGGCAGCGTTACAAATCCGCTGGACGAGCCCAAGGTGACGCCGGCAATGCTTGGGGCCGCGGCGTCGAGATTCGCACCCGGAGCGGTGGCATAGATGTCGACCGCGGACACACCGGTGGCGGCGTTGATCAGCCCGCAGACTGAAAGTGCCGGCACCCGGATCGATCCTCACGTCGCTGATCAGAACGACCGTCGGCTCCGCGACGGGGCCGTAGGCAACCAGCGTGTAATTGATCGTTCCGGTGAAATTGAGCGTGGTAGTGAGAATGTTGCTGGCGCCGCCGGCGACGCTCAGCTGAATCACCCGCGAGCCGCTGTCGATTTGCTGGTACTGCGTCAGCCCTCGAAATTGAGCCCGGAGGCGAACGTATTGCTGTCGAGCGTGACGTTGAGAGGGCCGCTCGCATCCGGAATCAGGTTTGAGATGCGCAATGCTGCGAACTGGACTGCGGGATCGACCACGCCCTTGCCCGTATTGCAGCCGGTCAGAGCTACGACCCCAGGGTCAGCCAGAACGCGCCGAGCAGAACACGGTGCATGCGCATGATTTCTAGCCCGGCAGTCGAGGAAGGGTCAGAGGTCCTGTGTGACGATACCCTGCAGCGCGGTGTTCGGGCCGGCGATATAGATCGTGTACTTGTGACCCGAGGTAAGGACAACGCCTGTCAGCGTGAGAACCGCCGTTGTCGTTCCGGCAACGTTGAAATCGAACTCGTAGCCAGTCCCGGTATTCGCCGCGGCGTTGAAATTCAAGTATGGCGACGCGGAATTCACGGCAAGACCCGAGACCTGCTTGCTGAAATTGACGAAGACATCGAACGCGGCGCCGCCCGCGGAAGCTGATTCACGATCCGCACACCGGCGGTCCCGCTCGGTGGCGGAAGGTTGTTGTCGTTCAGCACCAGCGCCGTCAGCGCTCCAGCGGTTCCGGCCAGCGCGATCGATGTGTCGGTCGCCGGCGAGAGCGTCTGCGACAGGGTCAACAGCGCAGCGCCCGGAGTCGAGGTCGCTTCGATTTCTGAAACTATGCGCTCCCGCCGACGTCTTCTGATAATTGGAGACGCCCCTATACGGAATGTTCGACAGCTGCAATGTGCCATCGAGGAAAATGTTGAGCGCGGAAGGCACCAGCGAGGCATTGATTACCTTGTACTGCGCGAGCAGGTTGTCGACGAGCGCGCCTGTACCCGCACTGTCGTGAACGAGCAGGGCGACGTTGACCAGCTTGCCGCTGCCCTTACCGAAGACGACGAGGTCGTTGGCCGAATGCTCGGCGAAGGTTTTCGGCGTCGAATCGAAGAGAACGTCTTTGGTGCCGGTGGTAGTGACGCGGATCTCGAAACTCGCGCCGATGGCGATCGGGGCGAATGCGCTGGTCACGCCGTAGGAAATATTGGTGAGGGTGGGCGCACTCGAGGTGATGTCGGCGCCGGGCGCCGTGAGGTAGATGTCGACCGCGCCTGAGCCGGCAGCGGCGTTGGCAACCCGCAGCGAAAAGAAACCGTTGCCCGGATCGTTGAACGCGTCGTTGCCGAGCATCGCGCCTACGCCGGTAAGAGGCCCAAAAACGATATAGGTGTATTTGGCGCCGCCACTGATGGTTATAGGTCGTGTTGATCAACGTCGTCGTCGCGCCCGTGACTCCCACGGTAAATATCGGAGTCCCGCTGCTGATGGCGGTGTACTGAGCCAGTCCTCGAAAGGGCAGCGCCGTTGCAGTCGCTTTCGACGCGACGGTGACGTTGAGCGCGGGCGCTTCCGAGAAAGCATTGAAAATCCGCAACTGCGCGTCGCCGCTGCTGCCGCTCCCACTCTTGGAACAGCCGGTCAGCACGAGCGAGACCGCACATAGTGCGGCAAACAACAGACGATACATGCGCATAATGACTCCGGAGATGGCTGCGCCGGCGGTGGGCGCGGTGGGGACGAACCTTTGACGGGGATTCTAGCGCGGTGGGCCCTTATCTGTCGACGTGCGGATCTTCGCGATGCGAGCTGCAACATCCGGTTACAAACACGCCAGAATCATGACGTGACCCGCTCGGTCGATTGCGCAACGGCAGCAGTTGCCACGCGACAATGGCCAGTGAGCGGACTACTGATCATGCGGGCAAACTGGAACGACCACCGAAGAACTGGTCGGGGTGAGAGGATTTGAACCTCCGACCTCTACGTCCCGAACGTAGCGCTCTACCAGGCTAAGCTACACCCCGACGATGGACAGCGACCGCGAAGGGTCGCAAGCGGCGCGAAAACTAGAAGCTGCGCGCCACCGCAAAGGCCGATAATTCTAGCAGAACTTCGCGGTAACTCGGAAGGAGGCAGTGTCGCTCAGACATTCGGCGGCCAGAGAGCTTTCGGTTTCGGCACAGGCTCGGGCATAGTCGAGCGCGCCCGTGCGTTGGAGCACGGAAAGAACTGTCGCGAGCTCCGCTCTGGATCGTGCTTCGTCGAGCGCGCTGCGGATCAGAGCAATATCGTTCGACGAACCGGTGTTGAGCGCGCGAATCAAGGGCAGAGTCGCTTTTCCCTCCGCCAGGTCGTTGCCGGGGTTCTTGCCCATGGCCGCAGGGTCGCCCGGTGTAATCGAGCACGTCGTCGATGAGCTGGAACGCGGTGCCCAGATGCATGCCGTAGCGCGCCAAAGCGATCCTCGAGGTCTGGCCCGACGTGGCCCAGAACCGCTCCAGCCGCGCCGCGGCTTCGAACAATTTGGCTGTCTTGCGCCGGATGACGGCGAGGTACTGCTGCTCGTCCACGTCAGGGTCGCCTGAGTTCAGCAGCTGCAGCACTTCTCCTTCGGCAATGACATTGGTCGCGTCGGAGAGGATCTTCAGTACCGCAACGCTCTCGGTGGTGACCATCAGCTGGAACGCACGCGAGTAAAGAAAATCGCCGACGAGGACACTGGCCGCATTGCCGAACGTGGCATTGGCGGTGGCGTGTCCGCGGCGAAGCGAAGACTCGTCGACCACGTCATCGTGCAGCAAGGTCGCGGTGTGGATCATTTCCACCACCGCGGCAAGCGTGTGATGATGCGTTCCCCGGTAACCGCATGCCTGAGCGGTAAGCAAGGAGCAGCGCCGGGCGAAGCCTCTTGCCACCTCCGACGATGATGTATTCCGCGACCCGACGAATCAGCGGGACGTCCGAGTGCAGCGCTTCGCGCAGCACGCGATCGACCGCTTGCATGTCTTCGCACAGAATCGGCTGCAGCAGGGTAATTGTCACGGGGGCAGGCAAATCGGTTGACTTAGAAACGCGGGCCCGGGCGAGCCGCGCGGGTGCGTTACGTGACAACGGGAGCAGTGCGGCATTTTACCCGATGCCGGTCACAACTTCAGGAAACGCTGCCGGGCCTCAAGCGCTTTGACATCGTGGCCGTAAGGCCTTAAAATAGCGGTCTTTTTTCGCGACACCCCTTTTGGAGTTCCTATGTACGCGGTCATCAAGACCGGCGGCAAGCAATACAAGGTTGCCCCCGGCGAAAAACTCAAGGTTGAACAGATACCCGCGGATGTGGGCGCGGAAGTGATCCTCGATCAGGTGCTGATGGTCGGCGACGGCGCAAGTGTGCGTCTGGGTCAGCCCGTGGTTGCCGGGGCAAGCGTCAAGGCGACGGTCGTCGCGCACGGCGCGCGGCGACAAGGTCACGATCTTCAAGATGCGCCGGCGCAAGCATTACCAGAAACACCAGGGTCATCGACAGGGCTACACCGAGCTCAAGATCGACGGCATCGTCGGCTAGGCGCTGGATTCGCTCAAGGTAACGCGAGGTAACTATTCATGGCACACAAAAAGCAGGCGGCAGCTCGCGCAATGGCCGCGATTCGCATTCCAAAAGGCTCGGTGTCAAGGCCTACGGCGGTGAAGCGATCACCGCGGGCGCCATTATCGTTCGGCAGCGCGGCACGAAGGTGCATCCCGGGACCAACGTCGGCATGGGCAAGGACCACACGCTGTTCGCGCTCGTCGATGGGAAGGTTGCCTTCACCGTCAAGGGGTCCGAAAAGCGGACCTTCGTCAGCGTTCTCACGCCGGCATAAGCGCGCGTCGACACGGATAGTCGCGCGAGCCGCCGGTGCGGCAGCAAAGAAATCCCCGCCCAGGCGGGGATTTTCGTTTGCTGTCGCCTTTAAAGCGATTCGAGCCGGGATTGCTCGTAGCAGCGGCGCGATGCGCTCATCGACCGTCGTCAGCGCCGCTCCAGCCACCACAGCATTCCAGCTGCAAAGACGACGAACGCGCGCGACCGGGAAGGCGGCCGAAAACAAAGGGGGCCAATCGTTGATCACGCCCAGATAGGAGAAGAGGCGGCCGAGGAGAAAGAACACCAGTCCGAGCATCGTGCCCGCGAAAATGCGGAAGCCCACCCCTCCGCGCGGCGCTGGAAATAGGCGAAGGGAAGCGCCAGAACCATCATCACCAGCACTGCCGCGGGATAGAAAACCTTGTTCCAGAGGGCGATTTCAAAGCGCGAGGTCTTCTGCTGGTTGTTCCCGAGCACGCGTATGTTGTCGTAGAGCGAGGTCATTTCCAGTTTCTCCGGCGCGACCTGGTAAACGGTCAGAATCGAGGGTTTGAGCACCGTTTCCCAGGTGAATTCGTCGGCGAGGGTGAGCTTCGCGCCTGCCGGCGAGAGCTCGGTCGTTTGCACGTTCTTGAGCAGCCACCGCCCGTCGTTGACGAAGGTCCCCGTGTCAGCGACCCGGAGCGCTTTCAGGCGCAGATCGGAATCGAATTCGTACACGCGTATGCCGATAAGCTTGGCGCCGCCGGAATCGTCCACGACGCTCTTGATGTTGACGAATGTCGACAGCGGCAGCTGCTGCCGGAACCAGAATCCGGACTGAAACTGCTGTGCCACGATGCGTGTGGCCTGATCCTGGGCCTGCATGCGGACCTGTTGCGCCAGCCGCTCGGCGGGTGGGGCGAGGAATTCACCGGCGAGAAAAGTGGCGATCGCCAGCGGGATGCCCACGCGCAGTATGGCCCCGGTAATCTGCGTCAGCGAGGCGCCTGAAGTGCGCATGACCGTGTATTCGAATTTGCCAACCAGCTGAGCGATCGCAAAGAGCGTCCCGATCAGGGCTGCCGTCGGCATCAGCTCGTAGACGTGGCCCGGCAGGCTCAAGCCGACAAATAGCAGCGCCCGGCCAAGCGTATATCCCTCCTTGCCGACATTCGCCGAGCTCGTGAATGAGGTCGAACAACGCAAAGAGCATCAGCAGCGCGACAAAAATCAGCAGCGTCGCGTAAAAACCTCGCGCCCGATGTAGCGAGTGAGCGTTTTCATGCCGGTCGGCGGCGCAGGGACCATCCCGAGAACCGAGAGCCGCCGATGAAACAGGGCGATGACTACGCTCGCGGCGATGGTGTGTATCAACAACAGGCCCACTACGAATGACAATCGGCCCTGAGCGACGAAGCTCTGCACGATGTTCAGGCAGTTGAAGTAGAGCATGTACGCAAACAGGGCTGCGAAGAGGTTGAATGATCGGCCCATCCGCGGATTGACGTAGGAAAGGGGATGGCCAGCAGCACCAGCAGGAAGGCGCTGATCGGCACCGAGATCCGCCAGAAAAGCTCGGCGCGCTCGGTCGCGCCGCCGCCGAGGATCAGCAATGCGGTAGGAACTGCCTTGAGCGATGCGGGCAGCGCCCGGGCCTCCGCCGGTTCGATTCTGCGGCCGAGGTGGCCGAACTCCGCGCTGCGAAAATCGGCGGTGCCCGCTTTGCCCTCGTAGCGACGTCCGTCCTCGAGCACGATAAAGCGGTCGCCGTTGGGCTTCATCTTCGATCCGGCCGGAACGCGCAACGGTGGTGGCGTCCTTCTCGCTGTCGATCGAATGCAGAAAAATATTGCGGATCGTTCCGTCGAAGGAATTGATGCTTTCGATGAAGACGACCAGCTTCGCCCGCTTGAACTCCTTGAACAGTCCCGGGGCCAGCAGCGACAGCTCCTCGCGCGACTCGAGCTGGCGCTCGTACTCGAGGCGGCGCTGTTCCGCCCACGGCGACAGCCAGAGCGAGAGCACGGCGATCGCAATCAGGAACGGGCTCGCGAACCAGAGGATGGGCTTCAGCCACGCCGTCAGGCCCTGGCCGGAGGTCAACCACACGATCATCTCGCTGTCGCGATACCACCGCGACAAAGTGAGCAGTACAGTCAGAAAAAGCGCGACCGAGAGCAGGATGTTGAAGTAGAACAGGGCGTTGAATCCCAAAAGGGCCAGAATGCCCTCCGGAGCCACGGTTCCCCCGCCGCCCGGGCCAGCAGACGCAGTACCAGGTTGGTGAACAGGATACCCAGCAGAACCAGAAACAACGCGATTGCGGTTGCGGTCAGCTCTCGCACCAAGCTACGGCGGAACACCATGACGACGGAAATATTTTGACTTTTTGGGCTGATTTGCCGATAATGCGGTTCGTACCGCCAAAGGCAAATTTTTCGATTCGGGAAACGGCGATGGAATTTACCATAAAAAGCGGCAGCCCAGAGAAGCAGCGCAGCGCCTGCGTGGTCGTCGGCGTCTTCGACAACCGCAAGCCCAGCCTTTCCGCGGACTTGATCGACCGTGCGTCCGGGCGGCTATATCAGCGAAATCATCCGTCGCGGCGATATGGAAGGAAGCTCGGCAGCACGCTCCTGCTCCACAACGTCAAAGGGACGCTCGCCGACCGTGTCCTGCTGGTGGGATTGGGCAAGGAGCGCGATTTTCGCGAGCGCGAGTTTCGTGGCGCGATCCGCGCCGCGGTGCGCCTTCTGAACGAAACCGGTTCCTACGAGGCGGTCGTCTACCTCACCGAGGAAAGGTCAAGCGGCGCGAGGTCGCGTGGCGGGTCGAGCACGCGGTGGTCGTGGCCATGGAAGCGGTATACCGGTTCGATCAGATGAAAAGCCAGCCGGCGGAAGTTCGCCGGCCCTTGCGCAAACTCACCTTGTCGGTGCCTCAACGCAGCGACCTCACCTCCGGCGAGGCGGCGGCAGCGCGCGGCCTTGCCATTGCCCACGGCATGGATCTGGCGAGCGACCTGGGCAACCTTCCCGGCAACATCTGTACCCCCACCCATCTTGCCGAGCGCGCGCAGGCGCTGGCGCAGGAGCTCGGGTTCAAATGTGAGGTTTTGGACCGGGAAAAGCTCGAGGAGCTCAAAATGGGCTCATTCCTTTCGGTGACCAATGGCAGCGATCAGCCGCCGAAGTTCATCGTGCTCGAGTATTGGGGCGCGGGGAAGAGGCAGAAACCCTTTGTCCTGGTCGGTAAGGGAATCACCTTCGATAGCGGCGGAATTTCGCTCAAGCCCGGTCTCGACATGGACCAGATGAAATTCGACATGTGCGGCGCCGCGAGCGTCCTGGGCGCACTTTGCGCGATCGGCGAGCTCAAAGCCAAGATCAACGTCATCGGTCTGGTTCCGACTTGCGAGAACATGCCGAGCGGGCGAGCCACCAAGCCTGGCGATATCGTCAAGAGCATGTCGGGGCAGACGATAGAAGTGCTGAACACCGACGCCGAGGGACGTCTGATCCTGTGCGATGCGCTCACCTATGCCGAGCGCTACGAACCGGCGGCGGTCGTCGACATCGCCACGCTTGACCGGCGCCATGGTTGTCGCCCTGGGTCACATCGCGAGCGGCATGTTCAGCAACAGCGATAGCCTCGCACGCGCACTGCTCAACGCCGGCGAGGAATCGTTCGACCGCAGCTGGCAGATGCCGCTCTGGGACGATTACCACGAGGGGCTCGCCAGCAACTTCGCCGATTTCGCCAACATCGCCGGGCGAGCGGGCGGCAGCATCACCGCGGCGTGCTTCCTGTCGAAGTTCGCCAAGAAGTACGACTGGGCGCATCGTGGATATCGCTGGCGTGGCATGGACTGAAGGCAAGGAGAAAGGGCGCGACCGGCCGGCCCGGTTCCGTTGCTGACGACCTGGCTGCTGGCACAGGAGTCCCCGCCTGACGACGCGCATCGCCCACCGGGACTCTGGACATGACCTCGATCGATTTTTACACCCACGTGGCCGATCCTCTTGCGGTTGCCGGTAAGCTTGTTGCCAAGGCGCTGGCGCGGCATGGCCACGTCCGGGTCCTGACGCCGGATTCGGCGACCACCGACGCCCTCGACCGCCTGCTCTGGCTGCAGCCCGCCACCGGCTTCTTGCCGCATTGCCGCGTGGCCAGCCCTCTCGCGTCGCAGACTCCGGTGTGGATCGACCACGCCCTGGAGCACCAGGGTCCGGCCGCGGTGCTGATCAATTTGCACCAGTCGCCGCCGCCTTTCTTTTCGCGCTTCGAGCGTCTGGCCGAGATCGTCAGCGTCGACGGCGCCGCGGCCGCACGCGAGCGTTTCCGGTTTTATCGCGAGCGCGGCTACGACTTGCGCACGCACGACCTGTCCGGGCGTGGCTGATGCCGAGCGCACGCGAACTGCTGGAGCAGGCCGACGCGTTGATGCGCAAAAACCGGAGCCGCGGCGACAGCGACATTCCGCTGCTCACCGATGCGGTTGGGATCGCACCGGGAGCCGCACCTATCTCCGCGCCGGCATTGGTGGCGGTTGCGCGCGCGCGGTTGCGCCGCCCGCAAAGCTGGCGCCGGAGGATGTGCCACTGCTCACCGAGGCGGTGGACGAAGTCGTGATCGAATTCGAGCCCTTGCCGGAGCGGCCGGTACGGCGGGGCGCGATGATGGAAGGCGACCCGTCGGATTGGCTGGTGATGGACACCATCGATCCGGAGACGCACAGCATTACCGGCCGCGGACCCGATACGCTGGCGGTGGTGCCGCCGATGACGCTCAAGGCGGCCGGTTCGGCTGCCACGCCACCGCCCTCGGGTTCACAGGCGCGTGAACAGCCATTTGCGCCCACGGAACAGTCGCCGACTAGCGTGCCCGCGGCAATCACGCAAGCGCCGGTGGAAAGCGCCCTGCGGCGGCCGACCAGGAGCTTTGGCGCGCGCTGGCCGAGCAGATTTCCATGCAAGTCCTGCAGCGGCTGGATTTGTTCACCGACACGGGCCTCAAGGAGCAGCTTGCGCGGCATCTGGAGCCGATCGTCGAGCGCGCGAGCACCGAGTTGGTCGGCGCCATCACCGAACACGTCGGGCGGCTGTTGCGCACCTATGTCTCCGAAGCCATCGAGCGAGAGATCGCTCAGTGGAAACGCGACCAGCACTGAACGGGAAACGACGTCGGCGCGCGTTGTGGAAGGATCACATGTTCGTGATAGACTGAACTGATGAACACGTGCTCAGCGCGGACGAGATGCCGCTTCCGAACCCGGGTATTGGCGCGCTATGGCTACGTCTCATACCTATGGTTTCTATTTCGGCATGACTGCCGAGGGCCGCTCGCACCGATAGCTCACTGAACAGTTTTCACAGGAATTTCAGCAACGATCGGGTGGCCCAGGGGCCGCCCGATTTTTCCAGGAGACGAATCATGATCATCGTTATGCAACCCGATGCAGGAGCGGACCAGATCGCGGCGGTGGAAGCGAAGATCCGGGCGCATGGCCTGCAGGTACATGTCTCGCGCGGAACCGAGCGGACGCTGATCGGCGCTGTCGGCGACGAGCGCGCGCTCGAACCGGAAATGTTCGATCCGATGCCCGGCGTCGAAAAATCGATGCACATCGTCAAGCAGTACAAGATGGTCGCCCGCGAATGGCACAAGGAGAATACGATCATCGAGGTGGCCGGCATCCCGATCGGGGGCAGCACCGTGCAGGTCATCGCCGGCCCCTGCTCGGTGGAGACCCTGCCGCAGATGGACGCGGCCGCGGCTGGCGCGAAAGCCGGCGGCGCGCGGCTGATGCGTGGCGGCGCATTCAAGCCGCGGACCAGCCCTTACGCGTTTCAGGGCAAGGGTGTCGAGGGGCTCGAAATGCTGCGCTCCGCGGCCGAAGCGCACGGGCTGCCGATCGTCACCGAGCTCATGGATGTGCGTATGCTCGAGACCTTCCTCCAATACGACGTCGACATCATCCAGATCGGTACCCGGAACATGCAGAATTTCGACCTGCTGAAAGAGGTGGGGCGGATCAAGAAGCCGGTCATCCTCAAACGCGGCATGTCGGCGACGATCAACGAATGGCTGATGGCCGCCGAATACATTGCCGCCGGCGGCAATCACGACATCATTTTCTGCGAGCGCGGCATACGCACCTTCGAGACGGCATATCGCAATGTGCTCGACGTCACGGCGATTCCGGTCCTCAAACGCGAGACGCATCTGCCGGTCATCGTCGATCCCTCGCATGCCGGCGGCAAGGCGTGGATGGTGCCCGCGCTTAGCTGCGCCGCGGTCGCCGCCGGCGCTGATGGTCTGCTCATCGAGATCCATCCCAACCCCTGCGAGGCTCTGTGCGATGCGGATCAGGCGCTGACGCCGGCGGAGTTTGCAAGCCTGATGGGACGGCTTGGCGCGATTGCGCGCGCGATCGGGCGCGATATCTGAGGACAGTCGGCACATTCGCGCGCGGGCGTCGGCGCGCACGCTCGTTCCGCTATAATCTTTCGCTTTTGCACGTTACGGTTCCGCTACTTTGCCGATGGAGCTCGACAAGAGTTTTGAACCCTCCGCCATCGAGGCGAAGTGGTACCCGTTCTGGGAATCGCGCGGCCTTTTCAAGCCGTCGATGAAAAGCGGCGTGCCCGCGTTCTGCATTCAGCTGCCGCCGCCCAATGTGACCGGAACCTTGCACATGGGGCATGCTTTTCAGCACACGCTGATGGACGTGCTGATCCGGTATCACCGCATGCAGGGCGACAATACCTTGTGGCAGGCCGGAACCGATCACGCCGGGATCGCAACGCAGATCGTCGTCGAGAATCAGCTCAAGGCGGAAGGGAAATCACGGCTCGAGCTGGGACGTGAAAAATTTGTCGAGCGCGTGTGGGCATGGAAGGAAGAGTCCGGCTCGACCATCACCCATCAGATGCGCAGGCTCGGCTCGTCATGCGACTGGTCGCGCGAGCGCTTCACCATGGACGCGGGACTTTCCAACGCGGTCATCGAGACCTTCGTCCGCCTCTACGACGATGGTCTGATCTATCGCGGCAAGCGGCTCGTCAACTGGGATCCGAAACTCGGCACTGCCGTGTCCGACCTCGAAGTGGAAAGCGAAGAGGAGACCGGCACGCTATGGGAGATCCGGTATCCATTGGCGGACGGGAGCGGCGATTTGACGCGTCGCCACGACGCGGCCGGAGACGATGCTGGGAGACGTCGCGGTGGCGGTGAATCCAGACGACGCGCGATACGCCCAACTGGTCGGCAAGGAGGTCGCTCCTGCCGCTCGACCGGACGCCGCATTCCGGTGATCGCGGACGCCTACGTCGACAAGGCATTCGGCACCGGCGCGGTGAAGATCACGCCGGCGCACGACGTCAACGATTGGGAGATCGGCCTGCGTCACGGTCTGACGCCCATCACCATCTTCACGCTCGACGCCAGGCTCAACGACAACGTGCCGGCCAAATACCGCGGCCTCGATCGCTACGTCGCGCGCGAAGGCGGTTCTTGCCGACCTGCGGAGCGCGGGCCTGCTTGCGCGGCGAGAAGCCGCACAAGATGGTCGTCCCGCGCTGCGGCCGCACCGGCGAAGTCATCGAGCCGATGCTCACCGATCAATGGTTCGTGGCGATGAGCAAGCCCGCGCCCTCTTCGCATGCTTTCTTGGCGGCAAGTCGTTCAAGGACATCTGCCTGCAAGCGGTGAACGGAGGCTTGGCGAGCACCGGAGGACAAGCGCCCGATCCGATCCGCTTCGTCCCCGATCACTGGACGTCGACCTACAACCACTGGCTGGCACAACGTTCACGACTGGTGCATCTCGCGCCAGCTGTGGTGGGGACATCGGATTCCCGCCTGGTACGACGAGCAGGGCAACATCGTCGTGGCGCGCAACGTCGAGGAGGCGTCGCGGAAATGCGGCAAGCCGGCCGCCACGCTGAGGCAGGACCCCGACGTGCTGGACACCTGGTTCTCGTCCGCCCTGTGGTGCCATTCGACGCTCGGCTGGCCGGAGCAGACGCGCGAGCTCGAAATGTTTCTGCCGAGCTCGGTGCTCGTCACCGGCTTCGATATCATCTTTTTCTGGGTCGTGCGCATGATCATGATGACGACCTACTTCACCGGCAAGCTGCCTTTCCGCGACGTGTACATCAATTCGATCGTGCGCGACGAGGAGGGCCAGAAAATGTCCAAGTCAAAGGGCAATGTGCTCGATCCGCTGGATCTGATCGGTGGCACCAGCCTCGAGGACCTTGCTCGCGAAGCAGATGCGGGGCTGGTGCTGGAGAAGCAACGTGCCGCGATCGAGAAGCGGATCAAGCGACAGTTTCCAAACGGCATCCCGGCTTACGGCGCCGACGCGGTGCGCTTCACCTTTGCCAGCCTCGCGACCTTCGGCCGGACGCTCAACTTCGATCTCTCGCGCTGCGAAGGCTATCGCAATTTCTGCAACAAGCTGTGGAACGCGACGCGATTCGTGCTCATGAACGTCGACGGGCAAGGATGTCGGCCTCGATCCATCCAATGCCGACACGATGCTCGGTCGCCGACCGATGGATTCGAGAGCCGCGTGCAGCAGCGCGGAAGCCGAGATTGCAAGCCATCTCGCCGCGTATCGCTTCGACCTGGCCGCGAAATCGATCTACGAGCTGGTGTGGGACGAGTATTGCGACTGGTACGTCGAGCTCGCCAAGGTGCAGCTGCAAACCGGCGCGCAACACGGAACTGAGGCCGACCAGCGCGCCACGCGGCGGACGCTGGTCCGGGTGCTGCGAGACGATGCTGCGCCTCGCGCATCCCTTCATCCCGTTCATCACCGAGGAGTTGTGGCAGAAAGTGGCGCCCCTGGCCGGGAACGAGCGGCGAATCGATCTCGATTCAGCCGCTATCCGTCGTCCGGTGCATCGCCGCAAGATCGAGGCGCTCGATGCCGAAGCCGAGCGCGAAGTGACATGCGCATCAAGGAGCGAACGGTGGCGTTGCGGACGCTGCGCAGCAAGATGGGCGTGTCCCCGGCGCAGCGCATTGCGGCGTTTGCCGTCGGGGGACAAGGCATCGTTGAGCGCCACGTCCCCGTACGTGGTAGCGCTTGCCAAGCTGTCCGGATTGGAAATCGTCGACGAGCTTCCGAGCCACGACGCGCCGGTCGAAGTCGTCGGCAGCGACAGGCTCATGCTCCATATCGAAGTCGATCTGGTTGCGGAGCGAGCCCGCCTCGGCAAAGACGCGCGCGACTGGAACGCGATATCGCCAAGGCCACGGAAAAGCTCGCCAATGCGTCGTTCGTCGGTCGCGCGCCGGCCGACGGTGGTGGCAGACGAGCGCGCGCGGCTGCAAGCGAACGAGGCCACGCTGAACGAAGGTGAGGACACAGCTCGACCGCCTGTCGGGCTCCGCCTAAGCCGTACGCCGGACATGTGCGCTTGTGCGCGTCATCCGCCGCACGCGATGCTCGCCATCCATGCCAACGCTTTCCGCTTTTCCGCGCGCTCTCGCACCGGAACTTCCGCCTGTTCTTCTTCGGACAGGGCCTGTCGCTGATCGGCACCTGGCTGCAGCAGGTGGCGATGTCGTGGCTCACCTATCGCCTTTCCGGCTCGGCGCTGCTGCTTGGCGTGCGTCACCTTCTGTCAGTACATCGCCGTGCTGCTGCTGGCGCCGGTTGCCGGAGTGCTTGCCGATCGCGTCGATCGCCGAAAGGCGCTGCTGATCACGCAGTCGGTGATGCTGGCGCAAGCGCTTGATCCTGACGGCGCTCACCGCGACCGGAAAAGTCGCCGTTTGGCACGTCGCGGCGCTGGCGTTGGTGCTTGGCTGCGCGTCGGCGTTCGATATTCCCTTGCGTCACGCCATGATCGCGCGCCTGGTCGGCGATCGAGCGCACCTGCCGAACGCCATCGCGCTCAATTCGCTGTTGATCAATTGCGCGCGCGTGGTCGGTCCCGCGCTTGCCGGAATATTGATTGCGGCGGTCGGCGAAGCGACTTGCTTCGGCCTCAACGCGCTGTCCTTCGGCGCGGTGCTCTACGCCCTGACCCAGATGCGCTGGCCCGCGGCCCGCGCGCCAGCGCTCCTCCCGCAGGATGGCTGGCGAGCTGGCTGGAAGGGGCGAAGTCGGCGTTTGGTTTTCGGCCGATTCGAGCGGCCTTGCTGCTCATCGCCTTGATCAGCAGTACGGTCGGGACCTATTCGACGCTGATGCCGGTCTTTGCCAAGGATGTGTTCGGCGGCGACGCGCACACGCTGGGGATGCTCCTGTCCGCCGCCGGCGGCGGTGCGCTGCTTTCAGCGCTCTACCTCGCGAGCCGGCATACGACGCGCGGCTTGGACCGCGTGATCCTCGTTGCGGGAGCGATCGCATCGCTCGCCATGCTCGCGTTTGCGCTACTCGACACGCTTTGCACTGGCGCTGCCCTTGCTCGTCGTGCTGGGGGCCGGGTTGATCGCGGCCCAGGCCTCGATTCAGACCCTGGTGCAGACACTGGTCGACGACGACAAGCGCGGCCGCGTCATGAGCCTGTACACGATGGCGTTTCTGGGCATGCTCCCATTCGGCAATCTCGCCGCCGGCGCGGTGGCGCGCTATGCCGGCGAAGCCACCGCGTACACGCTCAACGCTTGCGTATGTCTGGCGGGGCTGCTGGTGTACTGGAAAGCGCTGCCCGGATTGCGCATCGCCGCGCATTTGGGTTCAGGCAACACCGTAGACGCGGGACTTGAATAAGGCGAGACGGCGGGAGCGGTCCGCGCCGTCCAGTGCGAAGGCGTTACCTCAGACCTTTTCCGGCTCGCGCAGGGAGCGCTTCATCAACAGCGCCGGAATCGGATGCTTGCGACGCAGCGACGGCCGTCCCGCCGTGCCCGTCAGGACCGGGGCCGACGGAGCGCGGGTGCGATCCGTGGCACGGGTAACCGGCGCCTGATCGGGATTGCGGTCGTCGGCGTCGCGCGGCGCGCTCGCGGCGCGGCGCGTGCGAGTCGGCTTGCGGCACGTGCGATTGGCGTGCGACGCAGGCGACTTGAATGCGACGCAGGCGACTTGGAATGCGACGCAGGCGTCGCGGCATGCGACGGACGCTTGGCGCCGCGGGACTCCCGCACTTCGCGCGTCTGGCGCTGCGCGGACGGGCGCTGGGTCGACGGAGCCTCGCGATGCGGAGCGAACCCGTCGAGCGGCGCTACGGGAATCGTTCGCTTCAGCATGCGCTCGATCTCCGAGAGCAGCTTCTCCTCGTCGGGCGAGCACAGCGATATTGCCTGGCCTTCCGCGCCGGCGCGGCCGGTGCGGCCGATGCGATGGATGTAGTCCTCGGGAACGTAGGGCAGCTCGTAGTTGACGACCAGGGGCAGGTCGTCGATGTCGAGACCGCGCGCGGCGACGTCGGTCGCGACCATGACCTGAACCTTGGCGGCCTTGAAATCGTCGAGCGCTTCCAGTCGCGCCGCCTGGCTCCTGTCGCCATGGATCGCGGTGGTCTTGAGGCCGTCCTTCTCCAGCTGGCGCGCCAATCGCGATGCACCGTGCTTGGTGCGCACGAAGCAGAGCACCTGCCACAGATTGCGCGAGGTCACGATATGCGCGAGCAGCGCGCGCTTCTGATCCGTCGCAACCTTGTAGACGCTCTGTGCCACCGTCTCGGCGGCGGTATTGCGGCAGCGCGACCTCGATCAGCGTCGGCGCATTGAGCAGTTGGTCGGCGAGCTTCTTGATCTCGTTCGAGAACGTCGCCGAAAAGAGCAGGTTCTGGCGCTTGGCCGTGGCCGGCAGCAGCGCCATGATCCGCTTGATGTCCGGAATGAAGCCCATGTCGAGCATGCGATCGGCCTCATCGAGAACGAAGATCTCGACCTGGCCCAAGTTCACCGACTTCTGCTCGATGTGATCGAGCAGGCGCCCAGGGGTCGCGACCAGGATCTCGATGCCGCCGCGGACGATCGGCAGCTGCTGCCGGATGTCGACCCCGCCGTAGACGACGGTCGAGCGAATGCCGGTGTATTTGCCGTACGTCTTGACCGCTTCCTCGACCTGGATCGCCAGCTCGCGCGTGGGCGTCAGGATCAATGCCCGAACGGGATGGCGGGCGGGCGAAGGGCTGGCGTTGGCCATCGGCAGGAGCTTCTGCAGAATCGGCAGCGCGAAGCCGGCGGTCTTGCCGGTGCCGGTCTGGGCGCCGCCCATGACGTCGAGGCCTTGAAGGATGGTGGGGATCGCCTGCACCTGAATCGGCGTGGGCGTGGTGTAGCCGGCATCGGCGACGGCGCGGAGCAACTCCGGCCGCAAGCCGAGCTCGTCAAAACTCGGGGTACTACTCATCGGTATGCTGCTCCTGGCGCGGCCCACCCGCACGCTACTGCGGGTTCCGGTCCAGGCTGCGGACATGCTGATTGATCGACGGCGGGCGAGCGGTCGCAACTCTCGCGGCACGCCACCCGCCTGGGGAGTCGGCGGTGACCGGAGCGGCCGCCGAGTGCCCCGCATCATAGACCTAAATACCGGATTTTGCAAATTATTTTCGGGATTCCAGGCCCTCGGTTTGGTACAATTACCGGTTTCGGCCTTGCAACGCACCATGACCCCCGTCCGCCAGCTCCGCAACATCGCCATCATCGCCCACGTCGACCACGGCAAGACCACGCTGGTCGACAAGCTGCTGGGCCAGGCGGGCACGTTCGCGGCGCACCAGCACATCGCCGAGCGGGTGATGGACAGCAACGATATCGAGCGCGAGCGCGGCATCACCATCGTCGCCAAGAACTGCGCCATCGAGTACGGCGATACCCACATCAACATCGTCGACACGCCCGGGCCACGCCGATTTCGGCGGCGAGGTCGAGCGCGTCCTGTCGATGGTCGACGGCGTCCTGCTGCTGGTCGACGCGGTCGAAGGGCCCGATGCCGCAGACCCGCTTCGTCACCCGCAAGGCGCTGGCGCTGGGACTCAAGCCGATCGTGGTCGTCAACAAGGTCGACCGCCCGGGCGCGCGCTCGCAGTGGGTCGTCAACCAGACCTTCGAGCTGTTCGACAAGCTCGGCGCGAGCGAGGAGCAGCTCGATTTCCCGGTCGTCTACGCCTCGGCGCTGCACGGCTATGCGTCGCTCGATCCGGATGACGCAGGGCACCGACATGCGGCCGCTGTTCGAGACGATCCTGGCGCGGATCCCGGCGCCCGGCGGCGATCCCGAGGGACCGCTGCAGCTGCAGATCAGCGCGCTCGACTATTCGAGCTACGTCGGCCGGCTCGGCATCGGCCGCATCCGCCGCGGCCGGCTGGTGCCGGGGCAGGAAGTGATGGTCCTCCACGGCAGCGCAGGCCGAGCACACGGTCCAAGATCGGACAGGTGCTCGGCTTTTCCGGGCTGGAGCGCGTGCCGGTCGAAGTCGGCCGCCGCCGGCGACATCGTTCTGATTACCGGTGTCGACGACTTGAGCATCGGCACCACGCATCACCGCGGTCGACGTGCCCGAGGCGCTGCCGATGATTTCCGTCGACGAGCCGACGCTGTCGATGCAATTCCAGGTCAATACTTCGCCGCTGGCGGGCAGGGAAGGCAAGTACGTCACCAGCCGCAACCTGCGCGAACGGCTGGCCAAGGAAATACTTGACCAATGTCGCGCTGCGGGTCGAGGACACAAGCGACACGGACGTGTTCGTGGTGTTCGGGCGCGGCGAGCTGCACCTCACCATCCTGCTCGAAAACATGCGCCGCGAAGGATACGAAATGGCGGTGTCGCGGCCTCGCGTCGTCATCCGCCAGATCGACGGCGTGCAATGCGAGCCGTTCGAGCAGCTCTCCGTCGACGTCGAAGACGCGCATCAGGGCGCCGTGATGGAGTCGCTGGGCGTGCGCCGCGGCGACCTGGTGCACATGGAATCCGACAGCCGGGGGCGCACGCGGCTCGAATATCGAATCCCCGCGCGCGGCCTCATCGGCTTTCAGGGCGAGTTCATGAACCTGACCCGGGGCACCGGGCTCGCGAGCCACGTGTTCGATGGCTTTTCACCGCTTTCCGGCGACATCCCCGAGCGGCGCAACGGCGTGCTGATCTCGGCCGAGGGCGGCGAGGCGGTCGCCTACGCGCTGTGGAAGCTGCAGGAGCGCGGGCCGCATGTTCGTATCGCCCGGCGACAAGCTCTACGAAGGCATGGTGATCGGCATACACAGCCGCGACAACGATCTGGTGGTCAATCCGATCAAGGGCAAGCAGCTGACCAACGTGCGCGCTTCCGGCAAGGACGAAGCCATCGCGCTGACGCCGCCGATCCAGCTCACGCTCGAATACGCGGTCGAATTCATCGCCGACGACGAGCTGGTGGAGATCACGCCCAAGTCGATCCGCATCCGCAAGCGTCACCTCATCGCCCACGAACGAAAGCGGGCGAGCCGCGAGGCTGCCTGACCGTTTGCGGGACTTCGATCGCGTCAGTGGTGCCAGTCCGGCCCCAGCCAGCGCCAGATTGCCGTTGGCGTAGAGCACCAGCAGTCCGACGATCATCGACATCAGGCCGCAGAAGATCTGCAGCGCGAAGACCGTCAGGTCGCGCTGTTCGATCAATGACGATTGCGTTGGCGGGAGCGGCCGGATCGTATCGAAGGCTCACCTTCTGCCCGATGCTACAAGGCAGCGGGTCGATGCGCATCTCGGTCGTTACGACGCCGCCGGCTTCGGTTATCTGCGTGGTCGACGGCCGCATCGAATACGCTCCCTGGACCTGATAGTCATGCCCGTCGACGGTGTATGCGACGATAGGACGGTAATAGCGATGGGTCGCGGGATTTACTTCCGGGGCGTCCGCTGACGCGCCGACAATTTCCGGACCGCCGGCGCCGGCCAGGGTCTCGATCGAGACGATGGTGCCCGTCGCCCGTCCGCGCCAGCCAGTCCGTTGGAACAAGTATTGAAGCAGGCTCAGGATCAGCAGCGCCCCGATGCCGAAGAAAATGCATCCTGCGACGAAGGGAAAGGTAGCACCGTCCATCGGTCGTCAATGTCTTTCGAATGGCACTATGCCGTCGTTACAATACGCGCGTCGCCGGCGATCGGTAAACGCGTTCCTGAAACCGCCGTGCGAAATCTTGTCGACAATCTGCCGCAAGTGATGTCAGCCACGCTTTCGCTCCCTGACGCCAGCCGCTATGCGCGGCATCGCGCTGGCCAACATCGAGCGCGAGTTTCCGGCCAAGCTCGACCACGTCATCGCCGACGCCGCGGTGTCAGCGTCGCCGCGTGCACTGCATCCGGCGTTCTTCGGCAGTTTCGATTGGCATTCCTGCGTGCACGCGCACTGGCTGCTGGTGCGGGTGATGAAGCTCCATCCCCGGCTGCCGGAGGCAGCCGCCATTCGCAGCCTGCTCGACGTGCGCCTCGCTGCCGGTGAATATCGATGCGGAGCGAGCCTACCTTGATCGGCCGGAAAGCCGATCGTTCGAGCGAACGTACGGCTGGGCCTGGTTTTGAAGCTGGCCGAGGAGCTTGCCTGTTGGAGCGACGCCGACGCGCACCGATGGTCGCGCGACCTGGCGCCGCTGACATCGGCGTTCGTGCAGCGCTACCTCGCCTATCTTCCCGACGCAACCTACCCGATCCGCCACGGCGTGCATTCGAACAGCGCGTTCGGGCTCGCGTTCGCGCTCGACTTTGCGCGTGCCTGCGACGCCAGTTCACTGACCGACGCGTGTCTGGCCAAGGCACGGCAATGGTATCTGCCCGATCGCGATGCAGCGGCGCAATGGGAACCCTCGGGCGCGGATTTCCTGTCTCCATGCCTGATCGAGGTCGACCTGATGCGCCGGGTGCTCGATGCGGACGCCTTCGCGTCATGGCTCGGCGCCTTCCTGCCGGATATCGAACGGCGCGAGCCTTCGTCGTTGTTCACGCCGGCGATCGTCAGCGATCGCACCGATCCGTATATCGTGCATCTCGATGGTCTCAATCTATCGCGCGCCTGGTGCTGGCGCGCGATCGCAACCGCGCTTCCGGAAGGCGACCCGCGTTCAGACCGTCGCCGCCGCGGCGGCAAGCGCGCATTTGAGCGCCGGCCTTGAAGGCGTCGCCAGCGGTGAGTATGTGGGCGATCATTGGCTTGCCACTTTTGCAGTCCTTGCACTGACAACGTAAACTTCCCGCGTGGAATCCACCTGGTTTTTGACGGGCGCTTGCCGCCGGGAATTGCGATGCTCGCGATCCTACTGGCGGTGGTCCTGGTGCGCCTCGCGGCGCTCGCGCGCAACGCCGGCGACGCCGCTGAAACGAGGACTCAGCTGGAGTCGATCCGGGCTCAGAACGAGCGCCTGGAGCGCGAGCTGCGCGCCGAGCTTGCCATCGCGCGCGCGGAGACGACGCAGAACGCAAAAAGCGCGCGCAACGAGCTCGCGAGCAACCTCGCGCAGTTCACGCAGACGCTACAGAACCAGCTCGCGAGCAATCGCCGGCCTGCAGAACGAGAGACTTGCCACGCTCACCCAGAGCAACGAGCAGCGGCTGGAGGCGGTTCGCGCGACGGTCGAGGGCAGGCTGGAGCTGTTGCGGACCGACAATGCTCAGAAGCTGGAGCAGATGCGCACCACCGTCGACGAGAAGCTGCAGACGACGCTCGAATTGCGCCTCGGCGAATCGTTCAAGATGGTGTCGGACCGCCTCGAGCAGGTGCACAAGGGTCTGGGAGAGATGCAGTCGCTGGCGACCGGCGTTGGCGATCTGAAGAAGGTGTTGACCAACGTCAAGTCCCGCGGAGGCTGGGGCGAGGTGCAGCTCGGCGCGCTGCTCGACGAAATGCTTCCGCCGGGACAGTACGCGAAGAACGTTACGACAAGACCGGGAACAAGGGAGAGCGTCGAATACGCGATCAAGTTTCCCGGGCGCAGCGAGGATGGCTCGCCGTGCTGGCTGCCGATCGACTGCAAGTTTCCGCTCGAAGACTATCGGCGCCTTCAGGACGCGATCGACCGCGCCGATGTCGGCGCGGTCGAGCAAAGCCGCAAGGCGCTCGAGGACTTCTTCAAGGTCGAGGCGCGAAAGATCCGCGACAAATACATCGAGCCGCCGCACACGACGGATTTCGCGATCCTGTTCATTCCAACCGAGAGCTTGTACGCGGAGGCCGTCTCCAGGCCGGGGCTGGCGGAAACGCTGCAGCGGGATTGCCGGGTGATGCTGGCGGGACCGATGAATCTCGCCGCACATGCTGAACAGTCTCCAGCTCGGATTTCGCACGCTGGCGATCCAGAACAGCTCGGCCGAGGTCTGGCGGGTGCTGGGCGCGGTGAAGACCGAGTTCGGCAAATTCGGCGAGCTGCTGGCGAAGACCAAGGAAAGGCTGGACGCGGTCGGCAAGACGCTCGACGATGCGAGCAGGAAAAGCACCACCATCGCCCGCAAGCTGCGTGACGTCGAGACGCTTCCCTCAGCCCGAGGCAGACCGGATCCTGATCGGCGGAGAGGACGACATGTTCGACGCGGACCCGGAGTTCGATGGCGAAGCAGCATCGCCCGCGCCGGCTGATTGATCGCAGCGATGGGCCGGCACCGATGAGCGTGCTCGACAGCATCCGCAAATGGAAACGCAAGCGCGTGCTCGCATCGTCGGCGATACCCGAGCCGCTTGTGGCGCGAGGCGCTGGAAACGCTGTCATTCGTCGCGATCTACACCGATGCCGAGCTTGCGCGGCTGCGCGAGCTTGCGGTGATGTTTCTTTCCGAAAAGAGCATCGTCGGCGGCGGAAATTTCGAAGTTACGCCTCTGATGCGGGTGGTTATCGCGATCAGGCTTGCGTGCTCATCCTGCAATCTGGACCCGCGCTATCTCGATGGATGGGAAAACGTCATCGTCTATCCCGACGAATTCGTGACCGACCTGGAGTTCGAGGACGACGCGGGCGTGGTGCACCGGCGACGAGAATCGCTGGCCGGCGAGGCGGTCCTCGGCGGGCCGGTCGTCCTCTCCTGGCCCGATGTTCAAGCCGGCGCCGACTGGGACAGCGCCGGCATGAATCTGGTGATCCACGAGTTCGCGCACAAGCTCGACATGAGAAGCGGCGACGCCAACGGCTGCCCTCCGCTTCCCGCGGAGATGCCGCCACGTTCGTGGCAGAAGGCGATGAGCGCCGCGTTCGAGCATTTCAGGGCGCGGGTCGAAAAAGGCGAGGAGACCGCGATCGATCCGTACGCCTGCGGAAAGCCCGGCCGAGTTCTTTGCCGTACTGTCCGAGGTTTTCTTCGCCGACCCGACGCTGCTGTTGCACGAGTACCCGAAAATCTACGAGCTTTTTTCGTGGTTCTACAAGCAGGACCCCGCGAGCCGGACCGAATTGCTGCTCGAGGAGTGAGCGAGGCAACGCCCGGAGTGCTCGCCTACGGCGATGCTAGTGCGATGATCTCCGCGCATCCGGCGCCGGACGGCAGGGTGCCCAGCGCGCCACTGCCAAAGCGATCGAGGCGCGACGCGCAATAGGCGTCGGCAAGCGCGGGCGGGGCATGGCGTACCATCAGCGCGCCTGCGAGCGCCACCGCGACGCCGCCGGCAAGACGGCGAGCGTCGGTTTCGCTGCTGTCTGCGTCGGCGAGCGCCGCCGTCAATGCCGCAACGTGAGCGTCCAGCCGGGAATTGCCCCCACGGGCGAGCGCGAGCTCGGCGTGCAGTGCTTCGACCGCCGCGGGCTCGCGCCGCGTCGCGCGCAGTACGTCGAGGCACATCACGTTGCCCGAGCCTTCCCAGATCGAATTGAGCGGAGCCTCACGATAGAATCGCGGCAGCGCGCTCTCCTCGACATAGCCGTTGCCGCCCAGCACTTCCATCGCCTCGGCGACGACCGCGGCGCGCGTTTGCAAAGCCAATACTTCAATGCCGGCGTTGCCACGCGCGCAAGCGCCGCTCGGCGTCGCTCGCATCGGCCTCGAAGGTCCGGGCCAGGCGCAGTGTCAGGGCGATCGCCGCGTCGGTTTCGACGGCGAGGTCGGCCAGCACGTTCTGCATCAGCGGCTGCTCCGCGAGCCGTTTGCCGAACGCGTATCGATGCGCGCGCGTGATGCAGCGCCTGCGTTGCCGCGCCGCGCATCAGCCCGCTGCTGCCGATGATGCAATCGAGCCGCGTGTGCTGCACCATCTCGATGATCACGGGCACGCCGCGTCCCTCGTCGCCGAGCAGCCACGCCGACGCGGCATCGAATTCGACCTCGGACGAGGCGTTGGATCGGTTGCCCAGCTTGTCCTTCAGGCGGTTGATGCGCACGGTGTTGCGTGTGCCATCGGGCAGAATGCGGGGAAGCAGGAAACACGAAAGCCCGCCGGGTGCTTGTGCGAGCACCAGGTGTGCATCGCACATCGGCGCCGAGAAAAACCACTTGTGACCCGTGAGGCGGTACTCGCCGCCGCCTGCCGGGCTTGCGCGAGTCGTATTGGCGCGCACGTCGGACCCACCCTGACGCTCGGTCATGCCCATGCCGATCAGCGCCGAGTTCTTGTCCGCCAGCGGCAGCGCGCGTGGATCGTAGTCGCGCGCGAGGATTTTGGGAACCCACAATTGCGCCAGCCAAGGCATTGCGTGCTGGTGACGGCGCAAGGACCGGAAGCGCCGCATAGGTCATCGTCAGCGGACACTGCGTGCCGTTCTCGACCTGGGCGTGCATGAGGTACGCGGCCGGCGCGCGCGACCTGCGCGCCGGCGCGGGGCTCGGCCCACGGCGAGCAGTGCTCTCCTTCGCGCATCGCCGAGGCCATCAGCACGTGCCACGCCGGATCGAAGACAACCTCGTCGATCCGGTTGCCGAACCGATCGTGTCGTTGCGAGCTCCGGGCCGATACGGTTGGCACGCGCGGCGAGGGCGTAGGTTTCGGTGCTGCCCAACACCCCGCCCCAGGCCTCCAGACGCTCTTGCGCCCACGCCGCGCCTTCGCGCTCGGCGGCGTTTCGCAGCGCCCGATCGGTCAGGTAGAGATTGCGCCCCTCGAACGGCGGCGGCTGATTGGACTCCGCGCCATCCGACGCTCGCGCACCCGCGCGCGTCAAGGGCGCAGTGCCCGGAGTCTCCTGGGTCTCGAGTTGTTTCATCTGCGTTCGAGCATCGGCTTCGCGGCCACGGTGGGGTCGGTTGGAGCCCGCTATGCGGGACTCCCGCGTACCGGCACCGAGGCAGACTTCGGCCGGAAAACCTTGCACACGCTGTCGTGCGTTTCGATGTACGGGCCGCCGATGAGATCGATGCAATACGGCACCGCCGGAAAGATTCCGTCGAGTGTTTCCTTGATGGCTTTGGGTTGTCCGGGCAGATTCAGTATCAGCGCGCGGCCGCGTATCGCGCCCACCTGACGCGAGAGTATGGCCGTCGGCACATATTGCAGGCTGAGTTGACGCATCTGCTCGCCGAAGCCGGGAAGCACCTTGTGCGCGATGGCAACGGTCGCCTCGGGAGTGACGTCGCGGCGCGCGGGTCCCGTTCCTCCGGTAGTCAGCACGAGCTCGCAGCCCACCGCGTCGATCAGCTCGATCAGCGTGCGCTCGATCACCGGCTGCTCGTCCGGGATCAGGCGAGTCTCCATGCGCCACGGTGACTTCAGCGCCGCGGTAAACCAGTCGACAAGACCGGGGATGCCCCTTGTCCTCGTAAACGCCCGCTGACGCGCGGTCGCTGATCGAGATCAGGCCGATGGTGAGCGATTCCGATTGCTCTGACGGTGCAGGCGATTCTGCCGGCGAAGGCGGCACGCGCTTCGGTGGCGACGATGGAGGAGCGGAAGACACTTTAAGTCGCGGCAAGCAACGCGTTGAGCGTCCGAAACAGCTCCCGGTACGCGTGGGGCGGCTGACCGTGCGCGCGCTCATCGCGAACGCGCGTCACCAGCGACTCCAGACGTGGTCGATCCGCGCGCGGTGTGTTCAGCGCACAGCCGGTCGAGCGCGTCGCCCTCGCTCAACAACCGCGTGCGCCAGCGCTCGACATGGGTAAGCCGCGCTTTTTCGGCGTTGGGCCCGCCTTCCCATTGCTCGAGCATGGCCTGGATCGGCAGGGATCGACGTCGCGCATCAGCCGGCCGATGAATTGCATCTGACGACGGCGAGCCTCCCAGCGGGTGATCTCGACGAGCTTCGGCGATCGCATCGGCCAGTCTCTCCGGCAGCGCTAGCGCGGCGAGCCGTGCCGGCGTCAGACGCACCATCGCTTCGCCCAGATCCTGCAGCGCGTGCATCGCCGCCTTGCGACGGGTCTTGGAAGGAAGAAGCTCGCTCGAGACGATGCGTCCTCCGGCGGAGCATCCTCTGGGGCCACGCCAGGTGCTTGATTGGCGGACTTGCGCACGGGATCGCGTTCCTCCTGTCCCGCTCGCCGGGGAGCTTCGTCGGTTCGTCGCATGGGACCCGCATGCCTGGCGCGGGGGTTTGTTATCATAACCGATTCGAGCTGTGCGCCTTTTCCAAGCGTCCTTCGATGACCGTCCCCGCTACCCGCTTTCCGCTCGCCAGCGACGCGCTTGCCGCCGTCGCAGGCGAACTGCTGCGCGAAGCCAAGGCGGCAGGCGCGACGGCAGCCGAGACGGAGGTATCGCAGGGATTCGGACAGAGCGTCACCGTGCGCAAGGGAGAGGTCGAGACCATCGCCTATAACCGCGACAAGGGGATCGGCGTCACGGTCTACGTCGGCGCGCGACGCGGACACGCGAGCACCGCGGATTTTGCCCCAGTTGCGATCAAGGATACCGTGACCAAGGCGCTCACCATCGCGCGCTACACCGCGGACGACGACTGCGCGGGATTGGCCGACCCCGGGCTGCTCGCGCGCGCCTGGCGCGACCTCGACTTGTATCACCCGTGGGAACTGAGTGTCGATGAGGCGATCGCGCTGGGCCGCGAATGCGAGGCGGCGGCGCTCGGTGTCGACCGCCGCCTGGTCAACTCGGAAGGCGCCACCGTATCACTGCACGAGGCAGAGTTCGTCTACGCCAACAGCAACGGCTTTAGCGGCGGCTATTCGAGTTCCCGCCACGGCATCTATTGCGCGGTGATCGGCGAAGAGAACGGCGCGATGCAACGCGACGACTGGTATTCGACCGCCCGTTCACCCGCGGACCTCGAGCCCGTGAGCGAGGTCGGGCGGCAGGCGGGTCTGCGCACGGCGCGTCGACTGGGCGCGCGTCAGATGGCGACGATGGAGTGCCCGGTTCTGTACGAGGCGCCCATCGCCACGGGATTGATCGGCCATTTTGTCAGCGCCGTCAGCGGCGGGAGCCTGTATCGCAAATCGTCTTTCCTGGTCGACAGTCTGGGCACCCAGGTCTTTACGCCGGCCATCACGATCCGTGAGGAGCCACACTTGAAGCGGGGCCAGGCGTCGGCACCGTTCGACGACGAAGGAGTCGCGACGCAGCCGCGCGACGTCGTGCGCGACGGGGTCGTCAAAGGTTATTTCCTCGGCAGCTACTCGGCGCGCAAGCTCGGTCTTACGTCGACGGCCAACGCCGGCGGCAATCACAATCTGGTCGTCAGTCACGGCGAAGAAGATCTGCCCGCGATGCTCAAACGCATGGGCAGCGGACTGATGGTGACCGAATTGCTCGGACAGGGAGTCAATCCGGTAAGCGGTGATTATTCCCGCGGCGCGGCGGGGTACTGGATCGAAGACGGCGAGATTGCCTACCCGGTCGAGGAAATCACGATCGCGGGAAATCTCTCGCACATGTATCGTGACATCGTCGCCATAGGCAATGATGTCGACCGACGTGGCTCACGCCATTGTGGATCGGTCCTGATCGGTGCCATGACGGTCGCTGGGAACTGCCAAGTGGCAGAGCGCAAATTGCGGGCGCGATTGCTGTCGTGGCGGCGGTCGCTCGCCGATCCTTTACGCAACGCCAGCGCCGCCAACCGATGGATCGCCGGCCTTCCGACGGTGGAGGCACTGCAGCTGCAGCGCGAGGCGCTCGATCTGGTGTCATCGTTTCCGGGCGGACGGCGTGCGATAGCGCCCGCTCAGGCCGAGGCGTTGATGCGCATCGACGCGCGATTCGAACCGGTCATCAGTCAGCTCACTGCGCAATACTCGGCCAATTACCAGCGTTCCAGCAGCGTGGAAACACGCCTGTGGCACGGGGTGTTCGACCTGGTGAAAGCGTTTACCGCAGCCTATAACGCGGTGCTGAAGACCGGCTATGCCGGCGAGCAGCGGCGGTGGAAAGCGGTGCTGCCGAAAATTCTGGTCCGGCTCGCGTACTACAAGGGACTCGACGGCAAGTTCCGCTTGTTCCGGTACGGGCACTGGATACCTGCGCAGTGGCGTGAGTTTCACGAGCTCTACGAATTCGCGCGGATGCGCGGCTGGCAGCTCGAGACGCTGGCACTCGACGTCGATGGCTTCAGCCGCTCCGCGACGTCGATCGAGCAGGAGTACATTCGCTCGCTGCTGCTGATGCGTCTCGACAGCGGCAACTTTCACGCCCGACCAGGTCGACTGGGTGGCGCGTGCTCTCGACAAGTGGGTCGTCACCGCTCTCCCTGTCTCCGCCGCCTGGCACCGGCGCGAATTTCTATGTCGACCTGTCGGGAACGCAAGGTCTGAAGCGGCAGGAAAAGCCACGCGCCGGCGGCCGACTGATGTTCCTCGACGCGACTGCCGTCTATGCGCGCGTCGTCGAGCGCATGCGCTGGCTCCCGGATCGCGACGAGGATTCCGCAGCGGAGGGGGACCTGCCGCCTCGCGAGCAAAAGCTGCTGCTGATGCGGCTGGCTGCATTGTATGGCCCCGACGCGCTCGCCTTCTCGCCGCGCGCGCCGCGCAAGGCCGCCGACGCGGAAATTCGCGTCGTCGTTGGCCTGCAGGCGCTGACGCGCGCGGTCGCTGAAGTCGAGCGGCTGTCGTCGGAGGCGAAGTCGGCCGGCGCGCGGCACAGCTACGACGAAATCACCCAGATGGTGAACCCGACGGCAAACCCGGACTCGGTCGCACGACGCGTCAAAGGCTCGCACTGGCGCATGATCGAGCGCAGCGAGACGGGCTGCCGATTAGTTGCGCCGGCCAAGGACGCGCCGACGCGCCTGGGCGAGATGATCGCGTTTCAGCGACGGCGAGAGCTGGTCTCTCGCCATCGTTCGCCGCATGCAGCGGCAGCAGGTGGACGAGGTGATTTGCGGCGTCGAGGTGATCGCCAAACGTATCGTCCGAGTTTTGTTGCGCAGCTGGACCGCGCCGCTGGAGGCGGCCGCACGCGCCGCGGTCGAGCGCCCTTTTTCGGCATCTACCTGCCCGCGCATCCGGACAATCTCCAGTCGTCGCAGCGCAGCCTCATCGGCCCCGACGAGCGCTTTCTGACCGGCGGCATGGTCGAGCTCGACACCGGCAACGCACGCTATCTGGTGCGCTTTACCGAGACCATCGAGCGTCAGGCGGGCTGGAGCTGGGCCTTGTTCAACGCGGTGCGCAAGCTCTCGGCATGACGCGGGAGGCCCCGTCGGCAAAATGGGTTAGAATCGCGCTCGGTAACGAGTTGGCCCGGCAGCGCACCAGCGGAGCGGCCTTGCCTGCCGAACGCATACGTCGCGGTCACGCCGCAGCGATCAGGGCGTGATCGACACGCCGTCATTTCCAAACTGGAGGGATCCATGGAACGTCGTTCATTTCTGAAAAAGCCGGGGCCGGACTTGCTGTCGGCGCCGTCGCCGCGCCGGCGATCGGGCAGGGCACCCAGCCGGAAGTCAAGTGGCGCACTGGCTGCGAGCTGGCCGAAGAGCCTCGATACGATCTTTGGCGGCGCCGAGTTGATCTCAAGCGCTGCGCCGTCGGCGACCAACGGCAAGTTCCAGATCCAGGTGTTCGCTGCTGGCGAGATCGTCCCCGGCTTGCAGGTGCTCGACGCCGTGCAGAACGCGACGGTGCAGTGCTGCCACACGGCGCCGTATTATTTCTTCGGCAAGGATCCGACGTTTGCCTTTGCCTGTGCGATCCCGTTCGGCCTTAACGCTCGGATGCAGAACGCCTGGATGTATCACGGCGGCGGGCTGGCGCTGATGCGCGAGTTCATGAAGGACTACAACGTCTACAACATCCCCGCCGGCAATACCGGCGCGCAGATGGGCGGCTTCTTCCGCAAGGAGCTCAAGACGGTCGCCGACATGAAGGGCCTTAAGATGCGCATCGGAGGATCGGCCGGTGTGGTGATGCAGAAGCTCGGCCTCGTGCCACAGCAGATCGCCGGCGGCGACATTTATCCGGCGCTGGAAAAAGGCACCATCGATGCCGCCGAGTGGGTCGGCCCGTACGACGACGAGAAGCTCGGACTCTACAAGGTGGCCAAGTATTACTACTACCCCGGCTGGTGGGAAGGCGGCCCCGAGCTCGACCTGTTCGTCAATACCAAGGCGTGGTCCGAGCTGCCGAAGGACTACCAGTCGATCCTCGAAGCGGCATGCGCCGAGGCGAACATTGACATGGTAGCGAAGTACGACGCGCTGAATCCGGCGGCGCTGCGCCGGCTGGTCGCCGCGGGCGTGCAATTGCGTCCGTTCCCGCGCGAAATCATGCAGGCGTCGTATAAGGCGGCGGTCGAAGTCTACGACGAGTTCGCGACCACGAACGCGAAATTCAAGAAAGTATATGAGCCTTGGAAGAAGTTTCGCGACGAGGAGATACTGTGGTTCCGTGTCGCCGAGCAAAACTTCGACCAGTTCATGGCGACCGCCAGCCAGCAAAGCGCGGCGCCGGCAAAGAAGGGCTGAATCGCAGAAACCGCAAGACTGCGTATCGTCGAAAGGCCCCGCGATTGCGGGGCCTTTTTCCCAGCGCCAGCCTCCCGGGCCTACTTCTTGGTTTCCGGCGGCGCAGTTTTGAACTGGTCTTCGAGGGACTTCGATGCCTCGTCCTCGCTCTTCTGCTCCTGCTGCTCGGTCGGCGCCGCGGTCGGCTCACCACTCGGCGTCATCTCGGTAGGCGGCAGCTGGATCTGAATCTTGGTCGGATCGATGGTGCTCTCCTTCGCCTTGTACACCATCACCATCTGCGGGAAGCTGATGACCAGCGCGACCATGACGATCTGGATCAGCACGAACGGCACCGCACCCCAATAGATTTGGCCGGTAGTCACGCGGGGCATGAGCCTGCCGGTGAGCTTGTCGAGATAGTCCTTGGCCGGCGCCACGCTGCGGAGGTAGAACAGCGCGAAGCCGAAGGGCGGATGCATGAACGACGTCTGCATGTTGACGCCCGAGGAGCACGCCGAACCAGATCAGATCGATGCCGAGCTTATCCGCGACCGGTCCGACGAGCGGAATGATGATGAACGACAGCTCGAAGAAATCGAGGAAAAACGCCAGCACGAAAATCAGGATGTTGACGACAATCAGAAAGCCGAGCTGACCGCCGGGCAGATGCAGCAGCAGATGCTCGACCCACACGTGGCCGTTAACGCCGTAGAAAGTGAGGCTGAACACCCGCGCCCCGAGGAGTATGAACACGACAAACGTGGAAAGCTTGGCGGTCGTGTCCATCGCCTGCCTGAGCAGCTTCACGAAATTCGTCCGCGTGCCAGCGCCATGATCAGCGCACCCGTGGCGCCCATCGCGCCACCCTCGGTAGGCGTCGCGATGCCGAGAAATATCGTGCCCAGCACCAGGAAGATCAGCGCCAGCGGCGGAATCAGCACGAACACGACCCGCTCGGCCAGCCGCGAGAGCAGCCCGAACTTGAAGATGCGGTTGATCACCGCGGCGAAGAATGCCACGCCGGTACCGACGCTGGTCGCGACGACGAGCATCTCGTCGGTCGGATCGTTGGGACCATATTCCCAGTGAGCGAAAGCGACCGCGCTGACGGCGGCGACGATGGTCGATCACCAGCAGCGATCGCGTGCCACCGGCGCCGTCAGGCTCGCGCAGGGTGCGCGCTTCCAGCGGCAGCGCCGGCGCCCACTGCGGCTTCACGACACAGACTCCCGTCGCGTACAGGGCATAGAGGCCCGCCAGCGTGATTCCCGGAATGAATGCGCCGGCGTACATGTCACCGACCGACTTGCCGAGCTGGTCGGCCATGATGATCAGCACCAGCGACGGCGGGATGATCTGCGCCAGCGTGCCGGACGCCGCGATGACGCCCGATGCAAACCGGCGGTCGTAGCCGTAGCGCAGCATGATCGGCAGCGAGATCAAGCCCATCGAGATCACCGAAGCGGCGACGACGCCGGTGGTCGCGGCAAGGAGCGCTCCGACGAAGATGACCGCGTAAGCAAGCCCGCCTCGCACCGGGCCGAATACCTGTCCGATGGTATCGAGCAGGTCCTCGGCCATGCCGCTTCGTTCGAGTATGAGTCCCATGAAGGTAAAGAACGGGACGCACAGCAGCGTGTCGTTGGACATCACACCCCAAACCCGTTCGGGCAGGGCCCGCGAGCAGCGCGGGGTCAGCAATCCAAGGTAGATCCCGAGGATCGCGTAGCCGATGCCGACCGCGGCAAGCGAAAACGCCACCGGGTAGCCTAGCAGCAGGACGATGACCAGCGTGCCGAACATCAGCGGACCGATGTTCTCGATCAGGAACGCAGTCATGGCCGCGGCTCCTTCGCCTGCTGAGCGATCTCCTCGGCCACCGCCCGCTCACCGCGCGCCCTGAGGATCTCTTCGGCAAGCTCCTCTTCCGCGGTCTTGGCGACGTGTTTCTCCGACGGATCGGGAATGAGGCCCTGGAGAAACGCAACCCGCTTGATCAGCTCCGAGAGACCTTGCAGCATCAACAGGAGGAATCCGACCGGAACGAGCAGCCGGGCCGGCCAGATGATCAGCCCTCCGGCATTGGTGGAAATCTCATTGCGCTGATACGCCTCGACGAACACCGGCCACGACAGCCACATGAGCAGGATCGCCATCGGAAACAGAAAGAACAGCGTTCCGAGGATATCGATCCAGGTTTGCGTGCGCTTCGAGAGTCGACCCGAGATGACGTCGATGCGCACGTGCTCGTTGCGCAAGAGCGTGTAACCGGCAAGAAACAGAAAGATCGCCGAGAAGAAGTACCACTGGATCTCCAACAGGCCGTTGGAGCTGTAATTGAAAAGCTTGCGCACCACCGCGTTGGCCGCGCTGATGAGGACCGTTACCAGCACCAGCCAGTAAAGCGCGTGGCCGATGCGCTCGTTCAGACGATCGATGAGTCTGGACAGCGACAGGAGGGGCGACACGGGAATACCTCCGGGAAGGTTGGCGGGATTCGATCCTGATGCTGCGAGCGTGCCCGCAGCTTTGCACGGCACCGCGCGGCTTTCGGTGCAAGGCGCGCTTTGGCGCGAAGATTAACCCGACATCGAAGCCTTGGCAATCGCGGTATTGCGCCGCGCAGGCAGGAGCGCGGCCAATGGTAAGATAAGCGTTTCTGCCCCATTCTTCTCCCATGCCGATCCGCACTCAGCCCTTAGCCGATGCCGACCCGGAGATCGCCGAGGCAATCAACGCCGAGAACCGCCGCCAGGAGGATCACATCGAGCTGATCGCCTCGGAGAATTACACCGGCCGCGCGGTGATGGAGGCGCAGGGCTCGAGCCTCACCAACAAATACGCCGAGGGATACCCGGGAAAGCGCTACTACGGCGGGTGCGAGTTCGTGGACATCGCCGAGCAGCTTGCGATCGACCGTTTGAAGAAACTCTTCAACGCCGAGTTCGCCAACGTGCAGCCCCATTCCGGAGCGCAGGCGAATCAGGCGGTGTTTTTCGCTACGCTCAAGCCCGGCGACACCATCCTCGGGATGTCGCTGCCGCACGGCGGGCACCTGACCCACGGCTCCCCGGTGAACATGTCCGGCAAGTGGTTCAACGTCGTTGCCTACGGACTCGAGCCGGAAACCGAGCTTATCGATTACAACAGCGTGGAAAGCCTGGCGAAAGAGCACAAGCCCAAGCTCATCATCGCCGGCGCGTCCGCCTACTCGCGGGTCATCGACTGGGCGCGCTTCGCGAGATCGCGGACTCGGTCGGCGCCTATCTGATGGTCGACATGGCTCACTACGCCGGCCTGATCGCGGCCGATGTCTATCCCACGCCCGTTGGCATCGCGCGACTTCGTCACCAGCACCACGCACAAGACGCTGCGCGGCCCGCGCGGCGGCTTCATCCTTGCCGCCAAGGAACACGAGAAGCTCATCAATTCGGCGGTCTTTCCCGGTCTTCAGGGCGGCCCGCTGATGCACGTGATCGCGGCCAAGGCGGTTGCGCTTCAAGCAGGCGCTGTCGCACGAATTCAAGGTCTATCAGGAGCGCGTGCTCGAGAACGCGCGCGTGCTGGCCACCGTGCTGCAGAACCGAGGCCTGCGGATCGTTTCCGGCGGCACCGATTCGCATATGTTCCTGGTCGACCTGCGGGCGAAGAAGATAACCGGCAAGGATGCCGAGGCCGCGCTGGCGCGCGCGAACATCACGGTGAACAAGAACGCGATTCCCAACGATCCGCAAAAGCCCTTTGTGACCGAGCGGCGTGCGCATCGGGAGTCCCGCGGTCACCACGCGCGGCTTCAGCGAGATTGAATGCGAGGAGCTGGCGCATTTGATCGCCGACGTCCTCGATGCGCCGACCGACGCCAAGACGCACAAGCGGGTGGCAGCTGGCGTAAAGGCGATGACCGCGAAATTCCCCGTATACCGGTGAGGCATCATCGACAGCCCGATTGCGAACGGCGGGCAGAAACGCACTCAATTTTTCGACAGCCCGATCCGGCACGATCGCTCGGCTTTAGCCGATGAAATGCCCTTTTGCGGAAGCGCGGAGACGCAGGTCGTCGACTCGCGGGTTTCGGAAGCCGGTGATTCGATCCGCCGCCGCCGGCGCTGTCTTGCGTGCCAGAAGCGATTTACGACCTATGAAACGGCGGAGCTGCGGCTGCCGCAGATCGTCAAGCAGAATGGCACGCGCGCGGACTTCGACGTCGATCGCATCCGCAATGGATTCCAGCGTGCGCTCCACAAGCGCCCCGTGCCGACCGAGTACGTCGACCAGGCCGTCGAGCGCATCGTGCAGCAGGTGCTGGGCTTGGGTGAGCGCGAGATTCCGTCGCGCCAGCTCGGCGAGATGGTCATGCAGGAGCTCTACAAGCTCGACAAGGTTGGATACATCCGCTTTGCCTCGGTATACCGCAGCTTTCAGGACGTCGCCGATTTCAGGGATGCGCTGCAGGAAGTCGAGCCGGCGCCGGTACGGCGCAAGCCGCGCTAGCGTCGCGGCGCTTGATGCGCGACCCCGCATCTGCTCCAACATGATCGCAGCGACGGATCGCGACCTGATGACTCGCGCGCTCGCGCTCGCGGAACGCGGCTTGTTCACGACGACGCCCAATCCGCGCGTCGGCTGCGTGATCGCGCGAGACGGCTTGGTGCTGGGCGAGGGCTGGCACGAGCGCGCCGGCGAAGCCCACGCCGAGATCCGTGCGCTGGACGACGCGCGAACGCGTGGCAACGACGTGCGGGGCGCAACGGTGTACGTCACGCTCGGAGCCGTGCAACCACCAGGAAGGACGCCTCCTTGCAGTGAGGCGCTGCTCGCTGCCGGAATCGGGCGCGTCGTGGCGGCAATGAGCGATCCGGATCCGAATGCGGCCGGAGGCGCCGATCGCCTGAAAGCCGCCGGGCGTGACGGTCGAGCTGGGGCTCCTCGAGGAAGCGGCGCGGGAGCTCAACGTCGGCTGGATACACAGGCTGCGCGCATGGCCGGCCCTGGATACGGGTCAAGGTCGCGGCAAGTCTCGATGGCCGCACCGCGCTCGAAAGCGGCGCCAGTCAATGGATCACCGGCGAGGAGCGCGCGCTGACGGACATCGCTGGCGGGCGAGGCGTGCGCGATTCTCACCGGCATCGGCACGATACGGCAGGACGATCCGCGAGCTGACCGTGCGCGCGATTGCGACGCCGCGGCAGCCGATCGAAGTCGTTGTCGATCGCCACGGCGATCTGCCGACCGCGGCGCGCGTACTCGCAGACGGTGAAGTTATCGTCGTCACCGCGACCAGGCCCGCCGCGAGCTTGCCCGACAATGTGCAGGTGATGACTGTTCCCGATCGCGACGGCAGGATCGATTTGCGCGCAATGGCGGCGGCGCTGGGCGCACGCGAAATCAACGAGCTGCACGTCGAGGCAGGGGCCAAGCTCAACGGCGCGATGCTCGCCGCCGGCATCGTCGACGAGATTCTGCTCTACGTTGCGCCGTGCTTGCTGGGCGACCCGGCGCGCGGAATGTTCGCGCTGCCGGCGCTGCCGCAAGGCCTTGACGAGCGTGTTTCGCTCAAGGTGCGCAGTATCGATGCCGTCGGCGGCGATTGGCGCATCGTCGCGCGCGTCGAGCTCAAGAGCGCCTGATGTTTACCGGCATCGTGCAGGTCGGTCGGCCGCATCGTCGCGGTCGAGCCGCGTTCGGAAGGCGTGCAGGTCGCCGTCGACGCGGGAGCTTTCGCGGAAACAGCGACATCGCAGTGGGCGACAGCATCGCGCTCAACGGCTGCTGCCTCACGGTCGTCGTGCGATCGACGCCGGCACGATGCGCTTCGACGTATCGTCCGAGACGCTGAGCTGCACGACCGGGCTCGACGGCGTCGGCGCGGTCAACCTGGAAAAAGGCGCTGCGACTTTCCGATCGGCTGGGCGGACACCTGATGAGCGGCCACGTCGACGGCGTCGGCGTGGTGCAACGAGCGGAGCCGGTGGCGGAGCGGGGAAGCGTGCTGCTGGAAGTGGCGGCGCCGAGCGAACTGGCACGCTTTGTCGCGCCAAGGGCTCGATCGCCATCGACGGCGTGAGTCTGACGGTGAACGACGTCCACGGGCGACACTTTTCGGTGAACCTGATCCCGCATACACTGGCGGTGACGAGCCTGGGTCACGCTTCGCGCCGGTGCGCGCGTCAATCTCGAGGTCGATCTGATCGCGCGCTACGTGGAGCGACTAAAGTCGAGTCGGCTGAATCGAAGGAACTGAAGGCAACTGGAAAACAGCTTGCCGCATGTGATGGAGGCGCCATGGACCTGACGACGTTGGAGCGGCTGCCATTGTGGATCGGCGGCCGTGCGGTGGCAGCGCACACGACGCGATACGGAGAAGTCACCAATCCGGCGACCGGAGAAGTGGTGCGCCACGTACCTCTGGCGGACGCCTTCGATGTCGACGCGGCAGTCGACGCGGCCAGAACCGCATTTCCGGCGTGGCGCGCGGCGCCGGCGCTTCGCCGCGCACGCATCCTGATGCGCTTTCGCGATCTGATGCAAACGCACAAGTCCGACCTCGCGCGGCTGGTTTCGCAGGAGCACGGCAAGACCGCCGCCGACGCCGAAGGCTCGATTACGCGCGGCATCGAAGTGATCGAATTCGCGACCGGCATCCCGCATCTGCTCAAGGGCGAGTTCAGCGACAACGTCGGCACCGACGTCGACAGCTTTTCGCTGCGCCAGCCGATGGGCGTGTGCGCCGGCATCACGCCGTTCAACTTTCCCGGCGATGGTGCCGATGTGGATGTTTCCGGTCGCGCTCGCCTGCGGCAACACGTTCATCCTCAAGCCTTCCGAGCGCGACCCGACGCATGAGCTTGCGCATGGCGGAGTTGCTCGACGAAGCGGGATTGCCCGACGGCGTGTTCAACGTCGATCCACGGCGACAAGGAGGCGGTCGACGCGATCCTCGCGCATCCGGACATCAAGGCGGTGTCGTTCGTCGGCTCGACGCCGATCGCGAAATACATCTACGAGACCGGCGCGCGCACGGCAAGCGGGTGCAGGCCCTCGGCGGCGCGAAGAATCACGCCGTCGTCATGCCCGACGCGGACCTCGCGTTCGCCGCCGAGGCGCTGATCGGCGCGGGCTACGGATCGGCCGGCGAACGTTGCATGGCGGTGTCGGTCGTGGTCGCCGTCGGTGACGCGGCCGAGCCGCTGTGCGCCCGATTGGCCGAGCGCGCCCGGCGGGTCACGGTCGGTCCGGGCGACCGGCCGGAATCGGAGATGGGGCCGGTGATCACCTGCGCGGCGCGCGACCGGATCATGGGCTTGATCGACCGCGGCGTGGCGGAAGGCGCGACGCTGGTGGTCGACGGCCGCAAGCCGGCGGTTCCGGGACACGAGCACGGGTTTTTCGTCGGGCCGACGCTGTTCGATCACGCCACCGAAGAGATGGCCATCTACCGCGAGGAGATCTTCGGGCCGGTGCTCTCGATCGTGCGTGTCGATTCGCTCGACGCGGCGATCGCGTTGATCAACGCCAACCCGTACGCCAACGGCGCGGCGCTGTTCACGCGCTCCGGCTTCGCGTCACGCCGGTTTCAGCAGGACGTCGAAGTCGGCATGATCGGCATCAACGTGCCGATACCGGTGCCGATGGCGTTCTATTCGTTCGGCGGCTGGCGCAATTCGCTGTTCGGCGATTTGCACGTGCACGGCATGGATGGTGTGCGCTTTTACACGCGCGGCAAGGCAGTGACCACGCGCTGGCCCGACGATGGCAGCGCGGCACCGGGCTTTCATCTGCCCACGCTCGGCTAGCGCTGTGAGCGGCGAGCTAGGTGGCGCTGTGAGCAGCGAGCCAGGTCCCGCTCGCGCAGCGAGTGGGGTGCGAGCGCCTGCGAATCAGCGCCCGCCGGCGACACGCGACATTCCATCTCAAGAATAGCGTGCAAAGAGCCGGCGCCGCTCGCGTAGCGAGTGGGGTGCGAGCGCCTGCGAATCAGCGCCCGCCGGCGACACGGGACATTACACTTCCGTAATACGATGATGGAGCCGGCGCCTTAGCCGGAGGTCGGCATTTCTGTGCCGTGAGGGATCACCCCGACGGGCGCGGCTTCGCGGCTGGCCGCACACGGAAAATGAACTCCAGGATTATCCAGTAAGGTATTGCCTTCGCGTCCACTTCCGCGGGTGAGAAACGGGCGCCCTTGAGCGAAGAGAGTACGGTCGGTCCGAACAAGGCCTCGTCGGGGAACAAGCGTCGTGTCGACGACCCGTCCATTCGCGTCGAGGATCAGTAGAACGCCGATGCGCGCATCAGGCGCGTGCCCGCGCGGCGCGCGGTGGATACGGAACGATCAGGGGATCAAGCAGCCGGGGCGGCTTGGGAGCGGTACGTGGAAAGCGCTGCGCGAGCCGCATCGCCTGTGTGCGTGTCCGAGGCGCTCGCTGTCTGCGACGGCGCCGACCGACGTGTCGCCCGGTGGGGCTGGACATCGGCACCGACCGCCTCCGCCTCTGCGTCGCTTTGCACGGACACACCGAACGGATGCTTGGACACACGTACTTCGGGCCGTGACGGTGAGGGCGGAAGCATCGGCTGCACAGAGGGCGCGGGACCCGTTGGCTGCGGCGCACTCGGCAACTCGGTCGCTGTTGCGGGCGATTCCGGCGGTGCCGTAAAGGCGATCGGCCGCACAGCGACGAGCGCGACTTCGATCGGTATCGCTTGTCCCCGGCGAGGAACCGGCGTCAACATGGGCTGGAGCAATCCGGCAAACAGCGCGATCGCGACCACGTGCGCGACAATCGATAACGCAAACGACAGCGTAAGCCGCTGACCGGTATCGCGCGGAGTACGAAACCAGACAGGGCAGCCGTGACGGTGGTCATGGCTTCGAAGTTTACCTTGCCGAATGCAGGCGGCCGCCCCGCGCAAGGCGGGACGGCCGCTTGTCATTCAAATTGCCTCTCGCTTACTGGCCCAGCAAACGCCACGACATGCGGTGCTGGAAGAACTTCGTCGGCAACTGCGGCTTGATGTAGCGCACGGTGCCGTCGGGCAACGTGATCGCCAGCCTCACGTCCGGAGTGCTCGAAGCTCCGCCGTCGGGCGACTGGAAGGTGACGATCTGCAATCCGACGCCGCCTTCCTCGATATCTAGTGCCGAAGACGGGGACCGCGGGATCGGTGGCATCAGTCAGGAGCGACTGACCGGTCCCGTAGTCTCTTGCATAAACGGTCACCGGCAATCCGATCGCGCACAGATCAGCGGACGGCGGTCTTGGATTACGACATAGGCGAGAACTCCGCCTGCCGCCTGCGGGGAACGACAATGCGTTGGCCCGCCGGCAGATCGTGATACCAGCCCTTGGCCGGCACACTGGCCAGACCGAACTTGTTGGCAGGATTCAATGGGTCCAGCGCGACAAACTCCGTGCCCAGCAGTGACCCCGTGCTCGATCGGCGTCGCGGGCAAGCGCCCATGGCCCGAGGCCGTACCGTCACGGAACGCGTACATCGTCTGTACCTGAGTAATGGCGAGGTCCGAGTCTCGTCATACAACTTGCCGGTCCCGACGAAGACCCACCGATCGATGCCGTTGTTGACGTCGATCTTGATTTCCGGCGGCGTCGTCACGGGCTGCGGGATCCCACAGCGGGAGCGGATCAGCTGTTGCAAGCCGACCCGGAGCCGGCCAGTGGCAACAGTGCCGGAAACGTCGAAGCGCCAGAAGTTACCCAGCAAATCGCCCGCGTAGAGCTGCTCGGCGAGCTGATTGTGGAAGTCCTGCGTATAACCGCCAGGATGCGCCAGACCCGCAGGGTTTCCAGCGTCGCCTGCGCTCGTGTGCATCATGTTCTTCCACGTTCCGATCGTTCGCGCTGAGGAAGTAGAGCTTGCCTTCGCCGGTGGGGCTGTTGTAGCCGGAACCGACCATGACCAGCCATGCGCCGGCCGAACGCTCGCGTCTTGGCGATCGATCGGCTTGCCGTAGGTGTAGCCCATTTCCCTGATCGGGTTGACGTCGCCGAGGGCGGGAACTCCCACAGGACTTTGCTCGCCGCGGTAGCTTCATTGGTGACCGACCGCCGGATCGGTGACATCGAGGGCGAAGTAACGGTTGCCGCCCTTGCCCAGACCGCCGACGAGCAGCGTGCGCCACGCCGGGGCGCTCGGCCGTGCATTGGCGTCGACGTCCACGATCTTCGGCGTCAGAGTCGACGTAGAAGTGATGGCGGAATCGCCGGAAGCGCGCCGTCCTGATACGCCAGGGCCCCAAGTCCGGTCTTCGGATCGTTGGGAACGGGAGGCAGTGGTCTTGCCAGCCCGCCGCGGAACAGCGGCGTCGGTACATAGGCCCACCGTCTCGTTGCCGTTCGCGTCGTCGATCGCGTGCATCATGCCATCGTTGCGCGCCGACGTAGACGTGCGGCAGGCGCGCCGCTGAACGCGGTCTTGAAGGCTGTGTACCCAGGATCATTCGCTTCGAGATACGGCGCGTTCGGGGCGACCAACGTATACCGGCGACGAATCGACGATGTCTCCCTGCGGGCTCGAGCGCGCAATCGGAGCTTGCCGACCCTCTCGCCTTCCTTCGTCCCGGTCACCGCGGAGAAAGGCCACGATCGACTGACAGCTGTGCGTCAGGCTTGCCGGGGCAAGCGAGTCCTTCTGGGCCGCACCCAAGCTTGGCCCAGAGGAAGGGTAGCCGGACGCCCGCCTCGTTCATGGTGACGATGCGCCGCCCCGTAAGCCAGCCTCCCGGCGACGTCGGTCACCGCCTTCAACTGAGTCGCGGCTATCCCAGGTTGGCGGCTGCGGCCAGCGCAGCACCGGTCGCCGGATTGATCTCGATCTTGGCGAGGCTGCCCGACCAGGCCTGCTCGAATCGGGCGGCGGTAGATGAAGTTAGCTGAAGCGCCGAACGTGTTGCTGATGAATCCGACGCTGGTGCGCGTGCCCGGCAGGTTGCTGACGCCCGCCAGTATCCTTGCCGATGCCGAGCTTGACGTCTTCGATCGCACTCGCGTTGACGAAATCGCCATGGCCGTTGACTGCCGCGTGCCAGAGATCGTCGACGCCGGCGGCATCCGGCCTGATGACGTGGGATTCGGCTGCGGCCACTCCAAGCGTGCCGAGTCCTATTAGCCGTTTCAGTGGCGCGCTGATTTGCCGGCCGGCAGCTTGCCGGTGGTCCCCAGCGACAGCGCCGCGAAGTGCAAATGCTGCCACTTGGCCGAATACCGGTCGCGGGCGAGCGGCGGATTGTTGTCGTCGGACGTTGTCGCACACCGGGCAGGCCCCGGACGCAAGTCGGTGACCCAATAGTACAAAGCGTAGGTCGGACGAGGCGCATTCGCCGCCGCAACCCTTCGCGGTACGGACGCGGCCAGGCCGGGCTCGGGACGATCGCCCGACCCGGGTGCGCGATATCAGGCGAGGCGATCGTACACCATGTTAACGGTAGTCGGCACGGTGACACCGTCCATATTGCCGATCGTTGTCGGCGGCGGGCTCTGGTTCGTGATCCCGTCGGTGAACAGCATATGAAAGTTCTGCTGGCACGAAAGCTGGATCGGGTCCGTCGCGCCGCTGAGCGTGCGAGTGCCCCGGGGTTCAGGAAATACTCTCCGATGCGCACCACCGCATCCAGGGTAGGCGTCTCCTGGCCGAGCGGAATGGTCACGCCGAACAATCTTCGGCGAACCAGGCAGGCTTCTGCACCGTGCTGTCGAAGTCCGCGACGTTGAGGAACGTTGAGGCAAGAACATCGCGTGGAAGCCCACGCGGTACTTGGCGTCGATTTCCGGGAAACGACGACCGAGGTCACCGTCTTGACCGCCTGGATGCGTGTTCGATAGTACGCGAAACCAGTTGGCGTAGTTGGTCATCTCTTCGGCATACGACCGGGAGATGGTCTGGGCGCCGTCATCGTCGACCCAGCTATGAACGAACGGAGCCGAAGCCGCGGTGAGGTCGGTGCGACGGAACGCAGGCGTCGTATAGTTATCGAGAAACGCCGGGCTCGGCGCTCTGAATACCGGACAGACAGTCAAATCCGGATTCGTGCATCCTGGATCCGCGCCGAACTGGTAGAAGCGCGGGTAGATGTGGGTCGCATCCTGCGCGCTCTGACAGTTGCTGAGCGTGCGCGACCCATAACCAAGCCACTTGTCCGGCGGGGTCGATACCTGCGCCTCGCAGAACTCGACGCCTGTCTTCCAGTAATGGCGCGGGTACCGCCGCATAGCGCGGCGAAGCCACGCAAGCGTTGGCGCCCGTGCCGGCGGTCACGGGGGTGTTGAACGTGGCGTTCGGATAATCGGTGGGGCCCGGAGGTATACGCGCCTGCCGATCGATTGTTGTGCCGGCAAACGACACCCGGGCCGTTGGCATCCTGCAAGAGCGATATCGCCGGAAAGTCCTTGAGCGTGTCGCTGCAGACTGCGCTGCCCGAGGGTCCGTGGGTAGCAGGGCACGTTCGGGCCCAAAGCAGTGCGTGGTCTATGTCGACCGAGCAGTGTCCCTCGACCAAAATCGCGTTGCAGTAACCCACGTCGTAGGAGGGAAGAACGTCCAGAATGGCGGGGTGTTGAATACAATAGGACTGCACGGGCCATTATTGTCGCTGCCGGTGGAGCAGTATCCGCCATGGATCCTGCAGTACGAAGGCTCCGAGCAGGTGGTGAGCGAAGTCCTGCTGGCAGATCGGGAAATACGGTGTCGCCGTGCATGGCTCGCCGGTGTCCGAGCAGTTCTGGTTGAGGATCGGGCAGTCGGTGTCGACCGAGCACGCTGCCGGAGACCCGCTGCAAGTTCCGCCAACCGGCGGGCAGCCAGTGTTGTCGAAGCAGCTGGTCGGCGCGTTGGTGCACGTCCCCGGAAGCGTGGGACATTCGGAGGGGATCGGGGCCGGGGTTGTAGCAGATGACTGCCGGCTGAAGGTCGCAGTGGCCCGCGCCGGGGCACACGCCGGTAGCGGAGCAATCGACACCGCTGATGTCGCAGGCCCTGCCAACCGGCGGACATTCCGGATTCGTCAGAGCACGCGGCACCGGTGGTGCCGCAAGTTCCGCCGCGAACGCAAGCGGTGTTATCGAAGCAGGCGGCACGGGTGATCGTGCACTGGCCGGGCTTTGCGTCGCACAGACATCGGGAGGGCAGATTGCGTTGGTGATGCTGCAATACCCCTCGTTCGGGCACGTTGAACTGTCAAGCACGCATTGCCATCGGTACTGCAGCGCCCAGGGATCGTCGGGCAGTTGAGCGCGGCGTTGGCGGCGGTACAGGTCGCGAAGATATTAGTGCTGCAGTTTCCGGAATCTGGACACTCGGGGTCGGCATTGCAGCTGCGTGTGGTCTCGCGCGAGCAGGTTCCGGCTTTGGGCGGGCACTGAGTCGCGGCGTTGGCGAGGGTGCAGGAGGTGGCAGTATCGATGCTGCATAGTCCCGTGTCCGGGCGGGTGGCAGCGGTAACGCAGTCCGCGCCGTTGCTGCTGCATCTTTGCCGACGGGCAGGTCGTTGTAGGACGGCACGCCCGGCATTCGGACCCGGTACACGCGGTAGGACCTGAGCAATAACCGATCGTGTCTAGCGTCAGGTAAGGTCTTCGTTCTGGTACTCCCACCCGTCCGTGCAGAGGCGGGGATCCGGCGGTACACAGGTCGCCGCGGTTAGATTGCAGGTCTGGGTTCTGATGCCGTTGCATGTTTGCGCGGCGAGGTCGACGCATGTCTGCGGCGTGACGTTGTCGCATCGTCTGCGGCAGCGACGCCATTGCACGTCTGCGGACCGATGCCGTGCGCAGGTTTGCGACGGTGGGATAACTGCAGGTTTGAGGCAGGCCGGGAGTGCAGGTCTGCGCCGTCGTTGGTCCGCAAGTCTGCGGCCGTATGCCACCGCACGTGCCCGGGTTAGCGCCGACGCAAGTCTGTGGAGTACCCGGATTGCATCGTCTGATGAACGCGGTTTACGCAAGTCTGCGGAGTAGCCGAGCCGTCGATGCAGGTCTGCGGAATCAGAGGTCCCCTGGTGCGGCCACTGCGGACTGGTGGCATCGCACCATAGGATGCTTGTCGTTCTGGTAGAAGTATTTCGGATCGCGGCCTTCCGCGCGCTGGTCCATGCGGCCTTCAACACGCCAGCGGTGTCGACCTTTGAATAGGCGATCGACTTGGCGATACTCGGCGGATCCGTAAGGACGATGCCAGGGGAGCCCACGGGTAGCTGTAGTCGCCGTCATCTGCTGGATCTGGGGGAGCTTGCCGCCAACGCTCCCGGTGCCGTTTGTGCGGCAATACGCCGGATTGCTCTCGTTGCCGATGCTCCAGTCCGAATTGCACCACAGGCCGACGGTGACCGGCGCGGTCAGATCGATGAACCGCACCGGCGCGGGCCACGGAGCCCACGGCGCCGTCAGGGTTCGGCCCACGGGTCGGCGGGCACGCGCGTCCAGCCGGTCGTGGCCCCGGAATTCAGCACCGGATACGGGTTGCCGTACGCATCGATCGGCGGGTCGTACTGCTGCCGCCGGATTAGCGGGAGTCTTATTGAATTCGCTGTTATGCGCCCGGGGGCGGGCCACAGCGTCCAGTACTCGTAAGTGCGGTCGAGGAACGGCCCCGCCCACGCATAGACAGGAAGACGGTGGCCGAGATCGGCGGCATCGTTCCATTAATTGCGGCGCGTGGCCTCCAGCACCACGGCCACCAGCGCCACGCCCATCGCGACGTCCACCACCGTCTGGCGTCGCGGCGCGCAGACTCGACGGCCTCGCCCCGCCAGCATCGGGCCACAGCAGCGCGGCGGCGGCCAGCGGCCATCGCACAGCGCGTCGGCGGTCAGTCAGACCCGGCCGCGCATGCCGAGGCGACGCGCCAGTACAGCGGGAACGCGAGCGATCGACCGCCAGCAGCAGGAACGTGGGCCGATAGACCTGCGCCGGACACCGGATCGCGCGCGAGCACCCGAGCACCAGGCGTAGAGCCGGCGGCGGCCAGGCCCAGACAGCCACGACACGCAGGACCGAGCCAGCCCTCCCGTGAACGGACGCGCGACGGCCGGCGTCTCGTCCGCCGCCGCGGCCAGGATCGGCGTGCCGCGCCCGGACGTCGCCGTCACGGCGTCCAGGCGCCGCGTTCGCCTCGCCGAAGCGCACGGCGCGCCGGGATGAAGCGGCACGGCCGCGCCCTGGTGGCGGACTGCGCAACGACAGCTGCGGGCTCGCTGGCCTGCGGATGGATGGCGGCGAGCGCTCGCCTGCTCGTCCGAACAGCACCTTCGTGATGTCGTGCGCCAACGATTCCTCGGCGTCGACTCGGACACACCACCAGCACCGACCGCCACCGCCACGCACCGGCAACGTCCTGCGCCAGGCCTGTAGGCCGCCTTCGGGATCACCGCAGGCCGGTAGCACTATAGTCCCGAGCCGCACTCGGCGCTGCAGCCCGGGCAGCACGTCCTCCAGCGGACAGGATCATTGGCGGCTGTCGTGCCCGGCGAGCGCAGCAGGTCCAGCATCGGCGGCCGTCGGCACCCCGCCGTTCCAGAAGGACGCGTCGAGCTTGCCGTCCTTCATCGCGCTGTCCACCGCCTGCGACACGCTCAGATTGTGCGGGCGGATGTCGCGGGCCGGGGTCGAGTCCCGGCGGCGGCCTGAGCATCCGCTCGGCGAGCACCGCCGAACCGCGCCGTGGCGGACCCGGTCGAGACCACCTTGCTCCTTCAGGCCCGCCACCGACGCCGATGCCGCCGTCGCCGCGGACGACCAGGTGCGTGTAGCTGGGATGCAGCACGGCGAGGGCGCGCACCGGCACCGGCCCGAAGTCCTTGAACGCCTCCCGACCGCCCAGGCCGTCCTTCGCCATGTCGGCCATCGTGAAGGCGACGTCGGATTCGCCCGTCTTGAGGAACTTGAGGATTGTCCACCGATGCGGCCAGCGGTCACCTCGCGCCGTCGCCTCCACGCCGGGAATCTGTCTCCGTCAGGCACCTTCGACGATGCCACCGCCAGGTGAAGGGATAGAACACGCCGCCCGTGCCGCCCGTCGCGATCCGACGAACCGGCTGCACGGAGCGCCCGCCGGAAGACGGCGGCCGCCGCATGCGTGCCCGCGCCCACGGCGACCACGCACAGAGTCCGCGGCAGCCGCCGGACGCGCAGGCGTGTCACGCTGTCGCGCGCCGGGCGGTCACGCCTACTTCTGCTGCTGAGCCGCCGCGGCGGCCGCTTCCTGCGCGCGCGCGCGGCGCTGAGGATGTTGCGCATGGCGTAGTTGCCCTCGTGGCAGGCGTATTCGAACAGCGGCTGCTCCGGGTCCTCCGTCAGCGTCATGCGCGAACGTCCACGGCCTCGTCCCACGTGTCGCGGTCGTTCGACGGTCACCGACCACTCGATCGTGTTCGGCCGCCATCGGCGTGAACCGCTCGACCAGCGCGCAGCTTCCGCTGGCGACCCGTTCGGTAGGCGCGTGCGCAGGGTCGAAGTTGGTGGTCTCGACGACCAGCGTGTCGCCCTCCCAGTGGCCGCGCGCGTCGCCCATAGTGCGGCCGCGAGGTCGCCGAGCGTGCGGGCGCGTCGTCGAGCGGGATCGACGCGCGTCTCGTGGATCATCTCGTAGCGGATGGCCACGTAGCCCGGCGCCTGCGTGATCTCGTAGGCGTTGCCGTAGATGGCCGGCATCATCGAGCCGGGCATGCCGCGCGTGATGCAGCGGTCGTAGAGGCTGCGGTCGGTATAGGAGTCGGCGGGTCCGCCCTCATCCACGGGGCCGCCCGCCCGGCCACCGCGTCCGCCTCGGCCGGCGCGAGCCGCTGCTGGGCCGCGGGCGTCTGCGTCGGCAATCCAGGCCGTCCGGCGGGTCCACCACCATCCACGCGCGGCTGTTCTTGGCGCCGTAGTGCTCGCACCTGCAGTGGATGGGGCCTGCGCCCGGTCAGTCGCCCGCCGATCCCGCGCGCGGCCTCCAGGCGATTGGCGTCGCGCGACTCGCGCTACAGTTCCTGGCGAGCTCCGAGTCGTCGAACGCACCCTAACCGCTTGCCGGCGGCAGGGCGCCGGAGGCGCTCGGGCGGCACTGCCGTTCTCGTCCTTTGTTGCTGTAGCCGCCCTGGATGTCCGGGTCGCCCCACGGCGTTCATTGGCGCCACGTGACGGCTTCCCCGTGGGCGCGCGGGTCGCGCCTCCGGCGCCTCGTCGCCTGCCCGGCCTCGGGCCCGACCGCGAGCGCGACGACGAACGAGGCCGACACGGCGGCCACGGCTGAGCAGGACTCTGGTCATGCGGGCGCGTTCCTCCACACGCCGACAGCTTACCCGCTCACCCCTTGGCGGTCAGTTCGTCGTAGGCGGTCTGGAAGTCCGGCTCCCCGGACAGCTCTGCCAGAAGCCCGGCACGTTCCAGTCGGCGGTGGCGTGATCTCGTCGGCCGACTTGCCCGCCTTGATGCCCTTCTGCACGACGTCGAGAAGCGCCGTGAGGCCAGTCGCGCACCACCGGCAGGTCCCTTCTGCCACCGCCCGTCACGGGGGCGCCCGCCTTCGAGTGGCCCAAAGACGTAGACCGTGTCACGGCCGTGGTCCTTCACGACCTGCTCGAGGGCTGACGATCCAGTTGCGGAGCGCCGAGGCGCCCGCCGCCCGATCCGCGCCCGGGTGGCGCTGGTGGTACATCAGGTCGCCCATGTGGACGACGTTCGCCCGCTCGAGCAGGTAGACCGCGTCGCCGCCCGTGTGGCCCGGACCGTAGTGCGTCTGGCGGACACCGTCTCGTCCCCGGCGCTGGCCTTCCACGTCTGCGCGAACGTCTCGTCGGCGTAGGCCTGCGCGCTCCGCCGCGTGGCTCGGCCGCCTGCGCGCGCTGCAGGCCCGGCGCGTTCCGGTGCGCCACGATCTTCGTGACCGACGGCCCGCAGGCACCTTGTTGCCGCCCGTGTGATCCGGATGGTGGTGGGTGTTCAGCAGCAGGTCGATCCGCGGCGCGACGTGCGGGACTTGAGGCCGTCGAGGAACAGCCTTCGAGCTGTCGGCGAACTGGCTGTCGATCACGACGACCGCCTCATCGCATACCAGCCAACGCCATCGTCCCGCCCCGCGCGGTGAAGACGCCCACGTTGCGCCGCACCGGAGAGACCACTTCGGCACGAGCGCGGCTCTGCCGAGCGAAAGAGTCGGCGGAGCATGTCCAGCGCCCCAGCCGCAAGCGCGCGGCCGAGTTGAGGACAGAAGAAACGAGCGGCGGTCCATCGCGGACATCTTACCGGGCTCCGGGCTCCAGGCTCTAGGCCCTAGGCCAGACTACCACCTGACAGTCCGAACAACAACCATCGACAGTCCGCAACTGCCATCGATAGTCCGCAACGACCGGCGGCGTCCAGCCTGCCGAGTCCCGCCGCGCGCTGTTCTCGCTTCTTCGATGCGCTTCGCGCGCAGGATGTTGACCATGCCGTAGTTGCCCTCGCGGCACGCGTGCTCGAACACCGGATCGGGCGTTCGCGCTTCGGCGGCACCTCGGCCTTCCACGGTGGTACCCACGTGGCGGGATCGGTCACGGTGAACTCGTAGTCGATGTTGTCGGCGTCGACCATCAGTGAAGCGCCTCGGTGACCACCATCCGCTCAGACGCGCGCCGCGGAACGCCGTGAGGCTGGTGAAGGTCCGGCTCTACCACCACCAGGCGTGTCGCCTTCCCACCGTCCGCGCAGAGTCGCCGCCATGCATGGCGGCTCGGCGACCCCACGTGCGGGCCCGCGGCTGACCGGGATGACCCCGCGCGTTGTGCGTGATCTCCTGCAGCACCGCGACCCGACCGGGGCTCTGCATCGATCTCGAGGTTCGGGAAGTAGCCCGGCGGGCAGCATCGGCGGCCTCTTCGTAGCCCCGCTGATGATGCAGCGCTCCCGCCGAGCCAGGCCGCGCCTGCGCCGATGCGAACTGATCCGGCCTCTTGCGCGCCGCGGCGAGCGCCTCGGTGCGCCGGCGTCCCTCGGCGCACGTTCATCGCCGGGACCTTCACTGCTCCCCTCGGCTCGACCACGAGCGACGCGCGAGGGACGACACACCCTTCGCGCCCGACGGCTCGCTCTGCCCAGATGGCATCGTCGTAGTGGATGGCGTCCTGCGGCTGTGCCAGCGGCCGGTCGTGGCGCACCGCCTTTCCGAATACGCGCCTCGCGCTTCCGCGACGGTGAAGCACCCCCTGGTCGCAGATCCTCGTCGGGCCGCTCCGGACGGCGTGTAGGTGGAGTTCGTCCACCGCCCCGGAAGTCGGGGCGCCCGTCGGGCGTGCGCGGCGCGGGCCCTGGAGCGAGCCGTCGGCGCCGGATGCAGGCGCCTTGCCCGCCGCGCTCGCCGGTGCCCGGTCCTGGCCGGAGAGTGTTGCCCCGAGGGCCACGGCCAACCCGAGTGCCACCACGCCCGACCACGAAGCCGTCGCCAGGTCGCCCTCTCCCCAAGTCCGCGCTGTCTCTGGCGCGGCCCGCGTCTTCCGCGCCGCCCGTCTTGCGCGGCCTGCGCGCCGCGTGTGGCGAGCCTATTTCAATCCGAACGCGAACAACGCGTCCCCGCCGCCACCGTCACGTGCTGTTTCCCGCCGACCGCGAAGCTCATCGGCCCACTATTCACCTGGCCCCCAGGGCGGCGCGCCACAGCCGAGCGCGCCGGTCCGCGCCTCCAGGGCTAGAAAATACCCCTCTTTGCCGCCGCTGAACAGCACGTCTCCGGCGCCGTGCGTCAGCACGCCGCCCACGTGATGTCGCTCATCTTGAACTCCCACTTCTGGTCGAGCGTCTTCGGGTCGTAGGCCCGGACCACGCCGTAGGGCTCGGTCGTCGTCGTTGAAGAACGGCTGCAGGTTCGTCTGCCCCATCGGCGGTCTGCTGCGCGTTGGAGCTGGCGGTGCGCGGGAACTGGCCCTCGACCGCGATCGATGCCCGAGTTCTCCCAAGTGCGCGACGTAGAACCAGCCGGTGCGCGGGCTGAACGACGGCGGCGCCCAGTTGGTGGCGCCGTGCACGTGCGGCCGAATCAGCGTGCCCTCCGGCGTCGGCACCTTGCCGGGTACGCGGCTGCGGCCGGCCCTTCGCGTCGAAGCCGTCCATCCAGTTCACCTTCACGTACGGCTTGCCGATGCAGGAACTCGCCGGTCGACGCGATCGAGCACGTACATCGAGCGCCGTTGCGGTTGGCCCACAGCATCACCTTGCGCGGGCGTCCCTCGCCACTGGATGTCGGCGAGCACCGGCACCTGCGTCGAGTCGTAGTCCAGCTCGTCGTGCGGCGTGAACTGGTAGTGCCACTTCAGCTTGCCCGGTGTCGGCGTCGAGCGCCACGCACGCTGTCGCTATAGAGGTTGTCGCCGAGCCGCGTGCGGCCGTCCCAGTCGGGCGCGGGGTTGCCGGTGCCGAAGAACACGAGGTTCGTCTCGGGGTCGTAGGCGCCGGCGTTCCACACGCCCGCGCCGCCGGTCTTCCACGAGTCGCCCGACCACGTGTCGTTGCCGGGCTCGCCGGGACCGGGAATCGTGTAGAAGCGCCACAGCTCTTTGCCGGTCTGCGCGTCGAAGGCCGCGATGATAGCCGCGGATCGCCGACCGTCGCCGCCGCGCGGTGCCGATGATCACCTTGTCCTTCACGATCGATCGGCGCTGTGCGTGATCGAGTAGCGCTCCGCCGCGCTCGGCGACCTGCGTGTTCCACAGCAGCTTGCCGCTCTTCGCGTCGATGCGCGAGCAGGTGCGCGTCGATCGTGCCCATGTAGAAGCGTGTCGCCGAGGATCGCGACGCCGCGATTCACGCGTGCCGCAGCAGGTGCGCGCCTTCGGGCGCCGGCGTCGTAGGTGTAGGTCCAGAACGGACGGCCCGGTGGCGGCGTCGAGCGCGACGACGTCGTTCGGGCGCCTGCACCGTGTAGAGCACGCCGTCGACGACGAGCGGCGTGGCCTCGAACTTCTCGAGCGACCGCGCCTGCCACACCCACTGCAGCTCGCAGGTTCTTCGGCGTTGGCCGTCGTGATCTGCGTCGAGCGGGCTGAAGCGCTGGTTGATCAGCGTGCCCGAGTAGCGACAGCCAGTTCTGCGGCTCGCGATCGGCGCTGCAGAGATGCGGTCGAACTGACCTGCGCCTGCAGAGACGCGCACGCCAGAGCGACCGCCACGGCGATCACCGCGACGCGTCCCATGCGAGGTCATGGCGTGGCCCTGCCCTTCAAGCGACACCAGATAGCTGACGACATCGGCCAGCTCCTGCGCGCGCAGAACGTGCCCTTGAACGACGGCATCGGCGACGGCCATGAACGCCTGAACTCTCTGAGATCGGCCTTCGTGAAGGACCGCAGCTGCTCGCTGTCGAATCGCAGCAGCTGCACGGTGAAGGTGTCGATGATTGAGCAGCCGGCCGGTGACCGTGGCGCCGTCCTTCGTGACCACGACGCGATCGATGCGGTTGCCGGCAGCACTTCCGCGCCGGGATCGATGAGCGAACTGTTCGAGCTCGAGCCGCGAGCGGCGCAGCTGGCCGATGGCGGCTCAGGTCGGACCGGTCCGCGCGCCAACGCCGTTGACGCGAATGGCGGATGCCAGGCATCCGCCTCTGCCCTCGAACAGCGCCCTTGCCGCGCGCGCGTCGCCCGTCGCACGTCCTGCACTGCGTCCTGGACGCGGCCACCGAACGCAGGTACGCGACGACGCGCGTCGCCTGCTCGATCGGACATGTTCGTCGGCGGCATCGGCGTGCCGGGCACGCCGCTTGCGGATGATGCGCGACGAGATCCTCGTCGGTCTTCGCGCGTCTTGAACTGCGACCGCGGCCCAGATCGACGCCGGCGATCTCGTCGCCGTCCGGACCGTGGCAGTTCTGCGCAGCTCATGTCGAGAACGACTCGGCCGCCGTCCTCGATGTCGGACGCGGTCTCGTGCTGCGCGTCGCCGCTGATGCGAAACTCAAAATGCGAATGCAAACACTGCAGACCGAACAGCCGGCGACGCTGCTCCGCTTCTCGTCTGCACATGAATTTGCATCTTGCCGATCCATGCATCTGCCAGTTCGCGGAGCGGCTACTAGTCCGCCGCCCGGCCCGCGCCTCGACCGCCGCGGCCGACCGCGGGTGCCGGCGTCGGGCAGCGCGAACGCCATCGAGCTCGCGCGCCCGACGTCTGCGCGTTGCCGCGCACGCCAACCACCACGAACTGGCGGCCGCTGTGCACGTAGGTCATCGGGCAGGCTCGTCTGCGGACCCGGAATCGGCGTCTGCCAGATTTCTGCGCCGGTGGCCTTGTCGTAGGCGTGGAAGAACGCGCGCTGACCGCCCGCACCTTCGCCGGCGAAGAGCAGCGTCTTGGTGACGAGGAGCCCCGCCTGCGACGGCGCTGCCGGTCTTCGGGATGGTCAGGCCCTTGAGCGCCGGGTTGTTCTTCACCGTCTGTCGGCGTGTCGCCGTTCGGGATCTGTCCAGGCGATCTCGCCCTTGTTCATGTTGTAGGCGGTGATGCGCCCGTAGGGCGGCTTCAGCAGGCGCAGCCCCTGAATCGTCGGCAGCGCTGCCGCCCATCGTGTAGTCGGTGTCCACACGCGTCTGCGTCGTCGGATCCGTGTTCGGCGTCAGCCCGATCACGGCCGGGCGTCGTCGTCGACCCGACGTAGACGAAGCCCGTCTCCGGATCCGCCGCGCCCGCCTGGCCAGTTCGCGCCGCCGCCGAGGCCGGGCGCGCCGATCGTGCCGCTGATTGCCGTTCGGCGACCACGACCGACGGCGGCGTGTAGATCGGGCCGATCCGGTAGTCCTCGATCGCCTTGATGGCTTCGGCGCGCAGCTCCGGCGTGAAGTCGATCAGATCGTCGATCGGTGATGCCCTGCTGATCGAAGGCCGGCGGCTTCGACGGGAATCGGCTGCGTCGGCGACGTCCACTCCTTCGGCACGTCGGTCTGCGGCACCGGCTTCTCGGTCCAGCGGCCACACCGGACGGCCGTTGGTGCGATCGAACACGTACGCGAACGCCTGCTTCGTCAGCTGCACGACCGCCTGCATCGGCTTCCCGTCCACGCGTGAGGTCGATGCAGGATCGGATGCGGCGGCATGTCGTAGTCCCAGATGTCGTGGTGCACGAGCTGCTGGTACCAGATCATCTTGCCGGTCTTGATGTCGAGGCAGACGAGCGAGTCGGAGTACAGGTTGTTGCCGGGACGATGGCCGCCGTAGACGTCGTTGGTCGCCGACTCGATCGCTCAGATAGACGTAGCCGAGCTCGGGTCGGCCGAGAACGGTCCCCAGACGCCGGCGTTGCCGGTGTACTGCCGCGAGTCGCCCAGCCACGTCTCGTAGCCGGGCTCGCCTTCGCGCGGGATCGTGTGGAACGTCCAGAGCTTCTTGCCGGTGCGGACGTCGAAGCGCCATGATGTCGCCCTTGACGTTCGCGATGTTGACGCGGCCGCCCGGCGTCAGCGCCGGGCCGACGACGATGACGTCGTTCGAGATCACCGGCGGCGAGCTGTTGCCGATCCTGCCGGTCGGATCGAGCGGCACGTCGTAGATCGAGCTGCTTGAACAGATCGACGATGCCGTCGTGTGCCGAAGCCCGGGACCGGCATGGCCGGTCTTGGCGTCGAGCGCGACGAGCTGGAAGCCGGGCGTGACGACGACGATGCGCTCGTCGCGCGCCGTCGGTCCAGTACGCGACGCCGCGATGCACCTTGCGCGGCGCCGCGATCGAAGCGGCGCGCCTTCGTCGGGCCGCCACGTCCACAGCGTCTCGCCGGTGCCGGCGTTCGCGGCCACGACGTGTCCGCCGCTGCGCCGGCGGTGAAATACAGGACGCCGTTCGACCATGAGCGGCGTCGTCTCGGTCGTCACCGTCTCGGCCGTGCCGAAGTTGTCGAACTTCACGTCCAGGCCACCTGGAGGTTCTTCACGTTGTCGCGGGTGATCTGGTCGAGCGGTAGATAGCCGGTGCTCGCCGCGTCGCCGCGGTAGGCCCGCCACTCGTTGCCCGTCGAGCCCCGCTGCCCACGACCGGTATCGACCACGCCAGTCCAAGCACCACCAGCGCCAACAACACCCGACGACGCGTCCCGCTCATGAATGCCTCTAACCTGTCATAGTCCATGGTCGATGGTCCATAGCCCAGGACGGTCCGTCTGACTCGCGGTGCGATGTTGCGATCGCGTGGAACGGGAAGTCAATCGGAATGGGGCTACGGGCTCCGAGCTACAGGAGAACGCTGGTCAGGAATGTTCTACCTGCTCGCCTGTGGCTTCCTGTAGCCGGTCCCTGGTAACCCGCGTAGAGGACCCGCGGCGTCAGGCCGGGTGGACAAACTCCAGAATCTCCTTGCCGACGCCGCCGGCGTCGCCGCGGCAACGGCGATTGCGAGCGTCGAGCGCGCCGGCCGGGAGCAATACGTAACG